>Ga0207991_1001084_pt1 | contig 17263 bp, 15 predicted proteins | sample ETN07SmetaG_FD_185786 | JGI IMG/M metagenome (GOLD analysis project Ga0207991, IMG submission 185786) | Marine microbial and viral communities from oxygen minimum zone, Eastern Pacific Ocean - ETNP2014F14-07SV275 (SPAdes) (version 2) | ecosystem: Environmental > Aquatic > Marine > Oceanic ... | reverse complement strand
GTAATACTAGGTTTCTTTGCTATTGGATTCCTTGACATGTGGACTCCTATGATCTCTACAGTAACTATGATAGCGACTGCTACTCTGATATGTCTAACGTTTGGGATACCCCTTGGAGTATGGATGTCACGGTCTGACAGAGCTCAGGCAATGATTACACCGATACTTGACATCATGCAGACGATTCCTTCTTTTGTCTATCTAATACCCGTCGTTATGTTGCTAGGTATAGGTAAGGTTCCTGGTTTGATTGCGGTATGTATTTACGCTATGCCACCGATTGTTCGCTTGACGAACCTTGGTATTCGCCTTGTAGATAAAGAAGCGATGGAGGCTGCAGATGCGTTTGGTGCGACCTATAGGCAGCGCTTATTTACTGTGCAGATTCCACTCGCTTTGCCAAATATTTTTGCTGGTGTGAACCAAACCATTATGATGGCGCTAGCGATGGTGGTCATTGCCTCAATGATTGGTGTGACCGGTTTAGGTTTGCCGGTACTTCAGGCTGTTCAAAACCAATACCTTTCACTTGGTATGCTATACGGTCTTGCGATTGTGGCCCTAGCAATTATATTTGACAGAGTTTCGCAGGCATTCGGAACTCGAATTCAGAAACATCGTTCTGGAGATGTATTATGAATGAAGATATGAAAATTAAAATCTCAAATTTGACAAAGATTTTTGGTCCAAATGCCAAATCGGTATTGAAGCATGTCGAAAATGGCATGAGTAAAGATGATTTACTTAAAAAGCATAAACATGTGTTGGGTTTAAGTAATATCAATCTTAATCTGAAAAATAAAAATATTGAAGTGATCATGGGCCTATCGGGCTCTGGTAAGTCAACTTTGATTCGCCACATCAATCGATTAATTGAGCCAACCACTGGCTCGATTATGATTGGTGGTGAGGATGTGATTCAAATGGCACCTGAACAGTTGCGCCAGTTTAGACAGCAAAAAACTGCGATGGTTTTTCAGAGTTTTGCCTTGCTGCCTCATAAAACTGTGATGGGCAACGTCTGTTACGGCATTCATTTGCAGGGCGTTGCTGGTGAAGAGGCTGAGAAGCGTGCACAGAGATGGATTGACCGTGTTGGGCTGGATGGTTACGAAGATCGCTATCCTTCACAACTCTCAGGTGGTATGCAACAACGTGTGGGCCTAGCTCGTGCGCTAACTTGTGATACTGAAATCTTAATGATGGACGAGGCTTTTAGTGCGCTTGACCCACTCATTCGCAGTGATATGCAAGACCTTCTTTTAGAGCTTCAAAGTGAGTTGCACAAAACGGTTATCTTTATTACCCATGATTTGGATGAAGCGCTTAAGATTGGTGATCAGATTGCCATTCTTAATGGTGGTCAATTGATTCAACACGGTACACCACAGGAAATCCTAATGCATCCTGCAGATCAATATGTGACCGACTTTGTCAAAAAAGTCAATCGTTCACATGTGTTACACGCCGAGTCGGTAATGACGGATGTTAAGCCTGCGGAAGCCGACAAAAAAGTGGTTGTTAAGGCTAATGATACGATTGATATTGTCCTTGGTGAGGTCTTACGCTCGCATGCCGATTGTGCAATTGTTAAAGACGACAGCGGTGCTGAAGTCGGTTACCTCAATAAGTTAGATATTGCTGAAATAGTTAGACCTGCTCACGTAGATGCTTAGAGGCTAAGCGGGGCAGTAATCTTTTTGTAGTCATTTAATAAAAAACCTGGCAATAGCTGGGTTTTTTATTGTGTGCGTTTAATGCTCTCTAGTAGCGCTGAATACCAAATTGGGGTGACGCTCTATAGTCAGTTGTAAATTCACCAAGCTAGGGGCTAGATAAGACAACATGCCCGCGCTGTCAATAGCCACATTATTACCTGCCTTGATTTTGAGTTGCTCAATATCCTTGTCGCTGCCTGTAACCCAACGTGCAGTGGCAATACCAATTGCCTCAAATTGACAATCAACACCGTATTCGTGTTTGAGCCTATGAGCAACCACGTCAAACTGAAGAACACCGACAGCGCCTAATATTTGAGAGCTGTTAATAATGGGGCGAAATACTTGTGTAGCGCCTTCTTCAGAGAGCTGATTTAGGCCTTTTTGTAGGGCTTTTGCTTTAAGAGGGTCTTTTAATTGGGCGCGTCGAAAAAGTTCCGGGGCAAAATTCGGTATGCCTTGAAAGTTAAGCTTTTCGCCCTGAGTAAAGGTGTCACCAATACTAATGCCACCATGGTTGTGAATGCCAATCACATCGCCAGCAAAAGCAATGTCTGCGGAACTTCTCTCACGTGACATAAAGGTGACCGCATTGGCGATTTTGATTTGTTTGCCGGTTGAAACTTGCAGCACTTTCATGCCCTTGGTGTACTCGCCACTAACAATACGCATAAAGGCAAGCCTATCGTGGTGCTTGGGGTCCATATTTGCCTGAATTTTGAAGATAAAGCCTGTAAGCTTGTTTTCGTCTGGGCTGACCATTCTTGTGTCGCTCTCACGAGATTGTGGGATTGGGGCGTATTCAATAAAACCATCAAGCAAGTTTTGGATGCCAAAATTACTAATAGCAGAACCGAAAAAAACTGGCGTTTGTTTGCCAGCTAAGAACTCGTCTAAATCAAAAGGAGTACTTGTGCCAACAATCAACTCAACTTCCTCTCTTACTTCTTTAGCCAACTCTGGGCCAAGAATTGTATCTAGCTCTGGATTGTTGATACCTTCAATGATGGTGTTTTCGCCAATTTCGGAGTTCTTTCCTGATTCGTAAAGGTAGATCTTATCCTCCAGTAAATGCACAACACCCTTGAAACGTTTACCCATGCCAATCGGCCAAGTAATAGGTGCGCATTCAATATTTAGCACGGACTCCACCTCGTCGAGTAAGTCAATAGGCTCTTTTCCTTCTCGGTCTAATTTGTTAATGAATGTCAAAATTGGGGTGTCACGCAGTCGACAAACTTCCATTAATTTAATTGTGCGCTGCTCAACGCCTTTAGCAACGTCTATCACCATCAATGCTGAATCGACTGCAGTTAAAGTACGATATGTGTCTTCAGAAAAGTCCTCATGACCCGGTGTGTCCAGCAGGTTGATCATATGATGATCGTAAGAAAACTGCATGATGGATGAGGTAATCGAGATACCCCTTTCTTTTTCCATCTCCATCCAGTCCGACGTCGCATGAGTACTCGCTTTTCTAGCCTTGACACTACCTGCAGATTTAATTGCGCCAGCGTAGAGTAGTAGTTTTTCTGTTACTGTGGTTTTACCGGCGTCAGGATGAGAGATAATCGCAAAGGTGCGACGTTTGGATACTTCGCTCATTGACTAGTTTTCGCCTTTAATGATTAATTTAACACCGGCTTCAGCAAACATTTCTCGCGAGAGTCGCAGACTTTCATTCCAGTTATCAAGTTCTTTGGATTTTTCAATAACAACTTTTTTGATACCAACTTGGATAATACCTTTGGCGCACTCCGAGCAAATAGGCAGTCCGTATGTATAGAGTGTAGCACCGTCAAGCGAAGTGCCCGAATAAGTGGCATTATAAATGGCATTCATTTCCGCATGGACGACAAACTTGTACTTGGTCTCTCTGTGATTATAACGCTCTGGAGTATCTTTAATCCCTCTCGGGAAGCCATTAAAGCCCTGTGAAAGTACTTCTTTCTTGGCGCCAACAGTAACTGCACCAACTTGGGTTGATGGGTCCTTGGACCAAGTGGCCACCTCTTTTGCGAGTGCTAAGTAACGATTATCCCATTTGTCTAATGTATTCATAAGTCGAGCATTTTACTGAGTAAATGATCTGGCGTTATTTATTGTTTTAACGTATTTTAATGCTGGCCAAACTAATCAGGATGAGGATCAAAGTAATCATCCAGAAGCGCACAATAATTTTGGGTTCAGACAGTCCCATCTTTTCAAAGTGGTGGTGTAGTGGCGCCATTAAAAATAGCCGTTTTTGAGTTCGTTTGTAATAGCCTACTTGGAGAATGACCGAGAGAGTCTCGGCAACAAAAACACCGCCCATTAAGAAAAACAACAACTCTTGACGAACAATAATGGCGATTACAGCCAAAATCGCACCAAGAGCAAGCGAGCCGACGTCGCCCATAAAAATTTCTGCCGGGTAGGTGTTAAACCACAAAAATCCAAAACCAGCGCCAATCAAGGCTGCACAAACCACAAACAACTCTCCTGTGCCTGGCATGAAGGGCATATTGAGATAGTTAGAAAAGTTGTAGTTGCCTCCGATGTAAGCAAAAATTGCCAAGGCACCACTGATTAATATCACTGGCATAACGGCCAAACCGTCCAAACCATCGGTGAGATTTACCGCATTGGAGCTGCCGACTATAACAAAATAACTCAAAATTAAAAAGCCGATTACACCGAGTTCAAAGCCGGCATTTTTAAAAAAAGGTATCAGCAGTTGAGTATCTATAGGGGCAGAAGTATTGTAGATCAATAAACAAGCAATAATGATTGCCGCAATGGACTGGAAGATAAGTTTGTATCGACTACTTAAGCCGTTTGAAGATTGGTGTTTTAATTTAAGATAATCGTCAAAAAAACCAATGCCACCAAAAGAGAGTGCAGTAAAAAAAACTATCCATAAATAGATATTATGCCAATCTCCCCAAATAATCATACTAACCATAAAGGAGGATAAAATTAATACGCCTCCCATTGTTGGTGTGCCAGCTTTGGCATGGTGTGTTTCAGGACCATCACCCCTAATCACCTGGCCTATTTGGTAGTGTTGCAGTTTGGCAATAATAGTCTTGCCCAAGAAAAGACTAATAAGCAGGGCACTCATCATCGAGAAGACCGCCCTGACAGTTAAATAATTAAGTACGTTAAAGCCGGTATCAAGAGAGGCTAGAAAACTAATTAGTTCAAGAAACATAGAGGTTTATTCTCCGATTAAGAGTCGTTTCAGTTTGAAGATTAAAATAGAATCCATGGGAATTCCCATGTCTCTATCGCCGAATGCTTGCTGATATGTAGCGATAGCGAGTCGCTCTTCGCCAATCATCATGTTTAAGACAGCGGTGTCGATAACGCCCAAAATTTCACCGTAACCTAATCTGAATCGAGCGGGTTTGTCAGATGCTTGAAGCACAGTGCCATCAATCAATTCAATTGATATTTCAAGAGAAATGTTGGTGCCAATTTTGGCTTCTTCTCCAGTGCCTACCTGAGTAATAAGAGAAAAATATCCCGAGTCATTTTTTTGAGCAGCTGGGAATATTGCCGCAACCATTTCCTCAAAGGCTTGTTGTTTTTCTGCTACTGCTGCTTTTATTGCTAAAGATTTGATGTCAAGCACGGCGTTAAAAGACTCTTCGCCAGTGGCAAAGTTATTTGCATTCTCACCCACTCTTTTGATTGTAACGTGCTCAATAGTATCGCCTTGTTCAATAGAGTTGACAACACCCATTCCCGCAGTAACAGAGCCAAAAACACTGTGTTTTCCATCCAGCCAAGGAGTTGGGATGTGGGTAATGAAAAATTGAGAGCCGTTGGTTGTAGGACCGGAGTTTGCCATCGATAAAATGCCAGGTTTGTCGTGCTTTAAGTCACTAAATTCATCCATAAATAAGTAGCCTGGGCCACCCATGCCTGTTCCCTCAGGGTCGCCGCTTTGAATCATAAAGTCTTTAATTACTCGATGGAAAACAACGCCGTCGTAAAAAGGTGTACCAAGCTCTTTATTGCTCACTTTAGTACCCTCTGCAAGTGAGATAAAGTTAATAACCGTAAGCGGTGCTTTTTCATAGGCAAGTTCAACAACAATTTCACCTTTGTTGGTTTGAATATGAGCAAAAATTCCTTCGTCTGCTGTTGCAATTGAGAGTGAGGAGAAAAGAAGCGAAAATGTAAGTAGTAGGACTCTCATGAATAACCCTGAAATAAAAACCATTAATGATACCCAAAATCATTAATATATTAGTCTTGATAAGTTAAAATATGCAGGCTCAGCAATGAGGAAGGCGCGATTGAGGTTGGTAGCGCTAATTAGATTTTATTAAGTTGGATGGACTATGTCATTATTAATTACCGATGAATGCATCAATTGCGATGTGTGTGAGCCAGAATGCCCAAATGAAGCGATTTATATGGGTGACGAGATATATGAAATCGATGGCGATAAATGCACAGAGTGTGTTGGTCATTTTGATACACCGCAATGTGTTGAAGTTTGTCCAGTAGATTGCTGCTTGCCTGACCTTGAGCGCATTGAAACAGAGGAAGAATTGTTGGCTAAAATTATTGATTAAATAATTTTAGGTATAAAAAAAAGGCGACCTTGGGTCGCCTTTTTTATGTCTTGCATTTGTTGCTTATAGTGTCGCTTTCAAAGCAGCTAAACATAAAGTGATGTTTTCTTTTCTAGAGGTGTGACCCATCAACCCAATACGCCAAACCTGACCTGCCAATGTGCCAAGGCCTGCACCAATTTCAAGATTGTAATCATTCAAAAGAGTTGAACGCACTGCTGCCTCGTCAACGCCTTCAGGAATAAATACACTGTTCAGTTGTGGTAGGCGGTCTTCTTTCTTCACAAGGTAGTTCATACCCATAGCCTCAAGACCATCTCTAAGTAACTCATGGTTTGTTTGGTGTCTTGTCCATGCATTCTCCACGCCTTCTTCGCACATCATCACAAGCGATTCATGCATACCATAAAGGGTATTAACAGGCGCTGTATGGTGATAAGTACGTTTTGCGCCTTCGCCCCAGTAGCCCATGACCAGGTTAAGGTCAAGGAACCAACTTGCAACATGTGTTTTTCTATTGGTTAGTTTGTGAATTGCACGATCGTTCAAGCTGATTGGTGAAATGCCCGGCATTGCCGAAAGACATTTTTGTGAGCCAGAATAAATAGCATCAATTTCCCATTCGTCTACACGTAGCTCAGAACCTGCAAGTGATGTAACCGCGTCAACAATTGTAAGACAGCCATATTTATGAGCAATCTCGCAAAGTGTTTTGGCATCAGACATAGCGCCCGTTGAAGTTTCAGCGTGAACAAAAGCAACGATTTTTGTATCTTTGTTTTCACTTAGAGCTTGCTCTAATTTGTTTGCGCTCACTGCTGTACCCCAGTCGTCTTCAACCATCACAGCTTCACCACTAAAACGAATAACGTTTTCCTTCATACGGCCGCCGAAAACACCGTTACTACAAACAATTACTTTATCTCCTGGCTCGACTAAGTTTGCAAAACATGCCTCCATACCCGCAGAACCTGGTGCAGACACAGGCATTGTTAATTCATTTTCAGTTTTAAATGCAATTTTCAACATTTCTTTAACTTCGTCCATCATGCCAACAAAGGCAGGATCTAAGTGACCAATAGTTGGTCTAGCCATTGCGCTAAGGATTCTAGGGTGAACATTTGACGGGCCGGGACCCATGAGTGTTCTTACGGGTGGATTAAATGATTGCATAATAAATGATTGGATAATTAAAAAAAAAGGAGACAATAAAGATCTGGTGCGTATTATCTTACAATTGAACTTGGGTAATTGTAAAAAAATTCATAACTGCATGAATTCAAATCACTGGATAATGACCAGCATGTCAGTTAGCAATCAATTATCCCGCGTCTTACCAAAGGGCAGTATCATTTGTGGAAGTGAGAATACGCGCGCCTTTGAATGTGATGGACTCAGTGTTTACAAACAAAAACCAATGGCGGTTGCGCTGCCTACAAATATTGAGCAAATCAAAGCGGTACTCAAAATTTGCCGTAAGACTAAAACGCCGATAGTAACTCGAGGAGCTGGTACAGGCCTTTCGGGTGGTGCAACACCACTTGAGGGTTGTGTTGTTCTAGGCCTCTCTAAAATGACTCGAGTTGTCTCAATTGATGCACAGAGCCAATTGGCTGTTGTTGAGCCCGGAGTAAGGAATCTAGCTATAAGCGAAGCGGTTGCCGAGTATGGATTGTATTATGCACCGGATCCTTCTTCGCAAATAGCATGCACAATTGGTGGTAATGTTGCTGAGAATTCTGGTGGCGTGCACTGTCTTAAATACGGTTTAACTGTGCATAATGTTGAAGCCATTAAAATGCTCACTATGGACGGTGAAGAATTGATTTTGAGTCGTAGTGATGAAGGCTTGGGTTTGTTAGCGTTAATGAATGGTTCTGAAGGACTACTGGGCGTTATTACTGAAATTACCGTCAAGCTCACCAAAAAGCCAGCGCTTGCTAAGTTGGTCATGGCGGGTTTTGATACAGTTAGAGAATGCGCACATGCTGTAGCAGATATTATCAAGGCTGGTATTGTCCCAGCAGGCTTGGAGATGATGGACAAATTTGCTATTGAGGCTTCTGAAGCCTTTGTTCATGCAGGTTATCCGTTAGACGTAGAAGCGTTATTGTTGTGTGAACTGGACGGCGAAGTGGAATTGGTGGAGGCCGAGCTTGAGTCGGCCCTGAAAATTCTTGTAGGCGCATCAACCATTAAAGTTTCCGAGAATGAAGCAGAGCGCTTATTGTTATGGCAGGGGCGTAAGTCGTCATTCCCAGCAGTCGGGCGTCTTTCGCCAGATTATTATTGTATGGATGGTACTATTCCAAAGCGTCATTTGGCTGGTGTGCTGGAAAAAATTAACGAATTATCAAAACATTATCAGCTCCGTGTTGCCAATGTTTTTCACGCGGGGGATGGTAACCTTCATCCACTGATTCTTTACGATGCTGGTGTCCCTGGTGAGTTAGAAAAAACAGAAGCTTTTGGTATGGATATTCTCAAACATTGTGTTTCTGTAGGTGGTTCGATTACAGGAGAGCACGGTGTTGGTATAGAAAAATTGGACGCGATGTGTATCCAATACAGCGTCAAAGAGCTTGAGGTTTTTCATCAAATTAAAGCGGCCTTCGATCCAGATTCACTACTTAATCCAGGCAAAGCAGTGCCAGAGCTTCATCGTTGTGCAGAACTGGGCAATATGCACGTGCATCACGGCGAGTTACCACATCCAGAATTAGAGCGTTTTTAAGAGACCTTTGAATAATGATGAATAATCGCCAAAACACCACCTTTCACCCACTTGATAATTTATTAAATCCAGCCTTAGCCGTGCTAGGACAAGATTTAATAAATTATCAATTCGGCAAAATCTATCATTTTTCCAATCAACCATAATTACGAAAAGGCCTCTTTAATGAAATCGATTGCAGAGCTTCAACAGTTGATTAAAGAAAGCGAACAAATTCACATTGGTGGAACGAGCTCGGAGTTGAAAAAGAATATTGACATGAGCACTTATTCGGGTGTTGTGGAATACTATCCTGAAGAACTTGTGATTACCATCAAAGCCGGTACCTCAATTGCACAAATCGAACAAATCCTAAAGAAAAATAATCAAGCACTTACTTTTTTTACAGATAATCCCGAGCAAACCATTGGTGCATTGTACGCGAGCGCAGGTGCTGACTTTGCCGACGCTGTCTTGGGTGTGCAGATTATTAATGGCAAAGGCGAGCTGATGAATTTTGGCGGGCAAGTAATGAAAAATGTTGCCGGTTACGATGTCTCCAGGTTGTTGGTTGGCTCGAAAGGGCAACTGGCACTTATCACGCAAATGAGTTTTAAGATATTACCAGCAGCTGCGGCTCTGAGTCATCAGAAAAAACCAAGGCCTCAACAAAGCACTTCTGCGCTACATATGTCGTTAACCCAGAAATTAAAACAAATCTTTGATCCTTACGGAGTCTTTGTATAGAGACCTTTGCCTAATTATGAAAAATCGTCAAAGCACTATCACTCATCCGCTTGATAATTTTTTAAGTTCAGCCCTAGCCACCCTAGAACAAAATTTAAGGACTGTGAGCGTAGCCCCGCTTACAGCAATCAAATTATCAATTCGGCAAAATCTATCATTTTTCCAGTCATCCATAATTAGGCAAAGGTCTCTTTAATGCACTCCTCGGTTCAACAGACTTCGTTTACTGACTTTGTCAATCAAAAAGCCAACAAGGTGATTGGCGCTTGTGTGCATTGTGGTTTTTGTTTGGCCACCTGCCCAACATACCAACTGCTTGGTGATGAGCTTGACTCTCCAAGAGGGCGTATTTATTTAATGCAATCAGCGCTTGAAGATAATCAAGCCAGTTTCGACACTTTGAAGCATTTAGATCGCTGTCTCACTTGTCGCTCGTGTGAGACGACTTGCCCATCGGGTGTTGAATATTCACAACTGTTAGATATAGGGAGAAACTTCCTTGAAACTAAACGCCCTTTTTGGCAAAAAGTCTACCGTCTGTTTATTCGCAAGTTTTTAACAACGCCTTTGCTGTTTAAACCCATTGGTTATTTTTTCCGCCATTCTGGCAAAGTGGGCAACAAACTCAAAGCTGAGAACAGTACGCGTAAAGTTCTATTGTTGGGTGGCTGTGTTCAGCCAACCTTGGCGCCGAACATCAACCACAGTATTAAAAACATTTTAGCCAAGCTTAATATTTCTGTAGTAGAGAGCCCTCAGAGTCAATGTTGTGGCGCGATTGATCAACATTTGGCCGCCTCTGAGAAGGCGATTAGCAAGGTAAAGAAAAATATTGATGCATGGCAGCGGCAACTAGAAGACGATATTGAAGTCATACTGTCAAGTGCCAGTGGCTGTGGCGTGATGGTGAAAGATTATCCAAAACTTTTTGATAAAGATGATGAGTATCACGCTAAAGCGTTATTGATTGTCTCGAACACTCAAGATATTGCCGAATTTTTATCAACAGAAGACCTTTCTCAATTGCATTTGAGTGAAAAAAACATTTCTTACCATGAGCCTTGTACAATGCAGCACGGCCAACAACTAGGTGGTTTGGTTGAGTCGTTATTAGGCCAATTTGGCTACACACAGATACCGGTAAAAGATTCGCATCTGTGTTGTGGTTCTGCAGGCACTTATTCGATATTTCATCCCAAGCTGGCCAAAGAACTAAGATCAAACAAAATCACACACTTAACCAAATCAAGCCCAGCGATGATAATCACCAGCAACATTGGCTGTTTGGTGCATTTGCAAAAAGGCAGTCCAGTGCCTGTTAAACATTGGGTGGAATTATTAGATGGGTAGAAGGCGTAAAGTAAAAGCCAAAACGTATGAGTTAGATATTGAAACTTTGTCGCATGAAGGCAGAGGAATTTCTCATTTTGATAACAAGATTATTTTTACCCGTGGCGCATTGCCTGGCGAGAAAGTGATTGCTAATCGTTCATTGTCCAGAGCCAAGTTTGAGGAGGCTGACGTTGTTGAAATTCTTACATCATCTCCAGATAGAATTGAGCCAAAGTGTGCGGTTTACGGTATTTGTGGCGGCTGTTCGTTCCAACATTTATCAAGTGAAAATCAAATAAATGCCAAGCAAACTTGGCTGCGAAGTGCTTTTATGGGGCAGGCTAAGGCGGAACCTAAGGAGTGGCTAGATCCACTGCAAGTGATAAGTTGGGGCTATCGACGTAAAGCCAGATTAGGCGTGCGCTACGTACATAAAAAAGAAAAAGTGTTGGTTGGCTTTAGAGAGCGTAAATCATCCTTTATTACGGTGATGGAGCGTTGTGAAGTGCTACACCCTTCGCTCGGGGATAATTTAACTGTTTTAGGAGAATGCATTGGCAAGCTGAGCGTTAAATCACAAATTCCGCAAATAGAGGTTGCGATTGCCCAGCACGATACCATACTTATTCTGAGGCACCTTGAGCCACTAACAAGTGAAGATGAAGAGGTGCTTAGGAATTACGCTGAGCGACTCTCAATTACTTGGTACACACAAAGCGGCGGCATGAATACTGTCAAACCCTTAGATAAAATTGTGAATTTGAGCTACTCCCTGCCAGAGTATAAAATTGAAATGGCATTTTTGCCAACCGATTTCACTCAAGTTAATTTTGAGTTAAATCAAAAAATGTTGAGTTTGGCTTTATCGTTATTGGAGTTGTGTAATGAAGACAAGGTTATTGATCTTTTCTGTGGACTTGGAAACTTCACCTTGCCGATTGCCCGCTATGCTAAAAGCGTTGTCGGGGTGGAAGGAGATAGCGGTCTAATTGAGCGAGCAAAGGAAAATGCACAGAGAAATGGTATCGAAAATGCTTTGTTCTATAAAGCTGACCTATTTGAAGAAGTAGAGGGTTATGAGTGGTTCAGAGGTCAAACCTATAATAAAGCCTTAATTGACCCTGCAAGAACAGGTGCGATTGAAATTGTCAAATTATTGCCAAAACTTGGTGTGGAGCGCTTGGTCTATGTTTCGTGTAATCCGGCAACGCTTGCCAGGGATACGGCTAAATTGCTCGAGTTGGGTTATCAATTAGAAAAAGCAGGGGTTATGGATATGTTTCCGCAAACAGCGCATGTGGAATCGATTGCTTTGTTTGTTAAAAGGTCATAATTTTTTTAGCGCAAGCGCAGATACAATCTCTGAACTATGATAATATAAATGTTATTATTGAGTTTCAATCTGACGGAGTGAAAATGCCTTATAAGCGTAATTTATTACCAAAACAAGCTTTTGAAAATCTTACCAACAACACCAACTCCTTGCTCGTTGATGTACGCTCTACAGCTGAACACAAGTTTGTAGGCTTTCCGGGTAATTCCGTTTTAATTCCATGGTCGGATGAGCCGAACTGGCAACCCAATCCACAAGGGTTTGCCGATGCAGTTAAAAAACAACTCTCGGAACGCGATGATGTTTTTGATACAGAAATTATCCTAATGTGTCGTAGTGGATACCGCTCTAATGAGGCGCTTAAGTGCCTAGAGGCGAGTGGATTTACTCATGTATCTCATGTTGCTAGCGGTTTTGAAGGCGATCTTGATGAACATGATCAACGCGGTAATTTAAATGGATGGCGTCACGACGGCATGCCTTGGACGCAAAGCTAGACGAGAACTAAGCGATCTCTAAATTTGCATAAGAGGTAATTAACCACTTCGTCCCGACTTTACTAAATTTGACCTGTACGCGGGCTGCATCACCGCTACCTTCGTAGTTCAGTATCGTTCCGAAGCCAAATTTTGCGTGCTTAACCGTTTGTCCTATTGAATAAGGCGAGCTCGAGATGGCAACGATTGTTTGTCTTTTTCCAAATGATTCGCGAGATGCGCTGTCGCTATAATCCTTGTGAGGGCTTTTGAAATGGTTAAGAAAGGCATCAGGTATCTCTTCAAGAAAACGCGAGGGCATTGAGTAGAAGGATTGACCGTGTAGAAAACGTTTGTCAGCATAATAGAGATGGAGTTTTTTCATTGCCCTAGTCATACCCACATAGCATAGGCGGCGCTCTTCATCCAATAAATGCGGCTCATCTTTAGATTGCCTGGAAGGAAATAAATCTTCCTCCATGCCCACCAAGAACACCCTAGGAAACTCTAAACCTTTGGCGGAGTGGATAGTCATTAGTTGCACGCAATCTCGATTTTGTTGATTAGATTCTCCACTGGTATCAAGTGTTGCAAGTGCGATAAAACCTTGGGTTTCGCTCATTTCATTTTCTTCATCATGAGTATATTGTCCAGCAGCGCTGACCAATTCATCTAAATTTTCCTTCTTACTGCCTGCTTTGTCGGTTTTATCATTAGCGTAGTGATCCATTAGTGATGATTTGACTAATATCCCATCAATTTTTTCACTCAGGATTAAATGCTTGGTGTCGTCATCTATCGAGCCAATCATCTCAATAAATGACTTTAACGCATTGGCCGCACGAGTTGGTAGTGTGTCCACAATCGCAATGGAAGATTGGAAAAGGCTGGATTGATTTTCAACGCTGTATGCTCGAATCTTTTCAACTGTAGCAAGGCCAATACCCCGTGCCGGGAAATTAACAATTCGCTCAAAAGCAATATTGTCATTTTGATTCTCTACCAAACGTACATAACCCATCGCATCTTTAATTTCAGCTCGCTCAAAAAAGCGCAATCCTCCATAAATTCGATAATCAATATGTCGTTTGATTAGTGCTTCTTCAAAAACACGAGACTGAGCGTTGGAGCGATAAAGAATAGCACTTTCACCAAGATTTTGACCTTGATTAAATGCATCATTGATGACACCCACCACGTGTTGGGCTTCTTCTGTTTCAGTGCGAGCATTGTAGACATCAATTAAGTCCCCATCACCCGATTCGGTCCACAAGGACTTTTCCAAACGGTTTTGATTATTGGTAATCAGCGCATTTGAAGCGCTAAGGATATTACCAGTGGAGCGATAATTTTGCTCTAATTTGATCACCTTAATTGGCTGAAAATCCTGCTCAATTTTTTGGATATTTTCAATTTTTGCACCACGCCAGCCATAGATCGATTGATCGTCATCACCGACACAAAAAATGTGATTATTTTCAGTTCGTAATAACTTAATCCATTGGTATTGAACGGTGTTGGTGTCCTGAAACTCGTCAACCAAGATATGTTTGAATTGCCTTTGGTAGTGCTCAAGCAGTGATGCGTTGTTTTTTAGTAATTCATGACTTTTAACCAACAAGCCAGCAAAATCCACCAAGTCATTGACTTGACAATGTGTTTCATACAAGGCAAAAACTTTAGCGCTTTGCTTGATAAAGAAATTGTAACCAGCATCAATATCGATTGGTTTAATACCTTCATCTTTTTGTTGATTAATAAACCATTGAACTTTGCGAATTGGAAACTTGGCTTCGTCGATGCCGTTTTCCTTCATTAGTCGTTTAATGATTCGATACTGATCCTGCTGATCTAGAATTTGGAAAGTGGGTGATAAGTTGGCTTCAGTCGCGTGTGTTCTCAACAAGCGATGAGCCAGCGAATGAAAAGTACCTACCCACATTCGCCCGATAGGTCTTAATAGTAGGTCGCCCAACCGTTCACGCATTTCATTAGCGGCTTTATTAGTAAAGGTAACAGCAAGAATAGAGTCAAGATGGTAGTTTTTCTCAGAAACCAAATAATGAATTCGATGAATAAGGACACGTGTTTTACCACTACCAGCGCCAGCCAAAATAAGCGCGTTCATATTATCGTCAAGGGTAACTGAAAGACGCTGTTCTTGATTCAGATCATCAAGGCTTACGGATGCATTCATATTGCAAAGATCTCTATTAATTAAAGGCTTAAAAAGATGAGCCGCTATGTCATTTGGTATAATTCTTCGATAACGTCGTAGTGATGTTGGTGAGTAAATTATAATCACCTTTGTGCCGCGTTTATTTCGACTTGTCTGTTAATTTATTATTTTCTATAATCTGAATACTTCTTTATGAATATTACTTGGAATCAAAGCGTCAGGAATAGTATCAAAAGTGCTGATGTAGCCAATCGCCAGCTGCGTACTGAGTGCTTTTCTGAAGGAAAATTTCCAATCAAAATTCCATTGGAGTTTGCTGACAAAATTGAGGTCGGCAATCCACTGGATCCACTTTTATTACAAGTTTTACCGTCGACAAGTCAAGCACAAGATGGTTTTAGTGATTCTCCTCTTGAGGATGAGAAATTCTCACCGATACAAGGTTTGATACATAAATACACCTCAAGAGTTTTGTTGATAGCCAGTCGAGTTTGTGCGATTCATTGTCAATATTGTTTTAGACAAAATTTTGACTATGAAGAGCATGATATTCTTAGTAATTGGCAGGAGATTGAGCAATATTTAGAGGCAAACCTTGGGGTTAATGAAGTTATTCTTAGTGGTGGCGATCCACTAACGCTTAGTGACGGGAAAATTGAAAAAATAGTGAAATCAGTCGAGGGTATTGAGCACATTAAAATCCTTAGAATTCACAGCAGAACTGCTGTAGTTGTTCCAAGTCGAATCACTGATAAACTGTCAGAAATATTGAGTAGAACTCGCTTAAAAGTTGTGATGGTTTTTCACATAAACCACCCTCGAGAAATCTCGGCTGATTTTATAAATCAAGTAAAAAAACTGCAATCTTTGACGCTTCTTAATCAGTCTGTGTTGCTGAAAGGTGTTAATGATAATGCCAGCATACTTGCAGCACTATCACACAAGTTGTTTGCAAGTTCCATCATGCCTTATTACCTTCACCTGCTTGACAAGGTAAGTGGCGCTGAACATTTTTTGCTCAGCGATGAAAAAGCAAAAGATATCTATCGAGAATTACAAAAAAGTTTATCTGGCTATTTGTTGCCAAAACTTGTTCGTGATGAGGGCGGTGAATCTAAAAGTCTAGTGATACCGTTGCAAAATTAATTTTGGGATGGGGCTTGGGGGAGGGTAAAAATTATATAGCTTCAAAAGACGTTAGTTTTAATACCCTTCCCCAACTTAAAAAATTGTCGGTGTTGTTGAAAAACAGTGCTATGCACTATTTTTCAACAATCTCTAATGGTATAAACTGCGCCAATTCTTCAATGCCAATTTCACCAATAAAAGTGTGTAGAAGTTCGCCATTAGGGTCATAAACAATTGTGGTTGGCATGCCTACAAGATCGCCGAATTTGGTGTATTCAGCCTCATTACTGCCCGCATAGAGAATAATAGGGTAATTAACGTCAAATCGTTCTTTAAAGTCATTAACCGCTTTGACATTCATGCCTTCATAGTTGAGTCCTAAGATTTCAACCTTATCTGAATGGTTATTATAAAACTCGACAAAAGCGGGAATTTCTTTGAGGCATGGTGCACACCAAGTTGCCCAAAAGTTGACGATTAGATATTTACCTTTGGTTTTGTTCTGTGTGTAAATATTACCACTCATATCGACTAACTCAAAGACTACCCCTAGGGGTTCGTCAACGATCTCGATTACTTCTTGTTCAGAGGCTATGGTTGGGCTAATCCACTCAAGAATGTCGCCAAATACAGATGCTTTGCATGCCTGAAATGGTAATAATAGAGTGAGTACAAAGCTGAGTTGAGCAATTTTCTTGCTCAAACGAAACTTGTGCTGCATGGGTATAATTAAAGAGAGCTTTGCAACAATAATTTTAGATTTGATAGAGGATTTTTTTTTCATTTTGGAAGACATAAATTTGAAACTCTACTTGTTGTCTAGTGATAAAATTTAACACAGAAAAATGGGAGTGCAAAGCCTACCCTCGGGTGAAAATTCCCTATCCCAAAGGGCTGAGGCGAAAAATGTTAAAGCTGAGTTAAACAGTGCCCCAGCATCTGTTTCTACGAAACTTATGCTCTTTGAGTGTAAAGCTAAGCCAAACAACGCCTTGGCGTTTGTTTGTGCGAAACTTATACTTTAGTGTAAAAAGTGCAGAATAATTCTCATCAATAGCTAATGCTATTA
>Ga0207991_1001078_pt1 | contig 17319 bp, 16 predicted proteins | sample ETN07SmetaG_FD_185786 | JGI IMG/M metagenome (GOLD analysis project Ga0207991, IMG submission 185786) | Marine microbial and viral communities from oxygen minimum zone, Eastern Pacific Ocean - ETNP2014F14-07SV275 (SPAdes) (version 2) | ecosystem: Environmental > Aquatic > Marine > Oceanic ... | reverse complement strand
GCCGCAGCACCTAAAAGATAGCCTGCGGTCCCAATATTCTTTCCAAACCAGCGTTCCAGGCGCAGGTCATTGAAATAGCCCTTCAGCCAAACGGCAATGAGAAAAACAAACCAGTAAAGAACAAATAGTCCAAAAATGAACGTGAAGAAATAAGTCCAGTCAAACAACTATACTTATCCTTCTAATTGAAATTTATCACCTGTTTTTACAGATCCTTCTTCTAAAACACGAGCGTACCAGCCGCGTCTATCTTTAACTGTTTTGATGAATTCCGAACCACGTTCATCACCCACATAAGGCAATACATAAAGATAAGTACAGGGCTCACATTTAAACGAAATTTGAAGCAATGCTGAACCCACCCGGAATATCTGATGCGGTTCAATTGCTGCATAAGGCAAATCGCCGATGGTTAAATTTTCGCCCAGATCGCCTTTTTCCACAGGCCAGCCTTCGCTATTTAGATCATCCAGAATTTCTTGGGTAATAAGCATCAGCGCCATATCCGGTTTGCCTTTCTTTTTCTCCTGACGGTAATTATTGTAATCTCCATCTATACCACCATAATGGATTTCTGCGGAAGAAACCGACATTTTGGGTAATCCATGTTCACCGGGCGTATCCGGCTTAACGCTTATTTGTAATATTTTTCCTGATTTCATTCAAGAACAATCTGCCAGTCATTAACACCTATATAATATTCTTCTGCATTTCCTTCAACAACTTGACTTTTAATAAAGCCATAGGCGGCACCTGCTATAGCGCCGGTACCTCCGTAAAATATGGAACCACAAATTGCAAATCCAAACAAATCAACCGGGTACGTCCCATCTTCAACTAACATCATGGTCATTGCAAATGCAGTACAACCCAAGCCGCCCAACGCACCTCTTTTCATGCCCTCTCTTACATATTTCCCCACAGTTTTGTATTCACCATGAAAAATAGATCCAATATCATTTAAGGGAATATTCATTTCAAAGTCATTGCCCGGTTCACGGATCAAAAGGCCATCTACAGATACACCAATCAACTCGCCACCGGCATAAATATCAGAATTGAAAGCATTCACGGCCACCACCCAATCTCCGGCGGGTATGGTCACTCGCTCACCATCACGTTCTAACACAAGGTCTCGAATTTCCTGCTGGGCGTGGATGCTGACCTTATTGAATTGGATCACATTTGTTTCCACCAAGCCAATGGCAGTTGCTGTTACAAGTAAACTGATCAACAGTGTCTTTTGATTATTCATGATTCACCTCTAAATCCTGCTTTACCTGTCCATTACTCTTTCCATTCTGGCCATTGGCAGGAATGAATCCATTTGCTTTTGGCATGGGCATTGGAATGGGGTTGGGAATATTGCCGTTCTGCCAGTGGCGCACCTCGTGGGTTTCCCGATAGAGCACATTGTAGGTATCAAAGGGAATGGTTTTACCATTGGGCATGGCAAAGCCGATACAGCATTTTTTCACCACTTTCATATCCCAATTGTATTTATCCTGGAATTGGATCAGAATAATGCGAAATGCATTTTCATCAGCTATTTTTTGCCGCCCTTTCTCGGTGAAAAAATCCTTCTTCATGGGAATTCCGCAAACACAGGAAAAATCGTAGAGCGTCTTCACTGAATTGAAACTGGATGAGGCCGACCATAAGCCTTCGATGGCTTTTTTATAAATGGGCCGGGGATCCGTGAAAATGGTATTGGTGAACTGGTCCATGTACGGCTCCATATTAATGAAGCGGGGAATGGGCTTCACCTTCTTGCCCCGTATGTAGGCATAGGTCATGGCAATCTCGCTGGGATGGCTGCAGGGTAACGGCAGAAAATCTGTTTTACGGAACATGCCAGAGGTCTGCTCTTCCAGGCGATCCATGATTTCCGTATTGGTCACCCGATCCATGGGGTTGAAATCGTGCTCGTAGCGCCCGGCAAAAAACGCCGGCTGAAAATTCACACCGCGGATGCCTTTGGTCTTAATACCGAATTCTACAATTTTACCAATTTGATCTTCATTCACTCCGCGCTGGATCACCGCCGCCAGATTCACCGGTAAACCGTGCTTCAGCATATTCTCAATAGCTTTCATTTTCAGGTCCGCCATCTTGGCACCGCGAATCTTCTGGTTCACTTCATCGGTGAAACCGTCAAACTGGAGATAAATTTCTAATTTATTTTCGCTCACCTCCACCAGTCGTTTTACCAGATCTTCATCCTGGGCGATCTTGATGCCGTTGGTGTTAATCATGACCACTTCGATGGGCCGGGACACCGCTTCCTTGACTGCGCCTACAATATTGGGATGGACGGTAGGTTCACCCCCGGAAAACTGCACCACAGCACCCACGCCTTCCTGCTCGATAAAACCATCCAACGAAGCTTTAATCTGGTCCATGGTTAAATGAGCCGAGCCGTCCGAATCGGCAAAGCACGTGGGGCAAGCCAAATTGCAGGCATCGGTGAGGTCAATGAGCCCCAGGCACATATGCTGTTCATGATCCGGACAAACGCCGCAGTCATAAGGACAGCCGCGATCGATTTCTGTGGGGAATTTTAGGGGGAGGTCGCCGGGGCGATTGAATTTTTGAGCATGGAAATACCAATTGGCATCGGAATGAAGAAGGCATGATTCAAAACCGTGGTCGGGGCACCATTTGCGCAGGATGATTTTGTCATCAGCCGTTTTAAGAATTTTGGCATCCACCACTACCAAGCATTTGGAGCAAAGACTCCGGGTCATTTCCAGGAAAACGGACGAGCGCCGCTTCCGGGGATTTTCAAGTATGTCTGTTTGTTCTGATGGGAACATAAGCTTCCTTTCTTTCTTTTAGTAAATCAAATTCGTTTGAATATATTCCTTTTTTTCAACCACAGTCCACATGGTCATATCAACCAAAATTTCAGGGTCTGCTTTTAAATAATTACCTCCCATTTTGCGACCAAAATAGCCACCGCCTAAAGCGCCGGCAATAATAAAAACTTTCAACCCACTTATTTCTTCATCATTCACATCTGATCTAGGAAATACGATTACACCGGCTATAAACCCGACTAATAATCCGCCGCACGCACCTACATTTTTTCCCAAAAATTGACCTAGTCCACTTGGTCCTGGGGGCACTGCAATGAGTTCAATTTCATCCAGTGGAACCTTTACGTCCCAGCTGCCATTGTTAAGAACAAGCTGATCTTTCTCTATACCAATTATCCGGATATCTTTCATTTCACTGGATGCTGTGTAAATCCAATATGAATTATTCACCCCGTTTGATTGAGCATTTATACTACTCAATAATATGATAAGGACGATAACTTTGATTAGTCTGCTATTATTAACCATGTGACTTCGCTGTCCTTTTTAATAAATCAAATTCGTTTGAATATATTCCCTTTTTTCAGCCAATGTCATATACCCTAAATCAGCAATAATCTCCGGCTTCCCTTTTAAAATACCTCCTCCCACTTTACTGCCATAGTACGCTCCAGTAGCTCCACCAGCTAACATAAACAATCCAAGCTGTGGCCCTCCATCATTAAATGCAGCAGGAAAAATCAATACACTCACAATGCATCCGCCAAGTACACCTAACCAACCACCCAAGCCGCCTCCTATTGCTTGCCCGAGTAAACCCGGTTTGGGCGGAAGTGCAATCAGTTCAATTTCTGCAAGGGGAATTTTCACATCCCAACCGCCATTATTGATAACCAAATTATCACCTTCAATAGCATTGATTTGATAATCTTTTAGTTCATTGGAATAAGTGTAAATCCAGTATGTTTCTTGTTTGAATTCTCCTTGGGCCGGCAATGAACCAGCCAATAATAAAGTGATGATGAAAAGGCGTGCGATTTTCATTTATAATCCTGTTAGAATTTGTAATAGAATGCGATAAAGGGTCGCTGAAAATGAATGCCAATACGGAACTGTTCACTATATGCGTAGATAAAACCAAAATCGAAATCAATATCAGAAATATTTAGATTATCATTGAACTCAAGCATATTAGTCCAATAAGGATCCCAGAAAACCTCAAAAATGAGTTTAAGACGACGGCGGGCATCAGCGCTTACGGCATAATAAGCCCGAGGCATAAGATTATAGCCGGGATAAGACGTTAATGAAGCGCCAACGGTATGGTTGATTCGTCCCTGGCCTGATTCTTTTAGATTGGAAACGGTATATGCGCCAAAAAACTCCCACCACATTTCTTCTCCAAAAGGATCACTATCATAGTAACCATCTTCATACTTTGATCCTACACGCACCCATTCCTCTTGATTACCGTACCAAGTAGTATCACCTGAATACGAATTAATGTCATAATTTTCAGAATCTTTCAACTCATACTTATTGGGGAGGCCGCGCATATGATAATGGAAACCAACTGACATAGCTTTTTCTGATTTCAAATCACCACTTTTAAATAACATGAACTTTGGCCTGAAATTCAGGTCCCCGAAAAAATAGCCACCCCATTTTGAAGTGATATGAACCCTTTCAGACAAACCATAGCCCCAGGAAAGTCCGCTTAAATAAAGAACATTATTTCCCAGGGTATATCCAGTAGGATCAAAATAAATATCAATGAGGCGTTCATCACCATAATACCAGCGGCCTTCTTCAGACTGGCCTGGTCGGGAAAAACCCCTTCTGACGCTACCCATGCTTTTAAAATCGATACGCTCGATCTTATCCTGGCTGATAAATACTTCGCCAAACTGGGCTTTTAGGGTAACACCTTCTTTACTTTCAGAAATAATGATGCCCCGCAATTTGTCACCGGATTTCAGAAAAATGAACGCTTCTTCCGGCTTTACTTCATTTTTGCTGATAATGATTTCTCCAAATGAGGTAACCACTGTATAAGTTGAATCTGTTTCGGACTTAACGGAACCGCTTACGGTGTCGCCGGATTTAAGATGAAATGTTTTTTCCTGGGCAAATATGCTACCCAGTAATATAAATGAAATGAGTGAAAATTTAATGATCTGCATGATCTTCTCCCTTAACATTGCTTGCTGTACTTATTAACATTAAACACACTGTCTTTTCTGTACAAGTGAACATTACGCAAATACACAAAAAGACAGGGTGGATATTGTAGCCAAACCCATTGATTCTTTCGTGGGTTCAACAGAAACATTAAATTAATTATTATGGTATAACATATACTTGGCTGTTTCGTAGATCCCTGCGGTCATTTTCCTGAATTTTTCAGTCTGATCTGATAGATCGTCTTTGATGTCTATTGCCGGATCATCACTCAGCAGGTCATGAAATTCCATTCCAGATCCATTGCGGAAGATGCGCAGATAGTTGCTCTTATTCAGTATTCCATAACTGCTGGGGGATATTTTTTTATTTACGATAAAAGCAAAATCATCTTTTACATTTAATACATCTCTCCCAAGAGTTCTATTCGTGTAATTAATACTACTCAAACCGGCTATGGTGGGCATGAGGTCCGCTAAACCACATACTGTTTCAATTTTTCGAGGCTCTATTGCTAGAGTCGGAGAGTAAATGATCAGCGGCACATTATAAGACCGCAGCCTTAAAGCATAATCGTCCGCCGGCATATGTTCTGCCCTGGGATCGGCATTGCCGTGATCCCCAAACAGGACAAAAATGGTATTATCAAAATAATCTGCATGTTCAGCCATATCAAAAAATCGGCCTGCAGCATGATCCAAAAAACGCATGGCATTGTATTGACCTAATGAATTGAAACCTGCTTTCCGCAATTCCTGCTCATCTACGTCCAAGAAAACAAAACCGGCATTGTCTTCAGGAATAGAATAAGGCCTATGGTTTCCTGCGGTTTGTATAACAGCAAAAAATGGTTTTTCATTCATTCGATTGGAAAACAGATCGTGGGCCTCGCGAAATAAGTCCAGGTCAGAAATACCCCATACATCCACCCGCGGCCTGTCGAAGTCACCCAGTTCAATGAGCTCCATGTCTTTCAGGTTGTAGGTGATGAGGCTGCGGATATTGGCCCAACTGGCACTGCCGCCAATCAGGTAATATTTATCATGATCTTCAAATTGGGAGATGATGCTGTATTGATCCCGAATGAGTGGATTGCGGGAAGATGTTTTATTTCTTGCCACATCCGGAATACCCGTTACCATGGTAAACACCGAACGGGATGTGCTCACCCAGGGCACATAGAATTTCGTGAAATATAAACCATCACTAGCCAGTCTATCAAATGTAGGTGTTGGGTCGAAGGGATTGCCCATGAGTCCCATGCGGTTCAGCCCGACTGATTCCAAGAAAATGATAACCACATTAGGCGGCGTAACAGAGGTTCGGTCTGATTTGGCATACCTGGTAAAATTCAGACTTCCCATGTCAGGATCATCCACGCCCAGCCAAGCAGCGATCAATGGATAATATTTTCGAACTTGCTCTTCATCATAGTCTGCTTCGCTGAATGTGGTGGTATCATAAAAGTATAATACCGGATTTAAGGCCAATGCCGAAACAAAGGGATCACGGTTGAAAAAAGCATCGCTCCAAAAAAGTGCATATTGAGCAAAGGTGCCCCAAATGCTGAAAAGGTAAATGAGTCCACCGACAATGACGCCGATCGTTTTGTGAGATTTATTAGAGTATTTGGGAGGTTTTGCGATGGTTACAGACACAATCTTGTTATGGATCTTTATCCAGCTTAGGCAAATTATTCCCAGCAGTAAAACAAACCAAACGACCGGATAACTTTCCCAAACCATGTTCAATGCGATGACAGGATTTTCCAATAGGCTCAAAGCTGTGATATCTACGCGCTGCTGGAGATAGGAAAAGTGTCCGAAATCTGCAGCATAAAAAACAACAGTGCTGATGATTAAAATCCCATAGATCCATTTTCCTGCCAAACGAGTTCGCGATGAACGACCCATGTTTATTACAGGAACCATGGTCAGTATCAATAAGGGCAATGAAATCAATATAGACAGACGCAGATCAAAACGAACACCCATCCAAAAAGCACGGGTTATGTCAGCGGAACTGACATCGGCGGCAGTATTTTTGAAAATATAGAAAAAAACGATCCGAAATAGAATAAACAGTAGCCATGTCAACCCCACCACTCCCAAAAGATAACGCAGCCGCCGGGAGCGCATAAATGATAGATTCATTTTAATCAGTTATTTCAGCCGAGTATCTGCAGGACATCCTGGGCATGCGTTTTAACAGACACTTTTTCATACGCCTTTTCAATATTTCCATCTTCATCAATAATATACGTGTAGCGAAAAATACCTTCATATTCCCGACCGTATAATTTCTTTTTTCCCCAAGCACCGTACGCTTTAATCGTTTCTTTACTTTCATCAGAAAGCAAGGGGAACGGGAAACTATATTTATCACAGAAATTCTTCTGTCGTTGTACAGAATCTGCGCTCATGCCCAGTATAACTGTATTCTTATCTTTAAATGTTTGGAATTCATCCCGGAATCCCTCTCCTTCGACTGTTCAGCCAGGGGTACTGGCTTTAGGATAAAACCATAATACAACTTTCTGCCCTTTCAATCCGGACAGGGACACATTATTCCCATCCTGATCCAGCAGTGTAAAATCCGGTGCTTTGCTTCCGACGTCTAACATATTTTCTCCTTTTGTGTTGTGGAGACGTAGCGTGCTACGTCTTTACCATTGACCAACGCATACGATCATCATTGCTTAAAACCATTTCACTTACAACTTGGATGCCCTGCTTTTGGCCTCTCCAAACAAGATGCTCAAGCGCTTCTTCCAACGTAACCCATTTAAATTCACAATGTTCATCAGATAAAGTTACGATATCTGAATCGACTTCAATCCCAAAAACGGGCACAAGGTTGATACGGTCACCATGAGCTTCATAAAACCGGCTTACGTGATCTGCTACAAACATCAATTTTGGAGTCAATCCTGTTTCTTCCATTAATTCCCTTTTGGCTGCTTCCGGAGCTGATTCCCCTGGCTCGATCTTTCCGGCCACGCCTTGCCATAGATGCTCATATATTTTGGTCTCCGCCCTTTTTAAAATTAAAAATCTTATATCGCCTTCTATTTTACGAAAAACATACGCATCTACAACTCGAACTAGAATATCTGCCATTACATTCCTTTATAGTCCAGCATAAATTTCAAATAATTATGTGACCATTCATCAAATGTTCCGGCGGCAATTTCTGATCGCATGTTTTCCATGAGATCCATATAATAGGTCAAATTGTGCATTGTTGCCAAGCGATGACCTAATATTTCATTCACATTCATTAAGTGTCGTAAATAGGCACGAGTATGGTTTTTGCAGAGATTACATCCGCACTTTTCATCCACTGTAGAAAAATCTTCTTTATGTTTTTCGTTGCGGATATTCACAATTCCATGAGACGTAAACAGTTGCCCATTGCGGGCATTGCGCGTGGGCAGAACACAATCGAACATATCCACACCGCGTTTGACTGATCGCACTAAATCTGTTGGCCGGCCAACACCCATTAAATACCTCGGCTGATCTTTCGGCAGTAATTCATCCATTTGCTCAATTGTTTCAAACATGGCACTTTTTTCTTCTCCAACTGCCAATCCACCAATGGCCATTCCGCATGTTGCAAATGGGATTAATTCTTCTGCACTTTTTTGGCGCAGTTCTTCATATACATTTCCCTGAACAATAGGAAACACATTTTGCTCCCAATCATGAATACCTTGGTTTTCAGTTAAATACACACTGCAACGTTTCATCCATTTTGATGTGCGCTCAACAGCTGTTTCAACCGTTTGGTAATCTGCCTGTCCAGGAGGACATTGATCAAATGCCATTATAATATCTGCACCGAGATGCTGTTGAATTTCCATGGATGATTCTGGAGTAAACAAATGCCGGCTGCCATCAATATGAGATTGAAATTCCACACCTTCATCATTAATCTTATTCAGTTTGGCTAATGAAAAAACCTGAAATCCGCCGCTGTCAGTTAACAAGGCACCATTCCAATTCATAAAGTTGTGTAAACCGCCGGCTCGACCAATTAAATCATGCCCCGGTTTTAGATATAGATGATACGTATTTCCTAAAATGATTTTAGCTGAAATGCTGTTTAACTCTTCAGTGCTTACTGCTTTCACTGTGCCACGTGTGCCAATAGGCATAAAAACAGGCGTCGGAATCGTCCCGCGATCTGTAATTATCTCACCCGTACGAGCAGATGTTACTTCATCTTGATGGTGAATTGTAAACTTCAATATTTAAAAAATAATTTGGAATGCTTCACGGACAGATTTTACGCCGTGGATTTTCAATCCTTTGAAGGATTTTACATTTTTCATATTGCCTTTGGGTATAATTGCAATTTTAAATCCCAAAGCGGCTGCTTCCTGCAAACGCTGATCAATCCGTGCCACCGAACGGACTTCGCCTGTTAAGCCTACTTCACCTACAAGGACAGTTCCATCTGCAATCACATTATCTTTACTGCTGGATGCCACCGCAGAAATAATCGATAAGTCTGCCGCCGGATCTTGAATTTTCAATCCGCCCACAAGATTTACAAATACATCATTCATGCCCATAATATTTCCCAATCGCTTTTCTAACACAGCCAAAAGCATGGATAGCCTGCGACTATCCACTCCATTTGTATTGCGTTGCGGCGTCCCAAAATTTGCTTTGGAAACCAGTGCCTGAACTTCCACCAAAATGGGACGAGTGCCTTCCATAGTGGGTAAAATCGCTGTTCCGGCTGTATTGGCAGTCCGTTCTGCCAGAAAAAGTTCAGACGGATTTGTAACTTCCTCCAAACCAGCAGATGTCATATGGAAAACACCCACTTCATTAGTGGCACCAAAGCGATTTTTAACAGAACGAAGTATGCGGTGATCATATCGCTCATCCCCTTCCAGATACAAAACTGTGTCCACCATATGCTCCAACATTTTCGGGCCGGCGATGGTACCGATTTTTGTCACATGACCAATAACGATTACTGTAAATCCTTTTTGCTTACACGCATTCAGCAACTGCTGACCGCAATCCCTAATCTGGCTCACAGAACCCGGCAATGAATCCAAGTCTTCATTATAGACTGTTTGGATGGAATCAATCACCAGCAAACTTGGTTGTACGACAGATACTTGTTCCAGTACGTTCATAATTTCATTCTCGCCGGACACATGTAGATTTTTTGTATTTATACCCAAGCGTTCGGCTCTTAATGCAAGTTGATCTTCACTTTCTTCTGCAGAAACATAGAGAGCGGACTTACCGCAGCCAGCAACAATTTGTATAGCGATTGTAGATTTTCCAATTCCCGGCTGACCTCCAAGCAAAATCATTGATCCGGGGAGCAGTCCGCCACCCAAAACCCTGTCTACTTCATTTATTCCGGACGATGTTCGTTTGCGGTCTTTTTTATGGGTGATTGTGTGGAGTTCTGTCGTTTTCCTGGCGGGCGCGCCGTTGGATTTACGTCTTGATTTCGGCGGATGGAATTCACTTAACGTACCCCATTCACTGCAGGCCGGGCATTGTCCATGCCATTTGGAATATTCATTCCCGCAGCTGTTACAAAGAAATATTGTTTTAGATGATGATTGTGCCATTGTCCGGTTAGAAAGTTATTGGAAACCGGCTACTTGTGCAAAGCTTACAAAGAAAATTTTTAAATGAAATTGACTAACTTTTAGTAGCCAATCATTTGTTTACCAATCCGTACCTAATGAGAAGTAATACTGTGGTTTAGAGTAACCTGATTCATTGATATCCCAGGCAGAATCAATCCGTAGTAAAAAATAACCCATGTTTATTTTCATGCCCCAACCAAAACCGGCTATGGACTCTTCAAATTCACTTCCTTTATCCCATGCTGTTCCAATATCAAAAAATAAATGGGATCCCAGATTACTTATCATGAATTTTTCAGGAACGCCTAACGCCAATAAAAATGGGAAACGAAATTCAAAATTAGCGAGCGCAACATTTGAACCCACTTGTTCCATATAACGACGACCGCGAACGGGGACGACAAATTCAGAAAAGAAAACATCCTCGAGATCATTTTCACCATCGAGCAAATCATTACGAAAATGGCTATTATCTTTTACGCCATCCGTTTCACCTGTACCATAAATCCAGTTTTGCAATCCACCCAAATAGAATTTTTGTTTATTAGCTCCGCGACTGGTTCCAAGAGTTAATCTTCCGGCTAAACTAGAATATCGTCCGATCTTATAATATTTCCTGAAATCCATTTTAAGCGTTTTGAAATCCATTTTTTTACTTCCCCATCCAGGACTGACAACCAACGTCGTGTTTTGGCGAAAACCATCAATTGGCCCGGTGTAACCATAAACAGTATTATCATACACCCAACTGGTGACAGGTAGTACAACGGAAAAGTCCTCATTGGATACTTCTTCAAATTCATAATAATTAACTTCCTGCCATTCGCTAAAGGAAAAATAATGATATGACAATCCTCCTTCAACCCGCATAAAACGACTAAAGGGATGGGATAGATAACTCATTAAAGAAAAGTTTCTTAAGAGCCCACGATGCTGATAGCCATTCATATCATACCCAAGAAAATATTCGTTCGCTATATGTGAAATAGAAAAATAATAATCTGTGGGCCTGGTCAGATACGCATAACTGAAAAAGTAATCACTACGTTTCAAATCGATGACCATTTCAGTCCCAAAATAAATTTGGTGATCACCCAGAATATCACTAAATGCAAACATTGTCATTCCCTGAGCGCCAAATACATTATTAAAAGATGCATAGCCATTGACTAAATCCAGTGTAAATCGCGTTTTATATGCTTTGGACACATAACCTTCATCCGTTAAATCTGTCGTATCCTTAACAAAGTCGGCTGAAGCTTCTTCTGGTGTTTCCATGGGCTGATTAAAATGATCATATTCTCTGGCAAAAATCCATCCCTGATAATCCCTGCCGGTCGATCTACCCGTACTCCATTGACTTCTTTTATGTCGCCGTAAATCTATTAACTCTTCAGATACATTATCTTGATTCATGATGTATCGTGTAGGTGGAACTTCCATTGCGTCTTTTTCTAAAGGATGGCTCATGCTATAAACATCCCAACCCATATCGGCGTAGCCGGCAAATACTAAATAATCATCATTTTCTGTAAGGCTTAATTGAAATGCGCCTGTTAAAATATTGGTCAATGCCACTGGATCCGAATCCGGTTTATATCGATATATATTCCAAACACCGCCATCATCAGAGACATAGAATAGTGTATTTTTTTCAGTGTGAGACCAAATTGGATAATCTTCATTGTGGTCCGTATCTGTTATGCGACTGATATTCCCAGATGATAGATCAATTGCATAAATATCTTTTTGAGAAAAATCATGTTCTATGATTACTTCCGGTGGCTGTAGTCCGGCAATATCCCCATTACGGTCTGATACAAATACCAACACGGAGCCATCATAGTTCCAAGACGGTTCAGAATCGGAATAAATATCACTTGTTAAAGCAGTCAGTTTTTCCTCATCTATATTATAAACATAGACGTCACTGGCACCGTCCTTCGTTCCAATAAAAGCCAGTTGATTTCCATCGGGACTCCATGCAGCGGTAAAAATTCCATCCAGATTAAACGTAAATTTTTCTTTCTTTCTCGTTTTTACATTAATCAAATACAACGCATCCGATTTACCGGCCTTTGCAGCAATGACGATTCGTTTACTATCCGGTGACCAGGAAATTCCGGGCTGGAGTAATTTTAATTCTTCAAAATCTACAGATCGATTGCCTTTTACCAAGCGTCGTATTTCTTTACCATCAATTGCATCTAAAACATAAATATCGAAATAACCTGACCGATCTGACAAAACTGCAATTTTACTGCCATCGGGTGAAACTGCTGGAGAAATATTATAATAATTCTTTTCTTTTTTATGATCAGTCAAACGTTTGGCAATGTCTTCAATCTCATCACGTCCGATAACATCCGGCCAATATTCCTTTTTCAAATATTTATGCCACTGCTTGGTTAAATCTTCATAATCCATTCCCAATGCTCGTTCAATCCCTTTTTCGGCATTTTGGGTCATTTTCATAGCAGTGATGATTTCACCAATCTTTTCTCGGCCGTACTTTTCAGCAATAAATCGCCAGATGGATTGACCGCCTTTATAGGCCATATACGATTCCAGTTCTTTCACTGTGGGCATACGCTCATTAATGGAAAGATCGCGCAAAGTCATATCCGCTTTGGTATCCCAATTCATAGATAAATATTCAGCCAAGCCCTCATTTGCCCATAATGGAATTCTTAATTTAACCCGACCGGTAATGACGCTTTGAATATTACCATCATAAATCATATCATTTAAAATTGCGTGTACAAGCTCATGGTGAATGACATGGCGGAATTGTTCATAATCCCCTTCGAAAGGTAAGACGACCCTATTTTTAAATAACTCTGTTACACCTCCAATTCCTTCCCGCATATACTGCCAGATAACATTTGTTTGCTGAAAATCATTGTGTGAATAGTATACAATAATGGAAACACGTTTTTTTAATGTCCAGCGCAAGTGTTTGGAAATTTGCTCATGGGCTTCTTCAGATACTTCAGCAGTGAATTCTGCTAATTGAGTATCTTCTCCATAATAATACACATCAAAGTTTGGAGATGAAATCAAGGACCAATCGAATTCCTTGTATTGTACCTTATTTTGTCCAAAAGATTGGGCGAACAATCCTTCAGCTATTAGAAATAAAATGAAAATGATTTTACGCATGTGTAAAATTACGTCCATACCTCATTAGAGTTCCAGCAACTAAACATATTCTTAATTTTCTTTTGATATTGTGCAATTAGACTACTTTTAAAACAATAAGTTAAAGTGCTACAATTCCTTTGCCTATACATCCTCAAAAAAGTAAGTTTCTGTGTATGCAATTGCCCGTCTATTTTATTTCCGATATTCATTTAATGCTTCAATACGATGAGCAAGAAAAGAAACGTCAGGAAAAATTGTTTCGCTTCATGGCTTTTGTCGCCCAATCCGGAGGTACATTATTCATCATTGGAGATTTATATGATTTCTATTTTGAATACAAACATGTAATCCCAAAAGTTTATTTTCCCTTTTACCAAAAATTATTTAGTTTAAAAAATAGCGGTGTAGACATTCACTTTATTACAGGCAATCACGATCATTGGACAATGGATTTCATGGGTGAAACTCTTACGACAAAAGTGTATTTTAATGATGTGTCCATTGATATTCATGGAAAACGATTTTACCTAACACATGGCGATGGCATTCTTTCCTGGGATCGAAGTTATCGAGTGTTAAAAACAATTATACGCAGCAAACTTTTTATTTGGCTGTATCGTTGGCTTCACCCAACGATCGGTTATGGAATTGCTCACGCTATTTCTAAAAAAGGTCGACACTATAACCATTCTAAAGAATACAATGAAAAAGTTATGAGCGAATTAAAAGTCTTTACTGAAACAGTTGCGGCGGATGGTCATGATTACGTTCTTACAGGCCATTATCACCAGGCAAAGATTGAAAATGTGAATGGCGGGAAGCTGGTTGTTCTGGGTGATTGGCTACAGTATTTTTCATATGCTATTTTTGATGGGAATGAATTAGAACTCAAATTCTGGGAAGAAAATGCGTAGGTTAATTATATTAATAATCATGGCTACTTCCCTTTCTTTTCAAGGCTGTTCTACAATCAAAGGACTCTTTGGGAAAAAGAAAGAGAAGAGCGATGTAAATCTTGCCGAGGTGGAGAACCTGCGTCGTGATTATCAGGATGGCCAAGTCCAAGCATTGCAAGAATTAATCAGTATGTATAATGATTCAAACTTACCATTCGATGTTCGCATCGCTGCCGGTGACGTGCTGGCTCAAACACAACATCCCACTGCAATGAATGCCATCGCCCAAGTCGTTTCTGAAGCTGAAGCACTTGATTTGAGTTTTATGATAGCGTCTATAGAACTATTGGCAGAATTTCGTAATAATCCTATAGCAGGCGATGCCATGGTACGCGCCATGCATACCATCGATGAAAAATCAAACAAACTGCATATGACCCTCGTACGCAGCTTAAACAGAGTCCGAACAAAAGACCAGGTTTTGGCTTTATTGGAATTATATGAAGTCTCCAAAGCAAATGTGTCACGTACTAATAAACTCTTAACGGAAACACTGGGTGCAATCGGGTCAGATGATGTGATACCAATTCTAGTAACCATTTCCAAAGATTCAGATATTAATATTGCTGTTCGAAATCGTGCTTTAGAAATCCTGGGAAAGAAAGACCCCCACGAAGTCGCACCTGCCTTTGCTGAATTATTGGGTGACCCGGATATGAATACAGAAATTAGAGAATTTGCTATCAATACGATGGCTGGCGTAAAAGAAGAAAATTTGATTCTGGCTCTTATCGAAACATATAACACAGGTAAACGTCAGTACTTCAGCATGCTCAATACGTTGCTGGATGCTTTGGGTGAATTCGACGATCCCCAAGTGTATAAAGCAACGGTTGATATAGCTCAAAATAATGAATTTCCAATTCCAATCCGATCGAAAGCAATCCGAAGTTTGGGGCGGTTTGCAGATGATGCGACTGTTAAAATGCTTTTACCGGTTTTAGCAGATGCCAATAATTATCCATTACAACCGGCCATAATGGATATGCTCAAAACAATGGGGAAAACGGATGTATTTGCGGAAGATTTACGCCGGCTAGCATTTCAAGCACAACAGGAAGCTGTCATTCAATGAAGTTATTTATTTTAATAATCACTTCGTTTATTTTTGCCCAGGAAGCAGACTCATCGAAAACGGATACTACAGCCGGAGACAGCACTCAATTCCCTGAAGTTATTCTTGAAAAAAAGAAAACTGAAAAACTCGAGGGAGAAAATTTCTTTTTTGACTATAAAGATGATTTACACGGGCTACAAACTCAAATCGATTCATTGAAGCGTGTCCTTCGCGTTATAGAAAGGAAAGGAGCTATGCCCAGTATAAATAAAGAATTATTAAATCTTATTAGAATTCCCGAACTCAAACATCGTGTCGAACTCACCAACGGAACAATTGTTATCGGAGAAATCCTTGAAGAGTCAGAAAAACGAGTCATCATTCAAACTGCTATCGGGCAATTGGCCATTGATAAAGATAAGGTAGTTAACATTGAAAAAGAATCACCTCCAGTGCCAAAAGTAGAACTGATGAGTGAACCGCTTGTAAGCGTTTATCCGGACCACGAAGAAATTACCGGGATAGTGAAAAATTCAGGTAAAGTTCGTGCAGATTTTGTACGTATAATTGCAAAACTCTGGACTCCAGAAACAGAACTCGCGGCATCAGATTCAGCGTTCGCTTCGGGATCAATTCAAAAATATACTACAGGTGTCATATCTGATACAGCTATCGAGCCGGGAGCCACAGCTAGTTTTACAATTACAGTTCCTTTGGAAGAAGGTGCTTCTATAGTTGAATATCGCACATACGATATTCGCTGGATTATTTCCCAATAATTAACATTTCTGATTCAGTTTCAATTATTACAAAATTTTCCAAACCCATTTAATGGATCAACAACAATTCAATATTCAATTTCAAAAAAATCCTTTGTCCAATTATCTATTTTTTCAATTGACAGTAAATGGATACAAGATTTAATCTATGATCAAAAATCGGCAGGAGATTATTCAATAAATTGGCAACCAATAAATGTTCCTTCCGGAATTTATTTATATAGTTTGTATACGGGTAAAAATATTAAAACAGGCAAATGCCTATACTTGAAATAAGTGCACCTTATTTTATTAAGATGTTAGCGCTACCATAATAGCATTTTGTGCATGAAGTCGATTCTCGGCTTGGTCAAAGACAATGGAATAACCTGCTTCCATCACTTCGTCCGTAGTTTCTCTTCCTCGCTCTGCCGGCAAGCAGTGCATAAAAAAAGTTTCTTTACCTGTACGAGATATCATATCTCCATTCACTTGAAAATTTACAAACAGTTTTTCACGTTCTTCCGCTTCTTCTTTCTGGCCCATGGATGCCCACACATCTGTATAAATAACATCTGCTCCTTTTACACCTTCAATTGGGTCATGGGAAATAACAATTTCAGAACCACTATTTGTTTTGGCTAACTCCACAGTCTTTTCATCCGGCGTAAATCCTTCTGGACACACACACGTAAATTTCATGGGCAGTCGTGCCGCTAACTGCAACCAGGAATGGACAATATTATTACCATCTCCAACATAGCATACATGAAGT
>Ga0207991_1001077_pt1 | contig 17321 bp, 13 predicted proteins | sample ETN07SmetaG_FD_185786 | JGI IMG/M metagenome (GOLD analysis project Ga0207991, IMG submission 185786) | Marine microbial and viral communities from oxygen minimum zone, Eastern Pacific Ocean - ETNP2014F14-07SV275 (SPAdes) (version 2) | ecosystem: Environmental > Aquatic > Marine > Oceanic ... | reverse complement strand
CGTATGTTGGCGTATTCTACAATTGCAAATATTGGATTTATTCTTTTAGGAGTCTCAGTTGGTTTATTTGATGGCTACAAAGCATCTATGTTTTACACCATAACTTATGTAATCACAACTATTGCGGCTTTTGGGTTAGTCTCTCAATTAATATATAAAGAAAATACTATAGAAGATATAAATGAATTGAAAGGACTAAATTCACATGACCCACTGTTAGCGTTTTTATTAATGGCTATCATGTTATCATATATTGGCATACCTCCATTGCTAGGCTTTCATGCCAAATTATTTATTATTCAAGCGCTCATAGGAGCAAATAATATTAAGTTGAGTATTTTTGCTGTGATAATGACAGTTATAGGATCATATTATTATTTAAGAATAATAAAGATTATCTATTTTGATAAATCAGAGAATAATTTGAAGTCTATATCTTCTAATGTTGTTACAAGTATTTATGTTATTGCTTTAATTATTCTAGGATTATTTCCAAATATTCTAGGAGAGCTTAGTTCGCAGGCTATAGCTAATTTTTTTAATACTTGAAAATAAATTTTATAAAATATAGACTTCATTTACAGTGCGGGGTGGAGCAGGCTGGTAGCTCGTTGGGCTCATAACCCAAAGGTCGTAGGTTCGAATCCTACCCCCGCTACCATCAACTCACGATTAGTAGACAACAGGAAGCTAAAAATGCCAATATTTTTCTATTTTATATAAAAAATTTGGTATACAATAACCCAAAGCCCCTTTAGGGGCTATTTTATTGGTTATTTGAAAATGAATGATCTTGAGGAAAAGTTATATTTAGTGCTCAATGAGATGCTAGAAAAAAAAGAAATGAGAGTATTAAACGTTAGTATAAATAAGAAGACATCGGGGCAGGATATACAGATTATTATTGATTCTAGCTCTGGAGTTAATCTTGATAACTGTGCATTTGCATCAAAAATTGCTGGCGACATAATAAAAATAGATAATTTATATGATGATAATTTTAATCTTGAAGTTTCATCTCCTGGCATAAATAGACAGTTATTTTCTATTGATGATTTTTTATTATATAAAGGCTATAAGGTGAAAATTAAACTTAAACTTGCAGTTGAAAAACAAAAAAACTTTATTGGGACTATTGGAAATATAGAAAATCAAAACATATTAATTACTACTGATTATAAGGACATTATTATAGATTTTAATAACATCAAGAAAGCAAATTTACAAAGAGATATAAAAATATAGGTAAGATATGAATAAAGAAATATTATTGGTAATTGAAACTGTTTCTAATGAAAAAAATATTAGCAAAGAGGTCATTATTGATGCAATTGAAGCAGCTCTAGCAAGCGCTGTAGTAAAAAAATATAGATTAGATAAGAAATGTCTAAATGATATTAAAGCAAGGGTTAGTATCAATAGAGAAACTGGAGAGTATACTACTTTTAGAAAATGGGAAGTAGTAGAGGAAATTATTGAAGACTTAGAAGATCAGCAAATTTTACTAGAAGAAGCTATTAAGAAAAATGATGAACTAACAATTGGTGATTTTTACGAAGAAGAAGTTGATTCTATTGAGTTTGGAAGAATAGTAGCGCAAACAGCTAAAAACGTAATTGTCCAAAAAGTAAGAGAAGCTGAGCGAAGCAGGATAGTAGACCTATATCTTCCAAAAATAGGTCAGCTTATATTTGGAATAGTGAAGAGAGTTGAGAAAGGGAATGTTTTTATTGATTTAGGAATACCTGATAAAGAAAATAGCGTGGAAGAAGCAATGATAATGAAGGATGCTTTAATTCCAAGAGAAGCTATAAGGCCTGGTGATAGGATAAGAGGTTACTTGCGTGATGTTCAATCAGAACTACGTGGACCACAACTATATATAACAAGAAAAGTACCTGAGTTTCTAATTGAATTATTTAAATTAGAGGTACCTGAGGTAGGACAAGGATTAATTGAAATTCTTGGTGCTGCAAGAGACCCAGGTTTAAGAGCTAAAATTTCTGTAAAATCTAATGATCCTAAACTTGATGCTATAGGAGCTTGCGTTGGTATGCGCGGATCAAGAGTGCAATCAGTATCAAATGAACTTGGTGGCGAGAGAATTGACATAATTATGTGGGATGAAGACCCTGCAAAATTTGTAATAAATGCAATGTCACCGGCTGAAGTTGTTTCAATTATTGTTGATGAAGAAAAAAAATCAATGGATATTGCAGTTTCAGAAGAACAACTTTCTCAAGCAATTGGACGTGGCGGACAAAATGTCAGACTAGCTAGCGAGCTTACAGGATGGGATTTAAATGTAATGAGCAAGGATGATGCTGATAATAAAACCATGGAAGAGAATCAGACTTTAAGTGCATTATTTATGAAGGAATTAAACGTAGACCAAGATGTTGCTGATGTTTTAGCAAAAGAAGGATTTTCATCTATTGATGAAATTGCTTTTTGTTCAATGGAGGAATTTAATTCTATTGAAGATTTTGATATTAATTTAATTAACGAGTTGAGAAAAAGGGCATTAGAAATAGTAGAGACTAAAAAAACTAAAATTGAAGAAGAAAACTCTCTCTCAAATATTAGTGGTTTAAATGATGAAAAAATAGAAATTTTAAAAAATAATGAAATCTCTGATAGAGAGGGTTTGGCTGATTTATCTGTAGATGAGCTCCTGGAGATGGTAGAATTATCAGAAGAAGAAGCAGGAAAAATGATTATGGAAGCAAGAGAACCATGGTTTAATCAAGAGTAGTTAATAAGAAAAAATGACTGAGAAAAATAGAAAAAAAAGCCTATCACTTAAAGGTAACAAAAGCTCTGTCATAAAACAGAGTAAGTCTTCACCTGGATCAAAAAATGTAACGATACAGGTTAAAAGAAAAAAAATTATTTTAAAAAATGATGCGAATACATCAAATAATTCTATAAAGAAAAAAGAATCTGAAGTAAACAATATTAACTCTGTAGAAGTTCCTAGTAAAAAAACAGGAACAATATCACACAAAAAAATATCTTCAGACTCTAAAACTCCGCAAAATGATGTACCAAATATAAAAAAGAAAATTAAAAACGACAAAGATACTAAAATAGAGAATTTTGAAAATAAAGAGTTACACTTAAAGGAACCTAAACAAAAAAAACAGCATCATAAAAATACCCAATCTATTAAAAAAGAGTTGATCCCAACACATCAATTTGAAAAACCAACTGAGCCAATAAAAAAAGAAATAGAAATACCTGAATCTATAACTGTCAATGAGTTAGCACAAAAGATTTCAATTAAATCATCAGAACTAATGAAACTTATGATGAATATTGGTGTAATGGCAACTATTAATCAGTCTTTAGATCAAGACACAGCTATTTTGATTGTTGAAGAGATAGGACATAAAGCTGTAAGTATTGAAGAACAAGAAGAAGAATTATCTCTTCAGCCAGAGTTATCAAATCAAGAAAATCTGGAACCTAGAGCTCCAATAGTTACAATTATGGGTCATGTTGACCATGGAAAGACATCGTTGCTTGATTATATTAGAAAAACAAAAGTAGCTAGCACTGAAGCAGGTGGGATTACTCAACATATTGGTGCTTATAGAGTTAAAACTGGCAAAAATGAAATTACTTTTTTAGATACGCCAGGACATGCGGCTTTTTCAGCAATGAGGGCGAGGGGAGCGCAAGTAACAGATATTGTTATTTTAGTTGTTTCAGCTGATGATGGAGTTATGCCGCAAACAGAAGAAGCAATTGAGCATGCGCAAGCAGCAAAAGTCCCAATAATTGTTGCTGTGAATAAAATAGATAAAGAAAACGCAGATCCAGAAAAAGTAAAAACAGAACTTGGTAAAAAAAATGTAATTCCAGAAGATTGGGGCGGTGATACAATATTTGTTAACATTTCAGCACTCACAGGCGAAGGTATTGATAGTCTTCTTGATTCTATTTCATTGCAATCTGAAATTTTAGAATTAAAAGCCTCAAAGGAAGGCTTAGCCATGGGTTCTGTGATTGAAGCATCTTTAGATAAAGGACGTGGACCGATAGCAACTGTTTTAGTACAAAGTGGAACATTAAATAAAAAAGACTATGTTTTAGTTGGCAAAGAATATGGAAGAATAAGAGCAATGTATGATGAGTTCAATAAAGAAATTACTTCTGCAGGCCCTGGATGTCCAGTTGTAATAACTGGATTATCGGGCACTCCTAATGTTGCAGATCAATTAATGGCGACTAAAGACGAGAAGAGAGTTAAGGATATAGCTTTATTGAGAGAGACAAAACAAAAAGAAATAGAAATGAAATCTAAACGAAAAAACTTTAGTATGGACGCTTTTAATATTAATGATGCTAATAAGAAGAAAATTATAAATTTGTTAATTAAATCAGATGTCCAAGGAAGTTCTGAAGCTATAAACTCAACTTTAAGAAATATTAAGAATGATGATGTTGGGCTTGAAATAATTTACAGTGGCGTTGGAGGTATTACTGAATCAGATGTTAATTTAGCTGCTAGCTCAAATTCAAAAATAATTGGTTTCAATGTACGAGCGGACTCTAAAGCAAAAAAACTAATCGAATTAAACCAACAAGATTTATACTATTTTAGTATAATTTATGAGCTCATTGACCATGTTAAACAACAATTATCAGGGTTACTTGAGCCAGATATAAAAGAAGAAATTATTGGCATAGCTCAGGTAAAAGAAGTATTTAGATCATCTAAACTAGGCGCAATTGCCGGATCTATTGTTAGCGAAGGCATTGTCCAAAAAGATAAACCTATTAGAGTACTAAGAGACAATGTAGTGATTTATGAAGGAGAACTTGAGTCTTTAAGGAGACTTAAAGATGACGTTAAAGAAGTAAAAAGTGGCACAGAGTGTGGTATTGGCGTAAAAGATTACAATGATGTAAAAACTGGTGATCAAATAGAAGTATTTAAAAGAACTGAAATTCAAAGAAGCGTTTAGTTTTACCATGAGTAATAGAACCTATAAAGTTCAAGATTTGTTACATAAAGAAGTTGCGACTATGCTCATTAGAGATATTCAAAACCCTTTAATTAGTAAATCTGTAACTATTTCGGGAGTACGAGTAAGCAAAGATCTTAAGTATTCAGAAATATATTTTACAACTCTTAATAAAGATTCACTTAAAATTGAAAAAGAACTTAATAATGCTAGTAGTTTTATAAAAAATGAATTATCTAAAAGACTTCATTTGAAACGTTTACCATCTATAAAATTTGTCTATGATAAAACTGCTGAAAACAGCGATAGAATTGAAAAAATAATAAGGTCAGTATCAAAAAAATAGAATTATGCTTAACGGTCTTTTGTTAATTGATAAGCCAAGAAATATTTCATCTAACCATTCACTCAAGATTATTAAAAAAAAATTATCAATTAAAAAAGCAGGTATTGTTGGTATTTTGGATCCTCTTGCCACCGGGATGTTGCCAGTAGTTTTAGGAGAAGCTACAAAATTAGCACAATATGTTGAGTCATATGAAAAAGAATACTTAGTGTTATGTAAGCTTGGAAGCACAAGTACCACTGGTGATGAAGAGGGTGTCATTAAAGAATTTTCATCCAATCGTTCACCAACATTTTCTAAAACATCTATTGCATCAACCCTTAAATCATTTATTGGTAAACAAGAACAAATTCCTCCTATGTTTAGTGCCTTGAAGGTTAATGGGACAAAACTTTATACACTAGCAAGAAAAGGAATTTCTATAGAAAGAAAACCAAGAATTATAACAATAAGCAATATAGAGCTTATTAGTTATAATAATTATGAATTAGTTATTAAGGTTGTTTGCAGCAAAGGAACATATATCAGAACACTCGTTGAACAAATAGGTGATAACTTAAATATTGGGGCTTATACAAAAAATTTAAGGAGATTGAGAGTGGGTGAATTTAAAGAACAAAATATGATTAATCTTGATGATATATCATCAAATATTAATCATAATTTAAAATATTTTATAAACATTAATAATATAGTAAAAGGATTAGAAAGTTTTCGGTTAGATGTTGATGATGAAGCTAAAATAAGACTAGGACAGTCAATCTACAAGAAATCAGATAGCAACAATTGCCAGGTTATTATGAAAGATCATGAAAAAAATATTATTGGCATAGGATTTATTAAAAATAATTATATTAAACCAAAAAGATTGCTTAACTTTAAGGAATAAAGGTTGTATTACATCAAACTGATGATAGAATACTGACATTAATGGAGAAGTTTATGGCTCTGGACAATAGTGTCAAAGAAGAGATAGTAAAAAAATATGGGAAAACCGACCAAGATTGCGGTTCAAGTGAAGTTCAAATTGCATTGCTTACAGCAAATATCAATAGTTTATCAGACCATTTTTCAAACAACTCAAAGGATGTCCATTCAAAACGTGGGCTTCTCAAAATGGTCATGAAAAGAAGATCTCTAATCAAATATCTAAAAAAGACTGATATTACAAGTTATGAGAATCTTATTAAACAATTGGGATTAAGGAAGTAATAAATAAATGCATACAAAAATATTTGATTTAGGTAGTCAATCTGTCAAGATTGAAACAGGACTAATAGCAAAACAAACGAATTCATCAGTCATGGTAGACATAGAAGGTACTATTGTCTTAGCAACTTTGGTAGCATCTACTGTTGATAGTGAAAGGGATTTTTTTCCTTTAACTGTAAATTATAATGAAAAGACATATGCTGCAGGAAAAATTCCAGGTGGTTTTTTCAAACGTGAAGGCAGACCATCAGAAAAAGAAACACTTATCAGTAGACTTATTGATAGACCATTAAGACCGCTTTTTGATTCTTCCTACCGTAGAGAAGTACAATTAATTGTTACATTGTTATCTTATAATCCTGAGGTAGATACAGAGGTTCCTGCTCTTATAGCTTCATCAGCAGCTGTAAAACTATCAGGCTTACCTTTTAATGGAACATTAGGTGCAGTAAAAGTAGGATATGATGGGGAAAATTATTTACTAAACCCAAGAAGAGAAGATTTAGAAAAATCTTTATTAGATTTGACTGTTGCTGGTACAAAAACCGCAGTTATGATGGTTGAATCTGAAGCAAAAGAATTAACTGAAGAAATAATGCTCGGTGCTGTCAATTATGGGCATGAACAGATGCAAACAATTATTAATGCAATTGATGAATTAGTTGGAGAAGTTGGTGTTAATAAGCTTGACTGGAATCCAGAAAAACTAGATGAGTCAGCTTATAATATTATAAAAGAAAAGTATCAAGAAAAAGTAACAGAAGCATATAACATAACAAAAAAACAAGACAGAAATTTAATGCTTTCTGGTATCAAAGAAGAGTTATTGGAAAATGATTTAAATGAAAAATCTGATAATGAAAGTGAAATTTTATCTTACTTTGATAAATTACAAAAAAATATTGTCCGACAAAAAATTATATCAGGTGAAAAAAGAATAGATGGCAGAGACACAAAAACAGTTCGCCCAATAGATGTAAAAATTGGAATCTTACCAAGAACACATGGGTCAGCATTATTTACAAGAGGGGAAACACAAGCACTTGTTGTAACTACATTAGGCACAAATAAAGATGCACAAATGATTGATTCATTAAATGGTAAAATTGATGAGAGTTTTATTTTTCATTACAACTTTCCGCCATATTCTGTTGGAGAAATTGGTTTCATAGGCTCGCCAAAACGTAGAGAAATTGGACATGGTAAATTAGCTAAAAGAGGCGTTCAAGCAGTTATGCCTGATTTAGAAAAGTTTCCATATACTATAAGAATAGTATCGGAAATCACGGAGTCAAATGGATCAAGTTCAATGGCTTCAGTTTGTGGATCAAGTTTATCAATGATGGACGCTGGGGTCCCTATCTCTTCGCCTGTAGCGGGTATCGCAATGGGATTAATTAAAGAAGATGATAAGCATGTTGTTCTTACAGATATATTAGGTGATGAAGATCATTTAGGTGATATGGATTTTAAAGTTGCAGGAACAGAAAGTGGAATAAATGCACTGCAAATGGATATTAAAGTTGATGGAATAACTTCTGAGATTATGTCAGAGGCACTAACACAAGCAAAAGATGCTAGACTTCATATACTTGAAGAAATGGCAAAAGTTATCACCGCTCCTAAAGAAGATTTGTCTGAATTTGCACCAAGATATACTCATGTTAAAATTGATCAATCAAAAATAGCTGCTGTTATAGGTAAAGGTGGAGCAGTTATTAGATCAATAGTAGAGACCACAGGGGCTGTTATTGATATAGGTGATGATGGGATTATCAAGATTGCAGCAACAGATCAAAAAATTAGCGATCATGCAAAATCTATGATCGAAGAAATTACAGCTGGACCTCAAGTAGATAAAATATATGAGGGTAAGGTTGCGAAAATAATGGATTTTGGCGCATTTGTGAGCATAACTCCAAATCAAGATGGTTTGGTACACATATCACAAATAAGCCAAGAAAGAGTCAACAATGTTAGAGATGTTCTGTCTGAGGGCGATGAAGTAAAAGTCAAAGTTCTTGAAGTTGATAGACAAGGCAGAGTGAAGCTAACAATGAAAGACATAGGATAAACTAACGTAAACACAAGAGGATAGTATGAGTGACGGAGTAGAAATAGGTAAAGTATATACTGGTAAAGTGAAAAAAATTATGGAATATGGTGCATTTGTTAACATATTACCAGGCAAAGATGGTTTAGTTCACATATCACAAATAAGCGAAGAAAGAGTAAACAATGTTAGAGACGTTATGGCTGAAGGCGATGATGTTCAAGTAAAAGTACTTGATATTGATGGCCAAGGCAGAGTGAAACTAACAATGAAAGACGTCGGTTAGTCTTTCATATAGTGTTTGTTGTCCACAGGGCCAATTAAATAATTCGAAATTAAAGCCACACCTAACAGTGTGGCCATCAGTATCATCGTAGAGTTGTATACTGTTGCAGATGGATCATATGTGCCAGCTGGTGCTATTTCCATCAGTTTTGAAATTGTTACAGTTTTGGTCGCCACTAGTTGATTAAAATTATCAATACTTGCTCCAAATTTTTCATTGAATTTCAATGGGTCAACTTTGGTTGCCAATTGTTCCATAGCATTATTAATTGAATTTGATCTAAGTGAGGTAATAGCGAGAGGACCAAGTATTCCAGCTGTACTCCATGCTGTTAATAATCTCCCATGAATGCCCCCAACATACCTTGTTCCAAAAATATCTGCTAAATATGCAGGTATAGTTGCAAAACCACCCCCATACATTGTAAATATAATCATAGTTGCTGCATAAAAATATATTAATAGGGTTACATTTGGATTTATGCTCATTTGAGATGCTGAATATGGTATTGAAAGATATAATAATATTCCTACAATAAAGAAAATATAATATGTATTTTTTCTACCAATATAATCTGATGTACTAGCCCAGAAAAATCTTCCAATCATATTAAAAACACTAATCATTAATACATAAGTTGCTGCAAACGCATTATCCACTATTGTTGGTAGAGCCGTGCTAAAAATTTCTGTCATCATCGTTTTTGCAACACCTAAAACACCAATACCTGCTGTGACATTAAAACATAAAACTATCCATAACATGTAAAACTGAGGGGTCTTTAAAGATTGGTCTATATGCACATGCTTATCAGTTACAAGAGAATTGCTTTTAACTTTAGTTTGATCCCAGTTTTTTGGTTTCCAATTCTTTGGAGGAATTCTATATCCAAATGATGCTATGGTCATTATAAAGAAATAGGCAAGACCAAGGGTGATAAATGTCATACCTGCTCCCGTATCACCAGTGCCAACAAGATAAACTCCGGGCTTATGAGGTTGTGATAGATTTGCTACATCGCTACTACTGGCAACGACTACTTCATTGAGTATTCCATCGATGCTAGCATATCTAATTCCATTAATTGTTTGTAAGGTTAATTCATTAACATTTCCTAAAAAAACTGGCGCTTGATAATATAAATCAAGTAAAAAAGATATTAATGGAGCTCCAATCATAGCTCCTCCGCCAAACCCCATTATAGCCATTCCTGTAGCCATACCTCTTCTATCTGGAAACCATCTGATTAATGTAGAAACGGGAGAAACATAACCAAGCCCAAGCCCACATCCGCCAAATACACCATAACCAATATAAATTAACCATAACTGATGTGTAAACACCCCAATGCTTCCAATCAAGAATCCACCGCCCCATAAGCAAGCAGCAACAAAACCAACTAATCTTGGGCCAACTTCCTCTAGCCATTTTCCAGCAAATGCAGCAGCTAATCCTAGGGAGACTATAGCAACCGAAAATATCCAAACTACTTCACTCAAACTCCAATCATTAGCTGAACTAACAACAACACCAAGAGACTTTGTTAAAGCTGGATTAAATATGCTCCAAGCATATACTGATCCTATACATAAATGTATGCCTATAGAGGCAGGCGGTATTAGCCATCTATTGAAGTCATGATTAGCGATTATTTTATCTTTGGAAAATATATTCATATTAATTTTTTACATTAACATGGCTTAAAGAATATTTTGCAGTTGTTTTAGAATCTTTTCGTTTTCTAATGTTGATGTATCACCAGAAATTTTTTCTCCACGAGCTATATTTCTAAGTAAACGACGCATAATCTTACCTGATCTAGTCTTAGGTAAGGCATCTGAAAAAGATATCCTTTCAGGTTTAGCAATAGACCCTATTTTTTCTTTAACCCAATCTCTTAAGTCTTCTGCAAATTTAGGTGTAGCATAATCTAAAAAATTATTTTTTAAAGTAACAAAAGCATGAATGGCTTCTCCCTTTACATCATGTTTGTAACTAACAACGGCAGCCTCCGCCACATATTCATGAGATACAATTGAGGATTCAATCTCCATTGTGCCTAGACGATGCCCTGATACATTAACCACATCATCAGATCTTCCCATTATCCAAATATTTCCATCATCATCTCTTCTAGCCATATCTCCTGTAATATAATATTTATTGTTAAACTTCTTCCAATAAGTTTCCTTATATCTTTTTTCATCTCCCCATATCCCTCTTAACATTGACGGCCATGGTTTCCTAATTACTAAATTACCACCTTGATTAGCCATGTTAATTTCATTTCCATCATCATCAATTATACCAATATCAATACCTGGCAATGGATGTGTACATGTTCCTGGAATAGTTTTAGTTACTCCTGGTATCGGCGCTATCATATTAGCTCCAGTTTCTGTTTGCCACCATGTATCAACAATAGGGCATACACTATTTCCAATTTTTATTTGATACCATATCCACGCTTTTGGATTAATTGGCTCGCCAACTGTGCCGAGCAGTCTGAGAGATTCTAGATTATATTTTTCTGGTAAATCTTCCCCTAGCTTCATTAAAGTTCTTATTGCCGTTGGTGCAGTATAAAATATAGTTACTTTATTCTTTTCTATGATATCCCAGAACCTATCAACTTTAGGGTATGTAGGAGCGCCATCATAAATTAAAACTGTAGAACCAGTTGCTAAAGGACCATAAACAACATAACTATGACCTGTAATCCAACCTATATCAGCTGTACACCAAAAAATATCTGATTCTTTTAAATCAAAAACCCATTTATTAGTAAGAATACAATTTAGTAAGTAACCTGCTGTAGTATGAATTATTCCCTTTGGTTTTCCAGTTGAACCAGATGTATATAAGATAAACAGCAAATCTTCAGCAGACATTTCTTCAGGAGGTACAAATTTATTATCTGTTGGTAATATTTCATCCCACCAAAGATCTCTTTTTTCATTCATCACAATTTTTTCAGATAAGTTATTAAATACAATACATTTCTCTATCGATGGGCAGCCTAAAGATAATGCTTTATCAATAGTTTTTTTAGATTTTATTGTTTTTCCATTTCTCATGAAAGCGTCTACTGTGATTACAAGTTTAGCGTCACAATCATTTATACGGTTCTTTATTGATTCAGATGAGAATCCAGCAAATACAATAGAATGAACTAATCCTAATCTTGCACATGATAACATTGCTATTATTGCTTCTGGAATAGTTGGCATATAAATAATAACTCTATCGCCTTTTACCATGGAACATTGGATTAATGCATTTGAAAAGGAATTAACTTTATTAAAGAGTTCATTGTATGTAAGCGTTACTTTTTTATTATCTTCAGAAATATGTATAATAGCAGGCTTATTTTTTTTATTTGTATCTAGATGTCTGTCTAAACAATTTTGGGATACATTTAGCTTTCCTTCTTTAAACCACTCAAAGAATGGAGCATTACCAGTACATATTGACTTAAAATCTTTAATCCAAGAAATTTCACTTCTAGCTAGTTTTGACCAAAACAAGTCAGAATTATCTTCAAACTCCTTTTTAAGTAAATCTAAATCAGCTTTTTTTAGATTTGCATTATTGCTAAAAATTTTTGGAGGATTGTAGCTACGTACTTCGATTAGATTTGATTCTATATTTTTCATCTTGAAAATACAGTTTAGTCAATTCGAGTTTTTTCTAATCTCTCGTGTCTTTCTTGCGCCTCAATACAGAGAGTAGCAATAGGTCTTGCTTCAAGCCTTTTAATGCCAATTGGCTCACCTGTATCTTCACAAAATCCATATAACCCATCATCTACTCTCTGAAGAGCTTGATCTATTTTTATAATAAGTTTACGTTCCCTATCTCTAGTTCTTAGCTCTAATCTAAATTCCTCCTCTTGTGTTGCCGCATCATTTGGATCTGAGAGTTTTGATGAATCATTTTTCATATGTTCAACAGTTTTATCAGCCTCTTTTATAAGTAGTTTTTTCCATTCATAAAGGATGCTTTTAAAATGAGATATTTGGACAGAAGACATATATTTCTCACCTTTTGAAGGCTTGTATGGCTTGAAATCAAGGAACTTAGATAAGTCTTTTCTCGCAACACTATTTTTATTATTTATTTTGGTCATATCTAAAGATTTATTCTGCATCAACATTAGCTCTATGGCAAACTATTTTTTATTTTTTAAAGCTAGCTTTTTCAATATTAATTATTCCATCGCTAAACTCAGCAGTAAAAGCCTTGATATCTCTGATAACATCTTTGTTTTTTATGATTTCACCAGAGGGCTTTCTAATTATTGAGTAACCCTTTTTAAGCATATTAACTGGGTTATAACTAAATAAATCAGAAAATAATGATTTATGCTGTTGTTTTTTTTCTTTTAATATATTTATGATAAATTTAGATAAATTTCTTTCACTAGTTTTATAATCCTTTAATGATTTTTTAATTTTTAGATTAATTATTTTTTGGACTTGTCCTAACCTAGAATTATTAATTTTATTAGCATCGAGAATATTTCTAATATTATTTTTTATTATATATTTTAGATTATTAGAAATACGTCTATTCTCAGACATCATAACTTCAATTATTTTTTTTGGATTAAATGTTTCAATTCTTAATAAAAAATTATGAATAGTGTTATTGATATTATTAAGTCTTAATTTAAATGCTTTTTTTAGATGATTATCTATTTCATTTATGCGTTGAATCAAATCAAATTTATCAGGACAGGCATGAATAGCTGCGGCTGTTGGAGTTTCCATAGAAACATCAGCAACATAATCTGCTATAGTTATATCAGGTTTATGCCCAATACCGGTAATAGTGGGTAATTTAGAATTATAGATAGCTCTAGCCAGATCCTCGTCATTAAATGCCATCAAATCTTCAAGAGAGCCACCACCCCTGACAATTAATATTACATCTACAACACTGTCATTGTTACATTTTTGAATTTTCTTAATAATATTTTTTGCTGCAAGCTTTCCTTGCACAAGACTGGGATATAGATATATATCTGAAATTGGATATCTAGTTTTTATTTTTGAGCAAACATCTTGGAACGCGTGACTGTCAGGAGAGGTTATTACGCCAATATTTTTTGGATACAACGGAATATCCTTTTTTAACAAGAATAAGCCTTCTTTATCTAATTTAGCTTTTGTTTTTTCAAATGCTTGTTTTAAAGCACCTTCACCATATTCTTCTATTTCAATAACTTTTATTTGGCAATTACCATAAGCTTTATATAAGTCTACATTTCCAGTTACTAAAACTTCATGATGCTCAAAATCTTTAACTATTTGATTTGATTGATTATTAAATAATACACATTTAATGCTGTTTGAACTCATATTATCTCCATCACGTAATGTAAAATACTGATGTCCACTTGGGGCTATTTTTGAATTTGCCACTTCACCTTTAATAGTGACTGGGTAATAAAATTCATTCAAAATTATAGCTTTTATTTGTGAATTTATTTCTTCAACTGTGAAAATTTTCATGTTTTATAATATTAATATTTCCTATAATAACTTTAATATGTATAATATAGAATGGTAAATACATCAAATTCGTCAAAAACAAAAACTATTGTAAATGAGGAAGGCCTTGCGTTTGATGATGTTTTACTGGTTCCACAATATTCAGAAATACTTCCATCTGATGTAATACTTACCTCGCAACTGACTAAAAAGATTCAATTAAAAACACCTATATTGTCTGCAGCTATGGATACAGTGACTGAATCTCACATGGCTATTACGATTGCAGGAGAAGGAGGTATCGGTATAATTCATAAAAATATGTCTATCGATGAGCAGGCAAGGCAAATTAGAATAGTTAAAAAATTCGAAAGTGGAATTATCAATGACCCAGTTACCGCAACACCGTCAATGACCGTTAAACAAATCAACGATATTACAGAAAAATATAATATCTCAGGAGTTCCTATCGTTGATGATAATGTATTAGTTGGTATTGTTACAAATAGAGATCTCAGGTTTGTAGATAACCTTAATTTGAAAGTTTCTAAAATTATGACGCCAAAAGAAAAACTTGTGACCGTATATGAAAAATTTACTAAAGATGAAGTTATTGCAGCGCTACGAAAAAATAGAATTGAAAAAATATTAATTATTAACAAGAAGCATGAATTGCGTGGCATGGTAACTTTTAAAGATATACAAAAGTCCACAACCTTCCCCAATGCTTCTAAAGATATATATGGCAGATTAATAGTTGGGGCAGCTATAGGCACGAATAAAGAGTCAATTGAGAGAGCTGAAGCATTAATATCTCAAAAAGCAGACGTTATTGTTATAGATACAGCGCATGGTCACTCAAAATTAGTAATAAACATGCTCAAATATTTAAAGAAAAAATTTCCTAATCAAGAAGTAATTGTTGGAAATATTGCAACCGAAGAAGCAGCTACTGACTTAATTTCATCTGGAGCTGATGCAATCAAAGTTGGTATTGGCCCTGGTTCTATCTGTACAACAAGAGTTGTAGCTGGTGTTGGTGTTCCACAGTTAACAGCTATTATGAATATAGCTAAAATTGCTAAAAAAAGAAAAGTTCCGCTGATAGCTGATGGAGGAATTAGATATTCAGGTGATATAGCAAAAGCAATTGCAGCTGGAGCAGACACTGTAATGCTTGGTGGTCTTTTAGCTGGTACAGATGAGTCACCAGGAGAAGTTGAACTCTTTGAAGGTAGAACTTATAAAGCATATCGCGGTATGGGCTCAATAGGCGCAATGCAACAAGGATCAAAGGATAGATATTTGCAGGATGGTGAGAAAAAAGCATCCAAATTAATTCCAGAAGGAATAGAGGGAAGAGTGCCATATAAAGGAACTATGAAAACAATCTTACATCAGTTAACAGGTGGTCTCAAATCAAGCATGGGTTATGTTGGGTGTAAAGATATAGCGTCAATGAAAAACAAAACAAGATTTATTAAAATTTCTTCATCCGCAAAACAAGAAAGTCATATTCATGATGTAACAATAGTAAAAGAACCGCCAAACTATCAACCAAGATAATTATGATAAATCACAAATCTAGCTTAATCCTTATAATAGATTTTGGTTCCCAATATACACAATTAATAGCGAGAAGAGTAAGAGACTCTGGGGTTTATAGCATTGTTGAACCAAACAATATATCAGTTAAACAGATTATTAAAATTAATCCAAATGGAATAATTTTAAGCGGTGGACCTGAGTCAGTTAGATCTAAGAAAAAAATTAATCTCTCGAAAGAAATATTTGATTTAAATATACCAATACTTGGTATTTGTTATGGAATGCAACTCATTGCGCATCATTTTAAAGGTAAAGTTAACGCTTCTAGCAAGAGAGAGTTTGGTCACTCAAACTTTATTATTCAAGGTAAATCAAAACTATTTTCTAATCTAGGTAAAACAAAGAATTTAAATGTTTGGATGAGTCATTCAGATAAAGTAATCAAATTACCCAAAAACTTTGTCACTATAGGGCGCAGCGATAATAGTAAAATTTCAGCTATTACAAATGAAAAATTAAAAATCTATGGATTACAATTTCATCCTGAAGTCACTCATACAAATTATGGCAAGAACATCATAGATAACTTTTTATTTGAGATATGTTTCTGTAAAAAATCATGGACTACTAAGAACATTATAAGTGATTCTATAAAAAATATAAAAAATACAGTAAAAAAGAAAAAGGTTATATTAGCGTTATCGGGAGGAGTTGATTCAACTGTTGTTGCTGCATTACTTAAAAAAGCAATAAATAAGCAACTGACTTGTATATTTATTGATACTGGTTTGATGAGAAAAAATGAAGTGAAAGAAGTAAATGATAGTATTTCAAAAAAATTGGATATTAGATTAATTACTATTAATGCTCAAAAAACCTTTTTTCATAAGCTTAAAGGAATTTCTAGTCCTGAAAGAAAAAGAAAAATTATTGGAGAAACTTTCATACGAGTCTTTGAGCAACAATCTACAAAGATTAAGAATGTGGACTTTTTAGCTCAAGGAACTATTTATCCAGATGTCATAGAATCTTCTTCAAAAAATTCTAAATCAGATATTATTAAATCCCATCATAATGTTGGAGGTTTACCTAAGAACATGAAATTTAATTTGATTGAACCTATTAGAGAGCTATTTAAAGATGAGGTTAGGAAAATTGGAAAATCACTTGGAATACCAAAGTCTCTTTTAGAAAGACACCCATTTCCTGGTCCTGGTCTTGCAGTAAGGATTATTGGTGAAATTACTAAAGAGAAAGTAAGTATCTTACAAGATGTTGATTATATTTTTATTGAAGAGCTAAAAACTGCAAATTTATATACTAAAACTAGTCAGGCTCTTTCAGTATTTCTTCCTATAAAATCTGTAGGAGTTATGGGTGATAAAAGACAATATGATTATGTAGTTGC
>Ga0207991_1001074_pt1 | contig 17350 bp, 15 predicted proteins | sample ETN07SmetaG_FD_185786 | JGI IMG/M metagenome (GOLD analysis project Ga0207991, IMG submission 185786) | Marine microbial and viral communities from oxygen minimum zone, Eastern Pacific Ocean - ETNP2014F14-07SV275 (SPAdes) (version 2) | ecosystem: Environmental > Aquatic > Marine > Oceanic ... | reverse complement strand
TGAAGCCTGGGCATAGTCTCATCAGGCACCGGCGGTCGGTATCCAAGAGAGCTGTGTGGTCGGATCGTGTTGTACTCCTGCCGCCACCTGTAGTAAGTGTGGTCGGTGACGCCGACCCCACGTACTGCCTGGCCAACGCTCTTGCTACCCGCAACGGCAACCTCGACTTGCCGGAGTTTCCGTACGATCTGCTCCGGGCTGTGTGCTTTCCCTGGCATCTCTGCCTCCCTTCAAAACGTCCAGTATCTGATTTTTCAACTGGATACGTTTGAGGGGGGATCAGGTCACACTGGCTCTGTCGAGGTCGGCGTACCGCACGATCAGGGCAAGAAGGGCGGCACACCGGTTGACAGTGGGACAACCTACGACTCGACCGTTAGCTAGTCGCTTGCTCGACTACTGAGAGATAAGCGATAGGCCCCGGTGAAAGTCGGGGCCTCTTTGCGTCCGGGTGGAGGGGAGAACTTCAGTTGGCGAACTGGTCGAAACCATGAGCGAGCACGGATCCGGCGGGGCGGCAGGTAGTGTGGCGAGGGCAGGTTACCCCTATCGCCACAGGGCCCGGACCGCATCGGAGCAGGCTGTGATTGTTTCCTCGGCGGCTCCGGCGGCCATTGGAGTTGTTGTGACTTCGTAGCCGCCTTCTTCGTAGGCGTCGGCCATCGGCATGTAACCGAGGCTGCCGTTTGTGTATCCGCTGAAGAGGGTCTGGCTGGCTGGCGAGGAGTTTTTTACCGCAACGCCGATTTCGGAGAAGGCTTCGACCGGGATTGCGACGAGGGCTGCGGGACCGATCCGCATGGCCTGTACTCGCATCGAGATTGGGCCGTCGGCCGTACGCTGCGCGTTGCTGAGCACGAAGTTGGACCGTTTGGCGTTTTTTACCGCTTCTTTGATTTCGTCTTCGGTGCCATTTTTGCGTGTGGCGTTCAGGGTTTCGACGATGCTGTCGAACTCGGCCCGGGCATCTTCGATTGACGGAAAGTTTCCGACCGGTAGTTCGACCGACGCGTTGACGACTCGCAAGGTGTCGTCGGGTTCGCCATCGGGTTCGTCTTCGTACATACCGAGGTCAGCGCCGGAGGGTACAACCTCGACGAGCCGTTCTTTTCGCGGGACCGGGTCGATCTCGAGCCTGACCCGTGCCGCTTCGAGTCCGAGCCGGGTGCCGAGCCGTTGTGCGACCTCGGTTTCACCGATAAAGCCGTGGGTTGGGCCGCAGTTACCGGCTGCACCCTGCAGGAACAGGCAGAGTCCGCCGACATGTTGTTCGACGATCTTGCGCGCAGTTCCGGGGTAGTCGGGGGAGAGCAATTTGTTGGCGGGGCCGAGAATCGTGGGGTGGCATGTGTAGTTGAGGAGCGTTGAGATTGGGTTACCGGTCGTATCGTTTATCGCAACGATTCCGACTTCGCGATCTACAAAGCCGTCCCAGTTCCGGCCGGTGAAGAGGGTGCCGTCGGGCAGGGCGGGACGTCGATTGACGTTGATCGAGCTGGTCCCTTTGCCGACTCCGACGTGGGCGGTTTTTGCTTCCCAGCGGGCAGTGTTGACGGCCTCGGCCACGCGGGCGGGCAGGGAGTCCCAGTAGGGGCCGACCATTTCCATGCCTTCATCGAGCCACGAGCCGCGGTTTACCGGTCCGGAGTGGGTGTGGGTTGCTGAAAGCCTGAGGTTTTCGGGTTTGATTCCGGCGACCGCTTCGACTTCGGCGCGGATCGCGGCATCGTCCTCGTTAGTTAGAATGCCGATATCGAGGTCGACGATTGCGAGTTCGAGATCGCCGTCGGTGACGTAGAGCGCGGTTGCGTAGAAGGGCATGTCGACCCCTTCGGCGCGCTGGTGGGTGGCGGCACCCCATCCGGCGTGGGCAATGCCAATTGGGGGTGTGATGTCGGCTCGTCCGGCTCCGGCTGTGAGCATTTTTTATCCGTTTGCGTTTGCGGGCGTTGGTGTGGGGTCGGGTTGAGGTGGGTGGATGATTGCAGCGAGTTCCGCGGGCAATTTATCACCGGTCCGGCCCAAATGTCGTTCCGGGCGACTGAATAAGCCCGACGGCCCGAACTTTTCACTCGATTATCTATTAAGGTGAGCGGAATTCCACCGAATAACCCCCGGCGGGGTAGCCGAGGGCTGAAATAGCAGGGTCTGATGGCACTAAAACAACGAATTCTTTACCTGAGTGCGGTTTCGACTGATCCGAAATCACCGGTGATTTCGCTGGCCTTACATGAGCCGGTGAAAGGCACGATTGTTGAGATCGACCCGACATCGGACGGGCTTGAGTACGGATCGGTTCACGATGCCGTGTGTGACGGCTGGCGGGTGGTGCATTTTCCGGATCAGAGAGGGTCGCTTGCGGATTCCGACGCGGACGTACTCGGGTTCCAGTTTATTCTGGAGAAGATGGAGCAGTTTGATGACTAGCGAACCGGCACTGGCGAGTGGCGTGGCCGGGTACCTGCTGGATGATGACCAGGTTGCCGGTTTTGTGATTAACGGCTATCACATTGTCGAGCCTGCGTTTCCGCCGGAATTTCATTCGGGTGTTTACGACGAGCTCGAGGCGCTGCCCACAAATCCTGGCGACGGGATCAATCTGGCAGTCCCCGCGCTCGACGAGGTTTACGCTCACCCGAACGTGGTTGGTGCGCTGGCGAGTTTGCTGGGGCATGACTACACGATGACGGCGCACCGCCACTGTCATCGGAACCATCCGGGAACCCGGAGTCAGCAGTGGCACCAGGACAGCCTGATGATCCCGACGCTGACCGATGGTCACGGGAGGGTTCCAGACCACGTGAAAAACGTGCTGGCGATGTACTACCCGCAGGATGTTGATTCGAGCATGGGACCGACGGCGTTGATTCCCGGTTCGCACCTGTTCAGGGCTTCGACCGACCGTAACGCCTCGCACGGAAATTTCAGAGACCAGGTCGTTGCGACGGTGAAGGCGGGTTCGGTGTTGGTTCTTCACTACGACATCTGGCATGCGGGGACGGCCAACACCAGCGATACGGTCCGTTACATGGTGAAGTACCTGTTCGAGCGCCAGAGTGAGTCGACCGAGCCGAGCTGGAACCATGATCCGGCGAACGACGTTCGGATACTTGGCCGATTGGAGCGTGACGAGGCGGCGTTGGTCCAGCGGTCGCTGGTCGGCAAGCGCAACTACCTGCGGACGGCGATGTGGAACAACCTGGCTGGGAGCGCGGCGCTCGAGTACGAGTATCGCGATAAGTGGGCGGGTGCGTGGCCGCAGCCTGTTGAGTGAGGCTGGCAGGCGTGGGGTGACTGCCCGTTACTGGTTATGCTCCGGGCGTTCTGATCGGATCGCGACTTGGTCGCGATCCTAGATGTTCCGGTTGTCCATGGTTGGCTGATTTGAAGGGGGTTTTTGATGTACGGACTTGATGGCAAGACTGCGGTTGTGACTGGTGCGGGTGGGAAGAACGGAATCGGGCGCGGGATTGCGCTCCGGCTGGCAGGCGAGGGTGCGGCCGTTGCGGTGTGCGACCTGACTACCACCGGAACGCCCGATTGGGGCGGGCTTTCAGCAGTCGTCGACGAGATCAACGCTTCGGGAGGACGTGCGATCGGCTTGATCGGTAGCGTGGCAGATTCCGGGCAGGTTAGCGAAATTGTTGAGGGTGCGCTTACGGAGTTCGGTCGGATCGACATTCTGGTCAACAATGCCGGTGCACCTGCGGGTCGGGACCGCGTCCCTGTTGTAGACCTTGCAGAAGATATGTGGGACCTCGTGATCGGAGTGAACCTGAAAGGCACTTTCCTGATGTCGCAGGCCGTTGGTCGTCACATGATTCAGCGCGGTGGAGGCGGCAAGATCATCAACATGTCGTCGATATCGGGCAAGATCGGTGCGGCCCGGTTTTCGGCCTACTGTTCCTCGAAATTCGGGGTGATCGGGTTCACCCAGTCGCTGGCGCTTGAGCTTGCCGGGCACGGAATCAACGTGAATGCGATCTGTCCGGGGCTGGTCGAGACTGAGCGGGTATACCACATGGCGTCGGTGCTGAAACCGGACGATGAAACGACCACCGAAGAGTGGCGCGATGCGATGATCAAACGGTCGACCGAGAACAGTCCGATGGGCCGGATCGCCCAGGCGAAGGACGTTGCGGATGTTGCGGCATTTCTTGCGTCATCGGAGTCAGACTACCTGACGGGTCTGGCGATCAACGTAGCCGGTGGGTCGCACATGGGGTGAGGGAGTGGGCCCTCGCTGCAAACTACCCTCCCGCCGACCCCCTCACGAAGGAGGGGGAGTAGGGCAGGGTGGTCACGGTGTGTTGTGTGCGCCGTGCGGAACCGTTCTTTGCTGCACCGGGCTTTGCCCACCCTCTAACTCCCTCTCTGACGGGGAGGGAGAACATGGCTGGGCCTACGATAAAATTCGCTGGTCGCTGAGGTCTTTGGCACCGATTGACCGGGTGAGTCCGCCGCCGATGAATTCCTTGACTTCGAGATCGGCAAGGGCGTTCACCACCTGGTAGAAGGTCGGGAGGTCTTCCCAGCGCGCCGGGTTCCAGTTGAGCGAGCCTTCGCCGGCGAGGTCTTCGTGTACTTTTGCGTTTGAGCCTTCAGCAGGGGTGAGCACTGCGTATTCGACATCTGCCGTGCCCCATTCGCCGGTACGCGGCATGTACTTGTAGTGGAGCTGGCCGTCGACTTTTGGTCCTGCAGCCGGTTCACGGCGGGGTTTCAGGTCATCGACGTTGATGTCGAGGAAGTTGAAGCCAAGCCATGATGCCGACGACGAAGCCGAGTTGCCGCTGATGCGTATTTCGGGCAGTTCGCAGTAGATTTTCGAGAAGCCGAGCTCTTCTCGGCCCGTAATGATCGGGTCGGCAAGGTTCTCCCAGAGCACGGTCAGGAACGGGCCGACCGCCTGGTCGTTCTGGCCGCTGAACCTGGCCGGAATCGTCACGCCGAGGACGTTGTAGCCGCGCCCGGCGAGCCATTCGATTTCCTTCATGTAGGTGGCCGAAACCGTGACGACGGGATCGCCGTGCAGGGTGAAACGGGGGGGCAGAAGGGCTTCGATCTGCTTTGCATTGGAGAGGAACGACACCTTGATGGTGGTCGACTTCGGGTTGTCCTCGCACAGGAATTTCCTGCCGTCGGGGCCGCGTCTCGGGCCTGTAGCCGGGCCGAAGTGGGTGGGCATCCGGTACATCTGATCCGGTTGGAATGTGTACGACATCTTTTACTCCAGTAGTGTCCCGTCATCTCCGATGATGTTGCTCAGTATGCTCTGCGGTCCGGCGGCCATCAGGCCGGCATCGACTGGCAGGAGAACTCCCGTGATCCACCTCGATTCGTCACTCGCGAGGAAAACTGCCGCCAGGGCTACGTCTTCTGCCGTTCCTTCGGTCCCGAGCGGTGCGATCTGGCGACGGAGTTCACGGCGTTTTTCGTTGACCGCTTCGACCATCGACGTGTAAATCATTCCTGGCGCGATGCAGTTGACGCGGATGTTGTCGCGCCCGTGGTGCACTGCCATCGCCCTGGTCATTGCGATCACACCACCCTTTGAGGCGGCGTAGGTGATGCTGTGGCTCATCCCGGCGCGGATTCCATCGACAGACGAGATGTTGATGATTGAACCCCCACCGGAATCGATCATGGCGGGCACGGCGAACTTGGAGATGAAGGCCATGCTCTTGAGATTGACGTCGAGCACGCGCTGCCACGAGTCTTCCTCGATTTCCATGACCGACCCGCGGCCGAGGATGCCGACGCTGTTCATCAGGATGTCGAGTTTTCCATAGCTCTCGACTGCGGCTTCGACAAGTTCCCTGCAACCCGATTCGTGGGCGACGTCGGCTACGTAGATTGATGCTTCACCGCCAGCTTCGGTGATCGCACTCTCGGTGATTTGGGCGGCGGTTTCGTCCATATCGACAATCAGGATTTTCGCGCCCTGATCGGCGAAGGCCTTAGCGGTGGCGACTCCGACGCCCGACACGTTTTGCGAACGGGTGCCGGCTCCGGTTACGATTGCAACTTTATTGGCGAGTCGGGTTATTTCGCACCTCAGTTCCTGTTGGTGTTCCTGTTGGCTATTTTTCGGCGTCGGTGAGTGTCGCTGACCTGCGTTTACCGGTTTTGACCCGCAGGGCATAGCGGAGGATAATCCGCCAAGACAGGATTGTGGCACATGTGCGAGCGAAATTATGGTTGCTTGCGCACATTACGGGGCTTGCGAACATTACGGGCACCAGGGAAAGAGCGGCGTAACCATGAAAGCTGCGGTAATGCGTGGGACTCAGCAGATTGCGGTTGAGGATATTCCGACTCCAGAACCGGGGCCGAACCAGGTACTGGTCAAGATCAAGTACTCGGGCATTTGCGGATCGGATGTGCACCGGTTCCAGTACGGGATGATCAATTCGGGATCGGTGATGGGCCACGAGTTTATCGGCGAGGTCGTGCAGTGCGGGGCGATGGTGACGAAGCTGAAGACGGGTGATCGGGTTGTTAGCGGCGGTGGCGAGCCCCCGGCAGGTGCAGCAGCCCGTGTTTCGGTGGGCGACAGGTACAGCGCCCGGACGGTCGGGTTGAAGTCGACTACGGTGGGTGGGTTTGCCGAGTACATTGCGATGGACGAATGGCGGCCGCTGCGGATCCCGCCCGGTGTTAGCGACGAGCTTGCGGTTCTGGCTGAACCGGCGTCGATAGCTGTGCATGCCGTGAGGACCTCAAGGTTCAAGATCGGTGACATTGCGGTCGTGATGGGTGCGGGTCCGATCGGGCTCCTTGTGATGCAGGTCTTGAACGCCGGTGGGGCGGAGGGTGTTTATGTTTCGGAGCCTGCCCCTGCGCGTGCCGCTGCGGCGCGGGCGCTGGGCGCTGCGCTGGTGATGAACCCGGCGGATACCGATGTTGTTACCGAGATGGTGGAGCGTTCACAGGGGCTGGGCGTGCCGGTGGCTTTCGATGCGGCTGCTGCAAAGCCGACTCTTCAGCAGGGGCTCGAGATGGTGCGGCGGGGCGGGCAGGTGCTGGTCGTTTCGATGGCGTGGGAGGATGTGGACCTGCTGACGGTGGAGTGGATCGGTCGCGAGGTGGAGATGAAGGCGGCTTACGGGTCGGAGCCGGTGGACTGGCGGACGGTTTTGAACCTGATGGCGCGCGGGCAGATTTCGAATGAGTCGATGGTTACTCCCGAGAGTTTTATAGGGTTTGACGAGATGCAGTCGTCTCTGGAGCGGCTGATGAAGCCTGAGGAGCACGTGCAGGTAGTACTGGTGCCTTAGTGCTATTGGCACGTTTCCTCCGACATGGGTTGTGCTGGCTAGATCGGTGAGGTTGCGCCGATGGTGGCATTAGCACGAATGTTTCGAGAACTATTTTTTCTAGTCGAATCGGGCTGAATATCCAATGCGGCAACTATCTGACCCAATTTCCGTTTGTAATTCTGTATGATCGTGCGGCTTCTGGTGCATTCGGGTTCTTAAATTGGCAACATCTGGCCCGGCAATTATTGCTTTTGCGGTCGCCCTGGCCCTGGGAGCTCAGCCCTTGGCCGCGGCCCATCGTTGCAGCGGTTGCGGTTGGAGTGGTCGAAGGAATATCCGAACTTCAACCCCAGGAGAATGCCTCCCAGTTTCGAGGCGGTCGGTCTATCGGCGAGTTCAAGCAGTGGGACTTCAGGGCGATTCTGTTCACCGACGTTGAATCGTTGGGCGAGACCGAATACGTGCACTCGTTAGTCGTGAGCCACTGGACGATGGAGGGCATTGCAGTGATTGTCCCCAGCGAAGTTAATCCTGATGCGACCGCGGTTAGGTTCGGATCGCACAGGCTGACGCTGTTTAGCGGTGAGGAGCCGAAGCTCATCGCGACCGGTGACGAGTGGGTAGAGATCGACGAATTTCGAGAGCGATCGCTGAAGTTGGCCGCCAAAGAACTTGAACTCACCGGAACCTGGAACCCGACGAGTTTCACAGCGACAGTTGACGCGTCGGTCTAGCTGACCGAGGTGCAACCTGCCGTTTCTGATGAAACTGCGGGGAGCGAATACCGCAAGTGATGCGGTGTGTGTCCGAACTATGTAATATGCCCGCATTCACGGGTTGGACCTGAGTTACTGCTGAAGAATCGGCACCGGGTCGCGGCCCAGGGAGCACTACGATGGCATCTCGATCATTCACCGGCAACCCTTCACAGGTCATCGTCGAGCAGCTTGCTGCATCGGGCATCAACCACCTTTTCTACAATTCGGGTTCACGTGAAGCCCGCTTTTTCGATGCATTGCACAGTCGTGCCGGAATCGACGGCATACTCGGCCTTCACGAAGGTGCGGTGGCGGCAATGGCGGGCGGGTTTGCGCAGGTGAATTCGCAGCCGGCCGTAATGTCGGTACACCTGGGTGCGGGTCTCGCGCAGAGCATGGGCCAGATGATCAACGTGTGGGCGGCGGGCCTCCCGGTCGTAACGATCACGTTTGTTGGCGACACGGGGAGTTATGCCGACCGGATCACACTCGACCTGAGTCACAATGCGGGTCCGACTTCGATCATGGCGCCACTGATGAAGGCGAACTGGACGGTCATCGACCCGAACGGCGTGGCGGCGGCTGTGGACAGGGCGATAAAGGTCGCGACCACCCCGCCGATCGGGCCGGTTCATATCGCGGTCTACGATCGGATACTGGGTCCTGAGCAGATCACAACACAGATCATTGAGGGACCGCCTGCGCGGCCGCGCGCTGGCTACCCGGACGACCGTGACGTGGAGGAGTTGGCCCGGGTACTTCACGATGCGGAGAGGCCGATGATCTACGTTGGCGATGGGGTGAACAAGAGCGGGGGCGAGCGGCAGCTTGCGAAGATTGCCGAACACTTCGGGGCGAACGTCGCATCGATGTGGGGCGATCTGCGAGGTGTGTCGGCGGCTCATCCGCTGCACTGTGGATATTTCCGCCAGCCGGTAATCGACCTTGACCCCGACCACATAATCGCGGTCGGTGTGCGTCACGGGGGCAGCGGCAAGCCGACCGACTTCGATGTGTTCAAGAACGCAAAAAAGGTTGTTGCGGTGGGCCCCGACGTGGAGATATTCGAGAACATTCCGGGTCTTGACCTTGCGGTGATGGCCGATGAGGCCCGGACTCTCGAACGGCTGGCTGAACTGGCCGAAAGCGAGTACCCATCGGCGAAATACGATGCTCGCAGGGAGCGGGCCCACGACAATGCGCGGCGTTTGCGTGACGAGCGCCGTGCTGCCCTTCAACCGGCTTCGGAAATACCCGGTTACGTGCGACCGCTGGCGTTGCTCGATGCGGTGGACGGCGGGCTGGAGAAGCTAGGCGGCGGACTGATAACGACCGAGCAGTTTGCGGTGCCGCTGGAGAACGTGGTCAAGAAGCCGGATGGGGGATCGAACGTCTACATTCGGCCTGCCGGTGGATCGGAGGGCTACGGCATGGGCGCTCCGTTGGGGGCCAAGCTCGCTGCACCCGACAAACCGGTCGTCGGCATGGTCGGCGACGGTTCGGTGTACTACTCGGATTCGGCCTTCTGGACCGCGGCACATCACGAGATTCCGGTGCTGTACGTAATTCCGAACAACGGTGCGTACGGCATTGTGGCCGGTGCGTTTGCGGGGGCAGAGGGGGTTATGAAGGATACGGGCGAGTATGCCGGTGTTGTGCTTGATGGTGCCGATATTGTGCAGCTGGCCGGTGCGTTCGGGGTTGAGGGAAGAAAAGTCGACGATGAGTCGAAGATTGCCGACGCGGTTGAAGAGGGGCTCGACACTGTTGAGCGGGAGGGTCGGCCGCTGGTGCTCGACGTTCAGCTCCCACTGGGGATACCGGCTGGCGGCAAGGCGGCAAAAGAATTTAAGTTCAGACGATAAGGGCCACGGCCCGCTTACTCGGTAAGTGTGGTGGGGCAGGCATTGAGAGAACGACATGAAGATATTTCTGGGTACTGATTTTTCCGATGACCGCCTGAAATTTACGGCCCAGATCGGTGCCGATGGCGTTTCCGGGGCTCCCGAGCCGGGGCCTGGCGACGATGGTTTCTACTCTGTTGAGACCCTCAGAAAGCACAGGGAACGGGTCGAGTCGTACGGGCTTGAGTGGGCGGCGGTGCGGATGGCGCCCCTGGAGTGGACGTACCGGTGGATGCTGGGACTGCCGGGTGCTGAAGAACAAATCGAGAATTTCAAGAAAACCATCCGCAACATGGCTGATGTCGGGCTCGTGTTCATCATTTTCAACATGCATGCGCTCAGGATTTACCGGACATCGGACCAGGCACCGGAGCGGGCGGGTGCGAGATCGACCAGCTTCGATATTTCTCTTGCCACGGGCAATCCGCTAATGGAGCACCCGAACAGCGGGTTTGATATCGACTGGGTCCCGGAGGACCAGCGTGAACCCAGGTCGGACGAGCAGATGTGGTCGAACCTCAAGACGTTCCTCGAAGCTGTAACTCCGGTGGCTGAAGAGACCGGGGTCCGGCTGGGTCTGCACCCCGACGACCCGCCGGTCGCTGAAATTTCAGGCATAGCCAGGATCATGCGGAGTCCGGAGGCGTTCAGGAAGTACCTCGACCTGGTGCCGAGCGATAACACCGGCGTTGTGTTTTGCCAGGGCTGTTTTACTGAAATGGGCTGCGATGTACCGGCGGAGATTCGGCACTTTGGTGGGCGTGGAAAGATTTTTTCGGTAGATTTTCGCAATATTAAAGGAACGCTGGAGAATTTTCAGGAGACGTTCCCCGAGACCGGAAACGCCGACATGGTGGCGACGATGCGTGCGTATCACGATTCGGGGTTTGACGGTTGGATGACACCCGACCATGCGATTCACCTAGATGGCGATTCGAGCTGGGGCCATCGCTACTGGGCGTACGCGGTAGGGCACATTCGCGGGCTCGACCAGGCGCTGAAGGGGACGAGTCGTAGTTAGTCGGGGTGAACGGGCCGGGTCGACGCGTGGCGAAGCGGCGCAATCACACCCTTACGAAGAGTTCCGTTTTCGGGCTGAACTCGACATCGGCTTCCAGCGGGTACATCGGGCGGGCGCAGACGGTGTGTCCGAGTGACTTCAGGTTGGCGCTTGTGGCCCCGGGAGCATCGACGTTGAGGTTTATTTCGACCCAGTCGTCGAAAAACTGGGGTTCGCAGTGCGGTGACTTGACGATGGTCGAGTGGAACTCCGCGGGGTCGAGGCCGTTGGCGAAGAACAATGCGCGATCGACGAGCATCACGGCGAGGCTGGTCACAACCACGGTGAGGTTGCCGGAAGTCAGGACGGCTGTCGGGCCGGTGTCCTGAACGTATTTCCATGTTTCGAGATGAACGGGATCGGTCGATAGCGATTGGACTGTCCAGTCAAGCTCGAGGGGGGTGAAGCGGGGATCCTGCGCCCCCCCTAAGCCCATTCGAAAGGTTGCTCCCACACCGAGTTCGTGGGCCCTTGCGGCGGCTGGCGGATCGACGAGCGGGGCGAGCATCGTGTGAGGGTAGTTCGTTCGAATCATCTCGGCAATGATCGCGTTGCTATCGCCGGATGCACCGGAACTGGGAGCGTCGGCGGCATCGGTAAAGGCGATCGGACCGGCCATCGAAGCTCCGCGTGCCACGGCATCTTCAAGCGGTATCAGCGCGGCCTGCATGATGTGCCGGTTCGGCCAGAAATCGTTTGCCATTTCGAGTGCGCCCCGCTCGGCGAGTTCCGGATTGCCATCGGTGAACACGAAGGACTGGCAGCAGAGTTCGGGGACATCGGTAAAGGGGTTGCCGATGAAGAATCCAGCCGAGAGAACATCGGGGTTTTCTTCCAGTTTTTTCGCCTGGCGAATCTGTGCGCCAAAAGCCCCGGTTTCGGTTATCAGTTCGTTTCCGCGGACGATTGTCGGGATTCTTACCCGGGCGGCCACCGGTCTGGCCCCGTCGCGGACGATGCGTACGAGGGCCTTCGCGGCCCGGCGACCGGTGTCTTCGAAGTCGATATGGGGGTAGGTGTGCAGGGATGCCAGACCGTCGATGTTGTCGAGCATTTTCGCAGTCAGGACACCGTGCAGGTCCATCGATATGACGATCGGGACACTCTGGCCGAGAATCTTGCGGGCTTCTTCGAGCAGGTAGCCTTCGGGGTCGAGCTGCTTCGGTGTGCCCATCGAGCCGTGGAGGGAGAAGTAGACACCGTCGATGGTGTTGGCGTGCTCACGGAGGGCGTCGAGGAATTCGCCCGCGATGCGTAGAAACGCACTGTGTCGCAGGGGTCCCGCGGCGGTCCCTTCGGCATCGTATGTAAAGACGAGTTCGAGATCATCGCCAAAAGCTGATTCAAGTTCAGAGATTGCCCCGGCGTAAGTCGAATTCGCGTTTTTGGCAACCTCCTGCCCGATCTCGTCGCCGCGGAGGATATCGAAGAAGTCGTATTCGCACAGAGTCGGGTTGAAGGTGGATATTTCCTGGCTACAGCCGCCGATAAGAATTCGCATCGAGTCGTTGTCCGTTGTTGCTGGCGAGCGGGGTTTGGTGCTGGCGATAGAAAATGTATCAGCGAATGTTGGTTATCGGTGCCGCTCCGTCCCGACTTGATCTGGCCCTTGAACGAGCCCAATCATTAGGAACTGCAGGTCTCGGAGGTAGGTAGAAGTGCACTTGTTCACTGCCGCTGGAATAGTGCTGCTAACGTTGATCTGGGTGAAATACCCTGACCTTCGCAAACCACGCTTTCCATCGGCGTTTCGCGGGTCGTTATATCCGTGCGATTCCATGTCTATTAGAACCATACAACGCATCGAAAAAGTGCTAGCGTTGCGCTGATTTAGAGAATCCCCGGACAGGAAGACAAGCTTGGCCGTCACCAGAGCGCCCGCAAAGCCAAACCTGGTATTCATCCTGCCCGACCGGCTGCGGCAGGACACGTCGGCGGCCTATGGCAACGACTGGATCCAATCGTCTCACATGGACGCGATGGCTTCGGAGAGTTTTGTCTTCGAGCACTGCTACGTGACGCAACCTGTCTGTGCCCCGGCCCGTGCTTCGATAATGACGGGGCTATACCCGCCAACTGCCGGTATGCCGCGTAATCGACTTGTCATGCCGCCAGATGTGCAGACAATCGCCCAGATGTTGCCGGACGAATACACCACCGCTTATGTCGGGAAATGGCACCTTGGCGACGAAATCGTCAAGCAGCGCGGGTGGGACGAGTGGATCAGCGCCAACGATTTCTGGTGGCCGGAATACACGGATCCCGAGGACCAGCAAAAGTTTTCGGACTACCACGAAAGCCTCGTGGCCGAGGGCTACGAGCCCGAGCAGGACCACCCGGGCGGCAAGACCTTTACGCAGGAGCAACGGGCGTCGTTGCCTCCCGAAAAACAGATGGCTTCGTTCCTTGCCGACAGGGCGGCGGAGTTCATTGCCAACAACCGGGAAACTCCTTTCGTCCTGTATGTCAGCACGATCGAACCCCACCCGCCGTTCACGGGTCCGTTCGACAATATGTACGACGCTGCGACATTGCCGGTAGACGAGACGTTCATGCAAGCGCCGGTAGAAAGTTCGCTGTTCAACAGGATGCGCGCCGATCTGTTCGAAGACTGCGTGCGAGACGGCATTTCGACGGCGACCGAGGAGGGCTGGCGCCAGCTGCGTGCTAATTACTATGGAAACGTGAAGCTGGTTGACGACATGCTAGGGACGATTCTCGGCGCGCTTAACGACGCGGACCTGGAAGCCGACACGATAGTCGTGTTTACGAGCGAGCACGGCGATATGATCGGCACCCACCGTATGCTTGAGATGCGGACACCGTACGAGGAAGCGGCACAGGTGCCACTGTTCATTCGGATACCGTGGCTTACGGATACGGAAATACGGGTGCCAGGCAACTTCAGCCAGATCGATTTCGTGCCAACGCTGCTGGATTTGCTGGGGCAGCCGATTCCCGAACACCTGCAAGGTGTCAGCAGGCTGGGGGTGTTAAAGGGTCAGGACGACCTGCTCGGCAACGATGTGGTCGTGCAGCACAACGGGATCGGCGACAGGGATATGGCAATGGAGTGCGAAAGCTGGGCAATGGGCGACGAGAAACTTCGCGAGCTCAACTTTATGAACACGATGCCGTGGAGGTCGTTGATAACTGCCGACCGGTGGAAGCTGAACCTGTGTGCGGTCGATCGAGGCGAACTGTACGACCTGAACACCGACCCGGACGAGATACACAACCTGTTCGACGACCCGGAGCACTTGGACCGGGTTCGAACGATGGCTGCGCGGCTGCACCTGTGGCAGGCAGAGAACGGCGATACTGCGCCGTTGCCTGCGGTTTAACAGGCTGCGCCCGCCCTCGATTGGCTGATACCTATCTGTGGCGCCTGATTTACTGGCCGGCTCAGGGGCCAGCCGCCCCAAACGCTGCCATCGCATGCGACATAGCTTCTGCGCTGAACCCTTCGGGAATCGCCGAACCCTCCAGTGAGCCAAAATCGAGTTCGCTCTTCAGGTAAGAATTCCACCCCAGTTGTTGCAACTCTTCAGCTGTTGGCGGTGTACCTGCGTCGGTAACCAGTCGGTTGACCAGGTCATCGAACGAACCCACGCCGCCCAATCGCAGTCCCGGTGTCTCAGCAAGCTCTTTTCTGACGTCGAAATCGAAATCGTCAAACGCCGGCACCTTGTCACCAATGCCGTGGATCGCATCGGGTTCCAGGTTCCGGACCTGGCCGACATCGAATCCCGCCAGGGCACCCAGTTCCATGCCGGTGACGTGGTTTCGCTCGAAGCCCGAGACCGCCTGGGGATCGAAGAATCCAACTTGCGCCGCATCGAATCCGAACATCGCAACGGGGTCGAAGTTAGCGAACTGCTCAGCATCGAATCCACCCATCGTAAGCGGGTCGAAGTTGTGGACGCGTTCCACGTCGAACACCGACATCAGTGCCGGGTCGAAGTTCAGGAAGTGTTCTGCATTGAACCCGCCAAATACACCGGGGTCGAAGTATCCGAACTGGTTCTGGTCGAATCCACTCATGGCAGCCGGGTCGAAATGACCGGGAAGATCGGCAGCGAGCGATACGCGTTGAAAAACGTGCTCTCGAAGACCTGATGGATCCGCTTGAAGATCGTCAGCAACAGTTGCACCGGGACCAGAGGCCGCTGCCGTAAGCAGAGCATGGCCCTCGAGAGCGCATGATGATTCAGCCTCTATGGGACGAGCTCGATATGAAGCGAGAGCCCATCGAAGAGGCACGGCGAGAATACGAAAATACTGCCTGGAAAGAACTCTAAAAATGACAGCGTGATCGCCAGAAAGAAGTAGAAAAAGAAGGCAACGCACTACGTAAGGAAGTGGAACGGGGCATGCGGGACCAGTTCGACGCGCTCGAAGAGGAGGGCTACGCTCTCGAGGAGAGGCGTGATCAGGCAGAGGATGATTTCCGTGATGTATTCGAAAGCAAACGGAGAGAGCTTGAAGAACAGGTCGACCAGCTCCGTCTAGTGACTAGCTTCTAAAGGCAGATCCAACCTGGTCTGCCAGGAAAGTGAAGCAATGAGCTGCGGGCTTCGAACTGAGTTTCGGGGCCCGCAGTTTCGCGTCTGTCGCATGTGATTGGAATGAATTCGTGTAACTGAATCTTCATCAGACAGCGGAGCGAACGAGATCAGCAGAACAATCTGCCGTGTTCCGTTGCAACCTGGTCCGCTTATCTCCCGAAAGATAATTCCAAATTGGCAAAATCCTTGTTGTACTACGAAGTATTCGAAACGGAACTGGGCTGGATTGCGATTGTTTCCAGCACAAACGGTGTAGTACGCACGAGCCTTCTTGAATTGACTCCGACATCCGCTCTCGGTGCAGTCAAACCTGAAAGTGATCACGCCCTTCATGGGTACGAACGCAATATAGAAATCAGAGCACTGATTGCAGCTTACTGTGCCGGCGAGTCAGTTGATCTGTCAGGGATCGAAATTGACGTGGCAGGCGTGTCCCCGTTTTTCAAAAAAGCCTGGGAGGTCTGCCGTACGATTCCCTTTGGAGAGACTCGAAGCTACAGGTGGCTTGCAGAAAAGGCGGGCAACATCAGAGCCGCAAGGAGCGCGGGGCAGGCCATGGCACGTAACAGGCTGCCACTACTGGTGCCCTGCCACAGGGTCGTAGCATCGGACGGCAGTCTGCACGGTTTTGGCGGCGATGGACTGCCTCTCAAGTCGCGATTGCTGGCGATGGAGACTCGTTATAGCTGATGAGGCCTTGATTCACTTATTGTCTACGCACATGAACGACAAGGTGCCCGCAAAGGCTTTACCTGCAAGAGTCGGGCAGGTCGTATCCGATGCGGGAATTCACGTAACAATCTGAACTGATAGGCCAGGTCTTGTAGTGCTTCTCTCCGGATGAATCCGTCCACCAAACCTCACCGCACGGTGCCTGAACGCCCCTGATATCGCATGTACTGATGACGACAGTAACCTTTCCTGTCGTTTCAAGATTCCAGCGAACTGGCTGTGAATCAGTAGTACACGACATGGTCATCGCGATACCGAGAGAAACAGAAATAAGGCAGAGTATTTTTAGCAAATTAGTGTGACCTGTACCGACGGAGCTAAAGCGGCGGCGAGCCGATTGACTGGAAACTACAGTCGCTCATCTCGCCGTCGCCATGCATTCCGGTTACCGACCCGACCTGTCCTTTGTCCTGCGTACTTATTGCGTAGCTGCAAAAGCTGCAAGGGCTTTGGCAGCAGCATCATCAGGGACGGTAATCGGAGCGGCCTCTTTACCCATTTCGATCGATTCAATTTTGGCGATTAACTCCGCTGCCTTGTCCCAGCCAAGTTCTTTGAGTTCGGCTGCATCTATTGTGGCAGGATCGGCTACTGCTAGCTTCGCCAGATCGTCGAATGCCCCAACTCCGCCGAGCAGCATTTCCGACTCATCAACGAGTTCCAGCCTGATTTCGACGGAGAAATCTTCAAAAACCGGAACCTTGTCACCAAATCCCACTTTAGCCTCTACATTCAGGTTTTTCACCTGATCGTGCTCGAACCCGGTCATTGCCTCCAGGTCCATACCTACGACGTGACCTCGTTCGAACCCAACCACTGCTTCAGGGTCGAAGTTGGCAATGTGATCCTTTTCGAACCCTTCCATTGCTTCAAAGTCGAACTCTGCCATGTGGTCTTTATCGAACCCGACCACTGCGGTGGGCTCGAACCCTGCCATGTGGTCTTTATCGAACCCGACCACTGCGGAGGGGTCGAACCCTGCCATGTGGTCTTTATCGAACCCGACCACTGCGGAGGGGTCGAACCCTGCCATGTGGCCTTTATCGAACCCGACCACTGCGGAGGG
>Ga0207991_1001072_pt1 | contig 17391 bp, 11 predicted proteins | sample ETN07SmetaG_FD_185786 | JGI IMG/M metagenome (GOLD analysis project Ga0207991, IMG submission 185786) | Marine microbial and viral communities from oxygen minimum zone, Eastern Pacific Ocean - ETNP2014F14-07SV275 (SPAdes) (version 2) | ecosystem: Environmental > Aquatic > Marine > Oceanic ... | reverse complement strand
ACGACGGTGTGGCTGGCAGCAGCGACAACACTGACGGGTTGTGGCGATCTTTTTGAACCTACTATCAGTGAAATTTGTGAATCTCACAGCGAGATTTGCTTAGATTTGAGTTTGGATGCCCGTTGTCGCGGCGAGCGAGCTGAGATTATTCGCTTGCGTTACTACAATCAAGATTCAAAAGACGACGCTTACAAGTACCCGCTCCTTCTGAACTTCGAAGAGTATCTAACCTGCGTTGAAGAAGTGCAGCATATCGAACACGTTAAACGCAAAGGCAAGGAAGCGACACGGCTAAAAGGCGTTATTACGGCTCAGCGTGAAATTAAACGCCTAAGCCGCGAGACGAAAGACTCCCTTGATCCTTACCTTTCTTACTATCATTGGACACGATATAACGACAAAGAGGCTTTTCATCGCTTTGAGCGCTACGCTGCCAGCAACCGTGTAAGCGATCCAAAGCTACTGGTCGCACTGGCCTCTGTTCAGATTAAAACAGACCAAAAGCGTACTATAGAAACCTTATATCGCGCGCTAAGTTTATATACAGATAGCGACGACATTGATGTCAGTATTTTCTACTCGCTTGCTTCAATGGGAATGGATATGGACAACTATCGCCTTGCCTATGTTTGGTATGGTGTGGCTGAAGCCTTCGATGAGAGACTTAACGACACTCAGCGTGTTCAACTTGGACAACGCTATGCCCTTCCAGTAGGCATTCTAGATAACATTGTTGATGAAATAGTCAGTAATTTGAATAGCGCGACCTTCAACGCAGATTCATTGAAACTGGATAAGCTCTAATTTTTTGAAACTCAATTACACAATTTCATTGGTAAATAATTAAAAAAACCGCCGTTTATGGGCGGTTTTCTATGATTGGATCTCTCGACTTCCCACATGAGGTCAAAATTTAATCAGATGTTTACCTTAATCAAACGCTCACCTAGGGCTTTTTAACCTTTAATTTGTGTATCATCTTCGCCTTTAAAGATCATAGATAGCGAATTTACGCAGTAGCGTTGACCCGTTGGCGCAGGACCATCTGGAAATACATGGCCTAAGTGCGAGCCACACTGCTTACAAAAAATCTCAACCCTACGCATACCGTGACTCAAGTCTTCTCTGTAATCTACATTACCGTCATCAAGCTGCTTATAGAAAGAAGGCCATCCACAACCAGCATCAAATTTAGTATCTGAGGGGAAAAGTGGCGCTTCGCAGCACTTACACACGTACAATCCATCTCGCTGCTCGTCTAGCAATACTCCAGTGAAAGGTCGCTCAGTACCCGCTTCGCGGCATACATAATATTCCTCGTCAGTGAGCTCAGTTTTCCAGTCTTTTTTAGCTACTGATGCGTTTGCTTTTTCATCTGTCGACATAACTTACCTCTTTAAACAAAAAAGGTGTATTTGAAAACAAATACACCTCTTAATAGTTTACGCTCAGTTATGAGCGCGTGTAACACTATTTAGTTCATACTATTTTTTGATAGCCGTTTGCGGACGTGCGGGATCACTCCACTCGATGTGATACTTTTTACCTGCTGGCTTATCTACTCGCTGATAAGTATGTGCGCCAAAATAATCGCGCTGGCCTTGCAGCAAATTAGCAGGTAACACAGCTGTGCGATATGAATCGTAATAGCTTAGCGCCGACATCATGGCAGGGCAAGGAACGCCAGCCAGTGTCGCTTGGGCAATAGACTCGCGCCAATCAGATTGGTACTGTGTAATTTGTTCTGCAAAGAATGGGTCCATAAGCAAGTTGGCTAAGTCTTCGTTATTCTCGTAGGCCTGAGAAATAGACTGAAGAAATACGGCGCGAATAATACAGCCCGCACGCCATATTTTAGCAATTTCACCAAACTCCAGTGTCCAGCCGTGTTCTTTACCTGCCATTGCCATTAACTGGAAGCCCTGTGCGTATGCACAGATTTTAGAGCAATAAAGCGCTTGCTCTAGCTTGTTAATGATCGACATTTTCTCATCATCGCTGAATGATGGCGCATCTGGGCCTGCAAGAACCTTGCTCGCAGCTACACGCTCGTCTTTCAAACTAGAAATACTGCGCGCGAATACCGCAGAAGTGATGGTCTGTGCCGGACTACCTACTTGTAATGCGCTTACTGCAGTCCAAAGGCCTGTACCTTTTTGACCTGCTCTATCTAAGATCACATCAACCAACGGCTGCTGTGTTTCTGGATCCATTTGCTCAAGAACTTCAGCACTAATTTCCATCAGGTAGCTATTCAGCTTGCCTTCGTTCCAGCGACGAAACACCTCTGCTATTTCAGCTGGCGCCATATGTAGCGCTTCGCGCATAACATGGTAAGTTTCGCAGATAAGCTGCATGTCGGCGTATTCGATACCGTTGTGCACCATTTTTACATAGTGCCCGGCTCCAACCGGACCGATGTAGGTCGCACATGGTTCGCCTTCTAACACTGGTTGACCTGGCGTATGGCTTTCTAATGGTTTACCTGTTTCTGGGTCAACCTTTGCAGCAATAGCTTTAAGAACAGGCTCAATGCGTGTCCATGCATAAGGGTTGCCTGAAGGCATAAGAGATGGCCCGAAACGAGCGCCTACTTCACCACCTGACACGGCGGTAGAGAAGAAGATAAATTTACCTTTGTACTGCTCTTCACGTGCAACAGAGTCTGTCCACAAACTGTTGCCAGTATCAACCACGATATCGTCAGCGTGAATTCCGGCGTCAATAAGATGATTGCAAACGTGGTCAACAGGATCGCCAGCAGGCACAGAGATAATAATAAGATGCGGGGCTTTTAACTTGCTTAAAAGCTCGGTGTAAGAACTGCAGCCTTCAACACGAGGCTCAGTATTTTCAGCTCTTTCGCTCGCGTCTTTGGCAAGAATAGACTCAACTTTGTTTTGGTCTAAATCGAAACACGCTACACGATAGCCATGGTCCACTAGGTTCATGGTTAGGTTACTACCCATCACCCCTAAACCGATAAAACCAATATCACACGACTTGTCTTCGTGCGAATTACCACCTTTCTTTTGCATAGGAACACCCTCACATTTCAGATGGCTGCGCATGATACCACCTGAAAGAATAAAGAACAGTCTAAGCTAACAATTTAGTGCGCAGTGGTGTAATTGTCACCAGCGGTAAACATTAACGGGTTTTGTAAGCTAGTTTAGCCGAGATTTTGGCACGCATTCAGCACCTGTGTTACGCGCTCTCGCCCATGCTGTATGAAATTCACACAAAGGTAAAGACTCTGTTTCTTATTCAGCTAACGTGCACTGAGTTTAGAGCCGTTTAGCGGTACTCTTAAATTCTTTAAAGGCATCCTTAACCAAGTATAAGGTCGTATTGTAAGCCATTATTCTATCCAGAGAACTGAGAAAAACTGAACAAGGTTAGCGATTTGCTGGCCTGTAAAAACACCTTCTGAATGCAAATTGAAGGCTGTTCTTCAAGAGAGCTGTAGCGCGTATCCAAGTGCATGGTCCACCCTCCCCTGGGTATGACAGAAGGTAGGTGAAAACGCACGTCGCTTTCACTTGCATTAACACACAAAAACCAGTGCTCTGGCTTCTGGTCGCCCGTTACACAACCTTTTATTTCCACACCAAACGCTTTGTTATGATGCGCATTCCAGTCTTCAGACGCTTTGTCAGAACCATCGGGCTTATACCAATTTATTTCTTTTACATTTCGTGAGAGCGTAAAAGTATCATCGTGCAGCTTTAGTTCGCTTAACAGTGAAGAGGACTGACGCAAACGGATCACATATTGGCAGAAGCTAAGAAAATCTTGCTTGCGCTTGTTTAATTCCCAATTCATCCAGCTAATAGGATTATCCTGACAATAGGCATTATTATTGCCATTTTGGGTGCGGCTTAATTCATCGCCACCAAGAATATGCGGTGTACCTTGCGAGAAGATCAGCGTTGCAAAGAGATTGCGCTTTTGACGCTCACGCATAGCGAGTATCTGCTCGTCATTCGTTTCCCCTTCAATACCATAATTGGCAGACAGGTTGTGTCCATGGCCATCTCGATTTTCTTCTAAGTTATCGAGATTGTGACGTTCGGCGTAGGTCACCATATCGTGCAGCGTGAACCCATCGTGATATGTCACGTTATTTACCGACGTACTGATATGTCGATGGCCTTTGTGAAATATATCTCGTGAGCCCATTAAACGGGTAGCAAAGTCCGCGGTAACGCCATCGTCTCCACGCCAGAAGGCGCGCACCGTATCGCGGTATTTATCATTCACCTCTAACCACGGGGACGGAAAGTTACCCACTTGGTAGCCGCCAGGCCCAATATCCCAGGGTTCGGCAAGCAATACCCTCTCTTTTAGAACAGGGTCGCTACTAATGGCTCTCAGCAGCCCAGATTTTTTACTATATTCTTGTGGCTCTCTTCCCAAGCATACTGCTAAATCGAAACGAAAGCCGTCAACGCCAATTACGGATACCCAGTGGCGCATGGCATCTAAAATAAGTCCCATCATAAATGGCTGCGCGGTATTTACCGTGTTACCACAGCCAGAGTGGTTGGAATAAACCAATTCTCCGTTTTTCGTTTGCTCTAATAAGTACGCTTGGTAAGGGCAAAACCCCTTATAAGAAAGAATAGGACCGCCATTGCCTGCCTCTGCTGTATGGTTAAATACCACATCAACAATAACCTCAAGTCCGGCAGTATGATAAGCATCTACCATAGACTTCAGTTCAGCAAGCGCATCTGACACACCGTAGCGTGGTTCAGGTGCAAAGAAGTTAACCGGGTTATATCCCCAATAATTGGTTAAGCCTTTCTCTGTAATAAATGGTTCAGGCATGAATGAACACAACGGCATAAATTGCACCGTGGTTATGCCTAATGCTTTGAGATGCTTGATGACACTCGGATGGGCAGCACCGATAAATTTGCCACGGTGTTCTTTAGGTACATCGGGATGGAGTTTTGTTAGCCCTTTAATATGTGCTTCGTAAACTACTCGCTTGTGTTTCGGTATAACAGGCGCGCTAACATGACTCGGCGCATAGTCATTTTGATCAATTACTATGCACTTGGGGATCATAAACTGAGAGTCGTGTTTGTATTGCCTAGCGTCCCATTTTATTGCGCGACTAATTTTCTTGGCGTAAGGGTCGATTAGCAGTTTGTCGGTGGGTACCGCATGTAACCCTCCCTCACCGCGTTCTACGCGATAACCATAGTATTGTCCTGCGCTAACGCCGCTGTAACGACCGTGCCAAACATCACCAGTTTTCTCAGGCAATGGATGCTCACTCACCGCCTCTTCTGTGTCACTATTGAAAAAACACAACACGACCGCCTTCGCATCGGGCGCGTATACGGCAAAATTACAACCGTCTTGTGTAACTGTTGCGCCAAGTGGATATGCCTTCCCCATTCCACTTTCTACAATTAGTGCGGTGTCTCGAATTTCGTTCACTTCGTTCTCAATTTATCTCTTCACTGGGGCGTGTCGCCCTAGTCGGATTAATCCACATTGGCAACATAAAATACCGTGGCTAGCGGCGGTAACGTGATTTCTGCAGAGTGAGTACGCTCATTCCAAGGTATGGTTTGCGTATTAACAGTAGAAGCAACGTCGTAGCCACTACCCCAATATGCACCATCATCAGTGTTTAGTGCTAGCGTTAGCGTGCATGCATCATCTACGCCTATTCTGAAGTTCTGACGTGGCACAGGCGTAAAATTAGATACCACATATACTTTTTGCTTCGCATCTTTTGACATGCGAACAAATGAAACCACGCTTTGGTCTGCATTATTGTGGTCCAGCCAAGCAAAGCCCCCTGGTTCGTGGTCTTGCTCGTAAAGCGCTGGCGTAGACGTATAGAGGTGGTTGAGCGCCTTATAAAGCGCTTGAATGCCTTTGTGTTTTTCGTAATCGAGCAAGTGCCAGTCTAGACTACTGTCATGGTTCCATTCTCGTGCCTGCGCAAGCTCGTTCCCCATAAAGTTAAGCTTCTTGCCGGGGTGACCGTACATAAAGCCCGCGTAACAACGCAGGTTAGCAGCTTGCTGCCATTCATCGCCAGGCATTTTATGCAGCATACTGCCTTTGCCGTGTACCACTTCATCGTGCGAGATAGGCAGCACAAAGTTTTCGTCAAACGCGTAAACCATGCTGAAGGTAATATCGCCATGGTGATAGTTGCGATAGGCGGGGTCTTTAGCGATGTAGTGTAATGAGTCGTGCATCCACCCCATGTTCCACTTAAAGCCAAAGCCCAAACCACCATCAAATACTGGGCGAGAAACCTTGGGAAACGACGTTGATTCTTCGGCAATTGTCATGGCGTCTGGGAAGTGCTTGTACACTTCTTCATTCATCCATTTCAGTAAGCTGATGGCTTCGTAGTTTTCGTTGCCACCATCCACATTCGGGATCCACTCTCCGTCATTGCGTGAATAGTCGAGATAAAGCATGGATGCCACTGCATCAACCCTGAGTCCATCAACGTGAAATTTGTCTAGCCAAAACAGTGCGTTTGCAACTAAAAATTGACGAACTGTGTCTTTGCCGAAATCGTAAATGCAAGAATTCCAATCCGGATGCCAACCTTTCCTCGGATCTTCATATTCATAAACACAAGAACCATCAAATCGCGCCAAGCCATGGCCGTCTTCCGGGAAATGTGCAGGTACCCAGTCGATAATTACGCCTATACCTGCTTGGTGAGCCTTATCAACAAAGTATTTAAATTCATCTGGGTTTCCAAATCTACTCGTTGGTGCGAACATTCCCACGGGCTGATAGCCCCACGAACCGTCGAAAGGAAACTCGGAAATAGGCAGCAATTCAACGTGAGTGTAACCCATATCGCTGACGTAGCTTATTAAGTCATCGGCCAGCGCTTTATAAGTAAGATAGCGCGCATCAGTTTCAATACCCGGGCGCTTCCAAGAGCCAAGGTGCACCTCATAAATGCTCATTGGGCTGTTGTATTTATTTCCCTTTCGCTTTTCCATCCATGCACTATCATTCCACTCATAGTTATTGTGGTTGTAAATTTTCGAAGCATGAGAAGGATACTGCTCTGCACTGAAGCCAAGTGGGTCAGCCTTGTGCGGTAGGTCGTGGCCGTGTGAATCTTTAATGTGATACTTGTAGCGCTCTCCCTCTGCGAGTTCTGGCACAAACAGTACCCAGTATCCCATAGAGGTCTTTTCCATAGGATACGTGCGGCCATCCCACTGATTGAAATCGCCAATGAGCGACACCGTACTCGCATTGGGCGCTAAAACGCAGAACCTGACACCTTTTATCGCATCGCCTTTTGAAGAAGTGAGTGTTAAAAGTTGCGCGCCCGCTTGCTCGTACAAGTTTGAAGGCTTGCTATCGATGTAATGTACCGCATGATACGCCTGCTCGGAGAATTGATAAGGATCGATATAGCCCTTGTCGTCATTCAAACCTTCGGCGATAACGCGATAAACCTCACCCTGATATTCTTTAGGCAGTGGTGTTTCAAAAAGACCATTTTTGGAGGTAACGGTTACATTTGCTAGCGCTGCATTCTCCCATTTAATCGTTATCTTGCTGACATTAGGACGCCAAACGCGAAGTACCGACTTCTGCTGATTTTTAACTACACCTAAATGGGAAAACGGCTGAGAACATAATACCTGTTCAAACTGCTGCGCTAATTGCATTCGCTACTCCTAGTAAAAACCCGCATGGCAGCGGGTTGAATTGTGAGCTTAAATGCGTTGTATACATTTAAGCTCTTTCAAGTACCGTCTTGGTACTTTATCTTACTCGTTTAAGTTACCCAGGCAACCGCCTATTATCATTTCTTTGATAATGGCAATTAACCCTGACTTGCTTGCTTTCTGGCATGAGTAAGTTTAGACGCCAACTCATTTATATCATGTCTATCGAACATCGACTCGATATTCTCTGTGAGTTTTCTTCGCCAGTTTGGATACTCGTCAAAAGTACCAGGAATATTGACCGGCTTATCCATTTCTAACCAGTCTTCCAATTGCAGGCTCAACAATGCGCTCGAGCCACCTGCCATATGCACCTGCATACCGTTATTCAGTTCGCGATTCATACCCGTATGATTAACATCGCGGCCTACATTGTCGCCAATTGAACCGTGGCCGTGCAACGTATCAAGTATTGCCTGTTTATTTTCATGACGATCCGCATAAAGCGTTTGAAGGATTTCTTCTGTTGGATAAAGCCCTATTTCTTTGCCTAGCTCTAAATCTAAACAGTGCCAGTAACCAATCAGCGTTGGCATATCGTGGGTAGTCAACGTTGACATAGACTGAACAGGGTAATGGCTAGGTGAGAAGAAACCGCCGTCTTCCGCTTGTTCGAAGAAAAATACGCGGTATGAGTACACGCCATTATCAGCAAGCTTGCTGCGAATTTCTTCTGGTACAGTACCCAAGTCTTCACCGATAACCAGGCTCTGATTGCGGTGACTTTCTAGCGCTAGAATACCGAGTAAATCGTCTACAGGATAATAAACATAGCCGCCATCTTTAGCGTTATCGCCTTTCACAACCCACCATAAACGCAGCAACGCCATGACGTGATCGATACGCAATGAGCCTGACGACGCCATGTTAGACGCAAACAGGTCAATAATGGGCTGGTAACCCTGTTCATACAGCTTACGAGGGTCCATAGGCGGCAACCCCCAGTTCTGGCCTAGTGGGCCCAAGATATCCGGTGGAGCACCTACACTTGCGCCTGTGCAGTATAGGTCTTTGTTACCCCAAATTTCCGCACTGCCTTCACTAACGCCTACCGCCAAGTCGCGATAAAGACCAATGGTCATGCCTGCATCAGTAGCTTTGTTGCTTGCAAGCTCAAGCTGTTGGGCGGCAATCCACTGTAGGAACAAGTAAAATTTGACGTCTTGTTCGTTTGCACTCTTAAACTTAGCCACGGCTGGGTTGTAATAGTCTTTGTATTCTTGTGGGAATACCGGCCATCCCCAGCTGTCTTTACCTTCAGCTTTTAGGTGCGATTGCAGGGCGTCGTACACCGCTAACATATCTAAGCTTTCACCGCCCGCTTCTACGAAGGCTTTAAACGCTTTATTTTGCTTTGTGCTTTTACGAAGGTATTTGGCATCGTAAACATCGAATACTGCTTTAAGCGCAGCCAATTTCACGTGGGCGACTGCCTCGTAGTCTACATGTTCTACGTTACGTGCATGTTCAAGCGTGCCTTTAAACTCATCACTGCTCACTATCGCTTGTACTGATGCATCGTCATAGCCGTCAATGGCAGTCACATCGATATACAAATAATTAAGCCAGCGACGTGAGCTTGGCCCATAAGGCGAGCACGCGTTGGGATTTGCAGGGTAAAGCGCATGAATAGGATTAAGTCCGATAAAGTCTGCACCAACGCCAGCGGCTTTTTCAATAAGCAGAGCTAAATCAGAAAAATCACCAATCCCCCAGTTCTTTTCACTGCGAACGCAGTAAAGTTGAACGCTTAAGCCCCATATTTTTTTGCCTTCTTTAATTTCGTTTGGCGTGTAGCACGCTTCTGGAGCCACAATTAAACGAGAACGCGCAAATTCATCGTCATCAGCGCTTAAGGCTACATCGTGATAACCAAGGGGCAAATCTAAAGGCAGTGTTACTACGTATTCATGAAACTCTACATCGTCGATATGCGCCATCGTCGTCATTTCTTGGTCAACTGGCGTAAATTGATGAGTGAGCACGTCACCATTTTCACAGGTGACCGTGAGCGTGTGATCATCGTTCACTAACTCGATAGGCAAACGAACAGCTAGATTAATTTCTTGGGTATTGCGAACCACTTGAACAGGATTTAACGGCGACAACCATACCGACTTTATATCTTGTGTAATTTGTGACTGAATTTTTTCATCACTGCTGGTGTCATAGCCAAGTGTGTTAAGCAGTTTTGCTTTACTTGATTCTGCGATGGTTGCTGGCTTTCCCCATGCGTCGACGTATTGGGTTTCAATTCCCCGCATTTCAACCAGTTGTTGCAGAAGTTGTTGTGTCATGGTGTGTCATTCCTGTTATTCGGTAAAAGACGCAAAGCAAATTAAGCATAGTGCGTCTACAAACAAATTTTTAACATTATTCTAGAAACAAGGGCTTGGCGATATCTGAATACGATTGCAATAGCACTTATTCGTAATTTTGCAACACTTTGGCTTTTTATTTTGCTAATTATGGCATTTTGATCCATACTTTACGTAATTTATTTTCATTTTATTTAAATAATCGGGGTACGTTATGACAATTCGCATCGGTATCAATGGTTTTGGCCGTATTGGACGCCTAGTAATGCGCGCAGCAGCAGAGCGCAACGACATCGAAGTTGTTGCAATAAACGACTTACTAGACACGGACTACATTGCTTATCTATTGAAATACGACTCGACTCACGGTTTATTCGACGGTGAAGTTACAGTAGATAACAATAGCCTAGTTGTAAACGGCAAAACTATCCGCATTACATCTGAAAGAGATCCAGCTGCACTTAAGTGGGATGAAGTAGACGTTGACGTGGTTGTTGAATCAACAGGTCTGTTCCTGACTAAAGAAACTGCCGCGAAACACATCGAAGCTGGCGCGAAGAAAGTTGTTATGTCTGCACCTTCTAAAGATGACACGCCTATGTTCGTTATGGGTGTTAACCAAGAAAGCTACGCTGGCGAAACTATTGTTTCAAACGCGTCTTGCACAACTAACTGTCTTGCTCCACTTGCCAAAGTGCTTAACGATAAATTTGGCATTGTAGACGGTTTGATGACAACGGTTCACGCAACAACTGCAACACAGAAAACGGTAGACGGTCCTTCAATGAAAGACTGGCGTGGTGGTCGTGGTGCTGGTCAAAACATCATTCCATCATCAACCGGTGCAGCAAAAGCAGTAGGTAAAGTTATCCCTGAGCTTAACGGCAAGTTAACAGGTATGGCTTTCCGTGTACCTACGCCAAACGTTTCAGTAGTAGACCTTACTGTAAACCTTGCGAAGCCTGCTAGCTACGATGAAATTTGTGCAGCAATGAAAGAAGCTTCAGAAGGCGAGCTTAAAGGTATCATGGGTTACACAGAAGATGCGGTTGTGTCTAACGACTTCCTTGGCGACGCTCGCACATCGGTATTTGACGCCACTGCAGGTATCGCACTTACTGATACATTCGTTAAACTCGTTTCTTGGTACGACAACGAATGGGGCTACTCAAACAAGGTTCTAGACCTTGTGGCTCACATTTCTAAGTAATTAACGGTATTAAGCTAAAATAGTTAAACTATTCACGCTAAAGTTGAGTTAATCTAAAGGTGTAAACACGGCGTTTGCACCTTTTTTGTTTTTCGTGGTCGTAAACACGCATAATAACGATATTTCAGCGACATACGCTTTCCCGTCGCTTACCCTTTGTTGTTTTCTTATTAGTCCAAGGAGGGCTTATGCCACCTGTGAGTTCAGTTACCGTTAGTGAGTCTAATGGACTTACCTTTTTAGACGTAGATAATGCGTTTGCCTCTGCGCGTATTAGCCTATTTGGCGGTCATATCTTGTCATATGTGCCTAAAAGCGATGGCAGAGAGCGTCTTTGGGTAAGCCCCCATGCTTACTTGAACGGAGAGCGACCTATTCGCGGTGGTATTCCGGTGTGCTGGCCTTGGTTTAGCGATGATCACGGTCGAGAAAAAGGTGCCCTCCCCGCTCACGGCTTTTTGAGAACACAAGTGTGGAAGCTGATTCATTCAGAAGATACAGAAAGCGGAACAACGATTACGCTTTCGCCAAGCTTTACCCGAGCTGAAGGGTTTGAGAACGATTGTAACGTGACCTTGGTAATTACCGTTGGTGAGACGATGGACGTCGCGCTAACTACAGAAAATACGGGTGTTGTACCATTCGAATTTAACTGTGCGCTACATACATATTTCCACGTTGACCACATTCAACATACCCAAATAACTGGAATTGAAGGTCAATATAAAGACAAACTTGACGACTGGGGACTTAAGACGACACCGAGTCCTTACACCATCACAGGCGAAACGGATCGCATTCATGTTGCGCCGATTAAAACGGCAGAAATTGAAGTCGAAGGCAACGCGTTCACGGAAGTGGTATCCGACGGCAATGACTCTTTGGTAGTGTGGAACCCGTGGTTAGGCGCAGCGTCTATTTCAGACATGGACCCCTTTGGCTATAAGCATATGTTGTGCGTAGAAACATCGCTAACTCAGGGAAAGACACTGTCCCCTGGTGCTAGCCACACACTGAAACAAACTATTGTTCCGAAGTAAATTATTTGAAGTGCAAGCGCAATTTCGCTGACACTTTGGAAGGTAGACAGTCGCAGTTCACGATCAAGAGATATAAAAAAACCTGCCAATGAGCAGGTTTTTTCATTTAAAGGTTCTGCAAATTACTGTTTAGCACCCGCAACAGCTTCTTTTGCTAGCTGCGTAATACGCGCCCAGTCACCTGATTCAATTGCGTCGTCAGGGGCAAGCCACGAACCACCTACACATTTAACGTTGTTAAGCGCTAAATAGTCATTGTAGTTGTTTGGACCAATGCCACCCGTTGGGCAAAACGTCACATCAGGGAAAGGACCACTGATTGACTTAATGGCTTTAACGCCACCTGAAGCCTCTGCTGGGAAGAATTTCATGTGGGTATAACCCGCATCTTTACCCTTCATCAAATCAGAAGTTGAAGAGATACCAGGGATAAGTGGAATTTCTGAATCCATACCCGCTTTTAGCAAATCAGCCGTCATACCTGGGCTAATTGCGAACTTAGCGCCAGCTTCAACTACCGCTTTAAGCTGCTGGGCGTTAGTCACGGTTCCAGCACCAATTAGCGAGTCAGGCACTTCTTGTGCAATTCGCTTAATCACGTCAATAGCAGCAGGGGTACGTAGCGTTACTTCCAGTACTTTAATACCACCTTCCATCAGCGCTTTTGCCAGAGGAACCGCTTTTTCTACGTCATTGATTACCAAAACAGGTACAACTGGACCGGCCGCAAAAATTTCCTCTGGAGAGTATTTCCATTTCGTTGTCATAATTTAGCTCGCTGTATTTTGATTCAGATATGCAGCCGCACCCAATAAACCATGATCAGGTTCTGCAATTAAATAGGTGGGAATGTCTTTCACGTAGTGCTTCATTTGCCCTTTCGCTTCAAAACGCGCTCTAAAATCGCTATTTTGAATAAATTCAGGGAAACGGTTAGCAATACCACCACCAATGAAGATGCCGCCCGTGGTCGCCATGTTAAGCGCTAAATTACCCGCAAAGCTTCCCATAATTCGGCAGAATTGGGTAAGCGTCGCTTCAGCAATTTTACAGGTACCGTTCAGCGCAGCGTCAGTGATTTGAGCCGGCTCGGTAAAAACAACTGGTGCTGATGCGTGGTTTGCTAGCGCGGTGTAAATATTATGCAGACCGCGTCCAGACATTACTTCTTCAGCAGAAGCACGTCCTAAGGTAGATTGAAGGTGACGCCATACGACAACATCGGTTTCATCTACCGGTGCAAAGTCTACATGACCACCTTCACCGTCCAGCGTCTGCCAGCCCGTTGAGGTCATTGTAATATGCTCAACACCCAGTCCTGTACCAGGTCCAAAAACAGCGATATTGCCATTTTCTTTCGCAGTGCCTTCGCCAATTTGTACCACTTGCTCTTCGCCCAATACAGGCAAAGAGTGCGCTACGGCAGTGAAGTCATTGATAACGAACAACGCGTCTAGTTTAAGCTGAGAGCGAAGTGCATTTTGAGAAAATGCCCAGCTGTGATTCGTCATCTCGACTTGATCGCCCAATACTGGACATGCAATTGCAATACAACCTTGCGAAAAGCTGTATTCCGGCATGTCGCTAAAGTACTGCGCGATAGCGAGGTCGATGCTGGCGAAATCATTACACATGTATTTTTTGATGTCGGCTACACCTGACTCGGTTACCCTTGCAACACGAATATTCGTACCGCCAACATCAGCCACAAACTTCTGGCTCATTATGCTTGCTCCTGCGTGTAAAACAGTGAACATGCACCCTCTTCTGCACCTGTCAGAATAGCGCGCATACCCGCAAACATTTCACGTCCCATTCCAACGTGATGCTTAGCTAAGTTCGCTGGCGCTGCTTCACGTGCAGCCAGTGTTTCATCGTCCACATGCAGTGTTAATGCACCAGTTTGTGTGTTTAGCTCAATAATGTCGCCCTCTTGCACTTTAGCAAGTAAACCGCCTTTATAAGCTTCTGGAGTCACGTGGATAGCTGCAGGAACTTTACCTGATGCACCAGACATACGACCGTCAGTAACTAGCGCCACTTTAAAGCCGCGATCTTGAAGCACCCCAAGAGGTGGCGTTAAGCGGTGAAGTTCTGGCATACCAATTGCTGAAGGACCTTGGAAGCGAACAACTACAATGCAGTCTTTGTCTAACTTGCCAGACTTAAACGCGTCATCGAGTTCAAACTGGTCTTCAAACACAACCGCTGGTGCTTTGATATTACAGTGAGGCGTGCGAAGTGCTGAGGTTTTAATAACACCACGACCAAGATTGCCGTCAAGTACACTCAAACCACCATCTGGCTTAAACGGTGCGTCAACAGTTGCTAGCACTTCTTTATCAAGGGATTCAGTCGGGCCGTCTCGCCATTCTAATTCGCCGTCTTTAAGCACAGGCTCTTTAGTGTAGAAGTCTAAGCCTTCACCACAAATGGTCTTAACATCGTTATGTAGTAGACCCGCATCAAGCAACTGTCTAATTAGCAATGACATACCACCTGCTGCAACAAAGTGGTTAATGTCAGCTGAGCCATTCGGGTAAATGCGAGTAAGAAGAGGCACAGCATTAGAGATATCTGAGAAGTCGTCCCAATTTACGATGTAACCTGCAGCGCGAGCTACCGCAATAAGGTGCATGGTGTGGTTAGTAGAACCACCCGTAGCAAGAAGACCTACAAGGCCGTTCACAATGGCTTTTGCATCTACAATGTGACCAATTGGCGTATAGTTGTCGCCAAGGTCAGTTAAGCGTGTTGCTTGAACCGCAGCCGCTTTTGTTAGCGCATCGCGCAAAGGTGTGCCCGGATTAACAAACGACGAACCCGGAAGGTGCAAGCCCATCATTTCAACCACTAGCTGATTCGAGTTTGCCGTTCCATAGAACGTACAGGTACCCGCAGAGTGGTAAGATTGAGATTCAGCTTCAAGCAACGCGTCACGCCCTACTTTACCTTCGGCAAATTCTTGACGAACACGGGCTTTTTCTTTGTTTGGAAGACCCGATGGCATTGGACCGGCTGGCACAAAAACGGTTGGCAAATGACCAAACGTTAGTGCGCCCATTAGTAGCCCAGGAACGATTTTGTCGCAGATACCTAGCATCAGTGCGCTATCGAACATGTTGTGAGAAAGCGCAATGGCAGCCCCCTGAGCAATGTTATCACGGCTCATTAGGCTTAAGTCCATGCCAGACTGGCCTTGTGTAACACCATCACACATAGCAGGTACGCCACCTGCGAACTGGGCTACGCTGCCTACTTCTTTCACTGCATCCTTAATGAGCGCAGGATACGTCTCGTAAGGCTGGTGCGCTGAAAGCATATCGTTATACGCAGACACAATTGCCACGTTGGCTTTGGTCATTGAACGAAGATCTGATTTTTCGCTTGTTCCACATGCTGCAAAGCCGTGAGCAAGGTTACCGCATGACAACACACCACGGTGTGGTCCTTGACGTCGTGCACTCTCAATTTTTTCTAGATACGCCTTACGCGTTTCTTTACTACGCTCGATAATTCGTTGCGTAACTTCAGCAATTTTTGGATTCATGTTTGTCTCCTATGGCGCCCACATCAAAGTAACCGGCGCGCGGTTAACTACGGCGGTGATGGGCTTTTGCGCTTCGGTGGCATTTTCAATAGCATCAAGTAAGACTTGTTTTTTCTTCTCGCCTGTTAAATGCAAAAAGATATTACGGCTATTGAGTAACGCTGGTAGCGTTAATGAAATACGTTGATGAGGTGCTGTTGTAGGTTGAACAGCGATGCAGGTTCTGCCGCTGCTCATATCTAAGCCGTCAAGTACTTGTTCAGAGCAAGGGAAAAGCGATGCAGTGTGACCATCTTCCCCCATGCCAAGAATCAATGCATCAAAAGGTTGTGACATGCTAGCCAGATTTGACTCTGCGGCATTTACGCCTTCGTTTGCATCATCAGCATCGCTTTTCAATTCGATAAAACGAGCTGCTGCGGCTTTATTTTGAATTAGATTATTTTTGACTAGGCTGGTGTTGCTGGCCTCGTGGCCCTCTTCAACCCAGCGCTCGTCAGCAAGGGTGATATCAACCTTATCCCACTCAAGATCGGTTTCGCTTAGCTGTTTGAAAAGCGCCAGCGGCGTGCGACCACCACTCACTACAAGCGATGCGCGACCACGAGTTTTAATACCTGTTTTTAAAATGCTGACTAAGTCTTGCGCAAATGCGTCAGTCAATGCATCAGGTGTTTCGAATGATAGAGTTGTTAACGCCATATTACTTTTTCTTCCCTGTTTTGCTTTCGTACCAGCTGCGATTTTCGCGAGCAAGAAGACCTATAGAGTCTACCGGCCCCCACGTACCTGCTTGATACGGTTCTGGTGGCTCACTCGATTGCTTCCACGCTTCAAGAATTGAGTCTACCCATGTCCAGGCTTGTTCAATTTCGTCACGACGAACGAATAGCGCCTGATTACCCAACATAACTTCAAGAAGGAGTTTTTCGTATGCATCAGGAATACGCTCATCGGCAAACGCTTCAGAGAAACTTAGGTTTAACTTGGATTTTTGTAGATCCATAGAGCCTGAGCTGGTTAAGCCAGGTACTTTATTCATTACGGTGATTTCTACACCTTCGTCTGGCTGTAGACGAATAACGAGCTTATTGGGTGGGAGATTCTTGAAGCTGTCACCGAACAAGTTGTGTGGCTGACGCTTGAAGTAAATAACAACTTCACTCACCTTAGTTGGCATGCGCTTACCTGTGCGTAGGTAGAACGGCACACCAGCCCAACGCCAGTTATCAATTTCCGCTTTAATCGCAACAAAGGTTTCAGTTTTACTTTGCGTATTGGCACCTTCTTCTTCAAGGTATCCAGGCACTTCCTCGCCCTTTACAAAGCCAGACGTGTACTGGCCGCGAACTGTGCTTTCGTTAATATTAAACGAGTTGATAGGACGAAGCGCTTTAAGCACTTTGAGTTTTTCATCTCGAATGCTGTCGGCATCAAGCGTTGTTGGAGGCTCCATCGCTACTAAGCTTAGAATTTGTAGCAAGTGGTTTTGCACCATATCTCGCATTTGACCCGCGTCGTCAAAGTA
>Ga0207991_1001066_pt1 | contig 17502 bp, 10 predicted proteins | sample ETN07SmetaG_FD_185786 | JGI IMG/M metagenome (GOLD analysis project Ga0207991, IMG submission 185786) | Marine microbial and viral communities from oxygen minimum zone, Eastern Pacific Ocean - ETNP2014F14-07SV275 (SPAdes) (version 2) | ecosystem: Environmental > Aquatic > Marine > Oceanic ... | reverse complement strand
GAAATACGTCGAAGGCCACATCCACTATGACGGCACGCCCGAGTTGATGGCGCGCTATGCGGTGATGGCCCGCAACGCAGGCGCAAGCATCATCGGCGGTTGCTGCGGCACCCTGCCCGAGCATCTGGTCGCCATGCGCGAGGCGCTCGACAGCACCGAAAAAGGCCCGGCCCCGACGTTGGAGCAGATCCGTGAAGAGATCGGTGATTTCTCTTCCGAAAGCGATGGCACCGATGGCCAAGGCCCCACCCGCGCGCCGCGCCGCGGGCGTCGCCGGGGCTGAGGCTCAGAACAAGCTCAATTGATCGCCCTTTTCGGAGGGCGGTCGAAACAGATCACAGCGCAGCGGCACGCCGGAACGGGCCAGCCCCAAACGTTTCACCGCCAGATCGAAACGTTGCGCCACCATCTGCGCATATGGCCCCTCGCCCCGCATCCGCTTATGCCAGCCCGCGTCATATTCCTTTCCGCCATGCATATCGCGTAACCGCGCCATGATCCGCTCGGCCCGGTCGGGGTAATGGGTGGCCAGCCAGTCCTGCACCAACGGCGACACCTCTTGCGGCAGGCGCAGCATGATCCAGCTTGCATGCCGCGCGCCGGCGTCGCGTCCGCCGGTGAGGATCGCCTCCAACTCCGGGTCCGTCAGCGCCGGGATCATCGGCGATGCCATGATCCGCACCGGGATCCCTGCTTCCGACAGTTTTCGGATCACCTGCAACCGCCGCTGCGGCGCGGGCGCGCGCGGCTCCATCAAGCGGCTCAGCTTTGCGTCCAGCGTGGTCACCGAAATGCCGACCGCCGCCAATCCGCGCCCTGCCATGTCGCCCAAGATGTCGATGTCGCGTTCGATCAGGCTGCCCTTTGTGACGATCGCCACCGGGTGATTGAACGCCGATAACACCTCAAGGCACTCTCGCATGATGCCATGGGTCTTTTCGATCGGCTGATAGGGATCGGTGTTTGTGCCGATGGCGATGGGCGCGACTTGATAGCGCTTCGACCGCAGCTCCCGCGCCAGAACGTCCGGCGCTTCGGGGCGGGCGATCAACTGGGTTTCGAAATCCAAGCCCGGCGACAGGCCGAGGTAGGCATGGCTGGGCCGCGCGAAACAATAAACGCAGCCGAGGTAAATAAGAAGTGGATTTTGTAAATATGTATGTATGGATATGATATTTATGGATTAACTGATATATAACTAAAAAACGTGTATATGTACACTATCGACTATCGAAAGAGGATTTTTTTAATCTGCTGATGGCAGTGAGGATGTCCGCTTGACGGCTTGAGAAGGGCAAAAAACCAGCCTGCCGGTCACGAAGCTATGGAGCTCGGGCTCGCCGGTCCGGCGCGGCAGGTTCGAACCTACGCGGACACGGTCAATTCCGGCGTTCTAAACTTCGTCCATCAAGACGAGTCATCTCTTCTCATACCCTTAGCTACCTCCGGAAAAACCTGCTCGCAGGTGATAACCTTTAACAAACTTCAACATTGATGTTGTCGGTAGAAAACAGACCAACGCTTATGGTCGCCATTCGAACCGAGTCGAATCGCTATAGTGGAGCGGAATGCCGCTCACGCGGCATGCATAGGCATCCGCCCTACAGCCCTTTATAAGGAGAGCGGTCGGCTGCCTATACGACGGACGGCACCGCGAGGCCTCATGTAGCCGATAAGAGCACGTTAGACGTACGCGTTATTTAGCAGTGTTTCCCTATTAGCTATGAGAAAATCAGTTTGAGCGAGTTCTAAAATTTAGCTGAGCGCAACCGCCTGACGTCCGCCCGGCGTGATGTGGGCTGACCCGTCGAATTTAAGAGCTTGCCATCACGGCCTTGCAACGGGGACAAATTTCTTAAACCTGCGATATTTAGGCGATTTCTCCCAGCTGAGTAAAAGTTCGGACGGTACCCCAATTATGGGAAAGCATTTGCAAACCTTGCACCGTATCGAAGCGAAGGACGATCTGGACAGTCCAACGTTCGATAGGCTACGCGGTTAAAACCCAGTTTGCGATCAGTTGATCTGTCGTGTAATTCGGGTCGGTGACATCAGGGAAAATAGAACAATGAATAATTTCAACGCCCTCGTTGCCAAGCTACGTGAAATCTTTCAGATCGACCGGCCTGACCTCGATTTCGGCATCTACCGCATCTTGAACGCCCGCGCGGGCGAGATCGAGCATTATCTGTCCAAGCGCCTCAAGGTGCGGGTGAAAGAGGCGTTGGCCGCCGGGGTTGCGACGAATACCGAAGCGCTGAAGGTAGATATTGCAAAGGCAGAGAAAGCGGCCGAGGATGCGGGTATCAGCGCGGACCAGTCTCCCAAAGTAAAACAGCTGCGTTCCCAGTTAGCCTCTGCCAGGGCTGGTGCGTCCGAGCATGAGAACCAAGTTTTCTCACATCTACTGACGTTCTTCTCGCGCTACTATGACAAGGGCGACTTCGTCAGCATGCGCCGCTACAAGGGCGATACCTACGCCATCCCCTATGCTGGCGAAGAGGTCATGCTTCATTGGGCGAACCGTGATCAGTATTATACCAAGTCTGGCGAATCATTTTCGAACTTTAGCTTTAGGCTTGACGACGGTCGCGCTGTCCACTTCCGCCTTGTTGCCGCCGACACGGCCAAGGACAACCGTAAGGACAATGACAAGGAGCGCCGCTTTATTCTCGCGACCGCTCGTACCGTTACTGGAACGAATGAAGATGGCGAGACTTTCGACGAAACCATCTCTTCCGTGGCAGAGGAAGACGGCGCGTTGGTGATCCGGTTCGACTATGCCGCCCAGCCCAAGGGAACTAAGCAAGAAGCTCTGGTTGGCGAGGCCGTCGCAGCCATCTTGGAGAATGAGACGGTTAAGGCGCGTTGGCTCGCGTTGACGAACCGTGCCCCAACAGAGAAGAACCCCAAGCGCACGCTGTTGGAAAAGCATCTGACGACCTATACTCAGAAGAACACGGCCGATTACTTTATCCACAAGGATTTAGACGGTTTCCTACGGCGAGAGTTGGACTTCTATATTAAAAATGAGGTGATGAACCTCGACGATGTGCAAGAAGCGAGTGTCTTTGCCGCAATCGAGAAAAACCTGCGGATGATCCAGTGCATGCGTGACATCGCGCTGGACCTGATCGCCTTTCTCGCCAGCATCGAAAATTTTCAGAAGAAATTATGGCTAAAGCGGAAATTCGTTGTGGCCGCGCAATATTGTGTAACGCTGGACCGGGTGCCAGAGGCGCTTTATCCGCACATCGTAGCGAACCCCGCTCAATGGTCACAATGGCACGAGCTGGGGATGCGGAACAATACGACGCCTGGGACAGTAGAGGATTTGAAAGCTGCACCCTTCCTCATGGTGGACACCGCGTTATTTGATAGGGCCTTCCGGGCTGACTTGTTACGCGCCATTCCTGATTTGGACGCCAATCTCGACGGCTTGTTGGTACACGGAGATAATTTTCAGGGGCTAACGCTGTTGGGTGAACGGTATCGGGGAGGTTTCGATTGCATTTACATAGATCCACCTTACAATACCGATGCTTCGGCAATCGACTATAAAAATGGTTATAAATCATCGAGTTGGATAACCTTACTTGATTCTCGGTTGAGGGCCGGAAAGCAATTATTGAAGCAAGATGGAGTGCTTTTTGCGGCAATCGACGATGCCCAGTTTCGCGAACTGAGCTTCGTCACCGAGCAGATATTCGAAAGGGCTTTGGGTACATTTGCTGTCCGCGCCAACCCATCTGGCAGGCCAATGAAAACCGGCTACTCAGTATCACACGAATATATGATTGCCGCCGGTCGATCTGAAGACTCTTTCATTGGTCGGCTTCCCCCTACAGATGCCCAGAAAGCTCGTTTCAATCAAAAAGATGACGACGGGCCATTCGAATGGCGGAATCTCCGCAGAGAGGGATCAAACTCTGATCGATCTGCTCGAAGTCGTCTTTACTACCCCATCTATCTTAGTGGTGGATCAATTCGAGTACCAAAAATGGAGTGGTCCGACCAACAAGACGCTTGGACTATCATCGAGGAACGTCGTTCCGACGAAACTGTTGTTTTTCCCGACAATGATGACGGGGTCCAGAAAACTTGGCGTTGGGAGGCAGAGACGGTAAGAACGTCGCTCAAGGAGCTTGCGGTTCGCAAAGATCGTTCGGGCAAAGACTACGTTTACTACAAACGGCGCCCAAATGCAGATGGAGTTGTGTCCGTCTCTACATGGGCTGACTCTAAGCACTCAGCGACCGAATATGGGTCGAACTTTCTTAGAGATTTCTTTGAGGGAAAGAGCTTTTCCTATCCGAAATCGATCCATGTTGTAACTGATGCCATTTTTATTGGTGGAGCATCTGATCGCGAATCGAGAACACTGGATTTTTTTGCAGGCTCGGGCACCACAGGCCATGCGGTTATCAATTTAAATCGGGAAGATAATGGGAAGCGCAAGTATACGCTGATAGAACAGGGTCAGTATTTTGAGACTGTATTGAAGCCAAGGATTGAAAAAGTAGTATACTCCTCGCGCTGGAAAGACGGAAAACCCACTGCTCCCGAAACCGGTATCAGTCATGCTTTCAAAGTGCTAAAAATCGAGAGCTATGAAGACACTGTGAACAACCTCGATCTTCATCGCCCCGATGCCCACAGTACTCTACTCGCCGGCTTCAATGCTGCAGCGCGCGACAACTACTTGATGCGCTATATGCTGGATGTCGAATCGCGTGAATCCCTGCTGTCGGTCAAGGATTTCCATAAGCCTTTCGACTATTCCTTGCGGATCGCCATCGACAGCGCGGGAGCCTGGAAAGGCTGTAAAGTCGATCTGGTCGAAACCTTTAACTACCTGCTCGGCCTGACTGTCAGCCACATCGACATACAGATCGACAAAGGTTACACGACCGTCGAAGGCACTTTGCCCACAGGCGAAAAGACTTTGATATTGTGGCGCGACTGCGAAAAGATCGGCTATGAGGCCCTGAACGAACTTTGCGGCAAGCTGGCCATCGATCCAGATGACAGCGAATACGACGTGGTTTACATCAACGGCGATCACAACATCCCATTTTTATTGGAAACGCCCGAGGTCGAGTGTGGCGTGGTAAGAAAGCTGATGCTGCGTCAGATTGAACCCGCCTTCCTTGATGCAATGTTCAACGTGGATGATGTCTGATGGCGCGCTCGTCGAAAAAAAGACGCAGTTTCCATAAGGAGTTGGTGCTGAACCGTTGGATGCTGAGCCATTTCCACGGCGACGGTTTGATGACGCTGAAGGCGCGTTTGGGTGAGGACCGGCATGAAGGCATCGACGACGACGGCCAGACAAAGTTTTTCCACGAGCTGACCCGCAACCTGTTTAACATGGACCGCATTACTGAACCCGAATTGCGCCGTTTTGACTTGAACATCGGAGCTCATTGGCAAAAGATAACCCGTCGTCGTAACGCCGCTTCTGGCGAAGTGCTGACGATGAAGTATTTCCAATACTTGTCGCTCCTCTTCACTGAAATTTATCTGGATTGGTACTTTAATCGGCGCCAAGAACTTCTGGATGGGCTAAACGCGCAGATGGCCGATTATAGGAAAGAGGAAGGGGCTGAGAACTTCAAGGATTACACCTCCGACGATCTAAACAAGCTCGCCTTCTGGAATGCCACCGGCAGCGGAAAGACGCTGATCCTGCATGCTAACATTCTGCAATACTTACACTATCTCCAAGATGGTAACACGCACCTGTATCCCGACCGCATCATCTTGCTCACCCCGAACGAGGGCCTCTCGCGCCAGCATTTGGAGGAGTTTCAGGAGTCAGACATCAACGCCCGCGTCTTCGACAAGAACCAAGCCGGTTCTCTACTCAAGGGCTGGGTGGACGTAATCGAAGTCACGAGGCTGGCCGATGAGATGGGCGACAAGACGGTCGCCATCGGAGCTTTCGAGGGAAACAACCTGGTGCTGGTAGATGAGGGCCACCGAGGCACCGGCAGCGCGGGCGGTGTTTGGATGGCGCGGCGCGCAGCCCTGGTGAAAGGAGGCTTTGCCTTCGAATACAGCGCGACATTCAGCCAGTCAGTCGCCAAGGGATCAACCGTCGCCCAAGCAGAGGAAGACATTCTGAAAGCGAAAGCCAAGCGTCTATTCAACAAAACGCTGCGGCAGCTCGACGACGATGAGCGTGCCAGGTTGCGGTTGACGCCTGAAGATCGGACGCTCGCTCGTATCGATGGCGTTCGTGAGGCATACGCCAAGGCAGTACTGATCGACTATAGTTACAAGTACTTCTACGCCGACGGATACGGGAAAGAATCCCTCATTCTGAATTTGGATGACAAGGGTTATGACAAACACGGCGACCTGTATTTCACAGCCTGCCTGCTCAGCTTTTACCAGCAGCTTTGGTTGTGGGAAACGCACTACGACAAGATCAGGGATTTCAATACCGAAAAGCCCCTATGGGTTTTTGTGGGCAACACTGTGGCCGGGGAGAACAGTGATATCCTCGAGGTCATAAAGTTCCTCGCGTGGTTCCTGAACCATCCAAATGAGGCCGCTACCTGGATCGCCGACCTTGTCGCCGATAAGGCGCGGTTGCTGGATCCGAATGGGAACGATATTTTTCTGAACCACTTTACGCCCCTTCTCAAAAGTAACGCCAAGACGATCTACAACGATATCCTACGACGGCTGTTCAACGCCAGTGAGCGGCAACGCTTGAAATTGGTAAACCTACGCAACAGCAAGGGTGAACTGGCCCTACGGGTCGGATCGTTCGCCCCGTTCGCTCTGATCAATATCGGGGACGATTCCGGGTTTTTTAAAATCGCCGAGCACAGTCACGACTTTGATACTGAAATAGATGATTTCGGGACCGGCCTGTTTAGCACAATCAACCGGAAAGACAGCAGCCTGAACGTTCTAATCGGATCGCGGAAATTCACTGAGGGGTGGTCAAGTTGGCGGGTTTCAACGATGGGCCTTCTAAACATGGGGAAAGGCGAAGGCTCGCAGATCATTCAGCTCTTCGGCCGCGGGGTCCGTCTGAAAGGACGGCGTATGTCGCTGAAGCGGTCGCTGCCATCCGAACGGCCTAACGGAACGTACATGGAACGACTTGAAACGCTGAACATCTTCGGCGTGCGGGCGAACTACATGGCAACGTTCAAAAACTACCTGAAGGAGGAAGGTATCACGCCAAGCGACGAGATCCTTCAGCTAAACTTTCCTACAAGGACGAACTTGCCTTCGGGCACGCAGCTCAAGACGCTTAAGCTAAAAGACGGATATAGGGACAACCAGATCAAGGGGTTCAAGCGTGTCCACTTTCCCACGCTTTACGATGTTCCTGCCGAGTTTGCGGGAAAGATCAAATCTCCGCATGTCGTGCTCGACCTCTATCCTCGGGTTGAAGCAATTACGACAGCGACGAACGCAATTGCGAGCACGCTGGACAAGCGAAATCGTGGCAAACTGAGTAAGGCGGCAATCGCTTGCTTCGATTGGGATGCGATATTCGCCGCCGTTCAAGAGTACAAGATCCTAAAAAAATGGAGCAATCTGAAGCTCGACCAGAAGCGCCTTTCTCAATTCTGCCTCGATGATGACAGCTGGTATACCCTTTTGATCCCCGAGGCAGAATTGGAACTGACGGGCTTTCCAGATATTCTGCGACAGCAGGACATAATGCTTCAGTTGCTCAAAGACTATACTGACCGGTTCTATCAGTGCTTAAAGGCGGCCTATGAAGGCCAATTTTATGATATCACTCCGGTTACAGAGGACTCCGGTTCGATCATCAAGTTGTACCAGTTCGAGATCGAGAATACTGATGCAGGACTTGACTACAAAGCGAAACTTGAAGCCCTTTCAACACTCGTCGCGTCCGAAAAAATCGGCGAGGCCAGCAGGTGGAACGCGCCTCATATGGTAGCAATCAGCTTTGGCCAGCATCTGTATTACCCACTGCTCTCATCCATAAAAGATGCAGCGGTTCCATTTAGGATGCGGCCATCGGCTCTCCAGGAGCCGAGTGAAGTGAAGTTCGTCGAAGACCTAATGAAGTTCTATGATTCTCCCCTGGGGAAGGAGAAACTGGAAGGTTTTAGCCTATACCTCCTACGCAATGCAGACAATCGCGCTAATGGGCTCGGTTTCGCTTTGGCCGGCAACTTTTATCCCGATTTCCTCCTATGGCTGGTCAATGACAGAACCGGCAAACAGTGCCTCTCGTTTATCGACCCAAAGGGGATACGAAACATGAATATTTCGGACCCTAAGTTCGGTTTGTATAAGGAAATCAAGAAGATCGAGAAACAGCTTGGCGATGAAATGATTAGGCTTAACTCGTTCATCCTATCCGTAACAACGTTCAATGACCTGCTCAACGTCTTGGAGACGACCTCGAAATCGGACCTTGAAGATCGGAATGTTTTATTCATTGACGATGGCGGACCAACATATCTGTCCAAGCTTTTGGAAAAAACCCTTACCTAAGACAAAGTCCTTTGTCCTATGTCTCTGGCCTTGAATGTTTTTGCTTGAAATAAGGCGAAACGCTTCGTTAATAAACTTCCTGAGCTTTCGCAACTTTCTGTCGCGCCAAAGTCAACCAATCTCGAAATCCGCAATATCGTAATTCAGCTGAGGGAGGGCGCTTCACGGCGATTGAAATTTCCTTCCAGTCCCCGAGTAGGATAACTTGGTCTTGAGCGCGTGTGAGCGCAGTGTAGATCAGAGAACGATCAACGACCTGACTGCGGAATACCGGTACGATAACCTTGCGCCACTGACTGCCTTGCGCTTTATGAACGCTGATCGCATAGGCGAGCTGGAGATTGGCTCCGTCCTCGTGCTTAAGGCAATGTTTATTCCCATCGAGTTCCACCAGGACGGCATCTGATTTAATATTCTTGATGCGCCCGAGCGAGCCCTTGGTGATGCCGCGCTCCATATCATTTTTTCCTATCCAGATCACTGGCTCCCCCTCGCTTATATCCTCGTGATTGGGCCACAGAGTTGGGCGCTGTTCGAGCCACTCAGCATGAAAGGTTTGGTTGATAGTATCGATCTCGGCGTTGGTCGGGGCGATAATTTGGATATCATCCCGATGAACACCTGCTTCCCCCAGAATACATTTAATCCGCACGGTTTCTTTTGCGATGGCGGCGCGCTCGCACGGGGTGTAGGTTACGCCGGGCTTGTCCCCCGCGAAGGAGTGCTGCTTAAGAATTTTTCCGTTCCGAACGTGTTCTGCGAGGACCGGAATCCCCGTCGTCTCGTTTTGCCGATGCACTCTGTCGAGGATTACCTTGCGAATGTTGTGATCTCGGACCAGGTGGTGGAACACGATTCCCGGTGAGACCGGCGGCAGCTGTGCGGGATCACCACACAGTATAAGTGATGCTTGGCCCAGCCGGCGCAGGATTTGCCAGACCTCGACGAGACCCAGCATCGACGCCTCGTCAGCTATCAGCGTGATATCCGAACCCAAAGGCAGATCCGATTTCTCCATTTCGATAAGGAAACGAGCGACAGTGATGGCCCGGTGCCCGGTCGCTTCTGCGGCGCGCTTTGCCGCGCGGCCTGAAATTGCTACGATTATGGATGTCCGCCCTGTTTTTTCGAGCGTCTCGCAGACGCCGCGCAGAACTGTCGTCTTGCCGCTTCCAGCGTAACCCGCCAGTACCAGTAGCCGGTGCCTGTGTGCCATCCGCACTGCTTCGCGCTGTGCCTCGGTCAGTGGAAAGAGCTGGGAGGCCCCATAGGCACTGACCAACATATCGAGCCGATCCGTGGGCGTGATCCCACCCACCGGTGGCTCTGGTGCCAGCCGCGCAAATTTCAGCGCGCTTTCGGCTTCCATGTACGCCGCTCCCGGCGGCTGGAGATCCTGAGCGAGCCGTATAGCGGCCCCAGACGCAACTGCAGCGCCAATTGCTGACTTAGAAGGAGAGCGCCCTAATAAGCTTCGAGCGGCGCTCTCAGCACCTTCCAGTGTCATTCGTGTAGAGCCCTGCTTCAGACAGTTATCGCCTGTCAGAGCAGCCTCCAGGGCGGCAATATCTCGCCGGGGATCGTTTCCTGCAATGCCTAAGCTTCGCGCGATCTTATCGACTGTCTTAAAGTCGCTCACGGCGAGAAGCAAATAGGGGTTTGCCTCGACTGCCTTGATCCCCTGCGGCCCCCATGCTCGCGCGATGCGGATCGCCCGATGAGAAGGAATATTCACTCCGACCTTGTCCAACCAGACAAGAAACGCCGTTTCAGCTTCGCGTAGTTCCATCGCTGCAGCAGCTGCCACTGCTGGCTCTTCGCCGATGATTTCGATAACTCTTTCATCGATTGCGAGCAGTGCTGCTTTGAGATCAGAACCGAAAGTCATAGCAAGCGCCTTGGCGCGTTTTTCGCCGATACGAGGAAAAGCGGGATTCTGCGCGAGATATGCGGCTAACAGCGAGGTGCTCGCAGGCAAGCCCACTTGTATTGACCTTCGGCGGGAAGTCATGCAGTCCCCGGAGTGATGCGCCCCCCCAAAGCAATCAATTCCGCCACCTCGTCATTACGTTGTTTCTGTGCACGCAGGGAGGCGCATTCAGCTTTTAGTTCGGCATTCTTGCGTTCGGTTTGTGACAGACGGCGTTGAACTTCCCGGAATCGAGATGCAGGTACGAGCTGTTCGAGTTCGGCTGCGGGTACGATTACGTCCTCCTCGGGCGCCACACGACCACGTCGACTGAAGTTAACGCCATGCTTATCCGCATAGTCGATAAGCATCTGGCGGATGGCGTCGTTGCCATCGATCTGGCCGTTGCTCAGTCTGGCCTGCCGCTTGATCTCAGCGTGCCAAAGAGCACCTTTCTTGACTGGCAGTTGGTCTCCGCGCGCATCGTACTCATCAATCAAAGAACGTACCCGGGCGGCAGCTTCGCGGGCAGTGGCGCTATTGCTTTTTTTGGGCATCGACATCTCCGTAGTTCTGGCATTTCTTTTTAAGAGCAGGCGTCAAGATTCAAACTTCCCATCGCCTTCGTAAAAAGAGAGAACCTTTCCATCGCGCGACGCGCTTAAACGCCTGCGCTCGAGCTCGCTCTTGTACCTTTGCGCGAGTTTTTCAGCTTTTTGGCGCTCCACCAAGTGCCAAGCAGCATGCGCTCTGACTTCCTTTAGTTCGGCGCGCAATTCAGCCACCGAGGCTCGAAGCTGCTTTATGACATCAGCGAGATTTCCTGGCTGGCGGCCTTCTTGGCCGGACGCGTCAAGTATCCGATTCCGCGCGATCGGGTATCGACAGTCCTCTTGTCCAATCAAGACTCGCGATCGGCCGGCTTCTTTTGCAACATTCGAAATATTGACCTTGACCACCTTTCCGTTTTTCAACCGAGCACGAAGGTCTGGATTTTGAGGGCGGCCGCTCTCGAGGCGCTCAAGCGCGTCGAAGAAGTCCTGTTCGATGATGTCGCGGTTTTTCGTGCGCTTACGAGGCATTCCGAATTCCCTCGAGTTGCTTCTCTACACGAGTGTCCAGCGCGGCAATGTCTGCACCAAACTTTCGGCACAGAGCAGCTGCCTGACGTGCTCGGGCGTACATGAGTTCGTTGGCTCTACCCATGTAAGTTAAGTCCAATTTTAACACCTCGTACTGCCGAACGGCGAAGACACTCTCGACATAGCGATCCTCCCAGAACGGAAGGTGCCAGCGCGCGATTGCGAAAGACGGGCAGCCGGCACAAAGGCTGGGCGTCCGCGTCGCGTAGTTTGGGGCGAGATCGGGGCGCCAGCGAGCGAGTGCTTCCGTGCCCGCCTCTTTGTGACATGCCATTTCTGAAGCGCTGCGTGCGCCACAAATTCCGTAAGGCTCGAAGAACATCCGATGAAGGCCCGCTTGTTCGACATAGAGGAATGCTGAACGGTAGGCGTCTTCGATCGAAGCGCCATCGATTTCGGGTTTGAGATCCTTGAGGATTTTTCTCTCGAGCTCATCGCCGTTGCGGCCCGCGAGCTCCGATCCGCCGCGCGCAATCTCAAGCGCGAGGATCGCCACCTTTTGTCGCTTAATGTCATTCATGTCTCCAAGCTGGACCGCGTGATTTAGATAACCGCCATCGGTCATTGCGATTGAAACGTGGTGGAAGTGGGCCTGTAGAACCGGCAGCATTGATGGATCAACCATGTACGCAAAATGTGCGAAACTCTTTCGCCATTGATGTGTTTTAAGCATTCGGCCATGACTTTCGCGCCATGGCACCAGCTCTTGGTCCATAGTTTTGCGCGCCGCTTCGTCGGGGAGACCAGAGAGATCTACCCATTCGGAAACGAATTCACGCATGGTTCTGATAAGCGCTTCGCTGGACACGCGTCCTACCCCGGATCGGCCTTTTGGCAGACCCTGCTTAGAACGAACATTAACGAAAAGATCATCAGTTCCCAGAAGGTCACGATAGGGCGCAAGCAGTCGATCAACGACCAACATCGCCCGCACTGCCGGTGGGATTTCAGTGGAACCTTTGGGGCGATATCCTACCGTCCACTCCTCAGTACGCGGTGTCTCCTCAGTTTTTGAGAGATCCGTGGTGACCACAAAAACTTCCGCGAGACCCGTGACTGTATCTCGGACATGAACGCACCGCGGCAAACCCGTCCCGGAGTCGATGCCGCTCTTCAGGCCGCAAACTTCGCTGATGCGGAAACCAACGGTACCCTGAATGACGACTTGCGCGGCCGAAACAATGGCCTTTACCAGCTTCAGAACGCGGCCCATAGGACGGATGTAGGGGCAGACCAGTCCCTCGCGGCGCGCTCGTGTTGCGAGGGCGGTATGCATCTTTGAGCAGGCTGCAAGGTAAAATTCAGTCCCTGCTGGGTAGCCCATCGACAAAATAATCTTGCGCAAGTCGACGTGTCGACGGCCTTCAAAGTCATATAGTGGCAACATCTCGCATCGCTCAAGAAAGACTTTAAGATCATCGCTCAAACGAACAATCAATTCTCTATCCCATCCGCTCGGGTCGAGCGGCGGATGCCACGGCTGGCCATCCACCTTTGTAAAGCTATAATTTAGCGCAGCTGCGAGCTGCCGGTGCTTTCCGAGCGGTGATTGATCAGGCGGACCGCCATCATCTTTTCTTCCCGAGGTATAGGCTTCAGCGCAGAGATCTCTAAGTTGCAGGATGTCCTGAGCTGGCGTGTCCAGCATCTTCATAGCCGTGTTTAAAATCGGTAGACCCACCTCACTCGGAACAGGGCGATATGAGCCGGCGGCGACTGCACCGATCTCGTTGGCGACCGCCAAAGCTCCTTTAAGACCGAAGGGTGCGTCCGGCATCGGCGCAATACCAAAGCGTTCCATCTCATGCCGCTGCTTCCATAATAGCGTCCAAACTCGCAGTCTATTCCAAGCGACAGCTGCGGTCAGGTTTTCGTTATTTCCCTCATCGTTCGCCTGAGACCTCAGGTCGTCGATATAGGAGTTTACGACTTCTCGCGTCATCTGCGACGGGAAGGAGAGGTGGTGCTTGACGCACCAAGCGACCAAGTCGCGCAGCCCTACACTTAATTGACCAAGTGTCCCGGGCTTAAATCGAGCGACACCGTCGCCCGGTGCTGCGTATGCCGACCAGACAAAGCGCTTTAGCCAATCGAGCATTTGAGTATGTTGCGGGTCGCAAAGGTTCGCTCCGTCGGGTAAGTTGAGGTCCCAACTGATCGTGCTACTGTTCGCACGCGAGCCTCGTGTTGCATTCTCAAAGACCCATCGACGATCCGACCAGCGGCTTTCGCCAGAAACGTAGAGTTCCGCTAATTCGTCCCGCGGCCGGAGATGGAGGGGCCGGTTCGCGGTAGCTTCGAGTATCGCATCCGTGGTTAACAGTTTCTTATTTCCGGCTACGAGTTTCATGGTCATCCTGTCGGCGGAAGTGCAAGGTGGTAACGTTCGGCAGAATCCCTGACCTGACGTGGGACCTGCTGAAGCAGCCCTTCAAGGTCGCGTAGGATAGGCAGCCACTTCTCCTGCCACTGGACAGCCGACACCCGGCCCTGCTGACCGGCGTAGATCGCTTTCCGCAACGCGAGGTACCAAGCAGCCGCCTCATCATTACCCGGCTGGGCCACAGCAAGTGGACACGACGGACATTCTCCGTAGGCGGCACACAGCTTACCTCTTTCCTGCGCGGGTCGTGGGCTGGCATAAGGATCCAAACAAAGAAAGCCCGGTGTCGCCGCACCCTCCATACCATTAGAGCCAAGGCCGCGGGGGTCGATCCTCCCTTCGGTTTCGGCTGCACGAACGTAAAGGTCTTGCGTTTGGCCAATCCGATCCTGACCCTGCTTCCGTACCCAATCAGAGGTATAGAAGGTTCGAGTGGTCTGCGGATTTGCATGCCCTTGCCGCTCTTGTTGCGCGAAAATCCCAAACTCTCGACGTGTTTGATCGGCGCCTGTAGCTCGGATCATTTTGAGCGTAAAAGGTGCGAGATTGTGCCGTTTAATAAACGCCTGAAGCGCCCAAGTCCACGCGATGTCTCGCGACTTATTGTCAGTACTGAACGCTTTCGAGCTCGACGCCCTTCGTTGCGGAACTCCGATAAAAACCCGGTCAGCGTCTGCATCGTCTGCAAGGATAGCGCGGGTATGTTTAGTTAGACGATCGAGAAGGTTGAGTAAATCCTGTAGCCCCACCAGAGTTCCGTCCTCTGCCGGCAGGCGAACCTCGGCAGCCGGTTCTCCGACTTGATGCGTGCTTGTTTGCGTGCGATTGGAGCGTCCTTTCCAAGCGTGAAATATTATTGTCTTGTCATTAAAGGAATTCTCAATTGCAGACCATTCAAGCGAGAGGAGCGTCTCGGAATTGAAGATCGTCTTGAATCCGATCAGCGCGACGAATGGGACGAGGTCGCCGAAGGTATTGTAGAGGATCTCGCGAACAGCTCCCAAGCTGTGATTGCGCGTGATCGCCCCTGGGAGCCGGGGGTTAAGGCGGCGCAAGTCTGAAAGTGAGGCCAACTGAGTTGGAAACGCCTGATGGACGTATGCGGCGCAGACGTGGAGGCGCGAAAAATCTGGCTCTTTACCAAGCGCACGCGCGACCTCCAATTCTTCATTACCCATCTTCAGGAGCGCTGCGTTCCGTTCAAGACGCTCACGAATTACAGCTACATCTGCGAGGCAGGCGGTGAGAATACGGTCTACTTCATGGGGCAGGATAACTTCTGTTGGCTTCGATTTCCTCGTGCGCCCTGGCCAGGGATTTGACGGAAACCCGGAGTGGTAGATTAGACGTTTGGCCTCGTCACTCCAGATCGCGTGATCTTCCAAAGCTGTTAGGCATGAGCGGACAGCTCCGAGCGCTTTTGCGCGCGTAGCAAGCGCCCAAGGCTTGCCCCCAACCTTCGGTGCATCGATGTATCTAAGATACGCAGTCCAGAATGTCTCATCGATAGAGCGGAGTTTGACAGAATTTGGCAGATAGCTGTCAAGATGACTGGCCAGGCCACTACTCAATTCACCAAGTTTCTTATAACGTGACTGAGAGCTAACAGAATGCGCCCAACAGCGAAAACCTTCTGCAATCAAGTCAGCGATTTCCGGTTGTCGCAGAAAGGGAGTGAAATCATAAACCTCCGGATCTTTTCCGCCCGGTATAATTACCCGGATGCGCGCCCTGCCAGTTTGGGGGTCTGGGGTTCGATCGACCCGGGAATGCAGCCGATGGCGGAGGTTAAGCAAGGTAACGTTTGCAACATCCGAAGCGCCTTTTTCCGTCTCCGCCTGCGCTTGAGCCGCAATGGATGCGCCAATGCTCTTCGTCTTGCGGCGCCGCATCAGAACAATCCTTTGATAGCAGAGGCCTTTCCAGGACTTGCCCAAACGTTCACGTGCTTGAGATAAATGTCCATGGTTGTTTGCAGGCTCTCGTGCCCAAGTTGGTGTTGTATGTACTTCCAAGTATCGGCCTCACTTTTGCCGGACGCTTGCATGAACTGCCAAGTCATCACAGCGTACGTGTGTCGAAGTGGATGATCGCTGAATTTTGCGACAGCGCGGACCCCCTTTTCACCCGTTTCTGGGTTCTCGAACTGACGCTGCTCGATCAAACCAGCCCCATTGCAGGCGCGCATGATCATCGCTCGAATTCCGGGAGCCTGCATTGCGTACCCCACTCGGTTCGTAGATGCCTCAGCGTTTAGAAGAAGATGCGGTTCCCGGACATTCTTTCCCCGTCGTTTGAGTGATCGTTTCCGCTCACCTGCGATATATGCTTGAATATCTATTGCGAGCCACGCAGGTACATCGACGGTTCGCAGCTTATTACCTTTGCCGAGAACCTGAATTTTGTGATGCGCGAGTAACTCAGGGTCTGGTGTCAAAGCTTCGAAGGGGTAGATGTTCAACCAAACCTTTTCGGAACAACGAAGCCCGACTGCCCATCCGAGATCAATGATAAGCCGGTCGCGCGCCATCCCTGGGCTATCAATCCCGCGTTCGCTCGCGCGCGGGCCGGCCCATTTGAGAAGTGCAGACAATTCATTTTCCGATAAAACTCGAACTTTATCGTCGCGATTTTTGGGGATGATGTTCTTGCTCTTAGTGCTGGTTACGTTCCCCTTGCGAATGTGGGCCAAAGCATCCCCCGAAATAGGCGTACGCCCTGGCTTCGAAACTCGGATATCATCGGATAATGACGGATCCGTCATCCAGCCCTTTGCTGCGGCCCATTGCATGAAGTCTATGATCGCGCCCAACCTGGTTGCTATCGTTCCGGTCGAGTACCGCCTCCCAGTGTGCGGAGAAATGTGCCTCGTATAAGCATCTCGATACGCCACAAGATCGTCGCGCGACGCATCCCGCCAATCCAGATCGATCGCCTCGCACCATTCGAGCCATGTGATCAAAGCCTGCGCCTTATTCTCCCAAGTTCGCGGCGATACAGAGTTAGGTACGACATGTTCATTCAACCACTGGCAGGAGGGTTCGTGAAGGCGATGACCGCACCAGAGGGATGGGTGACCTTTTGCGAGGTTGCCGATGCCGCGATCATTGGCGTGAAAAGTGTACATTTATGCCGAAACCAAAGCTGGAAGAGTAATGCGCATTATTACTTATCGAGCAAGTATTGCAACACCTTATGGTTAAAAATGTACAAATTATAACGTTTCAATATTCAGTTCGTGAAAATCCTGGCGGGTGCGTCGCATGCCTACGACACATGACTGACGAAACTCGAGCAGGCACTTAATATTTCGTGTTCACAGCCGCGATAGGGGTTGATCGAGCGGTCGAAAGGCAAATCCGGCGAGCGGTTGTAGGTGATCACCCGGCGCGGCACTTCGATACTGGTCTGGGTGCGCAGCACCGGAAGCACCTCGTCACGCGCCCAACCGTCATCTTCGGCGACGCGGCTATGACGCTCAAACCGGCCCGCATCATTGCTGCCTGCCGCGCGGCCAAGCACGCGGAATCGCTGGTCTTCCCTATCCATGAAAGAAGGTTAGAACATTG
>Ga0207991_1001063_pt1 | contig 17522 bp, 18 predicted proteins | sample ETN07SmetaG_FD_185786 | JGI IMG/M metagenome (GOLD analysis project Ga0207991, IMG submission 185786) | Marine microbial and viral communities from oxygen minimum zone, Eastern Pacific Ocean - ETNP2014F14-07SV275 (SPAdes) (version 2) | ecosystem: Environmental > Aquatic > Marine > Oceanic ... | reverse complement strand
AAAACCGCCAGCTCCGTCCTTGCCCTCTGCCATAAAGAACCGCTTTGGAATAGCAATCGCGCTTGCTAAAGGGTCACCGAAACTTTTTAGCCATGAAGGACCTGCATTCCTTACTAACAGCCCGCGTTCCTTCATTGCAGGAATGTAGTCCCTGTAAATTCAAGCTGAAGGTCTAAGATTCGTTCTAGTTCGGTCTTCATGATTTCACCGGATTCGCAACCATATATCACCGGAAAATCGGCCATTTCGGTAATATCGTGTCTGCCTGGCTCGTCTCGTCCCGCACCTATGTGGCGCTGCGATCGACATAGACCGTCTTGGTATCGGTGAAGAACTCAATCGCAGCCTTGCCCTGCTCGCGGTCTCCGGAAGAACTCGCCTTCATACCGCCAAACGGCACCTGTGGTTCCACACCGGCGGTCTCACCGTTGATCTTCACGATTCCAGCCTCTATCCGGTCTGCAAAATCCAGCACTGAGTTCAGATTCCGGGTGAAGATACCTGCACTGAGCCCGTACTCAACTGCATTGGCAATATTCAGTGCTTCTTCGGAGTCTGCCGCAGAGATAAGTGACAGAACCGGTCCAAATATCTCTTCACAGGCTACGAACGCATCAGGGGCTACTTTTGTAATTACGGTCGGTTCAACATATGTACCGCTGTCGAAGTCGGGCCGCGGCATTCAACCTGTCGCCGTTGCGGGCGGCGATGACCACTGCACAGCCTTCATCGACAAACGCCTTTGCGATTCCCTTGCCGATTCCAGATCCACCGCCGGTAACGATCGCAATTTTTCCATCGAGCTGGCCCATTGATTTCTCCTGTTGGCTTTCATTCCGGGTTCGTTGTTGAGTAATTTGGACGCAAATGAATAGTTCCGGGCGAGTTCCGGCGGTCAGCACGCAGAGTTGAACTCCCGCTAACTGTTCTTTGGCTCCAAGTCCCCTGTGTAGACCTTCGTACGGATCGCGGCAAATAGTGCCACAGCAGTGACGGCAGCGAAAACGAGGAACGTCAGGCTCCATCCATCGAGGAACGCCCCGGTGACGTTCGGGTCGGTAGAGTCAGCAAGCTCGTTCAGCTGCACTTCGACCCCGCGGCTCAACATGATCCCGGCGATAATCGCCGTCGCCAGCGCCTGGCCGATTACCGTACCGACGTTGCGCACCAGGTTCAGGAACGCGCTCATTGAACCGAGGTCGCCCCGGCCAACGGTCGATAGCGTGGCGCTCATGTTCGGAGCCATCCACATCCCCATGCCGAGGCCATTGGCGAACAGAACGGGCATCACGATCCACAGCGGGGTATCGCTTACGAAGAACGAGAACCAGACGTTTGTGACGATCAAGGTGCCGATGCCAATGAACGTGAACCTGCGGAATCCATACCTGTCGGAGAGCCGCCCCGATAACTGCGATGCCAGCCCCATTCCAACCGCGCCAACGAACATGATCATGCCTGCGGAACGCTGGTCGTGACCCATGAAGCTCTGCACGAACACGGGCATGAGGAAGAACGTTGACGAACCGCCGAGGAAGGCCAGAAAACGGGTGGATGTCGACCAGCTAAACGTGGGATTCTGGAAAAACCGCAAATTCAGCATCGGGTCTGGGATGCGAAGTTCCCACCAGACCAGCATTGCGAACAGCGCGGCGCTCAGGATGGCCCCACCGATTATCTGGATCGAAATCCAGTCGAATGCAAAGGGATTCGAAATCGTCAGTATGGTCAACGAAAGTGCAGCGGCCGATAAACCCGCACCGAGCCAGTCGTACTTTGATCCGATTTTTCTGGCCGTAGATCCGATCCGCTTGTCGTCCAGGACGAATATCGCGGCCACGATACCGACAGTAGTAGGCGCGGCAGTGAACAAGAACACCGCACGCCAGCCGAACTCCTGAATTACCGGCCCTGCGATGATCGGTCCGGCCGCCGCGCCGATGGCTACGGCCGTGGTGATCATCCCCAGCGCCTTGCCCCGTTCGTTGGACGGGAAGACCCCTACGATGATTGCGAATACGACGGCCTGCCCCATGGCGCTGCCGATAGACATCACGACCCTTGAAACGATCAGCATCTCCAGGGTTTGAGAACTGAAGGCAAGCAACGCACCAGCTACAAAGAACAGCATCCCGAAGATGTGGAATTTTTTACGGCCCGTAATATCCGATACGCGACCGAGCGGCAGCATGATTGCGCTGATGGTCAGCGAGGTTGAGATTGCGACCCAGGTCACTGTCCGCAGGGTTACGTTGAATTCATCGGCAATCGACGACAGCGCCAGGAAAACAATCGAAAAGTCCATGACCATCGCAAACAGGGCGATTGCGACAGTCCAGAACACTTTCCAGTGGTAGTTGTTCGAAATCGATCCCAATGGGGAGTCCGGTTGGACGTCGGTACAGTGATCTGCTTCGTGGCTGGTTTCTACTGGCAATTGTTGCAAACTGTCCTTGAACGCCGAGGTTGGTGCGGTGGCGAATTATAGGAGTTCAGTGGCCGATGTAAACGTGATCTATTAGCTCCACGTATAACTCTCCTCTTGCTTCACTGCCGAACGGCGTTTGCGCCAGCTGAAATTCGGTCTTCAGGAGCTTTTTTTACGATCGGTTAAGGTTCCATACGCAGACAACAAGACCGGTCCGGATTCGCTGGCCGGTATGGACTTTTTCCAAAAACGATTTGCATCCCTCCGCTCCAGTCGGGCGGAGGGCATTACGCTGGCCGACAATACAGTTACCCGGTCGACATCTTCTCATGACGTTGCCGGAATACTTCGTAAAGGACGATTCCGGCACTGACCGACGCGTTCAGTGATGCAAGCTTCCCGGCCATTGGGATTGACGCGATCTGATCACAGTTCTCGCGCACCAGCCTCGAAAGACCCTTGCCTTCAGAGCCCACGACAATCATTACCGACCCGGTGTAATCGGTCTCGGTATATTCGATATCGCCATCTGCATCGAGTCCTACGACCAGGACACCGACCTCTTTCAAGGCCTCGATCGTGCGGTTGAGATTGACCACTCTCGCGACCCTGACATGTTCGAGCGCACCAGCCGACGCACGCACCGCACCGGGCGTAATGCCAACTGCCCTCCGTTCGGGAATTATTAACCCGTGGACACCGGCAGCATCCGCTGTTCTGGCTATCGCACCGAGGTTGTGAGGGTCCTGTACGCCATCCAACATGACGATCAGGGCCGGTTCGCCCTTGCGGGTGGCCGCGGTCACGAAATCTTCGGGGCTGTGATACCTGGGGTCGGGCACAACTGCAATCACGCCCTGGCTTTTCTTGGTTTGCGACTGCCCCTCAAGTTCACGACGCGATACCGCGTCGACGGGGATACCAGCTGCCTCAGCAAGAATGATGATCTCGCGAAGTTGTGCCCCAAGCTCAAGGTCGTCAAACATTACCAGTCGCTCGATATCCCGCCCCGCGCGGAGTGATTCGAGCACGGCACGACGACCTTCTACGGTCTGACCATGAACTTTTTTAGCTCTTGAAAATCGCGACATGGAATAAATTATCGGGGTGGTGAGATATGAATCTGGCGGGTTGGCCGGTTGATTTAACCAATTGTCGGATTAAACCGCGCTAGAAGTGTAAGTTTCAGTGGTACTCAACGCCATTGGCTTCACCATTGAAGTTTCCCAAATTATCACCCGCTAAGGAGTCGACAATTGGTACGTGAACGCAACTACAGCACCAATCAACTGAAAAAGGCCATTGAGTCTGGGGGTGTAGGAGTCATAGCAAACGGTCCGAACAATTCGGACATGTGCGATTTCCTCGGGCATCTCGGGTTCGATGCGGCATTCATCGACTTTGAGCACGGAGGGGTTTCGTGGTCGGAACTGGCCGATATCACCAGGGCGTGTGAGCTCTGGGGAATGTCGAGCGTCGTGCGAGTGAACCGGCTTGACGAGGCGCAGATCCTGCGGACTCTCGATCAAGGCGCGAGCGCAGTAATGATTCCGCACGTAATAACAACGGCCGACGCCGAGCTTGCTGCAAGCGCATGTAAATATCCACCCAACGGGATCCGCGGAGTCGCCGGTGGCAGGCGGGCGTACGGAGTTGAAAACTATTTTCAAAAAGCCGACGAGCAGGTGCAGTGCCTGGCATTGATTGAGGATTTCGAAGCGATCGCCAACCTTCGCGAACTAACCCAGGTCGATGGCATCGACGTCTTCTACGTGGCACCATCCGACATGGCGGCTTCGATGGGTCATACGGGTGATCCCGGCCACCCCGATGTTCAACGGTCGATTGAGGGCGCAATTGGGCAGATCGTCGATGCTGGGAGAGTGGCCGGAACGCTGGTAAATGACGACAATCTGGACCAGTTCCTGTCGATGGGTGTGCGGTGTGTCGGCGTTCCGTGGCAGTTGTGGCTCAGGGACTCTTCCGCAACGTTTCTTTCCCGCGTTACGGCAGCATCAGGGGCCCTTAACGGTTCAGTTTGATGAGTATTCCCCACAGGCCAATATGACCGATCAGCTTGCCAGCTAGGTCTGCCGCTTTCTCCGGTTAGTTCTTCCGTGGCTCAACGTAAGATCGATAAATCGATCTCCCCGAAAATTCCCTTCCGTAATCAAGAGCGGTCTTCACCAGAAGACCGCTCTGCGCGTTGACACAAAACCCGCACAATGCCAGCATTGGGCCTCTCAAACGCTATGATGGCGACCCTCCAAGTTCACCGATCGCTGGTGACCAACGAGCAGTTTTCCAATTACGATAGGCTCCACAACCGTTGGCCTCTGTCTCCGGTGGTTGATAAGACATGGTTTTTCGACGCACCGGACCACATTTGCACTATGACCAGACGAAAAAGGATTAACGATGGTAGAGCGGTATCAAAATTATGTTGGCGGAGCCTGGACTGACGCGACGAGCGGCAATGTTTCAACCAGCAGCAACCCGGCCGATCATTCGGATGTAATCGGTAAGTTCCAGGCATCGAATTCCGCCGATGCCGATACCGCCATTACCGCCGCGTCAAACGCTAAAGAAGGCTGGCGTCGTACTTCTTCGCTGGTCCGGGGCGGCTACCTGTTCAAGGCCGCTACCTATCTCGAAAACAATCTCGAGGAGTATGCACAGGCCGTCACCCGGGAATCGGGCAAGGCAATCCTCGAGTCGCGCGGTGAAGTCGGCCGGGCGATCGCGCTGTTGCAGTACTACGGGGTCGAAGGCTCGAACCCAGTCGGCACCGTCGTCCCGTCCGTAAACCCCAACATCCTGCTGTACACAAATCGAATGCCGCTCGGTGTGATCAGCCTTATCACCCCATGGAACTTCCCAATCGCGATTCCGATCTGGAAGATGGCGCCCGCCCTCGTTTACGGAAACACGGTCGTGCTGAAGCCCGCTTCGGCCACACCACACGTTGCAACGCTGATAGCGAGGATGTGGGAAGCGGTCGACCTGCCGGCAGGCGTGTTCAACCTGCTGACGGGGTCAGGCGGGGCAGTTGGCAACGAGCTGGTCACAAGTTCACGTGTCAGTGCCATTTCTTTTACCGGTTCAACTCGAATTGGCATGCAAATCGCCGTCGATTCGGCGAAACACGGTAAAAAATATCAGCTGGAAATGGGCGGCAAGAACCCTGTCATCGTCCTGCCAGATGCGGATCTCGAGCAGGCCGCCGAAATAACCGTTTCGGGTGCCATGAAATACTCGGGTCAGAAATGCACGGCCACATCGCGGGCGATCGTTGTAGGAAACGTGATAGAAGAATTCACGAGCCTCGTGGTCGAAAAGACAATGGCCCTGAAGATCGGCCCCGGAGTCGATGCAGACTCCGTCGTCGTCCCGGTCATCGACCAGACTTCCAAGGACAACATTACGTCGATTATCGACCGCGGGGTTGCCGATGGTGGAACGGTGCTCACGGGCGGCGGCGCACCGACGGGCCCCGAATACGATTCCGGGACGTTTGTCGAGCCAACGGTAATCACGAAGGTCGCGCCGGATGCGTTCGTTGCGTGTGAAGAAATTTTCGGGCCGGTACTCTCGATAATCCCGGCGGCCAACGCCGAAGACGCACTCGAAATTGCCAACTCGGTAGAGTACGGACTGAGCGCAGGAATATTTACTCGAAATCTTAATTCGGTGCTCGATTTTGCTGACCGTATCGAAGCGGGCATCGTCAAGATCAACGGAGAAACGGCCGGCGTCGAACCACAGGTGCCGTTCGGGGGCATGAAAGCAAGTTCCACCGGGAGTCGGGAACAGGGAAAAGCGGCGATCGAGTTTTTCACCCAGTCAAAAACGATCTATGTCGATCGCAGCGCGACCTGAGCCGCGATCCGGTAAAACGTGGGGTGGGTGCACGACTCGCTAGCTCGTTGGTCGGTCTCGCCGAGGGAGCCGACCGTCGAACTGCGTGGGGTCTCAACAATCGGTTCAAGGGGGCAATGTAGTGGCAGATCGCACATTCAGCGGGGTCTTCCCGATCCTCCAAATGCCTTTCGATGAAGCAGGCCAGATCCTGTACGAAGACCTGCGCGCCGAGGTCGAGTACGCGGTCCGAGGCGGCGTCCACGGCGTTGGAATCGCTTATGGCTCGGAGATCGACAAACTCGACGACCACGAACGCGACGAGGTCCTCAGCGCTGTCGTCGATCAGGCCGAGGGCCGTATCAAGGTCGTAATGAACACCGGTGCGCCATCGACCGTTCAGGCGGTCCACTACACCCGTGTCGCGAAGGTCCTGGGCGCAGATGCCGTGATGATCGCCGCACCGGTCGTCCCGGGAATAGCAACGTCGCTCGTGCACCAGCACTTTCTCGAAATCGCAGAGAGCAGCGATCTTCCCATATTCATGCAGGACATGAAAAGCGCCAGCCTGTCCCCGGCCACGATGGCCGAACTTTCGAAGGCCCATGAAAACCTCTGCTACGCCAAAATCGAGACGCTGCCCACACCGAACAGGTTTACCGAAACCCGCGAACTTGCTGGCGAAGGCCTTTCGATGTTCGGCGGGGCGAACGGTGTGTTTTTCATAGAAGAAATGAGGCGCGGTGCGAAGGGCACGATGCAGGGCATTGCCCTGTGCGACGTGGTGAGGAAAACCTGGGACGCCTTTCAGGCAGGCGACGAGATCGCGGCCGAATCGATGTGGAATCTTTATCAACCGCTGGTCAAGCTCTACACGTTGGGGGAAGGCCAGCTCTACTGGATCGCCAAAGAGATTCTGCGCCGGCGCGGGGTGTTTACACATGCGTTCCCGCGTCTGCCGGCCGCAAAACCGGACCCGGAGACTTTCCGGGAACTCGACGCTCTGATCGAACGGCTCGGAGTGGCCCCAATTTGAGTGACCCGAGTCCGAGAGGCCAGACGAGGAGCCAGACGCCGGGCGGAGGCCGCGGAAGTGCTCTCAGACCGCAATTGGAGATGATTCGGCGAGGCGACCCCGTACCAGCGGTGCCACAGCCAGCTGCCGGGTACGGGCTGCGCAAGGTCCAACTCGAGGACCGGCAATCGTACTCGCAAACGTTCCGAACTGCATTCGATGAACCCTCGCCGTTCGCCGACCTGATTCGGAATATGCTGCCCGATGGTTTCTTCGTGGTCGAACATCAACCCACGGGGACGGTAGTTGCCGCATCGACGGCCGCAAAATACCCGAAGGCCCAGCATCCGGACGGACACAGTCTGCAGTGGGTGGTCGGACATGCCGATCACCTGGGCACAGGCTCTGGCCGGGCGACCGTGGCCGCCGCGACGCAAGTGCTCGCCGATTTGGCACCACGCTATTCGTATCTCTCTACCGACGACTTTCGACTGCCAGCCATAAACATTTACCTGAAGTTGGGCTGGCAGCCGCTGCTGTTCCAACACGAACAAATAGCACGGTGGGCAACAGTTTTCGAAAAGCTCGGCATGGAGTTCAACGAAGATGACTGGCAAAAAACGCCGTAGGGCGGGCGGGTCGGTACCAGCCGATTGGCGGGACGGTACCGTTTTAGCCGGTTCGGCCAGCATCCCTCCGCGGGGGTCGGGAGGAGCACCGGGCCAAACCTCAGGCCTGGTCCATCACTCCCCCGGCGGTGGAACGACGACTTTGTCGTAAGGGTGGCGTGACCCGACCATGCCCGAGTGCTCGAACACGTCGAGGGCGGCGGTGTACAGGTCCTCTTCGACAGTGATACCCCCGTCCCACGTGCCCAGCTTCTGGTAGAAGCCAACCGCCGCTGCAATCGCACTCTCGGCCATGTCGGGGAAGAAACTCGCCTCGGCGCGGGCGACTTCGGCGGGGTCTGCTGTGTTCACCCACTCGCGAGTTGACCTGTAGGCAGCAGCAAAACGCTTCGCATCGTCGGTGCTGAGCCAGTCCCAACGGCAAACCAGACTCGAAAATGCAACCGGTCCGACCGCTTCTCCCACCGAAGCGACAATATGCCCTGCGCCATCGTGCTCAAGCTGCTGGGGGAAGGCTCCCTGCTCGTGGAAATAATCGCCTTCGCCATTTTTCACTGGGCGACCATCTCATCGCCCCCGCCCGAGGCAATGTCGTCGACATCGGCGAGGTCTACTCCCTCCCGGTGAGCGCCGTAGCGGAGCATCGCTTCCGGCTGGCCACCGTGCACATGAAGGAACTTGCCGTGGAGCAGCTTGTGCCATGAAAAGTCTGAATCCGGCTCTCTGGCCGCAATGAAAAAGCCGTCGTACCGGTTGATCTGGGCGAACTGTGCGAATGCGGGTTTTTCGCCCTTATCGAGCGCGACCCAGCTCGCCGAAACCGCCGCCTGTGCAACGTCCATCCGCCCCTCGGCCACCGCTCCACCGCTGCTGCTGCCGGCTTCGACGACGTGATACTCGCCCGTAAGACCTTCCTTTTCCAGAAACCCCCCGGCGATCGTGCAGATAAGTGGACTGTAGAAGGCCGAGTGGCGAGACGCCATCAGGCGGATTGTGGTCATTTGGAGGTCCTTTGGCACTGGGATACTGGAAATACCGGGCACATATTGCACCAGCGGCTTTTTGAGCCGGGGCAACGCGCGCTGGCAGCGATTCTATACCGAGGTAGCACGTGTGATTTACTGCCAGATGAGTAACTGACCGTCGGTCGTCACAACGCCCAGTCCAATCCTGTTTTCAGCTCCGTCTGGTATTTCAACCGTCGCCAGGTTCGTGGCAAGTGGAGAACCTAGCGAGAGTTGCCACACCTCCGCAACCCCATCCTCGCTCCGGCGCAGGGCCGCCAGCGATTGTCGGTCACGCGATGGCACTAGCAGTTCGACATTGCCGTCACCATCGAAATCACCGGCACTCGCCATGTCGAGGTTCCGGGACCCGTTTACGTGCGACGAGTATTTCCGGGGAGCGATGCAACCAGTTCCAGCTTCCCTTCGGCCAGCCGGTAAAACTCGGCCACCCCGCCAATATGCGGAGTCTTGATTGTCGCCAACTCCATCGCGCCATCCGGGCCAAACGGTGCGACGGCCACCTGGTGTGTCCAGCGGAACCCTGTCCCGGTAGGCTCCGATACGGCCACTACTTCAACGATAGTACCGACCCTTTTCATTACGACCAACATCGCCCCCGTAGTCGGGTTGCTTACGGTACCGATAATTTCCTGCTCGCCGTCCTGATCGATATCGGCGAGCATCGGGTAAAGTCCCTCGAAAACATCGGTTTCTTCCAGTAAAGGGTGGGTCGCCTCGGCCCCGTCAACGGTCGGGACCGCCCACATCCCGCCCCATTCGATTGGATCGCCGATAGCGCCGTGGGGATACCGGTCGGTCGAGTCGGCATACGAGTAAAGCGTCGAATCGTCACTGATCATGAACGTGGCGTCGGGGGCATTTTGCAAAGAAATCGACGTTGTCGAATCTCCACGGTCGATCCTCAGCTCTCCGGTACCAAGTTCGCCCTCGCTGAATTCAACCTGTGCATCTGGCAGCAGCGTGGTGAGGCCATCGACCGCCCTCGTGGTTGTCAGTCGAATCTGCCCGTTAGTACCGACTATGAGCACCGGAGGTACCAGCGAAAAGTCTCCTGAGGAAGAATCGACCGGCAGTTCGACCGAATCCCCGTCTGACCCGACCCTGTAGCCAACGGAATTCCCGTCATTTCCGGTCACGACCCACACAACCCCGCCGTCCGGGTGAACCGCGGCATTCAACCAGACCGGAGAGTCGATTACTCCAGATACGTCGATGCGGATGGGCGTTGCTGGTAGTTCACCCTTCCCCGGCAAATACCGGTTTCCTGAAGGCTGACTGTAGGTGAATCCGACCGCGTGGACTTCTGTGCCGCCAGGGTCGACGATCGGTCCACCGGTCTCGCTGGTCTCGGCTGGTCCCAGAGTTTTCGGTCCCTCTTCGGCTGCTGAACCCCCGCAGGCAGTAACGGCTATCACAGAAACGGCCGCCAGCGTAAGCTTCAACAATCTCTCACGCCGCGAAGTTGCGGCACGGTACAACCCGCCACTAGCCTTCGTCATTATTTTCAAAAACTGGTTCACCTACGGGCTAGCAAGCGATTAAAATCGGCTGTGAAACTGCAAACGCCCATTGGCGATTGGCGACTGGCGATAATGGTCACCTGGCCTCGGTGCCAGATGGAAACGAACCAAGAAAGCGACTTCAGCCCCTATGTCCAGCCTTCGGATTACAAAGATAGAAGTCCACGAATTCACCTTTCCAATGAACGATGTGGGCAAAGACTACAACGGCTTTAACCTGGTCTACGAAAAGGGTTCAACGCAGACCGGCTACGCCTACGCCATGAAAATTCACACCAACGAGGGTGTCACAGGTGAGTACGTCGGTGGCGATTCCCCCAGTTTTGCCGAGCTGAACATGTTCGCCAACTACCTGATCGGCAAAGACCCACTCCAGCGCGAACTGATTTACAACGACGTGAAACGCGCCATGCGCAAGTACGACAAGATGGGACTCGGCCCGGTCGATATCGCACTGTGGGACCTCGCAGGAAAGCTCTACAACGCACCGATCTACGAACTGCTTGGCGGATGGCGTACGAAGCTCAAGTGCTACGCATCGACCATGCATGGCGACCGCAACGGAGGCCTGGACTCGCCAGAGGCGTTTGCAGATTTTGCGGTGCAGTGCAAGGAAATGGGCTACCCCGCGTTCAAGATTCATGGCTGGGGCGACTACAAAATCCAGCAGGAAATCGACATGATCCACGCTGTCAGGGCCGCAGTCGGCCCCGAGATGGACCTCATGCTCGACCCTGCCTGCGAAATCAACACCTGGCTGGAAGCTGTAAAGATCGGTAAGGCCTGCGATGAAGCCAACTACATGTGGCTGGAAGACCCCTATAAAGACACCGGCGTTTCTATGCACGGGCACAAAAAACTCCGGGAGATCATCAAGACCCCGCTGCTGCAGACCGAACACATCCGGGGCGTCGAGCAGCACGTAGATTTCATTGCCAGTGGCGCAACCGACATCGTTCGTGTCGATCCCGATTACGATTCGGGGTTCACCGGAGCAATGAAGATCGCCCACGCTGCCGAGGGGTTCGGGTTAGACGTAGAAATTCATTCACCCGGTCCGGCCCAGCGCCACCTGATGGCCGCCCTTCGCAATACGAATTACTATGAGATGGCCCTCATACATCCAAAGACCGAACAGATCGGCCGACCCCACGAGGTCTACGCCGATGGGTATCGGGACGCAATGGATTCGATCGATTCCGAGGGCTACGTACCGGTACCGCAGGGAGACGGCCTGGGGGTGACTTACGACTGGGACTTCATTATGAAAAACCGCCAGGGTGGACGCGAATATGGCGGGTAAGACCGCACTGGTAACGGGCGCTGCCGGATTCATCGGGTCGCACCTTGTAGACCGTCTTATTTCGGACGGTTACATGGTTGTCGGCATCGATGACCTCTCATCCGGAAAACTTGAGAACCTCCCGGCCGAGTTTGATCTGCGGAAAATGGACATCCGCGACCGCGAACTGCGCAGCGTCATCGCTGAAATCCGACCCGACACGGTCTTTCACCTGGCGGCGCAAATGAGCGTTTCCGTATCCGCAAAAGAGCCGATGCTCGACGCAGACGTAAACATTGGCGGTTCGCTGAACCTGCTCGAGGGAATCCGGGCACTGGGCGACAACGTTGCCAGGTTCGTTCACTTCTCATCAGGTGGGATGGTCTACGGGGAGCCGTCAGTGCTCCCGGCGGACGAATCGACTCCCCCGCGGCCGCTTTCGCCATACGGCGCGTCCAAACTGGCAACGGAAACCTACCTGCCGATTTATGAGAGGCTCTGCGGGCTGCAGTACTCGATTATGCGTCTTGGTAACGTTTACGGCCCCCGGCAGGACCCCCATGGCGAAGCCGGTGTGGTGGCGATTTTCACAAAGGCGATGCTCACCGGGAAGCCGCTGACGATTTTTGGCGACGGGAACGACGAGCGCGACTACGTGTACGTGGCCGATGTCGTCGACGCCGTTATCATGGCCGCCGACAGCGGCAAGCCTGGCCCGTTCAACGTTGCAACCGGAATCGGCACCAACCCCAATCGAATATTTCAGCTGGTTGCCGGTTTCTGTAATTACTCTGAAAAGGCCGTTTACGGGCCGCCGCGACCGGGCGATGTCAACCGCATTTTTTTGGATGTGGCGAAGGCTAAAGCCGAACTGGGTTGGACCCCGCAGGTTTCGCTGGAAGATGGACTGAAGACCACCGTCGAATGGTTCAAGCGGCAGTGCAACTAGGCACTTTTTTCCCCGAAAGTCGTCGCCCAGCGCACCCGCTCGATGAGGTCGTCGACCGCCCACGGTTTCGATATGTAATCGACAGCGCCCATCGAACGCGCTTTCTCGAGGTCTTCATCCTCACTCAGCGCCGAAGAAATGATAACTGGAATTTGTGACGACTCCGGGTTAGATTTCAGTTGTGCGAGGGTGTCCCAACCGTCCATTCCTGGCATCATCAGGTCGAGGATGATCAGATCGGGATTGGCATCCTTCACCCATGAACTGACACTCGTACCGTCCGCTGCCTCGACGACCTCATGCCCTGCCCGCTGTAGAACTGCGACCAGCAGCAGCCGAATATCCGACTTATCGTCCACCACAAGTACTCGTACCAAAGCAACCTCCTGTTAGGTCCCGTCACTGGTCACAATTCATCCCGAACGGGCCTGAAGTTCCTGATCACCCAGCGGCAGCACTACGGTAAATGTCGAGCCGGCACCGAGTTCACTCGACACCGTCAAAATCCCGCCATGCTCCTCGACTATCGACTTGGTCAGGACCAGTCCAAGCCCCATCCCCGGCATTTGCAGCGCTTCAGGATTGGTCGAGCGGAAAAACGCCGACCAGAGGCGTCAGGCGCTGCAAAATTCTTGTATTGGGAGAATTAATCATCACTCCAGTTCAGCCCATAGAGTCAATCACCGATGTATGTCCCAAATCCATCGGCATGGTCCGCTTCTATATATCCACCTCCAAAGATATTTGTCGCAATCCGGTTCTACATCGGCCATTCCCTGAGTCGGGTTGCGTGTAACACAAGGTGGTTCCACCGATACCCACAAAAAGCATCCGACCGCTGTGGTCGGTCGTTATGCTTTATCGATCATGTATTCGGCCGAACCGCCAGACACCCCCAAAACCTTCAGTACGCGGATGCGATCACACCTCGGCAAACGTGCCTTCCCCGTGATTCCGCAAACCGGCGTATTAGCGCTGATTGCCGCGTTGTTGGTTCTGACCCAGTGTTCCGGCGAAGCCACAGACAGCACTTCGACGCCCGCCAACCCGGTCGTCGCCAGTACCCCTGCCAGTACGCCTACGAGTCCAGCGAGCACGCTGACGCCGGCGCAGACACCGACTCCCGGCCCCACCGCCACTCCGTTCGTGACCCCTACCGTAATCCCATCACCAACATCGCTCGTTCCCCCCGAAGCCCTCGAGCGGGGAGGCGTGTTGCGGTTTGCGGTGCCCGAGGGACCTCCGCACATGGATCCGCACCTGACAGTTTCAGCGGCTTTGCTTACCTGGGGCGGGGGGCAGTCTTACTCGCGGCTGTTCAAGTTCGACACCGTGGGAGGAAGTGCGGTGGTCGTATGCGATCTCTGTGCATCGTGGCAACAGTTGTTCCCGACCACATTCAGAATCAAGCTGCGTGAAGACGTCAGGTGGCAGAACCTGCCGCCGCTAAATGGACGAAAACTTACCGCACAGGATGTCGTTTTCAGTTTGAAACGGCAGGCTACACCGGGCTTCCCGAACGCTGCCATTCTCTCAAATATCACTGAATTCACAGCCGTGAGCGAATCGGAAATTATTATCAGGCTCGCTGCACCAGATTCGGAAACTCTGGAAAAACTCGCCGACTCACACTCCAGGATTGTCGCTCCCGAAGTGGTTCTGGCGAATGGCGATCTCCGCCGCGGCCCGACAGTCGGGACCGGCCCCTGGATCACATCGGAAGCACAGTCCGACCGTACGATCCTGCTCGTGAATCCAGACTATTTCGACGATGATCTGCCTTATCTGGACGCACTTGAGATACAGGTGGTCCCATCGGAATCGGCCCGCGTCGCGGGAATGCGGGTACGGATTATCGATATCGCACAAGCCAGCTACGCGGCAATCTCCGATGCCGCTGACAGCTTCGACGCCATCGAGTGGGTGGGAATCTCGAACCCGGCGGCAGGTGTAGAGATCGCGCTGAATACGGGCCGCGGCCCGATGGACACGCTGGCGATACGGGAAGCGATGCTGCTGACATGGGACCCCGAAGCCTGGAATAACGATTTCTGGGACGGTCAGGCGCGTCTCAGCGTCGGCCTGCCCGATTTGGGAATCGGTGCGGGTAGGCTACTGCCGGAGATTGTGTTTACAGACCGCTTCAACGACCCGGCGAGTGCCAGTTCAAGACTTTCGACGACGGGACTGGTATCGGCCGAAAACGTGATTATCAAGGTTGGTGAATTCGGTCAGAATTACATCGACCAGGCGTTCGCAATGGCCGACGGCCTCGCCTCGGTCGGGATTCACGCGGACGTCGAGCGAGTATCGACGCGAACCTTCGGGGACGAGGTCTGGATCGGCGGGGACTTCGATATTGCGGTGGGAGCGCCCCCGCCGGTTTCAAGTACGACCGCCTACCTGTACGCGGTGCATCACTCAGACGGGCCGTGGAACTCCACCGGTTACACCGACCCCGAAATCGACAGGCTGATCGAAGCCCAGGCCCGCGAATACGACATCGTAAAACGGACGGAGTTGCTGCTCGAACTACAGCGGCGAATCCTCGGCGGTTCACACCGGTTCATCTCGGCGACCCGGACGACGTACTGGATGTGGTGGGATTATGTGCACGATTTCGATCCGCGCACTCCGCGGGGCGATAGCGATTTTCTGACCCGTGTATGGGTAACCGCGCGACCGGCGTAAAAACGAATCCCCTCTCCCTCGGAGGGAGAGGGTTAGGGTGTGGGTGAACGCCTCCCGGGGGAGGCAACCTGAGGCGAATTATACTTTCACCCACCCTCTAACTCCCTCCCTCAAAGGGAAGGAGGACAGGCCTCGTCTACTTCGCCAGGTGTTCTTTCAGTGCGTCGTCCAGGCCCACCCAGCTGAGCAGCGCACACTTAATGCGTATGGGGAACTTGCGCACCCCGCCGAGGGCTTCGATATCGCCCAGCACATCGCGCTCTTCTTCGGATAATTCCTCGCCCTGCAGCAGACGTCGAAATGAACTTACTGATGCACGGACTTCGCCAGATTTCTTGCCTTCGACGAGTTCCGCCAGCAGAGAAGCAGACGCCTGGCTGATGGCGCAGCCCCGACCGGTAATTCCCACCGCCGTTACCGCGTCATTCTCGACTTTCATCTGGATCTGAAATTCATCGCCACAAAACGGGTTGTTCACTTCCAGATCGATATCGGGCGAATCTACAGGATCGGTGTTGCGCGGGTTTCGGTAGTGGTCGAGGATGATCGCCTCGTACAGGTCGTCAAGTTCGCCGAGACTACCAGAACCGGACGTGTTCCCCATCATCGGACAAAATACCTCTCGGTGTCATTTATGCCGCTCACCAGCGCGTCGATTTCCGTCTTCGTGTTGTACACGTAGAAGCTCGCGCGCGCCGCTGCGACAACATCGTAGCTGCGGATCAGCGGCATCGCACAGTGGTGCCCTGTTCTGATCGCAATCCCCTGCTGGTCAAGCGCGGTGCCCAGGTCGTGCGGGTGGATCTTATCGTGCACGAACGAGATCACTCCGCCCCTCAGCGCAGGGTCTTCCGGGCCGAAGATCGTGATGCCATTCAACGCAGTCAGCCTATCCAGTGCGTAGGCCGTGAGTTGCTGTTCGTGTTCCCACACGTTATCCATCTCGAGGTCCGTCAGGTAGTCGACCGCCACGCCGGTCGCGATCGCATCGGCAATGTTCGGTGTACCAGCCTCGAACTTGTACGGCAGTTCGTTCCATTTGGCGTCCTCGTACGTGACCTCCAAGATCATGTCGCCGCCGAACATAAACGGCGGCATTTCGTCCAGCAGGTCGTACTTGCCGTAAAGCACGCCGATGCCTGTCGGTCCCAGCATCTTGTGCGCTGAGAAGCAGAGAAAATCTGCATCGATGGCCTGGACGTCGACCGCCATGTGGGGAACGCTCTGTGCCGCGTCGATGAGAATCACTGCCCCCACTTCGTGCGCTCTGTTCGCCAGTTCCGCAACCGGATTCACCGTGCCCAGCACGTTCGATATGTGTGTCGCAGACACAATTTTAGTTCGCGAATCGATGGTCGATTCGATATTCGCCATATCGAGCAGGCCGTCTTTGCCCGCAGCAAGGTACCGGAGCTCGGCGTGTTTGCGGGCCGCAAGCTGCTGCCACGGCACGATGTTCGAGTGGTGCTCCATCGCGGTGATGACGATGTTGTCGCCCTCGCCGACATTCTTATCGGCCCAGGTCGCGGCTACAAGGTTCAGCGATTCGCTGGTGTTGCGCGTCCAGATAACCGATTCGTGCCGGGGGGCATTGATGAACTTCGCGACTTTAGCCCTGGCGACCTCGTAGGCATTAGTGGCCTCGATCGAGAGGGTGTGCACGCCGCGGTGGACGTTGGAGTTCGTCTGCTCATAGTAGTTGGTGATGGCATCGATCACCTGCCTGGGCTTTTGCGTCGTCGCAGCATTATCCAGATATACCAGTGGATGATGGTTTATTTTTCGGGACAGAATCGGAAAATCTGCGCGGACAGTCGCGACATCGAACTCATGGCCGCGGAGTTTCGTGCCTGAACCGGTGATGCTCATACCGTGCCTAACGTGTCCGACTCCGCAAGCAGGGTCGCTATGCGATCGTCGGTGGTCCGCTCGACAAATTCTCGGAGTGCTGCCGGCTCGAATTCGTCGAGCATCTCATCGGCGAACCCACGTATCAGAATTGCCTTCGCGGTCTCTTCATCCACCCCGCGTGATCGCAGGTAGAACAGCGTATCTCCGTCGACGTGACCGGCGGTCGCGCCGTGGGCGCACTTGACATCGTCGGCGAAAATTTCAAGCGACG
>Ga0207991_1001059_pt1 | contig 17555 bp, 17 predicted proteins | sample ETN07SmetaG_FD_185786 | JGI IMG/M metagenome (GOLD analysis project Ga0207991, IMG submission 185786) | Marine microbial and viral communities from oxygen minimum zone, Eastern Pacific Ocean - ETNP2014F14-07SV275 (SPAdes) (version 2) | ecosystem: Environmental > Aquatic > Marine > Oceanic ... | reverse complement strand
CCCGCATAGTCATCGGCACGTCTCCAGCGTCAACGGGATCAACATATCGATTGATCCCAACCGCGCCCAGGTGGACGGGGATATTCTCGCTGTCAGTGCGGAGCGTTATCTCCTCGCCGGGAACCATCAACAGGCCAGGCGCTTCGTTTTGTCTAGCCCCATATTCGAGGATGGTTAGATGGTTGTGGTCGGACAGCACAAGGAAATCGTATCCGAGGTTGTTGTACCACTCGACGACCTTCTCAGGCTCGGCATCGCCGTCCTACTCGGTCGTGTGGGTATGGATGTTGCCTCTGTACCAGACCTGGTCTCCCATAAATGACTCCTACCGGCAGATAATATTTTACCCAAATTCTCGATGACTAAATTCTGATCAAAAGTCTATAATTCAGCAGTCCGTTAGTTAGTCTCCAATAGTTCTTTTGCAGCACGAATCTCCATATCCGCTAACTTGGCAACGCGACGTCGGAAGTGTTCGTCGATGCTGAATTCCGCATTCAAAAACGCGCTCAGGATGTCCTCTGCCAGTTTGATGCCGATTATCTGAGCGCCCATGCACAAAACGTGGACGTCGTCATGCTCAACGCACTGGTGGGCTGAATACACGTCATGGCATAGGGCTGCCCTGATGCCGGGGACTTTGTTCGCAGCAATGGCGGCTCCGACGCCTGTCCCGCATACTATTACGCCTTTGTCTGCTCGTCCAGCCCTGATCTCGTCACACACCAATTGCGCGATGTCGGGGAAGTCGGCGTCCTCGGTGTCAGTGTGGACTCCCAGGTCTGTAACCTCATGTTCCCACCTTTCGAGGGCTTTGATAGCCGGCCCTTTCATCAGATATCCAGCGTGATCTCCACCGACTACAATTTTCAAGTTTCTCCTTTGTCTTCGTCCGACACGTCGCGTTCGAGTTGTTCGTGTCAGTTGTACAAGAATTGTCACCAGACACGCTTCACGTCGAGCGAGTTTCTATAGCCCGGATGCCTTGTTCGCGGAATTTATCGCTTCCCGATTCGTGGTCGAATCTGACGTAGTGGTAGGGGACGACAACCTCATAGAAACGCGCCCGACTCATGATGCCTGGATCGGCGAACTGGTAGTTATCTAGAACTTCAAGAGCAAAATTCTCCCCCATGCCTTGCGCCAGACCCACGAAGTCCAAGGCGGCATCGCCGATTCCGCAATCACCCCAGTCGATGATTCCAGCGACAGTCCCCGATTCATAATCTATGATGACATGCTCCGTGTTCAAATCCTGGTGCACCAGAACAGGTGAGAAATCGAAGTTGGATTCATCGAAAAGAAATTCCTGCCAGGTTTGCATCTCCCTCGATCTGGCCTCGTGGCTGAGTTGAGGGAACACATGCTCCTCGGCAAATTGAAACAGCCGTCGATACACGTCTCTCCAACCCTCTGCCTCCCGTGGCTCCGGGTTTTCGCTCATGGGATGGTCATTCATGCCGTCCAGCGAAATGGAATGGAGTGCGCTCAACGCCTCCCCGATTCTCCGAGCCACGGGCTTCCGAGCGTCAGACTCCTCCAGTTTTTGGGCGTCCAGTCCTGAACCTTGAATCTTCGGATACCCGACAAACATCGACGGTTCGCCAGACTTTCGATTAACGACATACTTGAAGTCCGGCACTTCGACGGGCAAGGCCTCAGCCAGCATTGGCAGTATCTCTGCCTCCCATTCAAGTTGCTGTATCACATTAGAACGCCTGGGAAATCTGAAGATCAACTCATCGTTCACGTCCAGAACGAAATAGTCCCAGCCCATCTCGATAGATTCGTACGCGCGGATTTCGAGGCGCGGGAAATGGACTTCTACCAGCCTTATATAGTCTTCTGGCGTCATGGGATTTCGCGCCACTCCGCTATGCTATACTTCGCACCGTCATCGATAGAGTCAACATAATGAACCATGGCCCAACGACGGAGGAATTACGAAAAATGTTCGACATTATCATATCAGGCGGGACCGTTGTTGACGGCACTGGATCGCCGGGAATACGGGCCGATGTGGGAATTAACGGAGAGCGCATCGAATCCATCAGTGATCTGTCACAGGCGGGAGCAAGACGCGTTATCGACGCCACTGGCCTCACCGTCTCGCCGGGCTTCATAGACAGCCACGCCCATTCCGACGGCGTGCTGTTATGGGACCCTCAACACGCCAACGGCATCCGGCAGGGTGTGACAACGGAGATACTTGGTCAGGACGGACTGTCCTACGCTCCCCTGTCTCCTGACAATTACCGCACATACAGGCGTTACTTGTCAGGCATCCTGGGCGAGCCACCGGAAGACCTGGATATGAGCAGCGTTGAGGCGTTCCGCTCCCATTATCATAAGAAGGTTGCGATCAACACAGCCTACAACGTGGCCCACGGCGCTATAAGGCTGGAGACTCTCGGCTTCACAGACAAACCGCTTGTTGGCGACGCTCTTGAAGAGGCCAAACGGCTGGTGCGAGAGGGCATGGAGCAGGGTGCGGTTGGATTCGCCACGGGCATGTCCTACCACCCCAACGCCTGGAGCGACACCGCCGAACTGGTCGAATTATGCAAGGTCGTTGCCAAGTTCGGAGGCGTGTACACCACTCACCTCAGAGATGTAAACACTGACCGAGGCTTCGGTGGCGGTCAGGTGCCCGAAGCTCTGGAAATCGGGCGGCAGTCTGGCGTGAAGGTCCACTTTTCTCACTACCGCACCCAGGCGTCCAATGCCGGTCAAGTTGCCGAGCGGATGGAGCTAATCGACAAGGCCAAGGCCGAGGGCGTGGACTGCACACTGGAGCTATACCCGTATCCGACAGGAAGTTCGTTTCCCCTCAGTTTCTTGCCCAGCTACGCTCACGAGGGCGGCCCCGATGCCATCATGGAACGCATGAAGAACCCATCAGAGCGAGTCCGCATGATCGACCATCTGGAGGCCAGCCAGGCTCGGCCTTTGAATGAGGCGGTGTTCACCTACCTGGGCAAGAACAAGGACTTGGAAGGCATGAGCCTGCCTGATGTCGCGGCGGAAAAAGGCTCTTCGCTAGCAGAGACTCTACTAGACTTGCTCATTGAAGAGGACGGGCAGATATGCTATCGAGGAGCGCCACCGGAGAGCGTCAAGACCTGGCAGCAGATAAGCCGCGACTGCGTGGAGCTCCTGTCTCGCCCTGACTACATGGTAGGCAGTGATGCCATACCTATCGGCTCTCTCCCTCACCCGCGCGCATACGGATGCTTCCCCCGGTTCTTGGGGCGTCTGAGGCGCCAGTTCCCGATTCTGACACTTGAGGGCATGGTTCAGCGGATGACTGACAACCCGGCCCGGCGCTTCGGCATCACCGACAGGGGACGAATCGAGAAGGGGTACTTCGGCGACGTTGTGGTATTCGACCCAGATCACATCATCGATAACGCCACCTACGACGACCCGACACAGTTTCCGACAGGCATCCCTTTCGTGTTGGTCAACGGTCAGGTCGCTGTGGACACCGAGCGGTGCACTGGAGTTTTGGCCGGTCACGCAGTGCCGTAGTGAATCTTGAGCCTCATGCAGGGCCAATAGATTATCTTAACCAGGACGATACGTTCGAGTTCCAAGTGGGCTTGGCCACGTTGCAGTCCCTCTATGCCCTACGCCGATGATCTCCGGCGTCGAAGGGATAGTCGTCGCCGCGATGCTATTCGTCGGCTCCACCGTCCTGAGCACCGTCGGATTCGGCATCGGGATGACGACCACGCCCGTTCTGTTGCTGGTGTTCGATCCTCAGACCGCTGTGGTCGTGGTAAACACCATCTCGATCCTTCTGTTCGGCCTTATCATCTACCAGAACCGAGCAGAGATTCCCTACCGGGCCGTCGTGCCGTGGGGACTTGCTGGGCTCTTTGGAGTGCCTATCGGGGTCTTCGTTCTAAGCTCCGCCAGCGCCAGTTTTCTACGTATCGGGATAACCGCGCTGATTATCGTTCTCACCGTAGTGACGGCGTTGAATCTTCAAAGCGTCATCCCTCGATGGCGGTGGTTCGGATTTCTGGTCGCAGCGGTGGTTTCGGCGCTCCTCAACTCGCTGGGAATCGGCGGGCCTTTGATGGCTCTTTATATCCTGGGGCAAGGTTGGTCACGTAACGCGCTGCGCGGGTCATTGGCCTTCTACTTCGTCGTCGTCGAGGCATCGGGTGTTGTGGGATATGGGATAACCGGCCTGCTCACCAGAGAGCGTGTCGTCCTGATTCTCATAACCGTAATCCCGGTAATCCTGGGTTACTGGCTGGCGACTTTTCTGGTGCGACACATGAACGAGGCGGTGTTCCGGCGCGCCGTCGTGGCCGTGATCATAACCACCAGCCTCATGGTGCTCGCCCGCGAAGTGTCGAGCCTTTGAGTCACTGATATCTAAAAACTTGGTTCTCGTAATCGTATCTCAGTTGTGCCAATTCGTGTGTCTCAAGGCGCAACGTCCAGATCTTGGGCTTCCGGCGGGCACAGCAGCAGGTTCGGTGTTTTTGGAAACTCCAAGTTGCCTAGAAGCCAGCTATTCGGTGGAGTGTATATGTCTGCGAAATATGCATCGTTGTAGTGATGTATCGCGAAACCTCGGAAGCTGGGGTTGATCGACTGGCGCTCAAATACGCACCCCAGCTCAAGGTTCATTGCGTTCTGCCCTTCTTCAAAGAACGTGACTGACGCATTGCCGCATTCTCCTGAGCCCGTTCCTGTCGCACCGTTCGAAGTTTCAATACCTGAGACAATGAGATCCACGTGGCTCTGGGAATCTGCTTAGGCTACTTCGTTTCCGATCCGATCGATAGTCCCGTCTGCCGAATCGCGATAACCGGCCACTATCACAGTCTCGAGACCTTTGTTCGCCAGATCTATGATGTGCTGGCGGGTTGGTTCCACAGTCAGGAGTGCGCCATCGGCGCCTCGAAGGCTAAACATTGACGAGGGCATCGTCATTATTCAAACGTGATCATGCCCAAAGCGATTAGGAGGTCCGATTTTGGCGCTCCGATCGATTGACATGGCTGCCATGTGCCCGTAGCAGATGGGTTGCACAGCTCCAAGGAATTGACACCACGATGCCTCCCGAATACACTCTTGCAGCCAACAAAACGCCAAGACCGGGAGTAGACAACACTATGTATCCTAGCAATATCAAACAACGAATCCAGAACAACGAAGTCCTGCTCAGCACCGCGTTTTTCGGCAGGGAGCCCCATGTCGCTTCTGCCATCTATCAGACCGGCCCCGACTGGGTGTGGATAGACCAGGAACACAGCATCTGGGGCACTGAGTCCGTGGGCATGATGTGCGTGATGGCCCGGCAGGCTGGCGTCGCCGCTGTGATCCGAGTTCCGTGGAACACTCCCGGCGACATCAAAAAGGCCTACGACTCTGGGGCCGTGGGCGTCATGGTCCCCCAGGTGGACAATCCAGAGGAACTTCGGGACGCCGTGCGTTACGCCAAGTATCCGCCCATCGGAGAACGAGGCATCGCTCCGTGGTTCGCCGCCCCTCTTGGCATCACCGTTCCAGAAGTAATCGAACATGCCAACTCGGAGACAATCCTCATCATCCAGATGGAGAGCGTCGAGGCTTACGAAAAGCTGGACGAAATTCTCGCTGTTGAACACTACGATGTTCTGCTAGTCGGCCCCGCTGACCTATCAGCATCTCTCGGCGTGCCTGGGCAGATTCACCACTCCAAAGTCGAAAACGTGATGCTTGACGTTGCCAAAAGGGCCAAGGCCAAAGGCAAAATGCTAGCCTGCACCTTCGCCGACCCTGAGGACGCACGACGGTGGATTCGTGAAGGTTACCGCATGATGAATGTGAGCAGCACGCTCGCTCTCGGCACCATCCAAACTCAGAAGATTTTCGAGGAATTTCGCGAAGAGTTTAAGTAAGCGGGGTTTCTGGAATGGCACATGAGGGACTGACAGTGTCAGGCGTCGATCAGTTGTTTTCGATGGTTGAGTGTGACCCGGCCTTCAGGAATTGCAGTTTCGACGGCGCCGATCTGGTTGGCTTCTACGCCGAGGAGCTAGAGTTCGAGGAGTGTTCGCTCAAGGGCTGCGACTTGTCTGATCTCTCGTGTGAAAGCCTGCGGATTTCCAACTCGAATCTCGAACACGCGATTTTTGAGAGCGCAGACATCCTTCAATCGGAATTCGTCAAGTGTGTCGGAGGCTCAGCCAACTTTCAAAACGCCAAAATGAACTTCGCGAGAATAATCGGCTCTGACCTGTCGTCGTCAATATTCAATTGGGCCAACCTGTCTGGAGCCGACCTGTCCGGCTCCAGATTGATGGGCATAGACTTCACTCAGACGAACATCGACTCCACACGATTGGATGGCGCCAACTTGGGGTTATGTTCGCTCCGGCTGAAAGATTTCAAGAAACGCAGGTTCGTAGGGGTCAATTTCTCGGAGGCCGATATCACCGGGTGCGATTTCTCGCTGTGCGAGTTTGAAGACTGCCATCTGGAGGGCGCTGTCATTTCACCGGAGACCACATTCAACAACGCCGACCTACGAGGCGCCACGTTTGTAGGCTCGGAATTGTGTGTCGCGCGCCTGCAAGGGGCTGTGATAACCTCCAACCAGGCAAGTTCCATGCTATTCGACAGATACGGGATCGTGGTCGCTGGCAATCTAGATGCGTGACGCGTCGCAGCGCGGAGATTACAAGAATTTCCCCACTAACTCTCCGGCGATTCCCGTATAGTCAGAGGGAGTCATTTCCGCCAATCGCGCTTTGTCGGCTTCTGGCAGGTCAAGAGATATTATGAAGTTACGCATCCCTTCTTGATCGATGGCTTTGCCTCTGGAAAACGATTTTAGCTGTTCGTATGCATCACCGAAACCATGCTTACGCATGACTGTCTGCACTGCCTCGGTCAGCACCTCCCAGGCTTCGTCAAGCTCGCGACTCAGCAGCGCCTTGTCAACCTCGACGCGGCTCAAACCTCGTATGGCAGACTTCATGCCAACGAGGCTGTGGCCCACCGCCGGACCGACGTTCCGAAGCGCCGACGAATCGGACAGGTCTCGTTGAAGTCGCGAAATCGGCAATTTGGTCGTCAGATGTTCAAATAGCGAGTTGCTGATCCCTAGATTGGCCTCCGAGTTCTCGAAGTTGATCGGATTGACCTTGTGGGGCATGGTCGATGACCCTACCTCGCCTGCCACTGTTTTCTGCTTAAAAACGCCTAGCGAAATATACGCCCACATATCCCGGTCAAAGTCTAGCGTGATCGTATTGAACCGAATTAGGGCATGGAACACCTCGGCCATGTAATCGTGAGGCTCGATCTGTGTCGTCAAAGGGTTGTGGATCAACCCAAGACGCTCAACGAACGCCTTCGATATGTCGTTCCACGGGGCGTCTGGATATGCAACGGCGTGAGCGTTATGCGCCCCGACAGCCCCGTTGAACTTCCCCAGAAATTCTGCGTTCTCAATCTGCTTTAGTTGACGCCTCCATCGGTGGACGAACACCGCCATCTCTTTGCCCAGGGTGGTTGGCGTGGCAGGCTGACCATGGGTTCGAGCCAACAGCGCCGTGTCCGCGTGATCCCTGGCCAGCGAGACAACGCCTTCGACGAGCGATTCCGCCGAGGGAATCCACTCTGTCGCGATACCTTGCTTCAGCATCAGCGCATACGACAGGTTATTGATGTCCTCGGACGTACAGCAAAAATGTATCCACTGCGTCACGTCCTCTAGTGATGTGCCTTGGAGTTTTTCCTGAATGTAATACTCGACGGCTTTGACGTCGTGGTTCGTGGTTCGCTCAATTTCAGTGACCCTTAGGGCCGCGTCGTCGTCAAAGTCCGCCACCAGGCCGCGAAGAAGTTCTATTTCGTCTACCGACAGGTTGCGCATGTCGCTGATGTGGGCAAGCTCGGCCATCTCAATCAGCCATTCAACCTCCACCATGACACGATGCTTTATCAACGCCCACTCAGAAAGGCTGTCGGCGAGACCTGTTATCTGTGTCGTGTATCTTCCGTCCAGCGGAGTTATCGAACGAATCGACATTTTAGTATTGTCCTCACCTTTGCGGCGCGTGGTTCCGTTAGCTTGCGATGCTCATACATTTTAAGCGACAGACGCTTCAGGCTCAATCGGTGATCCGCATGAAATCCAGCTTGTTCTCCATCCGCTCACACAATACAATACGCCCGCAAACCCATCCCACGCCAGAGGAGAACTTGTGAAAATCACTAAAGTCGAGGCTATCGGCGTCTCGCGATACCTGTACGCGAAGATTCACACCGACGAGGGAATTACAGGGCTGGGCGAGTCTGGAGCCTGGGGTTATCTAGAAGCGTCAAAATCTGCAATCGAGCTGTTCGGGCGATACCTGGTGGGCAAAGATCCACTACGCATTGAACATCACTGGCAGTATATGTACCGATTCAGCCACTTCCGAGGTGCCGCCATCATGGGCGCTCTCAGCGCACTGGACATTGCGATGTGGGACATCATGGGCAAGAATTTCGGGGTCCCCGTCCATCAGCTATTGGGCGGCAAGACGCGCGACAAGGCTCGTGTCTATTACCATGTGTTCGGAGACACAAGGGAAAGGCTGGTCCAGGGCATCAAGGACGCCAAAGAGCTTGGATTCACCGCCGTCGGCCATCTGACGCCGTTCCTTGACGAGTCTCGCGACGTTCCTTACTTCAAGACCCACGCCAACAAGATCGGCGACGCCATCGACACCGTCGGCGCGTACCGAGACGCCGTGGGCAACGACGTTGACCTTTGTATCGAGATTCACCGCCGCCTCACCCCAGCAGAGGCGATCGCTCTGGGCCGCGGTATCGAGCAGTACAATCCCTACTTCTACGAAGACCCAATTTTGCCTGAAAATTTCGACGCTATGGGTTTGGTGGCGCAACATATCAATATCCCTATCGCCACCGGCGAAAGACTGCACACCATCCACGAGTTCGAGATGCTCTTGAAGCGGGGCGCTGTCCAGTACGTGCGTCCAGACGTGTGCATGGTTGGCGGAATCACCCACGCCAAGAAAATCGCGGCCATCGCCGAGGCCCACTACGTCGGCGTCGTGCCTCACAACCCGCTGAGTCCTGTCAGCACAGCCGCCTGCCTTCAGATTGCGGCGTCCATCCCTAACTTTGCGCTCCAAGAGTACCCGATTGGAGAAGGCGAAGCTCCGAAAACCGAAATCGTGAAATCCGCAGTCAGGCAGGAGAACGGATACTTGATCGTTCCCGACGCTCCTGGTATTGGTGTCGAGCTAGCAGACGACGCAGCGGAGAAACACCCGTTCACGCCTCGCGTAGTCTCAACCAGGCTCCACGAGGATGGTTCTGTAATCGACCAGTAGAGATCGCCAATTTGGCAGATCAACATATCGAAATCCGCCCCATCACCGAAGACGAATGGCCCGGTTGGGAACACTCTGCCGCACGGGCGTTCGGCGAGCATTCCGATCCAGTCATGCAGGCGTTCATTCGGTCCATCACCGAGATCGAGCGGATATTGGACGCTTTCCAAAATGGCGGAGTCGTTGGTTCGGCCGCCTCCCATACTTTTGAACTGACCGTGCCGGGGGCGCATGTGCCGTTTCCGTTTGTGGATATCGTGACCGTGCAGCCTACGCATCGGAGACGAGGTCCGCTGATTCGCATGATGAGACAGCAGATGGAAGATTTTCGAGAACGCGGGGAGTTTGTGACAGGCCTCACCGCATCGGAAAGCTCAATCTATTCACGATATGGATGGGGCATTGCCGTTTGGGGCGAGGATTGGAGCATCTCCCGTGAACACACCATCATGTCGTGTGCCCCAGCGCCGTCTGGGGAAACTCGGTTAGTCGATCCAGACGAGATGCGCCAAATCTGGCCTGGAGTATATGATCGAGTCCGGCGCGATCGCGGCAGCATGTTTAATATTTCTGACGTTTGATGGGAAGGTTTCTCACAGGATACATTGCCGTGACGGCGAGGGGCTTCCGCGTTCTTCCATATGGCCTACGCGAGAACAGAGTTCCACAGGGATTCGTGACCTACCGACTAAGGAACAATATCGTAGGGGGCATAATACTGCTGGACGCAACACCAGGGACGGAGACGGCCCTTTGGAGTTACTGTTTCGACATCGACCTGATAACTTCGTGCGACCTTTAGATGATCCTCTGCCGTGGCTGCTGGCAAATACCCGAAGGCTTGGGTAAAGTGCAGGACCAGGAGCTCAGGATCGTCGAAGTTCCTGCGGCCCTCCAAGCGAGAAGCTACGATGCAGAGGCGAGCGCCGTGATCCAGATTCGCGACGATTTCTGCCCGTGGAATCAGGTTTGTTACAAGTTGATTGTCTCGCCGGATGGCTCGACCTGCCAACCAACGACCCAGGCGTCAGACCTGGGAGCTGTTGACCTCGGCGGCACGTCACTCGAAACGCTAATGAGGACTGGCCGGATTCAGGAGTTGAAATCTGGCATTGTCTCCCAATTGGACAGAGCATTCGCAGTCGAACGACAGCCGTGGATCGTCGATGTCTAGAGTCCTACCGCGTCGCAATCGGCGTGTGCTAGAATTACTTGTCGCAGCGCGGTAACGTTTCAACGCGACAGGCCACGAGTTAGATAATACCAAAACGCAGCCAACGCCAGAGACGTGACCCTGCGTCAGGCCACAGGAGCGACCCTCAATGGATGTAAAAAGTGTCAAACTTTCAGCGAGAACGATAGTTGGAAAGAAAGTAGCCTTGCTCAGGCGCAAAGGCATTGTGCCGGTGCATGTTTATGGAACCCAGGCCGAATCCATCTCGGCCCAGATCGAAGATCAGACCCTGAATCGCCTACTGCTTGAAATCGGCTCCAACATCCCTGTCTCTGTCGAGGTAGAAGGTCAGGATGGCGCCGACATCTGCTTTGTCCGCGAGGTTCAGCGACACCCGGTTAAAGAGTCGATCCTTCATGTCGACTTCCTCCGTGTGGACGTCAGCCAGACGATCACCGCTCAGGTTCCGGTTGTCTTCGAAGGCACGGCTCCAGGCATAACCCAAATGGGTGGAGTTCTGCTCCAAAACTTCCAGTCACTGCTCGTTGAAGCGCTGCCTATGGAGATTCCTGCGGCGTTCAACATCGATATTTCGGGACTGATTGACTTCGAAGTGACGATCCAGGTCTCCGATGTGGAGAGTCCGGAAAATGTCTCGATTCTCAATGACCCCGACGCTCTAGTAGTCAGAGTGACCGCGCCAAGAATCGAAATCGTCGAGGAAGAAGAGATCGAAGGCGAAGAAGGTCTCGAAGGCGAAGAGGGCGAAGGCGAAGAGGGCGAAGGCGAGGAAGAATCAGAAGAGTAATTCGTTTCCCGACTCACCTGATCAGCACACAAAAGGGGAGTGGCGTCGCGTTGATGCCACTCCCCTTTTTCGTTTCTGTCAAGGTCGTCCCGTGAGCTTACCTTACTCGGTGCGGCGCCAGGGCTTCTTCGTTCAGGTCGATTCCAAACCCAGGACGGTCCGGCGGACTGACAAACCCGTCCTTGACTTCGAGCGGCTCCAGGAACGTCTTGTCCCACATCGGGTCTGTAGAACCACGGTAGTATTCGACCGTCAAACCGTTGGGAATGGCGCAGACGAGATGAACGTGAATCTCCTGCTTGCCGTGGGGCGCGACGTGGAGATCGTGAGATTGAGCCATCGCCGCCACTTTCATGAACTCTGTCACTCCACCCATAATCAGGCCGTCGGGCTGGAGGATGTCACAGCATCGACCCTCGATCAGCTCACGGAATCCGTAGCGAGTGTACTCGTTTTCGCCAGTGGCTATTGGTATTGTCGTTGACTGGCTGATTAGTTGGTGACCTTTGTAATCATCAGGATTGACCGGTTCCTCGAACCAGAACACGTCGTAAGGCTCCATCTTGCGGGCGATCTCGATAGCCTCGTAGTGACGATAGGCGCAGTTAGCGTCCACCATGACTTTAACGTCTGGACCCACCGTTTCTCGCACCACCCGGACCCGTTCCACATCTTCGTTAATCGGCGCGCCGCCGATCTTCATTTTGATCGCGTTTGCGCCCATCCCGACGCTCTCCTCCATCTCCTCCGCCAGCTCCTTCAGGCCCTTGCCTTCCTCATAGTAACCTCCAGCGATGTACACCGGCACCTTGTCAGCAAAGCCGCCCAGCAGCTTGTACACGGGTTTGCCCACCGCCCTGCCCTTAAGGTCCCAGAGAGCGATATCTATGCCGCTAATCACCCGAGTTGTGATGCCTCGCCTGCCGACGAGCTTGGGCTGCCACATGGCGTCCCAGATTCGCTCAGTGTCGAAAGGGTCCTGGCCCATGACAAACTGCTTAAAGTGATCGAGAATGACCGAGCCGATCTCTTCGGCGCCCTGCACCCCTCCGGCCAGTCCGATTCCGGTGATGCCTTCGTCAGTCTCGACCTTCACCACGTTAAGCCCAGACGTCGGGTAGACATACATGCCATTTCGGATGGGCACCGTTCTGTCCCATCTATAGGTCTCCATCCTCAAATCGGTAATTTTCATTCTGTCAGTCCTCTCGATAATTTGGCGCAAATTTAATTGGCTTTAAAATTTCTTTTCTATGATCGCAACATACTCCGGCCCATCCGAATCTATGGTCCGTCTCAACGTCCAATTGGTCCCTTCCAAGAGGTTGCGAAGCTCGTCCCGAGATACGAGCATATAATCGAACCACGCTCCGACATACTGCCTGTACCGCACACGAATCTTGACTTGGCCCGCCATCTTGCCCCGCTGTCGGTTGGACTCGTGATATGCGACATGGATTGGGTCGTCGGTTTGGTGGGGGTCGCGGGTCTCTCCGATAATACGCGCTCTGTGGTTCGTGATTCGATCTAAACGCTCCAGAAGCCGCTTGCCGCGACCAACATCTGCCAGCAGGGCTAGGTTTCCGCCCATCATGATTATCGTGTCGAAAATTCCGAGAGTGCGCGACACCTGATAAACGCTCATTTCACGGGTTTCGCGGACGCCGTGTTTCCTGCATACCTCTAAAGCCAGCGGAGAGTTGTCGATGCACAACACATCGTGGCCTCGCTCTTGAAGGTGGAGGGCGTGGCGGCCCGCCCCACTGCCAACATCCAAAACTCGACCTCTAACAAATCGCATAGCTTTTCTGGTCTGGACAGGCCAACGGCGGAACGAGTCAAAGTACATCTGAGGCCCTCCAGATAACAGAACCATGCCATCGTCACGCTCAATTGCCTCAAAGGCTGGTTTGCAGTTGAGGAAATCCATTATTTCGTGACCGTAGGCGTCCTGTGCATCTCTCATGCCGTCATCCAGAAGCAGTCGTGTCATCGTGTCTCTGAGCGAGTCGGATTTTAACATACCCTTAACTGTCGAGGGATTGTCGCCGAGTTGTCCCCGAATCGCAACTGAGGTCGTAGTATGCTGTCCACAGCGACTCAGGAAGAAACCGCGGCCTACGCAATGGTAACAGGAAGTCTGTCACAAACTACTTAATCGGGTTGACCGACATCACCAAATCCGACGCTGTGAAAGTTGTTACGGCATACCTGGTGTCCACCAGTTTTGATTTCTGATCCTGCGGGCTTACGACTTTCGAATTTAGACGCCAATTTCATGCCTCGTCGTTGACACCCCAGACCGCCCCAATTATCATGACACTGCATGAACGACATCGGGCGGAATATCGCAGGCATCTCCAAACGACGGGCTGAAATTCACCTGATCCGCTTCCTCTAGCCGTCCTCCAATGACCCTCTATCCCCTAAGGAATCCTCATGATTAACTACCGATATTCCCGGTGGGACGGAACCCAAAACCCATTCAATTTCGACGAAGATGACATCATGGAAGCGCTGTCTGACGACATCATGGCTCACGGCGACGTGAACCGAGCGTTGAGGAACCTGTTCCGCCAGGGAATGCCCGACGACCAGGGCCAGCGGGTAGACGGGCTGCGCCAGCTTCGCGAGAGACTTCAGCAACAAAAACAACAGCAGTTGGAACGCTACAACCTGGAATCCCTGATGGATGACATCCAGGAGCGGCTTCAAGACGTAATTGACACCGAGCGCAAGGGCATCGAGGATCGACTGCGCGACGCCCGTGAACAATTGGAACACGCAGGCGATGACTCAGAATTTCTGCAAGCGCCGATGAAAATCCTGGAGGGCCGCGCTCAACAGGCCACCGAAAAATTGGACAACCTGCCTGAAAGTTCAGCGGGTCAGATCAAAGAGCTGGGCAACCATGAGTTCATGGACCCGGAGGCTCAACAAAAGTTCCAGGAGCTTCTGGACTCCCTCAAACAGCAGATGATGCAGAATTTCTTCCAGGGCATGAAGGACGCAATCCAGAGCATGTCCCCGGAAGAAATGCAGCGCATGCAAGAGATGATCCAGGCTCTGAACCAGATGCTCAACGACCGAGCGATGGGAGACGATCCCGACTTCGAAGGATTCATGGAGCAGTACGGCCAATTTTTCGACCCCAATCGACCATCCAGCCTGGACGAGCTTATAGAAATGCTCCAACAGCAGATGGCATCCATGCAGTCTCTTATGGACTCCATGTCGTCAGACATGCGAAGCGAACTGGAGCAGATGATGCAGTCGTCGATGGACTCTTCGATGATGCAGGACCTGTCCGAGCTGGCGTCGATGATGTACGACATGTTCCCCTTCGACGACATGGCAAACGAGTACCCGTTCATGGGCGACGAATCGCTAACCCTCGATCAGGCGATGGAGCTAATGGGGCAGCTTCAAAGCATGGATCAACTAGATCAGCAAATTCAGTCCGTGATGCGAAACGGCGACATTGAGGACATCGATCTGGATCAGGTGGAGGAACACCTCGGGGAAGACGCCCGGCGACAAATGGAGCAGATGCAGGAATTGATTCAACAGCTTGAGGAAGCCGGATACCTGAAGCGCAAGGGCGACAACCTGGAGCTTACCGCCCGCGGCATGAGGAAACTCGCGCAACAGGCCTTGAGAGAGTTATTCTCCGAGTTGAAGAAAGACCGCATCGGAAGCCACGAAGTTTTCTATCGCGGCGACGGAGGGGAACAGACCGGCGAGACCAAACCATACGAATTTGGCGACCCATTCGACGTCAATCTGCATCGCACGCTATTCAACTCGGTGCTGAGAAATGGCCCAAAGGTGCCAATCGAACTTAACGCAGAAGATTTTGAAATCAATCGCACCGAACACCTCAGCCAGACAGCAACAGTGCTGCTGCTGGACCAAAGCCGGTCGATGGGAATGTTCGGAAGCTGGGGCTCTGCCAAGAAAGTCGCAATGGCCATGTACTGGCTCATCCACAGTCAGTTCCCTCGCGACTATTTCTATCTGGTGGGATTCTCTGACTACGGAATGGAGATCGACGAGCAGGACCTGCCAGAGTTGACGTGGAACGCCTGGGTTTCAGGAACCAACATGCAACACGCCCTGGTCTTGGCCCGCAAGCTGTTGTCTCGGCAAAAAGTCGCCACCAAACAGATAATTATGATTACCGACGGGGAGCCGACCGCCCACCTGGAGGGGGGTCACGTATATTTCGCCTATCCGCCCAGCTATCGCACCCTTGAGGAGACGCTCAAAGAGGTCAAGCGTTGCACTCAAGAGGGCATCACCATCAACACATTCATGCTGGAGTCAAACTACTACCTCATGGACTTCGTTGACAAAATGACCCGTCTCAACAAGGGCCGCGCCTTCTACACCAACCCCAACGAACTGGGGAAGTACGTCATGGTGGACTACCTACGCAATCGACGGAAACGAATCGCATAATTTATCAAAATGACGAATCTCGACAACGCAAACAACTGGTGGGGCGGCGAAGGCCGAAGCCAAAACCGACTGTCACTGCTTGATCTTATCGGCAACGAAACATTATCAATCGAATTAGCCGCGGTGCTGTGGTTGTTTGTTGAAAACAAAACATCCATCCTAACTGCGGCCGGGCCTCAGTTGGCGGGCAAGACGACGTTGTTGACTGCCCTGTTGGATATGGCCCCGCGACGTTACAATTCCGTCCTCACACAGGGCCGATCAGAAGACTTTTCGTTCCTTGACACGACCGACGCTGCCAACACGTACGTACTCGTTCCCGAATTGAGCGATCACACGCCGGCTTACCTGTGGGGCGAATCTGTCAGCACACTGTTCGATGCTCTGGATGCCGGTTACTCGATGGTCGCAACCATGCACGCCGACTCGCCGGAACAAGTGACACAGATGCTCAGACAGCCACCAGTGGCAATACCCAGTGAACAACTTCATCACGTTGGGGTGGTCATCAACATCCGCCTGATGTACGGAGAGCGGGACATGATCCGCAGGGTCACCGCGGTCACATTAATCGAGCCGGGGCCGAAGTTCGTTCGATTGGCAATATCGAACGACGCGGATGAAAGCTCCGCATTCCTGGAGTCCGAGCAGTCGAGACAAGCTGTGTCCAAACGCATCAATGCCGACAACTTGGCAACTTTGCTGGCCCAGCGTCAGGCAATCTTAGAAGAGTGGCTCGCCAGTCCCCCTAATGATGCAGCATCTTTCGCTGGGCGAGTAGCCAAATTCTACGAATCCAACCCCTCGAACACGTCCGAATAGGCGACGTCTACGGGAGGTTTTGGAGCGGCCTGGACCAGATACTCCTGCGCTATCAACGTTTTGGCAGACTCCACCGGAATCCTGTTGAACAGGTTGTCAGGGCCGAACTGGGTCTTGTGTTTGTTCAGAGCCTCCCACTTCGTATCGACAACCTCTGACACGTCCAAAACGCTGTGAATCTCGTCGTCAGGCCAGCCAAAATCGCCTTCCTCAAATCGGTCAAGGTCGGACGTGTCCATGCCATTCTCCACCAGCATGGAGCGCATCCTGGCAAACGTTGATTTTGGGAACACCGCATAGTATAGACGCTTGGGATTCCAGGGATCGCCCTGATCGACGAACCTGAATGAGTCCCCGGCTGCGTGGTATGCGACCACAGTATGCTTGTGGATGGCGATGTGGTCGGGATGTCCATAACCGCCATTTTCGTCGAAAGTTACGACCACATCGGGTTTCAGGCGCCGAATTATCCCTACTAGTTGACCAATCACTTCGTCAGCATCAGCCTGAGCCAGCGCATTAAGATGCTCATTGTCCTCGGTCCCAACCATGCCGGAATCCCTATAGTCCAGAATAACTAGCTCTGAGACACCGAGGACGTCGGCTGCCTCCCGAAGCTCCTGCTCTCTGACCTGACCCAGATTTTCCGGATTGGCGAGCGCAGGGTCAGAAATTTCGCCAACCTCGCCGCGAGTTGCTGTCACAAGCGCAGTTTTATGGCCTCTGGAAGCAGTTAGCGCCAACAACCCTCCAGTTCCGAATGCCTCATCGTCGGGATGGGCGAATATGGCCAGAAATGATTTTTGGGAGTTTGAATCATTCATTAATATTGTCCTAGTTCCAGTTCCCGTGGGTCAGCGTTCAACCGACTGCCAGTTTGCCATTTGGAAGCGGTTTGAACGCGAACCCGACGGATTCGACTTTTCGCAAAATC
>Ga0207991_1001054_pt1 | contig 17597 bp, 20 predicted proteins | sample ETN07SmetaG_FD_185786 | JGI IMG/M metagenome (GOLD analysis project Ga0207991, IMG submission 185786) | Marine microbial and viral communities from oxygen minimum zone, Eastern Pacific Ocean - ETNP2014F14-07SV275 (SPAdes) (version 2) | ecosystem: Environmental > Aquatic > Marine > Oceanic ... | reverse complement strand
TATTCTCATATTTTTTTGCACCAACAGCACCAAGTAAAACACAATCAGCTTTTTCAGCTTTTTCTAATGTTTCCTTTGTAAGAGGAGAGCCAGAATTATCAATTGCAATACCTCCAATATCAGAATATTCATAATTCAAATCAATTATTTTCATTGAATTAAAAAGATCTAATATCTTAATAGCTTCAGACATTATTTCTGGTCCAACGCCATCACCAGGTAATAGTAAAATATTATTTTTTTTCATCATCAGTCTCAAATAACCAAGGCTTAGACCTTTTCATATTATCTTCAAAATCTTGAATTTTATTTTTATGTTTAAATGTTAATTCAATATCATCGTAACCATTAATAATTTTATCTTTATCAGAATCACTAATATCAAAATTTATTTCCAGATTATTGGGAGTCGTAATTGTCTGATTTTGTATATTAATTGTCAAACAATATTTTGATGATTCAGATATTTCATTAAATAATCCTTCTAACTCCTTTTTCGTGATAGTTATCAGTAAGAGCTCATTTTTGAAACTATTTCTTAAAAATATATCAGCAAATGAAGTTGATATAACAACTTGAATGCCAAAATCTTTTAGTGCCCATACAGCGTGTTCCCTTGATGATCCGCAACCAAAATTATTATTAACTACAAGGATATTTCCCGATGAGAATGGTTCTTGATTTAAAATAAACTCTTCGTTTATTCTTCTCTTATTCTTTGTCGACAAATCACCTGGATCTTTATACCTCCATGAATCAAATAAGAAAGGGCCAAAACCTGTCTTAGTGATAGCTTTGAGATATTGTTTAGGAATAATGGAATCAGTGTCAATATTTGCTTGATTAATTGGTATTACTTGACCTTTAATAATATTATTTGGCATTGATATAATCTATAACATTACTAAAATGACCCTTTATAGCAGCAAGTGCTGCCATTGCTGGACTCACCAAATGTGTCCTACCTTTGTCTCCCTGTCTTCCTTCAAAATTCCTGTTTGATGTTGAAGCGCATCGCTCATATGGTTCAAGATTATCGTCATTCATCCCAAGACACATTGAACACCCAGGCTCTCTCCATTCGAAACCAGCATTAATAAATACTTTGTCTAACTTCTCTTCCTCAGCTTGCGCTTTAACATGCCCAGATCCAGGAACAACAATAGCCTGTTTTATATTTTTTGCAATCTTACTTCCTTTAACAACATTAGCAGCTTGTCTTAAATCTTCTATTCTAGAATTTGTACAAGACCCAATAAAAACTTTATCAAGAGGAATTGATGATATTTCTTGACCAGCTTTTAAATCCATATATTTTAGAGCTCTCTTAATTGATTCTTTTTTTTCAAGATTACTAACATCATCTGGATTTGGAACTTTCCCGCCAACATGAACAGTCATTTCTGGCGATGTTCCCCATGTAACTTGTGGTTGCACATCTTTTGCATCTATCATTATTGTTTTATCGAATATGGCATCTGTATCACTAGAAAGTGTTTCCCAATATTTAATTGCCTGATCAAGATATTTTTTACTTGGAGAATATTTTTTCATTATCACATACTCAAGTGTTTTGTCATCAAAAGCAATTAAACCAGATTTAGCGCCAGCCTCTATGCTCATATTGCAAATAGTCATTCTACTTTCAATGCTTAGCCCTTTAATGCACTCTCCCATAAATTCAATCGTATAACCAGTTCCTCCAGATGCTCCAATATGATTTATAATATAAAGAATTAAATCTTTTGATGAAACAAATTCACTAAGCTGGTTTTTTATATTAATTTTTAAATTCTTTTCTTTAGTAAGATTAATGCATTGTGTGGCTAATACATGTTCAACATCACTAGTGCCTATCCCAAAAGCCAATGAAGCCAAAGCACCATGTGTAGAGGTATGTGAGTCACCACAAACAAGTGTCATCCCAGGTTGGGTAATTCCTAATTCGGGGCCTATTACATGAACAATTCCTTGGTTAATATCATTTAAATCAAAATAACTTATATTATGTTTAGAACAATTATCAATTAATGTTGAAACCTGCAACCTAGATATTTCATCTTTAATTCCAGATTTTCTATTGAGAGTAGGAACATTATGATCAGAAACAGCAAATATTGATTCTTTGTTCCAAATACCTCTCTTCTTAATTTTCAGGCCATCAAATGCTTGTGGAGAAGTAACTTCATGGACTAAATGTCTATCGATATATAATAATGATGAGCCATCATCATTTAAGTGAACTTGGTGCTCATTCCAGATTTTGTCATAAAGCGTTTCTTTCATTATCTAAAAATAAGTACAGTTAGTTTAATTTGAATTTTGAGCTCTATCTCTTAAGAATAGGTCACATAATACAAGTGCCATCATAGCCTCTGCAATTGGTGTTGCTCTTATTCCAACGCATGGGTCATGTCTTCCTTTTGTTACAATCGTAGTATCTTTATTATCATTTGTGATAGTTAATCCTGGTACCAAGATGCTTGATGTTGGTTTCAATGCCATTTTCACAACTACATCCTGTCCTGTAGAGATACCACCAAGGGTACCTCCAGCATTATTAGATAAAAAACCTTTTGATGAAATCTCATCGCGACATTCTGATCCTTTTTGCGTTATTACATCAAACCCGCTTCCTATTTCTACTCCTTTTACGGCATTTATAGACATCATGGCATATGCTAATAAAGCATCTAACTTGTCAAATACTGGATCTCCCAATCCTATCGGTACATTTTTAGCAATTACAGATACTTCCGCTCCTATAGAATCACCACTTTTTCTAATTGTGTTGATATATTCTTCTAGTATAGGAACCATTTTTTTATCTGGAAAGAAAAATGGATTCTTCTCTATTTCATTAAAATCAATGGTTTCTGGCGAATATTTACCAATCTTTGAAACATAACCAAATATATCAAGGTCAAGTTTATGCTTAAGGTATTTTTTTGCAATGGCTCCACCTGCAACCCTGGCCACAGTCTCTCTTGCAGATGATCTTCCTGCTCCCCTGTAATCTCTAAAACCATATTTTTTTGTATAGGTGAAGTCAGCATGACCCGGTCGAAACTTTTCTTTTATTTCTCCATAATCTTTGGGTCTCTGGTCTTCATTAACAATCATTAAACAAATTGGTGTGCCGGTAGTTTTACCTTCAAATGTGCCGGAAAGTATTTCAACTTTATCGGTTTCTTTTCTTTGAGAGGTAAACTTTGATTTTCCAGGCTTTCTTCTGTCTAAATCTTTTTGTATGTCAGATTCGTCTAAATTTAATCCAGGAGGACAGCCGTCCACAATACAGCCCAAGGCTTTCCCATGACTCTCCCCGAATGACGTAAGAGTGAATATTTTACCAAATGTATTACCAGACATAATTAGGACTTCAAAAAAAATTAGTAAATTTTAAATAAATATCATATATTTACTTTGTTATTATATAGTAATTAAGCTAATAATTAAATTAATTGAGTAGTAATGCATAAATCATACATAATAATTCTAATAATACTGGTTACCTTTTTTGTGGTTAAATACACTGAAAAAGATAATTATGACCAGTCTTATATACAATTAAATTCAAAGAGTCATTTCTTTAACGAAAACATGATAATAGAATCAACTAAGCATGATAGCTTCACAAATACAAATCTTAAAAATCATGTTAGCCTTATATTCTTTGGCTATACAAGTTGCCCAGATTACTGCCCAGATACATTGGCAAAATTAAACAAAATATTTAAAAATCTAAATGTAAATCCTGAATCAACGGCCTTGCAGGTACTATTTATTTCAGTAGATTTAGAAAATGATGATATAGTTACTCTCAGAAAATATGTGGAATATTTTAATAAAGATTTTATTGGGTTAAGCATGTCATCAAAAACTCTTGAAGAATTAACAAAATCAGTAGGGGTATATTTTAAAAAAGTATCATCAACAGATGATATTGATTTTTATGATCATACTGGAACAGTCTTTATAGTAGGAAAAGATAGTCGTCTTATAGGAATATATTCTCCGCCATTTAATGAAAAAAATATCAAAAATGATATAACTCAATTACTAAGCCTAAATGATTAAAAAATATTTTGTTGTGATTAAAGGTTTTCTACAAGCATATTGGCTATTTATAATTCCTCATCACCTATTTTCCAGACTAACATACATAATTACGAGGACAGAAAACCCGCTGACAAGCTATTTAATTAAAACTTATATTAATCTCTTCAATGTAAATATGAATGAATGTGAAAAAGAGTCAATAAATGACTATAAAACATTTTGTGAGTTCTTTACAAGAAAACTTAAAAGTAGTATTCATAAAATTGATACAAAGAAAGGCTCTATTGTTTCATCATGTGATGGAAAAATTTTAGAATATGGAAAAATAGAAAATAATACTATCCTCCAAGTTAAGGGAAAGAAAATTCATATCAGAGATTTGTTAAATAATGATGATGAATCTGCTACAGCTTATAGAGATGGTTCATTTGTAACGATATATCTTTCTCCAAAAGATTATCATAGAGTGCATATGCCATATAGTGGAAAATTATTTAAGACTATTCATATTCCTGGAAGGCTATATAGTGTTGCAACTCATTCTGTAAAATATATTAAAAACCTTTATGCTAGAAATGAAAGGTTAGTGTGTAGCTTTAATGAAAATCAACTAAAATTCTCTGTAATATTTATAGGCGCAATAAATGTTTCGTCGATAGAAGTGTCTTGGAAAGGTGAAGTGTCGCCTCCTCTACCTAAAAAAACAATAACTACGAAATATTCTAAAAAAAATATTATATTAAAAAAAGGACAAGAGCTTGGAATGTTTAAAAGTGGTTCAACAGTAATATTGCTTTTTAATAAAAAAGTTGATCTTGTATCTAATCTTAAACGTGGTAAGAGTATTAGAGTCGGCAACCAAATTGGTAATATAATTAATTAAACCTATAATTCATGGTTTGCATAATCTGGAAAAGTCTCTTTTAAGTCAAATGACTTAGAAAAATCACAAAATTTTAAAGCATAATCTATAATGAGCTTTGCATCTGGGTTATTCTTTAAATCTATATGATTTGAATGTTTGTCAATGAGTACATTAGTTTTAGTTTTATAAATATCCCAGCAATCTGAAACAAGATGGAAGTCTGTTTCCCTATTAAAAGTAATTTTAGAAAAATCTGATAATAATATTTCACTCATAGGGTTATATGCATTTTCAGATACATTAAATAATCCCCAATATACATTTTCACTATATGCTTTCTTAATACATAAAATATCTGGATGTTCCGATATTTTATAATACTCATAAGCCATTAGTGATAAGGATGGTATGCCGATAGCGGGGATCTTATGTGAATATCCAATAGCCTGTGAAATAGAAGCTGCTATTCTAGTACCTGTAAAGCTAGCGGGCCCTTTATTAAAAACTACTGCATTTAAATCTTGAATATCAAGTTTGTTTTTTTTAAGTATATTATCGATTGTTGATAATATGATTTGGCTAGCCTTTATCTTTTGGTTATTATTTTCAACAAATATTTTACTGTCCATTTTTAGTGCTATTGATAACATATAACCAGAAGAGTCTATAGATAAAATATTCATGAATTAATATAGTACAGTATGACTTTTTTATATACAATTTTAAGAAACAGAATAATATCGCTCCCTGTAGTTAAATTGGATATAACAAGACCCTCCTAAGGTTTAGTTCCTGGTTCGATTCCGGGCGGGGAGGTATAAGTCAACCTAATAATCAATGTATTCAACAAATATTAAATTAATCTAGTTTTCGTACCACCAAATATGCCACCATTTGCTTTAAAAATAGCCATGAATATTGTTATGATGAGATTATATAAGAATAAAGGGGAATAAAATGAATAAATTTATAATACTTACAAGTGCATTTTTGTTTGCGAGCTGTGCCTCTATAACTCAGGGGACTAATCAATTATTGGCTTTTAGCATAAGTCCAGTTGAAGCAACTTGCACAGTTACTTCTGATGACGGAGGACAAGTAGGTTCTGTATCTGGGTCCATTAATATGTTGCAGGTGTCTAAAGATAATAGTGATTTACTCGTCAACTGTGTTGCAGAAGGTTATAAGCCTAAAATAACAAGATTGACTTCTTCTACTCAGACTGCTGGAGTTATAGGTATAGTTATAGATTTAGGTATAGTTGATATGTTGACAGGGGCTATGTGGAAATATCCTGACCATACAACCATTATAATGGAAAAGGAATAAGTCTATTAATAAAATACTTCCCATAATATTAGTTGTTGTTTTATCTTGGTAATGTACGAAATAGCGGCAAATTTAGTATTAATTATTCATTTTGCTTTTATTCTCTTTGTTGTATTTGGCGCATTATTTTTTTTTGCTTCAGCAAAGATTATTTTTATACATATTCCTACCCTAATTTGGGGGTCCTATACCATGTTTACTCATTCCGCATGTCCTCTGACTCATCTTGAAAATTGGCTTTTACATAAAGCCAATCTAGCAACATATTCCGAAGGTTTTATTCAACATTACATAATACCGATTGTTTATCCAATAGGCCTTAGTAAAGATTTACAAATATATCTGGGAATAACCCTAATAGTCCTAAATATAATTATTTATGGTTTTATATTTAATAAACTTAAAATCAGAGATTTTTAGAATGATGTAATTAAAAGAATAATAAATTTAATATTCTACTGCACCAGACAAACTTATTAAGTTGTGTTATAATAAATTATGTGAGTGATTTAGATTTAATTTCAAAACTTCCATCAAACGTAAAACTTCAAAAATCCAGTCTCGGCAACATCGCAAAATATGATTTTAACAGTTTTGAAGAATTGAAAACATTCTTCCTAGAAAACCTTAAATTCTTCAAAGACAACAAATTCAAAACTAAGGCAATTGGCAAGACGATTTATGTTTGGTGTAAGGATTAATATTTAACAAAGGAGGTCAAATGGGTAGTTTTAGTTTAACTTCAAAAGATTGCATTCCTATATACACAGAAAAACCCATCACAGATAAAGACAAATTTTTTAATGATGCCTTTGAATGGTGGTTTAAATATAAATTTTCAGAAGAGGGTATTATTGAATACAAACTTGAAACTACGAAATATAGGATTATAAATGAGTATGTAAGGACATGGAGGTTCTTTGAAAAATTAGAAACATTGCCAGAAGAACACTTTGAAGGGAAAACCTTTTATGATTTTTTAACTGGTATCCAGAGATTTACTTATGTTCCAACCATGAGGAAGGATACATACGATTAAAGTCTGTGGGTTCGAATCCCACTCTCTCCGTAGATAAAATTTACTAATGGAGTAATGATTAACATTTAACAAAGGAGGTCAAAATAGAAACAGTAGATATAATGTCAGACCCAGCAGCAATAAAAGTATTAGCACGTGTTATTATTTCTCTTGCTTTATACATTCCCTTGTATATCTGGCTTAAATAAAAGTGATGAATAAAATACTTCCCATAAGTAAGTGTGTGGCTAGAGTAGTCTTTTAATCAAATGACACATAAGTGCCATCTGATTTTGTGGAGACGGCGGGAATCGAACCCGCGTCCAAGAGCACTCAGTTCTTATTACTACATCTTTAGTTTATCTTTAATTTAATTATAATAAAGTATGAGAAATATATTTTTATTTATTAGTGTTGGAATACTTGCATCGTTAAGTTATGCATCTGAACTTTACAGGGCTTCACCTGAAAAATATATAGGAAAATCTAAGACGATTGAGTTAGATATTGGCAAAGAATATATGGCTGTTACATCTGACCCTCAAGCAACTAAAGCTGCATATGAAATATTATCAGATGGCGGATCAGCTGCTGACGCTGCGATAGCCGCACAACTCGTATTAGGACTAACTGAGCCGCAATCTTCTGGTTTGGGAGGAGGTGCATTTATTATGTATTATGATGCTAATAACAAAACCCTCACAGCATTGGATGGTCGTGAAACGGCTCCTTTAGCTAGTATGCCAGAATATTTTCTAAAGAATAATATAGAACCAATGGGTTTCTACGAAGCTGTACTTGATGGCCGTTCTGTAGGTATACCAGGAACTCCTGCACTTTTAGGGGAACTTCATGAGAGATTTGGTAAAACGAATATGCAAAAACTAATTGAGCCAGCTTTAAATTTAGCTGTTAATGGATTTTCTCCTTCCAAGGGTTTGCTTGAATCTTTAGAGAATGATATTGGTAGACTTGATCAGAGCAACATAGGTAAAGAATATTTTTATAACAAAAAAATCATCAAAAATAATGAGTATGCATCTATATTAAAAAATTTTGCAAATAAGGGCTACGATATATTTTATAAGAGTCCAATCTCAACTAATATCATAAATGCTGTTAATAAAAAAAATGGAGTTCTGACACAAAAAGATTTTGATATCTATAATGTTATAGAGAGAAAGCCAGTCTGTGCTATATTCCAAAAACAAAAGGTTTGCTCGATGGGTGAACCCTCATCAGGCGCGCTTACCATGCTGCAGATATTAAAACTTATTGATCATGACCCAACATGGCATAATTATATAGAGGCTTCAAAACTTGCTTTTGCTGATAGAAATTATTACATAGCCGATCCTGATTTCGTTAAAACCCCAGGTGAGCTTCTGTTAGAGGATAACTATGTTTTAAAAAGGCGCGCTCTAATTTCTAATAATAATGTTATAACTAATGCACAACATGGAACCCCGTCTGGTTGGAAAGAAAGTAACCAAGCTATATATAATGGCCTTAATGAATCAGGTACAACTCATATTTCTATAATTGATAAATATGGGAATGCAATTTCTATGACATCTACAATTGAAAACGCCTTTGGATCAAGAATTATGGCCAATGGTTATCTTTTAAATAATGAGCTTACTGATTTTTCATTCGCTCCTATAAAAAATAATAATCTAGTAGCTAATAGAGTGCAGGCTGGTAAAAGACCGAGGTCATCAATGACACCAACAATTGTTTTTTCTACATCAACCAATAAGCCTATCCTCATTATTGGTTCAGCAGGTGGGAGTAGAATAATAGGGTATGTCACACAAAGAATAATAGATGTCTTATACAATAATATACCTTTGGAAGATGCCATAAACTCTCCCCACATCTTGAGCCGTGGCGGTAATGTTGAGACTGAAGAGCAATCTCTTATCACAGATATTTTGGAACAAAAAGGACATATGCTTAATATTACTTCTCTGGCTAGTGGACTTACTGCAATCCATATTGACTCAGAAAAAAATCTTATAAAGGGTGTCTCAGATCCTAGGCGCATTGGAATTGCATTAGGGAAATAACTTATGTTCATATCTTCTTGCTATAGCATAAATAATATAACTAGATTATAGGCGATAAGATATAAATTAGGTGAAGGAGGAGAATATGATCTCTGGAACTATCAGTGTGTTGACAGTGATGCATAAAATACTTCTCATAATAGAAGTGAGTGTGTAGGTAGGTCTTTTAATCCCAAATATTATCAAAACAGTTATGAATATTGTTATGATTAAGATATAAGAAAAATAATTTTAGATGATGGTTATTTTTCTTTTGAATATTTTTGCGGAATTTCGCAATGCCATTGAAGTTAAAAATAGTGTAATTATTGGTTTGTATTGAGATAAAATTAAAAGATAAAGATAATTAATATATTATGGGAATAAAAACAACATTTCATGAAATGAATTTAAAAGAGATACTAAAGGTACCATTTAAAATGGCTCCTCTCTTTGAAAAATATGATGGTCCCCTAGAATTTAAACATGATAGGGATATGACAGTTCAAAGAGATATTGAGTTGAAAGAGTTAGGTAACCAAATATGGTTTGAATCAGATTTAGCAAAGGAAAAAGATTGGGTTAATAAAGTCGCAGATATTATAGATTATGGTGTAGATTTTAGAAGTCCATATGAAGATATAGTTGATTGGGGTGTAAACAATTCTAACGATTTAGTCATTATGCATAAAGGTAAAGTTGAAGCATGTTTTGTTGCTTGTGCAAGTGGTTGGAATCCAGGTGATAAAAAGGGTAAGACTTTAGAAGAATTACACGAACCTGTTGCCGATTCTGAAGCATTAAGAAAGGCAAGTGATAGTATATGGAAAGCAATGACAAGTGGTCAAATGTTTCACCGATATACATGGGGGATTTCACCTTTAAAAACATATAGTAACCATCTACATTGGCCAAAACCAGATTTCAGTTCTTTAAATGATTTATACTTTAGAGTGGAACATGAAAGAACAATAACAGTAGATGAAGACACAGCTGCTTTTCTTATCGAAGTAGATGTCTGGCCTTTACAACAAATATTTCATCTACATGACACCACATATGACAGTGGTAGAAATTCTTATAGAAAATTAATTAGAGATTCTATCTATAGTATGTCTGATGCTGTATTAGATTATAAAAATTTAGGAAAAGTGAAAAGGTTGTTAAAGAAATCAGAAATGGTTGGAAGATATAACAATCAAAATATTATATGAGGAAAAATGACATGTCTACAGCAACAAATTTTGTTGCGATTAATCTATCAATAAATATAGCTATATAAAGTTTGACAAGAAAGATGAAACATTGCTTGAAAAACAAACTAGTGTGATGACCAATAAGGAATATCACACAGTTTATAAATGCAAAAAAATATTCTAATGCATAGAGATGAATAAAATACTTCCCATAATATTAGTTTCTTTTTTCTAACAAGTTGTGGAAGTGGAAGAAATTATTTTAAATGGAGGTAGATATGTATAAATTGTTTGTTATTTTAATATTATGGATATTTTTTATTCCAAACCTTTATGCAGATAACTATATTGCATCAAGACAAGAATTGTGGTTTTCTGATTCGAGTTATTATAAAACATCTCATCACATAAAAATTGGGAAAAGTGTTATGTTTAATAATTATAATTTTTTTGGTGAAGTAGGTATTGGTGAAGATATTGATGAAGGCACTCCAGTAGGTTCTGGGTCATCATTTGATTATCTTAGATTTGGAGTTAGTAAAACTTTCTTTGATTCTTTTAAAGTTAATGTTAATTATCGTAGTAAGATGAAATCTGATGATAGAGACCTTAACTGGATTGTCATTAATACTAAATATAAATTTTAGGTAGTAATGGCTATGGGTACTCTTGACATTGTGTCTATTGCCTAATGTTTTCAATGGGTGTTGTACTTCAAACTTTCTATTTGCCACTCACTTGCCACAAAACATCAAAAACTAAGGTAAGATTAAAAGAAAACAGGGGGTTTTCTTACTTATGAAAACAAAAATTGATGATGCTTTCGCTTCAAATGCTTGGACAGAAAATAAGACATCAGCTAAATAAATTGTGGGTAAATGCGTGGGTAAATAAATGATATAATAAATCTATGAAATTGTTGTTCTCAATTTTTTTAATATCTTTGATATTAAGCGACAGTGCGTATGGCGATAGTCGTTTTCCCATTACTATAGATTCAAAAGAACAGATCCTAAAAGGAAAAATATTATATAACCAAAACTGCGCTAGTTGTCATAAGAAAGATTTAAGTGGAACCAAAATTTGGAGGTCAGTTGATGCAGATGGCCACACCGTACCACCTCCACTAAATGGTACTGCTCACACATGGCACCATCCTGACAAATTATTACATCAAATTATAAAATATGGATTTGCCAATTTGATGAAGGATTATGAAGGAAAAATGTATGGGTTTAGTGATAGGTTAAGTGACCAAGATATAGATTCTATTCTAGCCTACATAAAATCACATTGGCCTGAGGAGATTTATAAACGTCATCTTAAGATGAGTAGACAATCAAAGCTGTAAGTAAAACTACTAATGATAATGCAAATAACATGCAAATAGTCATAATATATTATGCTGAGTAAGCGTGTGCGCAGGGTAGTCTTTTAATCAAATTAAGACACTATAATAATGAATCAATTAAGAGTGTATTGTGTGCTTGTGTAGTGTGTATCTTTACTTACTTAATGAAATAAATCTTATTAGTCTCTAAAATTATCAAATTGGATTGGGATATTGTACTTTTTATCTTTTATAAGCTGAATGGCCTGCTGTAATTCATCTCTTTTTTTACCAGAAACCCTAATACTATCTCCTTGAATTGCAGCTTGAACTTTTATTTTAGATTGTTTAATTAAAGTTGTAATACTTTTTGCTAATTCTCTATCTATTCCTTCTTGGAGCTCAACAGTTTGCCTTGCGGTATTGTTTGATATCTCGATTTTTCCAGGTTTTAAGATTCTAATATCCATTTTTCTTTTGCTAATAGCCTCTTGTAATACAGAGTCCATTTGTCGTATATGAAAACCTTCTTTAGCTGACAAAAGAATTAATCCATCATTTAAATTAAATTCTGCATCTGTATCTTTAAAATCAAATCTATTTTTTAGCACCCTGTTTGCCTGATCAACAACGTTTGTTAACTCATGTTTATTAATCTCTGATTTAATATCAAATGATGGCATAGGATTTGTGTCGGCAATCTATTAAATGTATAAATATAATATACCGTAATTCTATGGGTAAGGATAGGCTTAGCTTTGCGGGCGGAGAGGAATATCAAGTCATTAATACTAATAACTATAACAAAAATAATATTAACTTATAATAAGCTCTCAATAAAGCCTCATGTCTATTAAAAAAATCAATACCAAATTAATAAAACAAATCTTTTAATTCCTTATTCGATAATTTTATTGGATTATTGTTTAAGCGGTCTAAGTTAATTTCATTTAAGATTTGCTGTATATCATAATCAGTCTCTATTCCTATTTCTTTATAATCTTGTTCTAATGAAAGACTATCCATTAAATCTAGCCAATATGAATAATTGTACTCAAATACTTTAGAACAATGAAATTATTTTGATACAGCTTAACTAACATAGTTTTTAGTGTTTATAATACTATTAATTTGATTATTAATAACTTTGTGTGGTGGGTTATTAGAATTATAGTTCATAACATATTCTTGTTGATTTTTAGTCATCTTAATATAGTCATCAATATTCATACTATGAATGGCATTTATTTTGTCCTGCATATCATCGAATGAAATAAATTTATATTTGATAGGAGAGTCATAATCAAATAGATTTTTGTTATCAGTAAAATCAATGTGCAATACTTTATTTTTAATAGCTAACATTTCTAATAGGAGTGTAGACTGATATGCAACTGTGACTTTACTTTCACTAGAAGCCTTATAGCTACTATATGATTTCACTTGTCCTGTAGTTAGATTAATATCATTACCAAAAATAGATTTATAATAATTTATTTCTTCATCACTCTTTGATCTAATAGCTATCACAATTGATTTATCATTATTCTGACAATAATCTTTTAAATATTTATCTAATAACATATTATTCTCTGATATTTCTTTTGTGATTGCGCACTTTTGTATTCCATCCTTTTTTTTGTAATTTGACAAAAGACAAATATCATATTTTTTAGCAATATCTTGAGATTTCAACTGTGATATACCCAATCTAAGCGAACCGCATGGGAATGATTTATTTATATGAAACCCCATCTTTTTATAAAAATCTATATCATAATCGCCAAAGCAAAAATAATAGTCGTGATTAATTTCTACTGGAGAAATCTTTCTTAAGATATCAAATTCAAATTTTTGTCTGATGCCATTTTGGATTGCCATGTATCTCGCAGTTCTATCATTTCTTATTAACCAGTGATATAACAAGTTATTGTCTATGAATGTAATTACAATCTTCGGGTTATATAAATTGATAGTAGACAGTAAGTATATTTTATACAAATATGATAAAATATTTTTTTCCTTGTTTTTTACTTTTATTATATTTTTTATGAATCTCCAGATCATTGAGGGAGTAATAAAAAATATATTTATTTTACTCTCTATAACCTTATAGGTATATCTTTTGTCAATCACATGATTTGTAAATAAATATTCACCTATACTATCTAGAATTACAATATCTACCTCTTCAGGTTTCTTAAATTTGATATACATTAATTTTTATTATTTAAATATTAGGATGTGGTTTTCTTCAACCCTGTACTTTATAGAACCATGGTAACCTTTCGGGCGGGGAAGTGTCAAAATTAAATTAATTTAAAAAATCTTGAATCTCTTGATTGAAAATGAAGTCATTTTTTGTTAGTGCTCTTCTAAGATAAAGTCCCTTTAAGGACACAACTCTACTAAGCGCGACATATGTTTGTCCATGAGCAAAGGCTCCATAATCCATATCTATTATTACATTTTCAAAAGTTTGTCCCTGACATTTATGAATTGTTGCGGCCCAAGCAAGTTTTAATGGATATTGTATAAATGTTGCACTTACAGAAGGTATGATTTTATTATCTGAGATTTTATAATTAAATTTTTCCCACTTCTCTTTTTCTAATTTATAAATTTCATCTTTTAATTGTATATAAATATTATTCTTGGTGAGTTTATCAATTATTGCCAATGTTCCATTAACCCAATTTTTTCCATTCTTAGTCAACATAACTTGTGCGCCAACTTTCAATTTAAGATTCTCTGCAACTGGGTTTCCAGAAAAACTTCCATCTTGTTCTGCTTCATAAGAAAATTCATCTTTCTTAATATTTTTTAGATTTCTCGAGTTAATATTATTAACCTTATTATTTGTTGGCGACAAAGTTATAATTTCTGATGGAATTTCATCATCATTCGCAATCACTCTTTTATTAAATTCACTAAGATCATCATCCTCTAACATAGAACTTCTAGCTTTATCTAGTAACTCAATTAGTTTTTTATCCTTTTGTCGATAGACCTTTTCTAATTCATACTTTACTAAATCTAAAGAATTAACAATATTAGAATTAAAAAAGAATTGGCCATCAGGATAAAGTTTTTCCATAACTTCAGCGTCATCTGAAGTTATTACGGGTGGTAGCTGAAATAAATCACCCACCAATATAATTTGAATGCCACCAAAAGGTTTGTCATTACCTCTGGTTAATTGTAATGTATAATTAATTGCATCTAAGATATCCGGTCTCAGCATTGAAACTTCATCAATTATAATTGAGTCAATTTTATTAATTAACCTTCTATTATAATGTTTTTTGATATCATTTTTTGTCAGTGCATGAAATGGAAAATTAAAAAAGGAGTGAATTGTTTTTGCATTAATATTTAAAGCTGCAATTGCTGTTGGCGCTAAAATAACTAAATTCTTTTTTGTTTTTCTTCTAATATAATTTATAAGAGAAGATTTTCCTGTTCCAGCTTTGCCTGTAATAAAAAGATGATTACTGTAATTTTCAAAATCTCTAATTATCGCTTTAAAATTATCATTAAGTTCAAATTTTTGATTTATCATTTATAACTTAGTATTAAATTAATTTAATGATAGTTGCAATAATTCTGCAAATTTAAAAATGACTAAGAAAATTGCTACCAAAAAGCAAAAAAACAAAGAGACTATAACAGGGGGAATTAAATTTGGTTTACTTTTAGATAAAAGAGATATAGTCATTTTTTCAATTATTTTCTGAGATAAATATATTATGTTACCAAATATAAGTGTAGCTACAATCGGGCCTATAATAAAAAATACGAAAGGCTTCCAAGAATAACGTTCAGAAAAATCAAAATCTATTGAATAAATATACATACTTGACACAAACCAAAATAAAATAGATATTATATTTGCATTTTTTTTTACTTTATTATTTTGAAGCTCTTGCTGAATCTTCATTTTATTTTTTTTGTTAATGTCCATTTTATTTTTTCACTCGTGATGCATATTCATTAGTAGACGTGTCTACCTTTATTTGCTCACCTTCTTTGATAAATATTGGAACTTTAACAATCTCTCCATTCTCAAGTTTTGCATCTTTTAATGTTGAAGACACGGTGTCACCTTTTATTGTGTCTTCTGTAGATGAAACTGTTAGGTTAACAAATTTTGGCGGATCAACTTGAATAATATTACCGTTCCATATTGTAACATCACACTCTTTACCATCTTGTAACCACCTGGAATTATCACTAAGAATATCTTTGCCAATATCAGTTTGTTCATATGTCTCAAGATTCATAAAAAAATATATATTATTTTCTTTATATAGGAATTGCATCTTAGTATTCAGAACATCAGCTTCTTGTAGTGACTCACCAATTTTAATAGTTTTTTCTAAAACTTTATTATTTAAAAGATTTCTAATTTTTATCCTAGTAAAAGCTTGACCTTTGCCTGGATTAACAAAATCCGTATCTAATATTATGTAAGGTTGGTTTTCAATGAGAACTTTGTTTCCATTTCTTAAAGAAGATGCATTATCAGCCATTAACTAATTTGTTGTTCTGATAATGAAACTATTTCAGCATCTTGCAATGCTACTATACGTTCTGATAAAGGTGGGTGGGTAGAAAATAATTTTTTTAATGTTGATGATTCTCCTTTATTAGATATACCAAATGCTACCATCTGATCAGGAAGTTTAGCTGCAGTATTTTTTTGCAAGACGTTTAAAGCTGAAATCATATTTTGTTTACCTGCAAGTTGTGCTCCTCCAAAATCGGCTCTGAATTCCCTCCTTCTAGAAAACCAAAAAATTATTGGACTTGCTAAAATACTGAAGAACACAATCAGAAATTGTCGTATAAAGAATTGTATCCAAAAACCTCCTCCTCTCGAATCTCTAAAGATTACTCTCGAAATAAAATGTGCTACCACGAATGCAAAGAAAAAAACAAAAGAGTTTACGATACCTTGTATAAGAGAGAGCGTAACCATATCCCCATTTGATGCATGGCTCATTTCATGTCCAATAACAGCTTCTACTTCATTTCTATTCATCTTATTAACTAATCCAGTGCTCAGCACAACTAGCGAACTGTTTCTTGAGGCTCCTGTTGCAAATGCATTGGGTGCATCTGAAGGTAAAATTCCAATCTCAGGAGTTTTCATGTCAAGTATTTTGGCATGCTTTTCAACAATTGATACATACCATTTCTCAAATTCATTTGAAGGTTGTTTAATAATTTGTATCCCCATTCTCTTAGCTGTCCACTTTGATAAGTAAAGAGATATAAAGGAACCGGCCATACCCCAAACAAGACAAAAAAGCATTAGGGAATTGTAATCTAAATCTATGCCATTTTGTTCATAGATTCCAGTGAACCCAATCAAGCTAAGAACTACACTCACTGTTAAAAGTATTGCTATGCTAGTAATAATAAAAAGTAATATTCGGTTCATATGTTCCTCTATCCGATATTATAAATGGTTTTTCCTTTCTTATGTAAAAATTTTTGTTCTATTTTTTTACCTCTACGAGAGCGTTCCATTATAAATTGTTTTAGATAATCATAATCCATAACTTTGTTTCTTTTCCCCTCGCAAACCGAAACCAATGACTGACCTTTCCTCAAAATACCGGAAAATACAATAGTTTCAGTACTGTTTTTAGGTAAGTTAATAAGTTTAACTCCTCTTCCCCTTGGTAATATGGGGATATTTTGTAGCTTACCAATCAACAGATAATCATTGCTTGTTATCAAT
>Ga0207991_1001051_pt1 | contig 17609 bp, 15 predicted proteins | sample ETN07SmetaG_FD_185786 | JGI IMG/M metagenome (GOLD analysis project Ga0207991, IMG submission 185786) | Marine microbial and viral communities from oxygen minimum zone, Eastern Pacific Ocean - ETNP2014F14-07SV275 (SPAdes) (version 2) | ecosystem: Environmental > Aquatic > Marine > Oceanic ... | reverse complement strand
GAATTCTTGTTCTTTATTTAGGGCATAATTTTACAATAAATCTAAAAATTAGGGGGCACATTTATCACCAAGATGGTTCTGTTTGTAAAACATTGTGAAAATCCGTAATACACTCATCTTGAAATTCTCCTTTGAACTGATGATTAAAGAATCGCCCCATTCCTTCATTTAAAAATAATTTCCAGGATTTTTCTTCCTTCATTGGCAGGACGGGGAAAAATAATGTTTGGGCATTTTTTGCCGCTTTCAAATCCCCGGGGGAATCTCCAATAACCAATATATGTTCCGATGGATATTTTGTTGATAAAGCCGTGAGCATTTCCGTTTTATTTCCTGTCTCTTGTCCGCCAATGGAACGAATATATTGGCTTAGATTATTATCATTCCATTCTCGATGCAGGGTATCTAATGGGGTATTTGAAACGACAACTAAATCTGCCCGATTTTGAAGTTTTTTTAAAGTCTTAATTGCTCCCAACATGGGCGGTAAATTGAAAACAGTTTTTTCTACTGTTTTGTTCACATCTTCACTCCAGTCTAGTAGACTTTGAAATTCATCCTTTTTAATTCCGTCCGCGTCTGTAATAATCATTTTAATGGATTCATTTGAAAGAGCATCATACTTGTCCAAGTATTGGCGCAGGAATTTCAAATCGGGAAGGGTAATGTTTTGAACAGAAATTCTTTCAATTTTATTTAAATAATCAAAACATAATACCAATGCTTTGAATCGGTTTGTCCCACGATTTATTGAAAAGATATTTACATAGTTCCATACTTCATGAACTTCATGGGTAATGGCTGCCAAACCGAAATGACGAATCAAGGTGCCAATGAAACAATCTTTATGTTTGATCTCCATTGAATCAAAAATTGTTCCGTCGGAATCAATTGCAATTAAAAAATCATACTTCGGCGTAAACTGATGCAAATCATCTATCGTTGTAAATGGTGTTAACCTATGTGTCAATTTTTTCTCCGCAACTCAAAATAATACTTTTTTGATCTGGACAAACAAGTTGAATACATTCATTAAAATATTCTATGGATTCCGTATTATTTTTAAACATGTCATAATGATTTGGAATGACCTTCTTTATATGAAGAATCTTGCATAATTCTGCTAATTCCCTCGCCTTTAAGTTACCCACAATTCCTTGTTGTTCTCTCAACTTATCACGACCATTTATAGGTGCAAAAAAATAATCGAAGTTTTTTTGAATCAACCTTTCTATTAACCCATTATATATGATGCCATCTCCCCAAAAAAAGAGTGTTTTATTATGATATTCAATCATGAAGGATAAACAGTCGGGTCGTCCTTGCTTATCTTTTAGTTGATAATGTGCAGCGGAGATAGGTTCAATAATGAAATCATTCACCATTACTTTTTTCCCCGGTTCAAGAAAAACAGTATTTGCTATTGGATATTTTACCGGGCTTTGGTCATAGGCACCGATGGAGCAATACAGATTAAAATCGGCATTAATATTTTGGATTGTCCATGGATCCATGTGATCCACATGGGCGTGGGTACAAAAAACGGCATCTAATTTTTGTATTTTACTTGGTAGAAATGGTGGTGGGTAATTACGCATCATGTAAGGGTCATTCAATCCACTCGGATTTTCAATATAATCGGACAAATATGGATCAATATACAGGGTACAATCCCTTGTCTTTATTACATATCCCGATTGTCCGATAAAGTAAATGGATAACTGATCATCGTTCATTGGTCTATGTTCTATTTGTCGGATTAATTCCATTTTTTATACTATTACTTCTGTCTCTCCAATCGGGAAACCATCGGGAGCCGCCTGCGTGTCGCAAATAATGGTTTTTGTTCCTTTACCATTTTTTAATAAGAATATTGTGGGTGTATTATCTTCCATTGATTGTGCGGATAACACTTTTGAAAGCATTTCTTTTTTTTCTTTACCGAAAATAAGAAATATGAGTCGAGGAATTTTCAAAAAAATATCCATCGAAATTGTTACCCTTTCGAAGGGATCATAAGACTGTTTGAAATGATAACAATATTGTTCCATATTGTTTTCACTAAAAATCCCTGCTGTATGACCATCGCTTCCCATACCCAAGACCGCAATTCTAGGTACATTATTTATTAATCTTTGCTTGATTGCTGCTAAGGCATCCCTTGTATTTAATTCATTTTCAGGAAATGTTTTGATTAATTGGGGTTTTGAACTTTGGTTTATTTGGTCAATGAACTCTCTTTGGATCATTCCTGTATTAGAGTGAACATTATCCAAGGGAACCACACGATCGTCAGTTGCCATAATTGAAATCTCATTCCAATTCAACATATCACCCGCAAGTTCTTTGTAAAATGAAATTGGAGATCTTCCTCCGGGTAATAAAACTAGACCGGGATTTTGAGACACTTCACTTTTAAATAAACGAGAGGCCGCTTTTCCAGCGGCCTCTTTTGATTCAGTCACGATGATTTGAATCGAATTATTTATTGTTGGTCTATGATTGATTTGATAATTCTTCCTGAATGAATTTAATCGTTTCTCTTAACCCATCTTTCAATGGGGTGGGTGATTCTAATTTGTAATAAATCGCACCATCAGGGTCAGTTTGGAAAGGAGATGATTTGTAATGGATTCTATATCCATCTTTTTTGAATATTTTATAAATATCCTTTTTAAGTTGAGATGAAATCATTTCCATTAGCTGGGATATTCGCACGCTTTCACTCCCCAACAAGATAACTTTTTTGTTTTTGAATTGGCTGTTTGCAACATTAATTGATGCATTCACTACATCCTTAATAAAAATATACTGACGCTCTTCTACTCCCGAACCGGAGTGTTGAAATTGGTCTGTGGTTAATGCCTCCTTAATAAGGCGGCTAATGAGATTGGTCTGTTTTGCGCCGGGGCCATATACGGAGCCCAATTGAAGAATGGTATTGTTAAGGCCGTACATTTTATCATAATCATCAATTAGAAGTTCACAGGCCTGTTTTGTTGATTTATAAACACCCCCAACTTTACTATAGACATAGACACTGCTGGAGAAAATTAAGCGTTCTATATTTTCTTGAATACAGGTATCCAGTACGTTAGTCGTCCCCGCAATGTTCACCTCAATGGCTTGGGCAGGATTATTATTCACTATATCCAAATCGGTCACGGCTGCGAAGTGATAAACGATATCCACACCTTCCATGGCCTTTTGAACAAGTCCCTTATCTAAAATCGATCCCTGAATGAATTTCGAATTGGTATGAAGGGATGGGGGTGATTCTGTGTCAAATTGAATCACTTCATTTTTCTTATACAAAGCTTTAGTTAAATGACTCCCTAAAAAACCCGATGATCCAAGAATTAGAATTTTTTTATTTTTCATATTAGGATTGTGATAAATACAGCCCAGTTTGTTTGTCAGTTTCTGTTGATTCAAATATTTTTTCTATTTTAAACCCAGCTGTTTTTAATTCATTTAGTAAAAAATCAAAATCATATCGAACAACATGTAAAGGACCAGAAAATTCCTCGAAAATATAGCCTTCTGGGTTTATACTATAGTCTGAAACATTTTTTTCAACGAATGCAGTAAAAAAAATATTCCCATTTTTTTTAATTATTCTTTTAAAATCGATAAAATACTTACGCATTTCCTCAATTTTCATATGTGAAAAAACAGAATATAGATAAATTAAATCCTGACTTTTGCTATCTATTGGAAATTTAAAATCATCCCCAAATTCATTCCCATCCTCATTATACCTTTCATTTTTAATATTGAAATGTATAAAATTAAGTTGAGATGTATTTTTACTTAAAAATTTCTTACACCAATCAATGGATGGTCTATGAACATCGATACCTATATAGTTTATAGAATCAAATATTTTATTCAAACCTATAGGTAAACGGCCAAAGCCACAGCCTATATCTAATATATTATCATTATTTTTTATCCCAAATTCGAATTTTAATCTTTTGGCTTCTAATATAGCTGATTGATAAAAATAATCATCATCCCTAAACTCTGAGCCACACCATCTACGACGCTTTGGTGGCAAAATAATCCCATTAAATTTTACGGAAGATGTAAATGGCAATTTATCTAATAATTGATGAATCTGCGATTTCATAATTTTCTTGCTTCCTTTTTTGACCCCATAAATTCAGGCATAATTTCTTGATCACTTGCTTCAATATCTTTCCCCCTAATTACAGTAAACAAGGTTTTTAGAATTATAATTAAATCCCCTATCAATGAATTTTGTTTTACGTATTTCACATCCAGTTCAAATCTCTCTTCCCAAGACAAACTGTTTCTACCTGTCACTTGGGCTAAGCCAGTAATGCCAGGCTTAACATTTAATCTTTTTATTTGTGACTTATTAAACCTCGGAAGATACTTAGTTGGCATTGGTCGCGGCCCCACCAAACTCATATCGCCCTTGATCACATTAAACAAAACCGGCAATTCATCAATACTTGTTCGCCTTAACACCCGGCCCCAAGGCGTCAGCCTTGTGATGTCATGTTTTGCACTCAAGGAATGACCATTATCCATTGTTCTGAATTTTACCATTGTAAATGGAAAACCATCTCTTCCTAACCGTTCATGGTGAAAAAAGATGGGGAATCCCTGCGATATAACACTGATAACCGCTGCAATTAATATTATCGGAGATAAAATAATTAGCCCAATCATACTTGCTAAGACGTCAAATAATCGTTTGATCAACCGAAAATCCTTTTTGAGCCATGCCAATCAATAAACTTCCAAAACCTAACCCGCCTGTAATGGAATAAAGGGACTTTTGGAATAGACTGTAATCCCTCACTTGTCCCCATGTTTTGTCTGTATTTCCGCATGTAAATACCATCTTGGTATCCAAATTAAAATTTTTGAATAGACGATATATTGTTTTTTCCCGAAAAGCCCTCAAATGCATCGGCGGTTGAATAAAGCCATAATCGTAGGATAATTTGGACGAAATTTTCCGCAATTTTGATGTGAGTGAATTTTGGTTTGGTAATTCCAAATGAATGATTCCCCCGGGTTTTAGTCGAGCCATTATGCTTTCCATAAATGAAATAGGATCTTCAACATGTTCAATTACCTGGTAAGCCATAACCACATCATATTGACCATTAAGAGAATCGATAGAATAATTTGAAATTGGAATTTGGTTCTTTTCTCCAAATTCTTTCCAGTAAGGATTAATGTCAATTCCAGTCCATGAAACATTGGATTCTTGCCATGGTCTGTAAAAAACGCCTGGCCCGCAGCCCAATTCTAATACGTTTTGGCATTTTCTATTCAAGATAGATTCATAAATGGCTAATCTTTTTTCAGCATATTTCATGGCCAAAGCATTGGTTTTATGAAAGGCCTTGGCCATCATTTCAATTCCTTCCATATGGACAGGTGAAGAATTCCCTCCAGATTCTTTTTCAACCATTTGGCTGCAATAATCCAATCCGCATTGATTGCAATGAATCACGGGGTACTCTCCCCAAGAAAACTTGTTCAATGCATCTGAGCTCGAACAGACAGGGCAGGATTTATTATAATTCGTCATTATTCAAATTCTTCTTTAAGATAAATAGAAACACATTGTATTTTTATTCTCCCCCTTTATCCTTCGGATATTTCCCACGCCAAAGGCGGGCAAGCCCCTCCGCCTATTTTCAAACTGCGGATAAACTTTAAAAAGTGAATCTTTTAATTTACCCACATTTATATACCCCATCTTAAATCTTCCCCATTAGGGGTAGAGACCAAAAGGTTAGAAAACAAAAGTCCTGCGATTTTTTTAACATATAATAAAATATTCTTCAAGTTCTAAGTATTTTAGGCGCTATCAATTACAGTTTCAAATTTTCGAAAATTAGTATTTATGTCAAACTGATGGGATAACTGGCGGGATGCTTTTTTCATTTGGTTTAGTGTTTCATCATTTGTTAATACATCATTTAATATTTTTGCTGCTTGAGATGAATTGTTCTGGGGTATTATAAATCCCGCGCCACTTTCTTTTAATAGGTCTGCCTGCCATCCCCCATAGTTAATCATAATGGGTTTCCCCGCTGCCAAACCATCAAAAAATTTATTTGCAGAATTATGTCCCATCTCAGGTAAATCTATAAAGAAAGATGTGGTAATCGTTGCGGCGGAAAGAAGATCGGGCATTTCATTCTTGGGTAAATACCTTTCCATGAATAATATCTTATTTAATAGATTATACTTTATGGATTGTTTTTGAATTTTTTCCTTTTCAAATCCATCCCCTGTCAATAAAAAACGGACATTGGGATTAATTTTTTGTATCTCTTTTGCAATTTCAACAAGATAAATTACTCCATTTACCCGACCAAATGCACCGGTATAAACGATGAGTGGATGATTAGAAATTCCTGGATAGTTTTTCCTAAAATTAATCCCCTTTTGATCTGAAACATTAAAGTTTTTTCTATCACTTAGGTTTGTCACCACAGAAATTTTATTACTGGGTACCCTTTCTTCCAACACAGAATTCATCCCCGTTGACAATGCGATCACCTTTTCAGACCCTGCATAGGCTTTTTTTTCAAGAAATTGTGCTATTTTAATCATAATTGGAGATTTTAGCGCCCCAATGGCTATGGGTAGCTGTGGCCATAAATCTCTGACTTCAAATATCATTTTTGCCCTTTTGACCCGTTTCAACCATAAAGCAGGAATGGCTATAGTCAAGGGTGTACTGCTGGCAATTATTAAATCATAATTCAGTTTATGGCCAATAATAAAAGTAAACCAAACATATCCCAAGTAGGCCGATATCCGTTCTAAAAAGTTCATTTTATTTGCATAAGGAATGGGAGCCCAATACACATTGATTCCGGATTCGTTTGTGAATGATAATTTTGATTTCCCCTGCCAATTTGTTGTAACCATATGTACAGTATCTCCCCGAGCCACTAACCGTTTTGCAAATTCATATGAACGCGTCGATCCAGGCATGGAAGGCGTATTGAAATATTGATGTAAGTATAAAATATTCATACAGCAAAAATACTATTTACTTTTTTTTAAATTCAAATATTCCACAACCAAAGTTACACCCATAATTATTGAATATATCTTCAGGATTTAATTCTACATCCTTATTTAGTTTTCCATTATCATCAATGTATGAAAATTTATAAACCTCAAGATTTTCACCTGTTAATTTTAAAATGGTTGAAATGTTCATTACCCTGTGAGCATTAAATTCTATCCTTTCCTTGCCTATAGGAACGGACAAATACAACAAACCATTTTTCACGAGTAACTTTACTAGGTTTGATAGTCCTTTTTCTAAACTATATATATCAATCTTATCACCATATCGACCTAACCCGAAGTGCTCTAAAGCATGTAAACAAGAAACCGAATCGCAATAATTGGTCAAATTGAAATTATCACCTACAATATCTTCCTGTTTAAATGTTATATTTTCAATATCTATATTTAATGGACGAATATCGAAAACTTCAAGGGGTCTAAATATTGAAACTGTAGAAACAAAACCATCAATTCTTGAACCAATATCAACATGTTTTAAAGGGTTTCGTTGATAAATTTTTGATGCAACGTAATTATCCTGGTAAAAATAATGGGTTGAAACATTACCGCTTTGCAGATATCTATCAGCGAAAAATGGCGTGTTAAAAGTTATTTTTGTACTCAGTCCTTCCTTTTTCAATTGACGTTTTATTTTAAAATAATCTTTAAATGTAATAGGTAATCCGCGCAGGGATAACATAAATGTTCTCAGGTTGAGACCAAATGCAAGAAACCAAAAAAATATGCTCCTTATAAACCGATTATTTTTGATTTAAGCCTCACCATAATTTTTATTAAAGTATTCATGTGCTTCCTTTTGAATTAAGTATTTTTCCTTCGTTAATCTTTTATCAACTGTTCCTTTTGATTCGTGGTAAACAACAATATCCGGGACATAGAGTATCATTCCATTAATTTTTAACACTATTTCAGCTAAAGTATTTTCCTCAGCGTAAAGAAAGAATTTATTATCGATATAGCCACCTTTATCAAAAAATGAATTTGAAAAGATTAAAAAGGAGCCATGGGCAGCATAGATTGGCATTTCTTTTTCATCAGAATTCATTCCTATATTTTTATTAACAAATAGTTTTCGAACTAATATGATAATTTGGGCAACAAAAAATGAAGAATAATAAAAAATGTGAAATAATTTATTTTTCAAATTAAATTTTGATTTTTGGAATGGGTTTTGATTTTTTTGATTTTCGAGAGAAATTATTTTGGGCGCTAAAATATCAGCCTTCCTGATATTAGAAAATATTTTATCTACAAAATTATTATCCTCAACTAAAATGTCATTATTAGATACAATTATGAATTCATAACGAAATTCCTTTGCAATTTTATTATCAATAATAAATCTTGCGGCACCAAAATAACTTAAGTTTCTTTCCATTTTAAATAAATCAATGTTATTGAATGCATTATTTTTAACAAAATGCAATATTTCATTATAATGCGTCATATTTGAACTATTGTCTGCAATTATAATATCCAAATAATTAAATTTGTCGAGTTTTGAGAGACTTTTTATATAGTTGATTGTTTCCTTGTGGGAATTATAATTGACCGTAATTATTAATCCTTTTTTCATTTACAAGTTACATCCCCAAGACATGATTCGATTTATGTTGAAATAAAAATATTACAGCTATAATAACCCAAGAAAATAATATACTATTGTAATGGAAAATGCTAATCAAAGGCGAATATAAGGTAAAAGCATAAAACATTGAAATGGGCAGTGTGTTGATGATAGAACCTGAAATTCCACGCTGGTAACTCAGTTGCAGGAAGAACCCCATAATAAATGTAATTATAATTGCGCCGGGAATAGAAAAATCAATGACCAATCCTCTTAGCGCCGTGAAAATATTGGTTGAAATTCCGGAAGAAATATTTACGGGCTCATAAAATCCTAATGATCTTTCCATGACTCCCATCAAATTAAACGGACCAGCAAACGTTGTTAATACACCACTCAAATGCACGCTTTCATATTCACCTACCCATTGGGTAAATGCGGCTAAATATCCAAAAAAATAGGCACGAATTCGATCTATTAATAAATCTACAATAATGGAATCCATTCCCTGGCGCAGCCATTGAATCAAAACAAAAAAAGCAGTAAACCCAAGTATGAGGGCCCCACTACTTAGGGCTATTTTTAAATATGGTTTTTTCTTGTTAAAATGTGGATCATTGATCATGGCACCACTCATCAATGCGGAAAAGAATAAAACGAGCCCCAATAAAATACTGGTCCGGGCACCTTCGATTATGCCTAAAATCAGTGCCAATAATAAGGGCACGACTGTTAGTGCCTTCATTTTAAAAGAAATTTGTCTCACACTTAATAATAATCCCCCTAATAGATTCGCCGGGTAAATACAATAGAGGCTATACTTGATTATAAAAGGATAATTGATATAACCACTATATCTATCAACGGCTATCAAGTTGGGTATTGAAACCCAACTCATTGAATAATATCCAAAATTATAGGTATTTAAGGCATGGCGAAATAAAAAAATCAGCCCACCAATACTGATAATGGTAAAAACAACAAGGGGTCGATGAAGGTTACGATAATATGTATTAAGAGATAGGACGGATATCCTATGATTAGGTGGTGACGGTTTGTAGGCAATCACTGATCCTGCAGCACAAGCCATGGACAAAATAGCAATAAACCATATCCCCAGTTGGTCCACCTTAAATTCGGGTGCAAAAAGTAAGGGTACAATCAGAAAAAAAGACCAAGCACTTGCAAAAAACGATCCGGGTGATAGCCATGTTCCGGTTATTTTCCGAGCCATTAAGGCAGATGCAAGTATTGTGATTACGGGAAATATTATCATCAATCAGTTCTTTGACTTTGTCATGACAATCATAGAATAAATACCCGTTAGAATACAATAAACCAGGGCTGATACAAAGGCTGTGTTTGCTGTCGCCTGTACGCCAAAATGAGGAATGTACATACTATTCCCAACCATATTTATGAATAACGATATAAGAAGGAAAACCACCATAATATGTGTCTTCTCTTTTAATTCTAGCATTTTGTGGGTGAGAAATGAAAATTGCCAGAGGAACCCTGCTGATAAGAGAGGCAATAACAATGATTTATATTGACTATTTATTTGAGGTATGGCCATCGTCAAAATGTTAAAAATAATAGTATCAAACAGCCAAATCACAATGCACAATACTATTGCCAATCCAAGCATGACGCCGATTCCCCATCTAATGGTTTGAATGGCCTCTCGAATTTTTGAATCATTCCACAGATTCATGATTCGGGGATGAAGGGCTAAGGTCAGGGGAAAAATGGTAATGGAAAATATCCGGGTGAGCAGCTCCTGTATACCGGCATAAACGCCCAATGTTTCACCGGGTAAATATAGGTTAATAAAAAATCGATCCAAAAAAGGGAAGGCCAGTCCTGCTGCGAACCATATTGATAAGGGTCCCCCATAAAAAAACCATTTTTTTACCCGTATTTTACCTGTCTTTGTTGGTTTAGATACATCAGTAATGAAATGTTTCATCACCTTCTTTTTTAACCCAAATATAATAGTCATTAATAAAAATGATATTCCCACCCCCATAAGAATGGAAAAGCTATTTTTTTGAAATAGAAAATATAGACCCAGTGGAATTGATAATGCCAATATTGATTGACCCAATGTGAGCCAAATGACCTTTTTGGGCTCCAATTTGGCTTGGAAAAAGGTTTTTATATAATTGAATCCACCAATAGAAATAATACTTATGATCGAGATTCCCCATAATTGTATTGAACGGGGTTGAAAAATACTCAACACAGAAAAAACAATCACACTGATTAACCCAGAGTAAGCGAACGCTCTAATTTGTCCAGCTTTATAATCGTCAAACGTATTGTCTTTTGAATAATATCTCAATTGGGCCTGGTTTAACCAGCCAAATCCAATGGCGACTATTAAATACCATTGAGAGAGGAGGAAACTATATTGGCCATATTGTTCTGCACCAATTATTCGCATAAACAAAATAACGGATGCTAATCCTGCGAACCCGGGAACGGTTTTTGACACCGCATATAAAAAAGTTTCTTTTAAGAGTATTCTTTTGGGAATCATTGGATACGGGTAAGATGCAGGAGATTCAAAAGTTTGCTGAACCCATGGCAAAGGACCCCTCTTTTATTCTCCCTATAGCCTTCTTTCCTATGGTAGACAAGCTTTATAAGGGGGGATTGTATGGGTTCTGTTCGAGATAGTTTTCTCTAAAATAGATTGAAAATATTGACATAAAAATGCCAAAAAACAGGGAGAGGACTATGCTTAATCCTCTTCGAGGGCGGGTCAATTTTGTGGGGATATTTGGCCCATCTATCTGCTGAACCATATCATTCCTTTCAACCTCATCAATTTTTGCTTTTTCATGCTGGGTTTTGAGGGTAATGTATAAACTGCTCTGAAGGTCTATTTCTCTACCCATTTCCTGTACACGCATCTCGAGAGATGGGGATGATGATAAATTGCGATTATACTCTCGAAAATTTCTCAATTCTTTCTCCATTTTTTTCATTTCACCCGATACACTTTTTAGTCTTTCTTCAATGAAAAGGCGTTTTTGCCTTACCCGATTTGTTCTTAACTGATTTTGTATTTGACCAGATTTTTCAATCAACCTTTTTGATAGTTCTGCTGCAAATAATGGTTCAAATAATTCCACGGATATGGTAACTACTGGAGAGAGACGATCCTTAGATATCTTTATCATTTTTCGCAAATTGGTTATGGCACGGTTTGTACGGTCCTTTTCCTCATATTTAGAGAGGTTATGCTCCTTAATTAAAATATCTAAAAGTGAAATTTCGCCGTATTTTTTTGTTGAAAATGATTCAGGAAGAATAGTTGAAAGCAAATTACTGCTTTGGACAATTTCAGGATATACCTCATCCCATGGCACCGTACCACCCATGGATAATGGAATACTTATCCCAAGTTGGGCAGCAACGCCTGAAAAACCACTGGAACTGGACCCGTCTTCAGAAATGGGTAACACTTTTGCGATGGATGTGTACACAGGGTTCGCTATCCAAAACACATATAAACTCATTAATAATGTTGTCAGAATTGGTAAACCGAAAAGGACCCTCACATTTTCTTTTAAGATTCTTTTTGTTCGTGGCCAGGAAAATTTTCGGGCATTTATTAAAATTTCTTTTTGGGTTAAAGAATCACCAAAAACTAACTCACGATTAGACTCATCAATTTTATTTATCTCTTTAGCGTTTAAAATCTCTGATGAGTATTTCATCAAATGTTTCGGAGGTATTTCTCCTGTTTTAATCCAACCAGACAAGGTTTGGGGTGTTACATCAAAATATTCCGCCACTTGATAATTACGGCGAAAACCAAAATGGCGCATGACTTCCATGACCACCTCTTCGGCGGTATGTGTTTGATTAGTCATGAATTAATTAAAGACATTAATTAGATCTTTTATTGTGAAATGCCTTCTGCATTGGTTCCCACTAAATAAATGTCAAATAAACTGGCACCGAAGGATTTTGTTGAACCTACAAAAACAAGGTTATTCTGGGCAGTTTCAAATACAGACCAGCCCCAATCATCATAATCGTCTGTACCATAGGCAAATGACCAAATAATATTCCCCTTGTCATCCATCCGGACCATGAATGCATCTTCATCGTAACCAGTAACTACCTGCCGACCGGAAGATCCGACTAACACGATATCGCCCTTTTCGGTCCCCGCAGCACTAAATCGATGATAACTTTTACCATTGGCGGCGAAAGATCTTTGCCAATCTATATTTCCTTCCATATCCATTTTGGCAATTTTTGGTTGATATACCCCGGGCTCAGCCAAAGAGTTTGCGGTTGAACAAATAAAATAATTCCCGTTATTGGTGTTACTGATACTATATATGATTTCATTCGCTTGACCTTCTTCTAAAAATTCCTTTTCCCACAATAATTTTCCCTCTTTATCCGTTCTGAGAACTAAGCCATTTTTAGATCCTTGACTATATCTGTCCCTACCCCCTACAACTAAAAATCCTTCATCTGCCAGTTGGGCAATATCATAAGCCCATTCATGGTTAGGGAATGCAGGATTCCCATGTCCTTTCTGCCAAATGAGATTCCCTTTCTGATCAATTTTAATCAAATAAACATCTGTATTGCCTGAAGAAATCCCCGGGCTGTTGGAATGACCTGCAATTACATATCCGCCCCCTTTAATTTCAATCACCGCTTCACCCACATCCCACATGCCGCCGCCATAGGTTTTTTCCCACATGGTATTCCCGTGAAAATCAGTCTTTACAGCATATACCTGTTGTGCATTTCCGAATGACCAAGTATGACCCACGAATAAGAAGCCACCATCTGAGGTTGCAATAACATCATATCCTTCTTCATTACCGCCGCCGCCGAAACTTTTATCCCATTCCACCAGTCCTCTTGCATTGGTTTTTATGGCCCATAAATCTGTTTGGCCATTAATTTGGGGTGATCGACGACCCACAACGATAATACCACCATCAAATGGTGAGTGAGCTGCATTCCAGCCATAATCGTACCCCTGGGTGCCAAAGCGTCTTGAAAAGCCCGGAGGTGTTTCTCCGCGCCAATTATATCCTTTGCCAATATCTTCGCAAGATAATAGGAAAAGGAGACTTATAAATAAACTATAGGTTTGTTTCCTTATTAAATGCATTTTGGTTTTTTCACTTGTTCTAACAGTCCTCTGATTAGTCGAGAGCAGACTGCTAATTCTCCCGTTTATTTTGAATTCCATCTATTCGTACTCCCCCATTGTCCTATGGACATTTCCCCCTCGTATCAGGGGGAAAGTTAACGTGAGCGGTTGGGCATTGGAATTCATTATCTATTATATCCCCTTAAATCTCTCATTATTTACTGACCCCCGCGCGTTCATTTTATTACGGCGGGCAGGCATCTAAATTCCCGAATAATAATCGGGACTGTGAACTTCCCCCGGAAAGGGGAAGAGCCAAAAGGCTGGAAAAATATTAATGGCAGTGGAAATTTCATTGATTATAATATCCCCCTGAATCCCCCTTTAAAAAGGGGGATTTTTGAACGGGAATTCAATAATGAATTGGAGAGCTTCATTGTTAATAGGTCTGTTAAATCATCTATTATTTTGTGGTGTTTGCTAAAATTGCAATTGTCACTAAGGTTGTAACCAAACTGCTAATCTGCTGGAAACGATCTGGTTTGACATTTTGTTCTGACAATGGCTTCTCGCTTACACGAATGATACTCCCCGGCAAAATCGAAACATTACTACGGGTATTTATTCTGGATGCTTCCCCATATGGGGTAATGTAAACAATATGTTTTTTATCTCCATAGGTGGTTAATCCACCGGCAAAACTGAGGTAATCCTTGGCAGAGTTATTGGCAGACCATGCCATATTCCCGGGATTATGCACCTCCCCCTCTACCTTGACGGTACCCACTATTGGTTTGGCGATTACTGTATCCCCTGGGGTGAGGATTAAATCGCCGGTTTTTGACCCAAAAATAAGTGTATCTCTTTTTACAATTACATTATTAATGTCAGAAGATGTTTGAAGTCCCCCTGATCGGGAGAGAATAGAGTTTAATGTCTCCCTGTTGTTAATAAGGGGGTAAACTCCGGGAGAATTCACGTCTCCCTTTACCACCACCATTTTGGTGGGTGTAAATTTTTCATAAAGGTGAACTGATAAATGATCTGATGGTAAAAATTTAAAATTATCATTTTGGGGGAAATTAAACGGTTGGGTCCTTTGGGTGCCATCTTTACTCGAACGGCGGACTAGTTCAACATCCTTAATATTATTTGGGTCTACATGAACAATCTTAAGGATTATATCGAAAGATAATCCCTCTATCCAAGGAATCTTTGTTAAGGGCCTATTATTAACTGAAATGGAAATAGATTTAACCTGCATTGACTTTTTCGGAAAAATAAGGCTATCACCATTCATTACTGGCGTTGAGTCAAATTGGTTCTTTGATACATAAATATTCGGGGCACCATATCTTGCAATGATAACTTGGTTGCTTCCATTTCGACTGATGCCACCGGCATACTGTAATACAGAATTAATATTATTTTTATCGGTTGTTTCGAAATAGGCCGGTATTAACACAGCACCGGTAACGGCAACTGTTTCTCCCCTTGGGGGTACAACTATGACATCGCTATCCAATATTCGTAACGATTTTGAAAGCCCATTCCCCGTCATGAGTGGATATAGATCCATGGAATCAATAACGCTTCCTTCCCTTTGGACCATTATATTTCTTAAGGTACCGGTTTCAGTGACGCCACCAGCTAATACCAAAATATTTGGGATACTCATGGAAGGATTTACCACATAATTTCCAGGGAATTGGACGTGACCTGCCACTGTTATATTGATGTTTTTTACTTTACCTATTGAAAATTCAAGGTAGGTTAATGGCGGGTTTGAGTTTAGACTGGCATAGACTTTTCCAAATCTTTTATTAATATATGTCTTTGCCTCACTTGCGGTTTTTCCGCCCAAGTATAAAAGTCCCACATTTTTTATAAATACGGTGCCGTCTCTTTCCAGCATGGCCCGTTCATGCTGTTCCGCCTGGCCCCAAACAGATATAATGATTTCATCTCCATACCCCAATATATAGTTAGCGCTTACATTGGCATTATCAATAAACTGGATGGAATCTCTCAAAGAAAAAAAGCTGTATCCAAAATACTGCAATGGGGGAATGCTGTCCGTTGAAAGGAGCAGTCGACTTAATTGGCTCAAATCTTTCTGGATTACTTTCATTTTTTCCCTATAATATTTGGCCATATCACCGGGATCAATCAACAGTCGCACAGGTCCATCGTCGGGATCTTTTTCCGATTCCAACCCTTTTTTAACGACTTCATTCGCCTGCTGATCCGCTTTGAGTTTGTCATATGTATTCATAAACCGTTTTAACTCTTCGGCGGATTGGGCGAAAAGAACACTTCCGAAGATGAATATGAATAATATTCGGGTAATCCGTATGTATTTATTGAGAATCATTCGAATAAATTTAAATAATATTCTGATTAATCGACAATGTTAAAATTTTATAATTTTTAGTGGGAGAAATGATGGTGGAAAATCAGAAATCCGAAGGTAGATCGCAGATTATTTATTTTGGATGTTGAATTATTGGAAGTTGTAGGATAAGGCGCTGAAAAAAGATAAAGTATAAAAGATAATAAAAGGGGGAAGGCTGGCATACTTTAATAAGGGAGTCTTTATTTATTGCTTGAAAGATTTAGAGAGGGTTAAAAATTGACTGTTTTTGAGAGAGAAATAGTGAGGGTGTTGGTTCTTCGAGTGTTTGCCAACGTCCCCTCAGATGCATCGATCTGGTTACCCTGGCCATCCACATAAAAATAGTCGGGAAATCCCAAAAAAGCCTCAAATTGCTTTTCGTAATAAATACCAAACCAGATATCCTTGTACTTATAACGGGTATCCAGGCGGAATTCCATTTTGACCTCTGCAGGACGATGAGACACAATACCATGGCGTTCGTAATTAAAGGCAGGAATTACCATGAGTTTATCTGACAAATACCCTGCATAGATATACCAATCATCAGAATCTGTACCGGAATGGGCGCCCCATCTTCGACCATAATATGAACTGTAATCATACAATCCCCGATTATACCATGTTCCGGGTCCCGTTGGGCGATGGCGAGATGTATAGGTTATCATAAGATTGGTCCATTCGAACCCCCATGCCCAGTTTTTGTTATTTCCAATCCCATAATCCCGAACACCAAAAACCGTGGCCATACTGTGATCAGGCTGGGAGAGAAAATCTGCGAAATACATGCGGTTATCATTAAATGCAATTTCAGTATAAATTTTGATATTCCTTTGGGGGAGTAGCAAAGAAAAATATCCCGAAAGTGTCTGATCCCAAACGTCGTGGCCGCCAACCGTATATTCAGCGCCAATCAAATCGCTGGTAAATATTCCCTCAAATACAATATTACGAGCATCTTTTTCCGTCCATTCATATCCAGCACTTAACACACCCCCCGTGAGGTAATTACGGCTAAAGCCAGCTGAAATAATGACAGGTCCATACCAGGACAACTGGCCGTTAAGGGATGTGTAATATTTACTTGAAACACCTACTTCTTCATTTATGTGAGCAAAAGTGTATAAACCATAAAACCCAAATGATCCAATTCTAATCTCCTGAATGGTTCCTATAATTTGGGCTGGAAAAGGCTGGGTGTTATTTGTCATTTGAAAACTGGAATGAATGCCAGGGCCCCACCAGCGGTTTCCCTCGTGCCAGCCAAAGCCGAGTCCTTTATAATGTAAAAAAGCTAAAATATTTCTAAGACCGCTACTCTCAGGTTTTTGAGACCCGGCCAACGGGCGATCATTCAATACTGAAAAGGTGCCTCCCCTGTTAATGCCATCTACAGATAGAAATTTATT
>Ga0207991_1001049_pt1 | contig 17622 bp, 21 predicted proteins | sample ETN07SmetaG_FD_185786 | JGI IMG/M metagenome (GOLD analysis project Ga0207991, IMG submission 185786) | Marine microbial and viral communities from oxygen minimum zone, Eastern Pacific Ocean - ETNP2014F14-07SV275 (SPAdes) (version 2) | ecosystem: Environmental > Aquatic > Marine > Oceanic ... | reverse complement strand
ATGAACCGTGGAATAGAAATAGATACTAATTTAGCTGATGATATTAACAAAAGTGTAATTCAAGAACAAGTGGAATATGGAGTGGCTGTAAGAATGGCTTGCTTAAAAATTTTTTGCGAATAAATGAAAAAAAAATATTTTATAAACGCTAACATAATTGATCCTAAAAACTCACTAAATGAAAAAGGTGGTTTAATAATAAATGAAGAAGGCAAAATTGAAGCAACGGGAAAAAAAGTTAATAAAAATAATATTCCTTCAAGAGAAAAATGCATAGATGTTAAAGAAAATTATATTTTTCCAGGACTCGTTGATATGAGAGTCTTTGTTGGAGAGCCTGGATACGAATATAAAGAAAACTTTAGAACTTTAAGTAATGCAGCTTTGTCTGGTGGAGTAACTTCAGTTGTCACAATGCCTAACACAAATCCAGTTATTGACAATGTCTCAATGGTAGATTTTCTTAAACGAAGAGGAAGAGATAAGTCAAAAATAAACATATTTCCTACTGCATCACTCACTAAAAATTTGGAAGGAACTAATATGACTGAATTTGGCTTGCTACAAAAAAAAGGAATTATTGGTTTTACTGACGGTTTAAAAACTATACAAAACTCACGTTTAATGTCACGAATTATGAACTCTGCCGGTGACTTAAAATGCCTAATTATACAACATGCTGAAGATTTAGATTTAGCTAAAGACGGAATGGTTAATGATGGAATAATATCAACAAAATTAGGTTTGCAAGGTATCCCTGATATAGCTGAAAAAATAATTATAGAAAGAGACCTAACTTTATTAGAGGAATATAATTGCAGATATCATATATCTCAAATTTCATCTGCAAAATCAGTAGATATTATTAAAATCAAAAAACAAAATTTAGAATTTTCATGTGGAGTATCAATTAATAATTTATCACTAAATGAAAATGATATTGGTAACTTCAGAACTTTTTTAAAACTCTCGCCTCCTCTAAGAAAAGAAGAAGATAGATTATCTTTAGTTGATGGCTTAAAAAATAAAGTAATTGATGTAATCGTTTCTGATCACAAGCCCGAAGATGAGGAACAGAAAAGACTTACTTTTGCTCAAGCTGCTAGTGGTTCATCAGGTATAGAAACATTACTGTCTTTAAGTCTAGAACTTTATCACAATGAATCGATTAAATTAGAAACTATAATTCAAGCTTTAACGTCTAATCCTGCTAAAATTTTAAAAATTAATAAAGGAAATCTAGATATAGGAAATGATGCAGATTTTTGTATTGTAGATATAAATAAACCTTGGATTGTAAAAAAGGATAACTTAATCTCAAAATCTAAAAACACCTCTATTGATGATAAAAAACTTCAAGGAAAAGTAACAAATACATTTGTAAATGGAGTTGAATTATTTAAGTTGTAAATATGGAAGTTATAATTGTAGCTATCACATCATATTTGATGGGCTCTATACCCTTCGGATTTATTTTAACAAAAATTTTTTTAAAAAAAGACATAAGAGATATTGGTTCCGGAAACATTGGAGCAACAAACGCGCTAAGAACTGGGAATAAACCTCTTGGTTATGGAACTTTATTATTAGATGTTTTAAAAGCCATAATTCCAGTTATTTATACAAAATTAAATTACCCAGATTATATTTTTATAACTTCAATATTTGTTTTTATAGGTCACGTTTTTCCACTATGGTTGAAATTTAAAGGTGGCAAAGGAGTTGCTACCTATGTTGGTATATTATTTTCAATTAATTTAATTTATGGAATTGTATTTGTTAGTTTTTGGATTATTACATTTTTAATTTCAAAATATTCTTCTTTAGCATCATTAATAGCAAGTTTTACTATTCCTATTTATTTATTGTTTTTCAATAATGAAAATTTAATATTTTTCTCAATAATGTTTGTTTTGATATTTTATACGCATCGTGAAAATGTTAAACGCCTGAAAAACAAAGAAGAAAATAAGACAAAAATTTATTAATTTGACTATCAAAGACTTTTAGGTAGTTTGTCAAAATATGAATCTCGTTATTGTAGAAAGCCCAGCTAAGGCTAAAACTATTAATAAATATTTAGGGAATGACTATGTTGTATTAGCTAGCTACGGTCACATTAGAGACTTGCCTTCAAAAAATGGATCGGTAGATCCTGAAAATAATTTTAAAATGGTATGGGAGGTTGATAGTTTCTCAAAGAAATATTTAAAAGAAATTGCAGATGCTGCAAAAGATTCTTCTAAAATTATCCTTGCAACTGACCCAGACCGTGAAGGTGAAGCTATTGCTTGGCACGTAAAAGAATATTTGAATGAAAAAAAACTTCTTAAAGATAAACAGGTAGAAAGAGTTGTTTTTAATGAAATTACTAAAAAAGCTGTGACTCATGGAATTGACAATCCTAGACAAATTGAACCTCTGCTTGTTGATGCTTATATGGCAAGAAGAGCTCTAGATTATTTGGTTGGTTTTAATATTTCTCCTATTTTATGGACAAAACTTCCTGGCTCTAAGTCTGCAGGAAGAGTTCAATCTGTGGCTTTAAAACTAATTACTGAAAGAGAACACGAAATTGAGCTCTTTGATCCAAAGGAATTTTGGACATTAAGTATTAAATTTAATGATAAAGATAATAAATCATTAATAGCCAGTATTTTTCAACTTAAAGATAAAAAAATTGAAAAATTTTCATTTAGAAATAAAAATGAAATAGATAAAGCAATCGATGAAGTTAAATCGAAAAAATTTCAAATCGCCGATATATCAAGTAAGACTGTAAACAGAAATCCTTCAGGACCATTCACAACATCAACATTGCAACAAGTATCATCTGGAAGATTAAATTTTGGTGCTTCACGAACTATGCAAATCGCTCAAAAACTATACCAAGGTATTGAAATTGATGGTGAAACAATTGGTTTAATAACTTATATGAGAACGGATGGAACAAACTTATCAACAGATGCTGTTTCTTCCTTCAGAGATTATATAAAAAAAGAATTTGGAGATGAATATCTTCCAGAAAATCCTTTAAATTATTCTGGCAAAAAAGCAAAAAATGCACAAGAAGCTCATGAAGCTATTAGGCCCACTGACATAATGAGAGCTCCAGATACATTAAAAAAATATCTAAGTCCTGATCAACATAAACTTTATGATTTAATATGGAGCAGAGCCCTATCCTCTCAAATGGAATCTGCTAAATTTGATAGAAATACTATTACAATAACTTCAGAGGATAATGAAACAATTTGTAAAGCAAGTGGATCTGTTATTAAATTTGATGGATTCTTAAAGGTTATTAAAGATAACAAAAAAAATGACGATGAAGATATATTGCCGGAAATGTCAAAAGGACCTGTTAATATAGAGTCACTTTTGGATGAGCAACATTTTACACAACCTCCACCAAGATATTCAGAAGCAAGTTTAGTTAAAAAATTAGAAGAATTGGGCATTGGAAGACCATCAACTTATGCGAGTATAATCTCCGTTATATCAACAAGAGGCTATGCTGAAATAATTAATAAAAGATTTCACCCAACCGATAGAGGTAAGTTAATTTCAGCATTCTTAGAAAAACTATTTTCTAAATATGTAGATTATAATTTCACAGCTGAACTAGAAAACCAATTGGATGAAATAACAACAGGCAAAGAAGGTTGGATTAAAGTCCTAGAAATGTTTTGGAAAGATTTTAATCAGAACGTTAAAGAGGTTAAAGAAAAAAGAACTAGGGAAGTTTTAGATTTGTTAAATGATAGTTTAGGTAGTTTAATTTTTGAAAGAGACAAAGAAGGAAATATAAATCGAAAATGTCAACTTTGTGAAAATGGATCTTTAAGTTTGAAAAATAGTTTTCGTGGAGGGGCTTTTATAGGATGTTCAAATTATCCTGAATGTAAATTTACTAGACCGCTATCTAAAGCAAAAGCTGTTCAACAATCTCAATTAGCTGAACCAAAATTAATTGGTAAGCATGAAAATGGTAATGATATGTTTTTAAAAAATGGGAGGTTTGGTCCTTATATACAATATGAAATTATACCCGAAGTCAATGAAGAGCCAGTTAAAAAAAAGAAAGTAAAAAAGAAAAAAAAAGAAAAAGAAAACAACAATCTTAAAAATATTTCAATTCCTAAAGGCATTGAATTAGATACAATAAACTTGGAACGAGCAAAATTTTTATGCTCTCTACCAAAAAGTCTTGGAATAAATCCTGAAAATCAAAAAGAAATTTTATTAAATTCTGGACGATTTGGCCCTTACCTTAAATGTGAAAATAAGTCTGCAAGAATAGAAAATGTAGAAGAAATTTTTTCAATTGGTTTAAACAGAGCAATAACTTTAATAGCTGAGGCAAAACCTGGAAGAATCTCATCTTCGATGATTAAAGATTTGGGAGAACATCCTGAAGACAAGAAGCAAGTCAGAATAATGAAAGGTCAATATGGACCTTACATTAAGTATAAATCATTAAATGCAACTATTCCTGAAGAAAAAGATCCTTCGGAATTAACAATGGAAGAAGCTCTAATATTAATTGAGAAAAGAAAGGAATACGATAAAAGCAAAAAGAGAAAAAAAAAATGAAATTTATAGTTTTTATATTTATGTTCTATATCGGCTTTTCATCTTATTTACTTTCTGATGAAATAATAGACTGTAGCCAATTTGATAAGATAAGTGCAAAATATGTTGAATGCAAAGCAAAAAATTTAAAATCTAATTTAAATAAAAAACAATCTGAAATGAAATCAAAAGTTGAAAATATTAATAAAACTGAAACTGTAAAGAAAATTAAAAAGTCAACATTTGGGCAAAAACTTCTTAAATTTAAAAACAGCAAAACAGGATCGGATTTTTTAAAAAAAAATGACAATTGAAGATAATATAAAAAAATTAAATATAGTTTTACCCAAAGCGGCTGATCCAGTAGGATCATATGTTGCAACAAAAATATCTGGCAAATTACTTTATATATCAGGTCAAATATCTATGAACGACAAAGGTGAATTAATTAAAGGTAAACTTGGAAAAGATTTAAAAACTGAAGATGGTTATTATGCAGCAAAGAGATGTGCTTTAAGTATTGTTGCTCAAGCTAAAAAAGCGTGCAATGACGATTTATCATTAATTGAATCATGTGTTAAATTAACTGGATATGTAAATTCTACAGAAGATTTTGTTGAACAACCAAAAGTTATTAATGGAGCATCTGATATGATTGCATCTATATTTGGTGATATTGGCATGCATACTAGAGCTGCTGTAAGCGCTAATAGTCTTCCACTAGGTGTGGCTGTTGAAGTTGACGCTATTTTTAAAATAAAATAAATTTATCTTCCAATTCCAAAATAATTTATATTATTGTTAATCATTTTTTTATGGGAATAAATATTTCTCAGATCGTAAACTATAAAATTTCTCTTTTTTACCAATTTTTTAAAATTTAAATTTTTAAATTCATTCCACTCAGTGTGTAATATAATTAAATCACTGTTTTTACATGCATGAGATATTTTGTTCTTGAAACTAACATTTTTATATTTTTTAAAATTAATTTTTTCTCCAGAAGGATCATAATAAGAAATCAATGCACCACTTTTGTGTAATAAAGGTATTAGCTTAAGACTAGATGACTCTCTTATATCGTCAGTGTTAGGTTTAAAAGTAACTCCTAAAAAAGTAATACGTTTGTTTTTAATCTTGTTTTTTAACAACTTTTTAATTTTAATTGATAAAATTTTATGTCTAAGTTCGTTAGATTTTACTGTTGATTTAATAATAGATAGATTTGTATTAAATTTTTTTCCAGTTGCTAAAAGCGCTCTTGTATCCTTAGGAAAACACGAGCCACCGTAAGCAGGCCCAGGTCTTAAAAACCTAGAACCAATTCTCTGATCTAATCCCATACCTATAGAAACATCTTCAACATTAACTTTAGTTTTTTCACATAAATTAGCTATTTCATTAATATAAGAAATCTTCGTAGCTAAAAAAGCATTTGAGGCATATTTAATTAATTCAGCTCCTCTTCTTGATGTATTTAAATATTTTGTGCCTTTTTTAATAATCGGATCATATAAATTTTTCATAGTATTGTTTGCTTTTGTATTATTGGTTCCTATTACAATCCTATCAGGAAACATAAAATCTCTAAGCGCTTCACCCTCTCTTAAAAATTCTGGGTTAGATATAACTGAAAATAATTTTTTTGATTTTTTTTGTAATATTATTTTTTCAATTTCATCTCCGGTAGTTACTGGTACAGTCGATTTCATTACAATTACTTTAAATTTCTTAATGTTTTTTCTGATTTCTCGAGTAACTTTATAAACTTGACTTAAATCGGCTGAAAAATTATTTTTTTTAGTAGGTGTACCGACACAAATAAAAATAACGTCCGAATTACTTATTCCATCTTTCAAGTCTTTAGCAAAACTTAATCTATTTGCTTGGTAATTTTTTTTAACTAGCTCTTGTAAACCTGGTTCGTAAATAGGTATTACACCTTTTTTTAAATTTTCAATTTTAGTTTTATTTTTATCTACACATACAACTTGATTTCCTAAATCTGAAAAACAAGCTCCGGTAACAAGTCCTACATAACCAGTGCCAATAACGCATATTTTCATATTTTAGAAATTTCTAATGAAGATTTAATATAACCATTAATTGTTCCACAATCCAAATACTTGCCGGCAAAATTATGACCAATAAATTTATTTTTATCTCTAATCAATGATTGAATAGCATCAGTAATATGAATTTCACCACTCTTTCCTTTTTTTTGTTTTTTCAATTTATTAAATATAGTTCTTGGTAAAATATATCTACCTATAACAACCTTATTTGAAGGTGCCTTTTTAATAGACGGTTTTTCAATAACATCTCCAATTACAAAATTATTTCCAGGTAATTTTTTCTTAATACTAAACACACCCCATCTAGAAACTGTTTTGCTATTAACGCTCATGCTTGCCATAACTGATGAATTATACTTTTTATGAATCAATAACATTTTTTTTGAGCAATTTTTTTTTATTATAATATCGTCAGGCAATAACATTAAAAAATATTTATTTTTTATTAAATGTTTAGCTTTCAATACAGCATCACCAGTACCTAAAGGTTTATTTTGAAAAACAAACTTAATCATTTTTTTGTATTTTAAAATTTTTTTATATTCATTTAAAATACGTTTATCTTTTTTTTCCTTAATGATTTTTTTGTAAAAATTATCTTTAAAAAAATAATTTTTAATCATAATTTTTTTATTTGAAATTATAAATATAATTTCTTTAATACCAGCCTCAATGCATTCTTCTATTATATATTCAATTCCAGGCTTTCCATTAATAGGTAACAATTCTTTTGGACTGACGCTTGTTAAAGGGAGCAACCTTGTTCCTAGTCCTGCTAGTGGAATTATTGCTTGTTTAATCATTTAAATGTTTTACTTATAAACTTAAATTAATACAAATGAAAATAATAAGAAATGTCAAGAATTTGAAAAAAACCATTGTTAACATTCCTAATCTTGGATTTGTTCCTACTATGGGTGCTTTGCACAAAGGACATTTAAAATTAATTAAAAAATCAATAAATAGAAGTCAAAAAACTTTAGTTTCAATTTATGTAAACCCAGCACAATTTAACAAAAAAAAAGATTTTTCAAAATACCCCAGAAATACAAAAAGAGATTTGCAAATTCTAAATAAACAAAAAGTAGATTTTGTATTTTTGCCTAAAACTGATGAAATTTATAAAAGAAAAATACGTAAAAATATGAAAATTCATAGAAAGAAAAATGTTTTATGTGGTAAATTTAGAAAAGGACATTTTGAAGGAGTGGTAGATGTCATTGATAGATTTTTAAGTTTGATAAATCCAAAATATATTTTTTTGGGTGAAAAAGATTTTCAGCAAATTTTCTTAATTAAAAATTATGTAAAAAATAAATTTAAAGTAAAAGTTGTTTCGTGTAAAACAGTTAGAGATAAAAACTATGTTGCTTTGTCTAGTAGAAATTTTCTATTATCCAAAAAAAATTTAGCTACAGCTGGAAAAATTGCAAAAAAGTTGAAGTCATTCAAAAACAAATTGAAAAATAATCAAAATTTTAAAAGGAAGATTAATGATTTAAAAACTAAACTAGTGGAAAAATATAATATAAAATTAGAATATTTAGAATTAAGAAATGAAAAAGACTTATCAGTTTTTAAAAAAAAAAATAAATTTAGACTATTTATTGGTTATTATATTAATAAAGTCAGACTAATTGATAATTTTTAATTTAAGAAAAAATAAGCACCAATTCCTAAAAATGATAAAAAGCCTATAACATCAGTTATAGTTGTAACGAATACACTCGATGCAATAGCAGGATCTATATTCATTCTCTTTAAAGTAACTGGGACTAAAATACCAAATAAACCAGCCACAATCATATTTAAGGTCATTGAAATAGAAATTATTAATGACAACTGTATATCTTTAAACCAAAGCTGAACTACTAAGGCGCTTATAATTGCAAATATTAAACCATTTAATATACCAATGTTAAATTCCTTAATTACAGTTTTAAAAAAATTATTTTTTGTTAAATCGTTAGTAGCTAAAGCTCTAATCGTCACTGCTAATGTTTGCATACCAGCATTTCCACCCATCGAAGCTACAATTGGCATTAAAAAAGCTAGAACGACCATTTGTTCTATTGTTGCGCCAAAAATACTAATTACCCAAGTTGCTAAAAAGGCAGTAAATAAATTAAGTAGAAGCCAATTAAATCTTCTTTTAGTTTTTTTTAAAACTCCATCGGTAATTTCTTCATCGCCTACACCAGCTAATCTCAATGCATCCTCTTCGGCTTCTTCTTTTAAAACAGTTAAAACGTCATCACTTGTTATCATACCAACCAGCTTATTTGATTTATCTACTACACAAGCTGAATTTAAATTATAATTTTCAAATAAATGTCCAACTTCTTCTTGATCCATGTCAACAGGAATGGATAATGGATTTTCAAGCATGATAGATTGCATTTTTGTATCTCTTGAAGTTCTTAAAACTTTTGAAGATGGTACGGTACCAATTGGTTTAAACTCATTATCAACAATGAAAATTTCTAAAAACTCTTCTGGTAAATCTTTATTTTCTCTTAAATAATCTATTGTTTGACCTACTGACCAGTTACTAGGAATGGCTGTAAATTCTCTTTGCATTAATCTTGCTGCTGTATCTTCCGGATAACTTAAACTTTCTTGAAGCGCAAATCGATCTTTAGGTGGTAAAGAATTTAAAACTATATTTTTATTTTTTTCATCCAAATTTTCGAGTATTTTAATAGCGTTGTCTGATTCAAGATTCTTTAATATTGAAATAATTGTTTCGGATGATAAATATTTTATTATTTCTGATTGAATTGATTCATTTAATTCAATAAAGACTTCTGGATCTATTTTAAAACTATTAAGTTTAATTAACTTTTCTCGGTCATTTTCATTAAGATTTTCAATTATATCAGCAGCGTCAGCAGGATGAATTTCTTTAAAGGCATTTGTAATAAATAAAGCATCATTATTTTGAATTTTTTCATTAACTACTCTTATATATTCTTTATTAAATTCAAAATTGACTTTTTTATCTTTTAATTTTTTTATTAAAGTCATAAATTCCTTATAAATTAATAAAGCACTATTAATACAAAATTCAGATAGTACAATTCTTATTAATATGAATATTGATATAAAAAAATCAACAAAACCAGTTAAATATATTGAGGCTGTAGAATTTCTTGAAAAAAGAGTAATAGATGTAAGTCTAAAAAAAAAGAATGAATTAATCTGGATTTTAGAACATCCTTCAACATTTACTGCAGGTAAAAGATTCATGGAAAACGAAATATTAGATAAAAAAATTAAATTAATAAAAACTTCACGTGGTGGCAAAATTACTTGGCATGGTAGAGGTCAATTAATTTGTTATTTTGTAATTGATTTAAGTAAAAGAAATAAGGATATACGAAGATTTGTAAATTTAATTGAAAAAGTAATAATTGAATCTTTGAAAAAATATAACATATATTCTTTTAGTGATCGCAAGAATGTAGGTATTTGGACTAAAAATGATAATAGAATTAAAAAAATTGGAGCTATTGGAATTAAAATAAAAAATTGGGTCGCTTTTCATGGGTTTTCTTTAAATATTAATAACTCTTTAAGTGAATATAAAAAAATAATTCCATGTGGAATTAAAGATAAAGATATAACTAATCTTCGATTAATAAAAAATCAAAATTATAAAAAAATAAAAGAAGAAATTATTAGTAACTTTATTAAATGTTTGGAAGTTTAAGCCTTTTTATCATTAACAATTTTCTAAAATAATCAGGTAGTAATGCTGTATAAGTGTATTTCTTATCCTTAATCATAAATCTGATTTGATAAGAATGTAACATTAAATTTTTGTTAATTGCTTTATCGTTATTACTAAATTTATATTTTTGATCACCGTAAATAGGATTCCCAATTAAATATAATTGTTTTCTTAACTGATGTTTTCTTCCTGTAATTGGCTTCATCTCTACCAAACTACAAATAGAATTTTTATCTAAGACTTTATAAATTGTTCTGGCTTTTTCAATAATAGGTTTATCATTTTCATATCTTGTTAAGTCATTCTTCCATTCACCAGAATCTTTTAAAAGCTCTCCATGACATATTGCAAGGTAGGTTTTGTGAATTTTTCTCAATCTAAACAATGATGTTAATAACTGAGCTGACTCTCGGTGTTTTGCCATTATAAAAACTCCAGATGTATCTTTATCTAGTCTATGAACAGAAAATGGTTTGGTATTCTGAAAAATTTCACTTTTTGTAAATATATCTACTAAATTTTTTTTTGATTTAGTTCCTCCTTGCACTGAAATACCTGCGCTTTTGTTTAAAACAATAAAATCTTCATTATTATCAATTATCAAATCTTCATTTGCTTTTATTATTTCTTTTGAAGGTTGAAATTTAATTTTTTTTTGTACTATTGTGTGTTTAAACTCAAAATTAAATAAATCTATCTGGTCATTTGTTTTAACCTTATGTGAGCTTTTAATTTTTTTTTTATTTAACTTAATTTTTCCATTTCTTAGGTTTTTTTCAATTAATCCTTGAGGTAAGTTACCAAGATTACTTCTTATCCATCTATCTACACGCATATCATTATACGTTGAATCAACGTTAAAGGTCTTTTTCATGATTTAGTATTTTAATATAAAAAATTAAGCTGTTGCTAATTTTTTTTCTTCTTTAATATCTTTTGTTGTGTCTTTTTTCTTTATATCTACTTTTTTTGCCTCTACATCTCTATCAACAAATTCAATAACAGCCATAGGAGCTTTATCGCCATATCTATACCCTGCTTTAATAATTCTTGTATATCCACCTTTTCGATTTAAATATCTTTTTGACAAGGTTTTTTTTACTTTGTTAGCTGAATTTGTATCCTGAAGTTTGGAAATCAATAACTTTGTATTTTGCAAACTATCTTTTTTTCCTAGAGTTATTATTTTATCAGCTTGCGGTTTTAAAAATTTGGCTTTTGGCAAAGTTGTTGTTATCTGCTCGTATTTAATTAAAGAATTTAACATATTTTTTAATAAAGCTTTTCTATGCTCTGACGTTCTATTAAGCTTTTTATAACCTACTCCATGCCTCATGATTATATAACTTCCTCAAGTTTTTTGGATAATTCAACAATATTTTCTGGTGGCCAATTTGGTATTTCCATACCTAAGTATAAAGACATTCCAGTTAATACTTCTTTTATTTCATTTAATGATTTACGACCAAAATTTGGAGTTCTTAGCATTTCTCCTTCAGATTTTTGAACTAGATCTCCAATATAAATTATATTATCATTTTTTAGACAATTCATAGATCTTACTGATAATTCAAGCTCATCAACTTTTCTTAATAAATTTTTGTTAAATTCTGGTTCAGTAGGTTTTTCTCTAACTACAACTTCTTCTGGTTCGTCAAAGCTTACAAACATACCAAGTTGATCTTGGAAAATTCTTGCTGAGTAGGCAACGGCATCTTCAGCTGAAATAGAACCGTTTGTTTCAACTTCCATCGTTAATTTGTCATAATCAAGAGCTTTTCCTGCTCTAGCTGTGCTGATTGAATAAGATACTTTTTTTACCGGGCTAAATAATGAGTCAATAGGTATTAAACCTAAAGGTGGTTCTTCTGGCTTATTTAGAACTGCTGGAACATAACCTTTTCCTGAACTTACATTCATTTCCATATGAAAATTTGTGTTTTCATCTAAATTACAAATAACTAAATCAGGGTTTAGTATTTCAACGTCGGCTAATGGAGCTATGTTCGATGCTTTAATTTCACCTGGACCTTTTGCATCTAAAATTAATTTTTTATCACTTAGTGCTGAGCTTTTTAAAGCTAAAGATTTAACATTTAATACAATGTCTGTGACATCTTCTCTAATTCCTTTAATTGATGTAAACTCATGCAAAACACCATCTATTTGAATGCTTGTCACAGCCGTTCCTCTTATTGAAGATAACAAAACACGTCTTAATGAATTACCCAATGTAAGTCCGTATCCTTTTTCTAAAGGTTCGGCAATTATTTTAGCATATGATTTGTCATCACTTAATTTGATGTCTAGTTTAGAAGGTTTAATTAATGCTTTCCAGTTCTTATTATTTACTTCCAAATTTTCCATTTATACTCTCCTTTTTTTTGGTGGCCTAGTTCCATTATGTGGCATTGGTGTTGTATCTTTAATTGAAATAATTTTAAAGCCTCTTGCTTGTAATGCTCTTAAAGCAGTCTCTCTTCCAGAGCCTGGTCCCTTTACTTCTACGGACAAAAACTTCATACCACATTCAAGAGCTTTAGCAGCAGCAGAATCGGCAGCCACTTGAGCTGCATAAGGTGTAGATTTTCTAGAACCTTTAAAACCTTTTTGCCCTGCAGAAGCCCAAGACACAATATTCCCACTAGTATCCGCTATGGATACAATGGTGTTATTAAAAGTAGACTGAACATAAGCAATACCGTTTAAAATATTTTTTTTTGTTTTCTTTTTTTTTACATAAGAGCTTTTTTTTAATGTTTTGGATTGATTTTCGTCAGTCTGATTTTTTTTATTATCTTTTTCTTCAGTTTTCATTAAATTTATTTTTTAAGTGGTGTTAGTTTTTTGCCAGCAATTGCAATAGCTTTACCTTTTCTTGTTCTTGCATTACATCTGGTTCTTTGGCCCCTTGTAGGTAATTTTTTTCTATGTCTTGAACCTCTATATGAGGCTAAGTCAATTAATCTTTTTATACTTAAAGATGTTTCTCTACGCAAATCTCCTTCAACAGTAAAATTCTCATCTATGTATTCTCTAATTTTTAAAATCTTCTCGTCCGTTAATTCATTAACTCTCATTGAATTAGGTATATCTAGAGCACTACAAATTTTTTTAGAGAATTTATCGCCGATGCCATAGATATATGTAAGACCAGTTTGAACAATCTTATTAGTTGGTATATTTACACCTGCAATACGGGCCATAATTTTTGAGAATAAATTTAGCCTTTTATATAAGAAGTTAATTCAATGTCAATGTCTTATAAATTAAGAATTTGCTCAATTTTACTAGCAATTTCTTCAATTTTTTGACTACCATCGATTTCATGAAAATAACTTCTTGTAGAATAAAAATCTAACACTGGTTTAGTTTTATACATATAAGCATCATATCTATTGGCTATAGTATTAAGATTATCGTCTTCCCTTTTTTTAAAATGATCCTTTCCACAAGAATGACTTGCAATTTCTTCTTTACTACTAAAAAACTCATTTAAAGTTTTATTACATTTATCGCATGTAATTCTTCCAATAATTCTTTTTTCGACAATATCTCTACTAATTTTTAAAAAAAGCACTGCACTAATTGTTTGGTTGTCTTTTTTAAGAATAGTTTCTAAATTTTCTGCTTGATCAATATTTCTTGGATAACCATCTAATATAATACGATTTTTATAAGCAGGATCTTTAATAATTTTATCTAATAATTTATTTACAATATCGTCTGTAGCAAATTCTCCTTCGGAAATTATGCTTTCAATTTTTTTTCCAATATCTGTTTTTTTTTTAATTTCACTTCTTAAAATATCACCAGTAGATATTTGATAAAGATTAAATTTTTTCGCTATATTTTGAGCTTGAGTTCCCTTGCCTGCGCCTGGAGGACCAAAAATTATAACATTCACTCTTACTATCTTCCAAATTTAGTTTTTTTAACAAGTTGTTCGTACTGAGAGCTCATTAACCTTGTTTGAACTTGTGTAACAGTATCTATTGCTACTACAACAACGATTAATATAGACGTTCCGCCTAAATAAAATGGTATTGGATAATTTGCTATTAAAAATTCAGGCATTAAACATACTAAAGTTAAATAGAGTGCACCCATAGTCGTAAGTTTTGTTAAAATATTATCTATATATAAAGCTGTGCTTTCACCAGGTCTAATGCCAGGAATAAATCCACCATATTTTCTTAAGTTTTCAGCTGTTTCAGTTGGGTTAAAAGTTATAGATGTGTAAAAAAATGTGAAGAAAATTATTCCTGAGGCATACAACAACATATAGAGAGGCTGTCCTTGTGTAAAATATGAAGAAATATTTAAAAAAGTTTCATTATCAGATAAATTGAAATTCGAAAAAGTAACTGGCAACAACAATAAAGCTGAAGCAAATATTGCAGGAATCACCCCTGCTTGGTTAATTTTTAGTGGTAAGTGCGATGAATCACCTCCATAAATTTTATTACCCATTTGTCTTTTGGGATAATTTATTAATATTTTTCTAAGTGCTCTTTCCATAAAAACAATAAACATTATTGTTATTACTAATAAAAAAAATATTGAAATTATCATTAATGTAGAAATGGCTCCAGTTCTACCAAGTTCAAAAGTTGTAACTAGAGCTCTTGGTATTTCCGCAACAATTCCTGAGAATATAATTAATGAAATTCCATTTCCTATACCTCTTTGAGTAATTTGTTCTCCTAACCACATTAAAAACATTGTTCCAGCAACTATAGTTGTAACTGTTGAAATTTTAAAAAAGACTCCTGGATGTATTACCAAGTTAGCTGAAGATTCAAGTCCTACTGATAAACCGTATCCTTGTATAGTTGCTAATAATACAGTTCCATACCTAGTTAGTTGGCTAATTTTTTTTCTTCCTATTTCCCCTTGGCTTTTAAGGTGTTTAAAATAATCAGAAGTTCCAGTTAATAATTGAATAATAATTGATGAAGAAATATAAGGCATTATTCCTAAAGCAAAAATCGCCATTCTACTGACTGCGCCCCCAGCAAATACATTGAACATGCCCAAGAGACCTTTTTGGTTTCCTTCCATTAAATTTTGTAATTGAGTTGGATCGATACCTGGCAATGGAACAAAAGTACCCAGTCTATAAATTACTAATATAAAAATTGTAAATAATATGCGATTTCTTAAATCATTAGATTGTGTTGATGCGCTCATATCAATTGCTTATTTCTTTAATATTTGAGCAGTTCCACCTGTTTTTTCTAATTTGTTTTTTGCCGATTTAGAAAAAAAGTTTGCTTCAATAATAATTTTATTTTTAATATCTCCCGAACCTAAAATTTTAAGTTTTTTTGAATTTTTATTCAAAATATTTAATTTTTTTAATAAATCTAAATTTATTTTATCTGTATTATTTATTGAATTTTTTTCAATAAAATATTGTATTTTACCTAAATTTATTTTTCCTAAATCATTCTTTTTTTTATTTATAGGATTAAATCCTCTTTTAGGTAGTCTTCTGTATAAAGGCATTTGTCCACCTTCAAAACTTTTAATAGCTACTCCTGATCTTGATTTTTGTCCTTTGTGACCTCTGCCAGAAGTTTTGCCTTTTCCAGATCCAATTCCTCTGCCGACTCTAATTTTTTTTGTTGTAATTCTATTAGAATTATTTAATAAATTCATTATCCTCTTTTTTCAACTATTTCTGATATTTTTTTGCCTCTTATTATTGCTATATGTTTAGGAGAATGCTGTTTTGTTAAAGCTTTCATGCATGCTCTTATAACATTGTGTGGGTTTGCAGTTCCCATTGATTTTGCAACGATATCTTTAATGCCCAGTACTTCACATACAGCTCGAACAGGACCACCAGCAATTATACCTGTTCCCTTTGGTGCAGATCTTAATTTAATTTTTCCAGCACCATCTTTACCAAAAGTATCATGGTGAATAGTTCGTCCCTCTCGTAAAGATATTTGTACTAAATTTCTCCTAGCCAATTCATTAGCTTTTCTGATTGCATCTGGTACTTGTTTAGCTTTTGCATGCGCGACTCCAATTTTACCATTTTGATTTCCTACAACTACCAAGGCAGAAAATCCAAATCTACGGCCTCCTTTAACTACTTTAGTAATTCTATTAATATGAACTAATTTTTCTAAATAATCGTTATTTTTTTCCATAATCTATAATTTCATTCCATTCTTTCTTAAAACTTCAGCAAAAACTTTAACTCTTCCATGATATTTATAAATCCCTCTATCAAAATAAATTTTAGATATTTTCTTTTCTTGAGCTTTTTTTGCCAATTTTTCTGCAACCAGTTTTGACAATTCAGTTTTGTTAGTTTTGTTTAAAGATTTAATATCTTTTTCTATAGATGATGCTGATAACAAAGTAACATTTTTTCTATCATCTATTATTTGAGCAGAAATATTTTTTGTTGAACGAAAAATGCTCAGTCTAAATCTATCTAAACTTGATACTCTTTTTAGTTTGTTTCTAACTCTAAATTTTTTTCTTTCGCTAGTACTAATTTTCATTACTTTTTCTTTCCTTCTTTTATTAATATATATTGACCAACTTCTTTAATTCCTTTGCCCTTATACGGTTCTGGAGGTCTAAAAGTCTTAATTTTTGCTGTAATCATTCCAACTAGCTGTTTATCTATTCCACTAATCTTTATTATAGTTTGTTTTTCCACAGTTATTTGGATGTTTTCAGGAATGTCAAAATTTATATCATGGCTATATCCAAGCTGTAAATTTAGCTGGTTCCCTTTCAATGCAGCCCTGAATCCTACACCAGTTAATTCTAGTGTTTTTTTGTAACCTAAATTTACACCTATGATCGCATTGTTAACTAAGCTTCTATTCATGCCCCAAAGTCTTTTTGTTTCATTATTCATTTTCTTTGGTTTAATGCTGATTTCCTTACCTTCTTTAATATCTAAGTCAAAAACTTCAGTATCAATACTCAGAGTTTTTTTTCCTAGAGGACCCTCAATGTTCAATGCATTTCCGGCCATTACCACTTTTGTTTTTTCAGGGATGTTAATATTTATTTTTCCAATTTTAGACATTAAAATACCTTACAAATTATTTCTCCACCAAGTTTTTGTTTCCTTGCATCCATGTCTGTCATTACACCTTGAGATGTTGATATTATAGCTATACCTAGTCCATTATTTATTTTTGGCAAACTTTGAGCACTTGAAAATATTCTTCTACCAGGCTTTGAAACTCTTTCTATAGTACT
>Ga0207991_1001041_pt1 | contig 17684 bp, 20 predicted proteins | sample ETN07SmetaG_FD_185786 | JGI IMG/M metagenome (GOLD analysis project Ga0207991, IMG submission 185786) | Marine microbial and viral communities from oxygen minimum zone, Eastern Pacific Ocean - ETNP2014F14-07SV275 (SPAdes) (version 2) | ecosystem: Environmental > Aquatic > Marine > Oceanic ... | reverse complement strand
ATAGGTTTTTTAGCTGGGTACATGGGAAGTTATGTGCTTCTCCTAGATGTATTTCCTGATTTTGGAATTTTTATATTTTTAGTATGGTTATTTCTTACATTAGAAGTTTTTTATTTATTGCCTCTTTATCCTGGTCTATTTCATGATGAATGGATTTTATCAATAATTTGTTATGGATCTTTTGTTTTAGGAATTATTCTAAGTAATTTTTCAAAAAAATTATCTAATTAATAATTCTTAAATAAAACTCTAGCAGCTTTTAATCCGTCAATCATTTTTATTTTTTTTCCTTCAAGATAACTTCTGCCATTATATGAAATTGGTACTTCATGAATTTTAATACCTAATTTTGATATTTGTGCAGTAAATTCTAGGCAAAAAGCAAAATCTTTTTCAACTAACTTCAATTTTGGTATAAAGAGATGCAAATTTATTTATAGCAATACTACCACTTTATTATGGTCTTTTTATTTCATTTGCAACTTATGCTGAATTTATGAGACTGATGATCCCAGCTGTACCTTTTATACTATATAATTTTTTTATAGTTATTGCTTTTCTTGCAAAATATTTTTTAAACAAGGATAGAATTTGAAGAGTTTTTGTAAGATAAAAAAATTAGTAAGTTGAAATGTTTGATATAGGAAGTTAATATTAACCTATGATATATACAATATTAAAATATTTATTTTTCATAATTGGAGTTTTAGCTGGATTTGCAGCTAGTTATGACATGCTTGTGCAAGCCTACCCTGATTTTGGTATTTTGGGTTTTACTGGCTGGTTTGTTATGACAGCAATGTTTTTTCCTCTTGCACCATTTTACCCAGGTGTTGTATCAGGTAATTGGATGTTTTTAATTGTATGCTATTCTGCCTTTGCCATTGGGGTAATCTTTGGTAATCAAGTTAAAAAAAGCCATAACTAGCACTAAAATACTCTTGGTTTTTGACTTTTTTTATCCAAATTGTTAATTTTGTTGATAATCATTGGTTTTATAACTATGATACATGGGCAAAGTTATGAAAATATATATCAAATATTTTGCTAGCATAAGAGATTTAATTGGGAAAGATTCAGAAAATCTTGATGTTGACATAAACTCATCAGCAAGAGAATTATGGCAGCTTCTAACACATGAAATAGAATCTCCAGAAAATGTTTTGGTTGCAGTGAACCATAAATATGTGGATTTTGAATATGTGCTTAAAGATGGTGATGAGATAGCATTTTTTCCTCCAGTTACAGGTGGTTAGTTATGAAAATTGAAATAATAAGCGAAAAGTTTGATCCTTGGGAATTACTCGTGGAGTACAAAAGAAATGAGCTTCAAAATAATCCTAAAATTGGAGCTTCATCGGTATTTTTAGGAACTATGAGAGATTTTAATGATGATGATATTGATAGTATGGAGCTTGAGCATTACCCAGGTATGACAGAAAAATATCTTAGTGATATTGTTACAAAAGCAATAAAAAAATTTAATATTATAGATGGATTAGTAATCCATAGAGTAGGTTTACTTTTTCCAACTGACCCAATTGTTCTCGTTGCAACATGGTCAGAGCATAGAGATAATGCTTTCAATGCTACAAGAGAAATAATGGAGTCATTAAAAGCACAAGCGCCATTTTGGAAAAAAGAGTCAACTGATAATGGGTTTAGATGGGTCAAGCCAACGACCGAAGAATCAACAGAAAACATAAATGAAACTTAAAAAAGTTGTTTTAGCGTATTCTGGCGGGTTAGATACTTCTGTAATAGCCAAATGGTTAATGGAAAAATATAATTGTGAAGTCATTACATTCACAGCTGATATAGGTCAAGGCTCTGAAATAAAAGATGCTAAAATCAAAGCAAAAAAACTAGGTATAAAGAAAATATATATAGAAGATCTCACTGAGGTCTTTGTAAAAAATTATGTTTATCCCATGTTCAGAGCTAATGCAATATATGAAGGAGAATATTTTCTTGGAACATCTATTGCGCGTCCTCTGATAAGCAAGAGACTTGTAGAAATCGCTAAAAAAGAAGGAACAGCATATATATGTCATGGAGCTACTGGAAAAGGCAATGATCAGGTAAGATTTGAGTTGTCTGCTTATGCATTAAATCCAAAGATAAATATTATTGCGCCTTGGAGAGAATGGGTTTTTAAATCAAGAAAAGATCTTGTGAGATATGCAAGATTAAATAAAATTGCAATTGATTTTGACTCGGGCAATAAAAGCCCTTATTCAATGGATGCAAACATCCTGCATACTTCATATGAAGGTGGGATTCTAGAAGATCCATGGAAAAATCCTGAAGAGTCAATGTGGCTTAGAACTAAATCTATAGAGAAATCAGTAAATAAACCAGATATTATAGAACTTGATTTTAAAAATGGAGATATAATTAAATTGAATAAAAAATCTATGTCTCCAGCAAAAATTCTTTTGAAACTTAATGCTTTGGCAGCTAAACATGGTATTGGTAGAGCTGATATTGTTGAAAATCGTTACATAGGGATTAAGTCGAGAGGTTGTTATGAAACACCTGGAGGCACAATATATCATAAGGCACATAGAGCTATAGAATCTATAACATTGGACAGAGAGATGGTTCATCTTAAAGAGGATATTATGAATAAGTATGCAAGGTTAATTTATAATGGTTATTGGTTTAGTCCAGAAAGATTAGCCTTACAAGAGCTTATCGATAATTCTCAAAAAAATGTGAATGGTGTAGTAAAGGCAAAACTATTTAAAGGCAATGTAATAATTCTTGGAAGATCTTCTCCAAACTCTCTATATAGTGAAGATTTGTCAACATTCGAAACTGATTCTGGAGATTATAACCAAAAAGATGCAGAAGGTTTCATAAAAATCAATTCTCTTAGACTCCGTAAAAAATAATTCCTTGTCTAATCAGTATAGCTTGTCAGATAAGCTGTAAACTTCAGAGTCTTTTTTCTATATTGTTCAATCTTTACTGGAATAAATGCATGATTAATTGCATACCATGTTAAAGTATTTCTTTTATTATTTTCAATAATCTTTTTAATTAATATAGTTTCTGTTTTGCCAAAAATTGTATCTATCACTTGGGCATCAACAAGTTCAAATATATATTTTCTCTCCCTGCCTTTATCAATGACAAAATACTCAACATCATATTCTCCAGATTTTAGTTTTTCTCGATAGTCAATTTGAACCGACAATCTGTCTAAAGCTCTGCAATTTGAATCTTTGTGTTTTATTTCCTTTTTTCCATCTTTATTATGGATTGAACTGAACGAAAGACATTTTCCATCAGGCCATAATTTTTTTCCACTCGGATCTTTTGAATTAAAAACTGTGCTTACTTTATCAACACGATTTTTTAATATTCTATTAAAACTATAACCATATGTCTCTACTTCACCATTTTTAATCTCAAATAAAGATGATTCTTTTCTGTCGTCTTTCTTGATTTTAAATATGCCTGATGTGCAAGCATATATTTCAAAGCTATACAGGTTGTCAGAAATTCTATGAAATATATTTGTATTTGTTCCAAAAATAATATTATTTTTTTTTAAATCATATGTAACTAGGAATATCGTATTTTCACCTGTTACTAAATTATTTGGATTTCCACATGATCTTGCTAATAATTCTTGAGGAAAGAAAATAATAGAGAAAAAAATTATTTTACTTAATATTAGAGATATTTTCAATTGGTGAATCAATTTTTACTCCATTAAATAAGAAGTGATGATTACATTGCCTCAGAAGTCCTTCTACATACCATTTTATAGCTAGAGGATAAATTTCATACTCAATACTATGAACTTTTTCTTTGAGTGTATCCTCATTATCATATTTATTAACTTCTATTTTACCTTGTATAATTACTGGGCCACCATCCAATTCAGTTGTGACAAAATGCACAGATGCACCATGAAAACTATCTTTTGCTTCTAAGACACGTTTATGGGTATTAATTCCTTTGTAACATGGTAGTAACGACGGATGTATATTTAATATTTTTCCAGAATAAGTTTTAACAAAATCTTCTGGTAGGATTTTCATAAATCCTGCGAGTATTATAATATCTATTTGCATTTCATTTAGTATCATATTTAAGCTTTCAGATAATTTTTTTTTTGAATCTATGACAAATGTTTTTATGTTCTCTTTTTTTGCTATTTCAAGACCATTTGCATTTGGGTTATCTGATATTACCGCATCAATATCCATATTTATAAAACCAAGTTTTTTTTTATTGATAATGTTTTTTAAATTACTTCCATTTCCTGATAGTAATATAATAGATTTTGGTCTACTCATAAATAACTCTATTTTTTACTGCCGACTTAGATATATTGCCAATTATTTTAGGAGTATATTTTATACTTTTAAGCAAGCGTATTGTTTTGTTTACATCATTTGGACTAATTATAAAAATCATACCTATACCACAATTAAATATTTTTAGAATTTCTGATGTTTTTAAACTAGCCTTTTCTTGTATGATATGGAAAACCTTAGGTATTTTCCAATTATCTAATTTTATATTTGCAGAAAAACCTTTTGGAATGACTCTTGGTAAATTTTCTGTCAGCCCTCCACCAGTGATATGAGCAGCACCATGAATGCCAACTTTATTTTTGAGAATATGAAAAGCATCAACATAAATCTTTGTAGGTTTGATAAGTATTTTACCAAGATTTATAGAATCATAGTTTTTTCTAAGCGATAATGATTTATTTTGTATTAGTTTGTTTATAAGAGAAAATCCATTTGAATGTACTCCTGATGAATTTAATCCAATAATAATATCACCAGATTTTACTTTTTTAGAATTAATAATATTTTTTTTATCAACTACGCCTACACAAAATCCCGCTAAATCATAATCTTTATCTTTATACATTCCCGGCATTTCTGCAGTTTCACCCCCTAATAGCGGAATATTTATTTTAGCGCATGCTTTTTTAATACCATTTAGAATAGTTGTGTGCAGCTTTAGGTCTAATTTGCTAGTTGCTAGATAATCAAGAAAGAAGAGGGGGGATGCACCAGATGTAATCACATCATTAACACACATTGCAAGCAAATCTTGCCCTATATATCTATGTTCATTCAAGAGTTTAGCAATTTTTAACTTAGTACCTACGCCATCTATCCCAGAAACAATTACGGGTTCTCTATATTTTTTTGAATTTAAGGCATATAAGCTTGAAAAACCACCAATTCCAGCAATGATATTAGGATTATTTGGACGGTTGCCTTTTTTTAAATTATTGATAAGTTTATTAGCTTTTTCAATATTTACGCCAGATTTTGAATAAGTTAGCTTATTAATTTTTTTTTTCATGTTTAAATGATTAGGATTTGATTATATATTAATCTATTGAATATATAAACATTTATGAAAAAAACCAAATTAAATAATGATCAAATACCAATAAACTTTAGTTTTATAACTAATAAACACTTCTATAATTATATTTTAGGTAATAATAAATCAATTATTAATACATTATCCTCATTTTCATCATCTAATAAAACAAACATAGTTTTTTTAAGAGGAAATAAATCAAGCGGGAAAAGTCATCTTTGCCAAGCTATCATAAACACCTCTAAAAAAAGGATCCTTTATTTAGCTTCAGATGATATTAAAACTGTTAATGTTTTTGAGTATGATTTACTTATTATAGATGGCATTGATAAATTATTGCCAAATTACCTTTGTGAAGAAAAAATTTTTTCGATTATAAATGATTTCATATTAGAGAAAAAGAATATACTCGTAACATCCACAACTAAATTAAATCAGATAGACTTCAGAATACCTGATTTAGCATCAAGATTAACCTGGGATTTAATATTTGATATTAGAGAGCTTAATGATCAAGATAAGATAAAAGTGCTAAAAAAATATGCTAAAGAACGAGGATTATCATTATCATCATCAGTATGTGATTATATAATGACGCATTATAAAAGAGATTTATATTTTTTGTGTAATTCAATAAAATTCCTTGATGAGAAGTCATTATCTCTTAAGAGAAATATAACAATTCCATTTATAAAAAATATAATTAAATTAAAAGATTTTTAGGTGGTTAGTTTTAAAGCTAAATTAGCAATTCGTTTACCAAAATTAATACAGATTTCTTTTTCATCATCAGTTATATCGGTTTCTGTATTGAAAGAAACATGACTAGGCCCATATGGAGTGCCACCACTTTTCGTGCTAGCTAATTTTTTTTCACTATAGGGGACACCAGCAATTACCATACCATGATGGATAAGTGGAAGCATCATACTTAACAAAGTTGTTTCTTGCCCACCATGTAAACTAGATGTAGAAGTAAAAACACCAGCTGGTTTTCCTGTTAAAGTACCGTTAAACCATTCAGCTGTAGTTGAATCAATAAATAATTTTAGTGGTGCAGCCATATTTCCAAAATGAGTTGGGCTGCCAATTATTAACCCAGAGCATTCTTTCAAATCAGAGATTTCAACAATTGGGTCTGAATTATCTGCAGATTGATTATCATTGTTAACAGTTCTTATAACGGAGTTAATATTAGGTATCATTTCAACTCCTCTTGCAATAAGGCGAGCCATTTTTTTTGTTGATCCGTTTACAGAATAGTAAATAATGAGTATATTGGCCATAAGTGATAGGATATTCTATATAAATTGGAAAATAAAACCTTTTATGATAGTTTATCATCAGATGTAAGATTAAAAAGAAGTATTATATCAGCCGTAAAAATCAATAATAATGGGTAATAAGGAAGACAATATAGTTAATATTTAATGGAGTAGTATGAAGAAATTTATCAGCGCTATTTTAGTCGTATTTTTAACACAGTTTGTTTATGCTGCAGATGAAATTATATCTGATAGAAAGTTATCAAAAAAATTACTTTCAGAAGCCAGATCTATGAACAGTAAAGTGATAAAACTGAAAAATGAATGGAGGGATACCCGAAAACTAATTAAACAAGCGAATAAAGCTCACAACAAAAAAAATTATAAAAAAGCCATTGTCTTTTCCAAAAAAGCATTAAATGAAGCAAAGATGGCATTGGAGCAATACAAGAGTCAAAAAGATAACTATCGATTTTTTGAATAAGTTTTTTATTTTCCAGAAATAATTTTATAAATATCTTCAGGGCTCGCAGAAGCCTTACTAGAATCTTTTCTTGTCATAATTGTCGTAATGGATTTTTCAGCCTCTTTAGATCCAATGATAATTGCATACGGAATACCCATGAGTTCAAAGTCATTTAATTTATTACCCATTTTCAAATCTCTATCATCTAGTAATAAATCAACTCCTTTCTTTTTAAGATTATTGTAAATTGTTTCAGAAAAACTTCTAACCTTTGAATCCTTATGCCCATCTATTTCTACAATCATTGCATCAAAAGGACTTATTGGCTTAGGCCATTTAATTCCTCGTTCATCATTATTTTGTTCAATAGCAGCAGCCACAATTCTAGAAACCCCAATACCATAACAACCCATAAATATATTTACAGTTTTAGAGTCTTTAGTAGATACTTTTGTTTTCATCTTTTCTGTATATTTTTGACCTAATTTGAATATATGTCCTACCTCAATGCCTTTAACATGCTGAAGATTTTCTTTATTAAGAATTGCATCAAGATTATTTTCTTTAAATTTAATCTTTGCAATTTCTAAGTTCATTCCATTCATAGATTTATCTAATAACAAGTCGTCTTCTCCTGTCTCCGCTATTACATGAAATTCATGAGATTCATTTCCTCCAATATTGCCGCTGTCTGCATCAACAATAGTAAAATCCAGCATTAATCTTTTGAAAATATTTTTATATGCTGATTTATAGAGCTCATATGTCTCATTGAGAGACTCTTCGTTACTATGAAATGAATAAGCATCTTTCATGATGAATTCTCTTGCTCTCATAACACCAAAACGTGGCCTTATTTCATCTCTAAACTTTGACGATATTTGAAAAAAATTTATAGGGAGTTGTTTATAGCTAGAGACATCTTTTCTAATTAAATCTGTTATCACTTCTTCATATGTTGGACCAAAACAAAAATTCCTATCATGTCTATCGCTGAATCTAAGTAACTCTGGGCCATACTGATCCCACCTTTCTGATTCTTGCCAAAGTTCAGCCGGTTGCACTGACGGCATTAGTATTTCGACCGAGCCAATAGAATTCATTTCTTCTCTAATTATCTTCTCTATTTTTGTGATTACTTTATATCCTAGAGGTAGCCATGTATATTGACCCGATGAGAGCTTTCTTATCATTCCTGATTTAATCATTAATTTATGGCTAATTATCTCAGCCTCAGATGGAGTATTTTTAAGAGTGAATATTGGAAATGCCGATGTTTTCATACTTTTAATAATTAATTAATATTATTGTTATATTACAATTAGCTGTTTTAGTTTAGCATGATTATAGGTATTATATATAAAGCAATTTCACAGAAAAAAAGATCATATAAGCTATGTTTAAGTTTTTTAAAAACTGGTATGACAGCCATTTAACCGACCCGAATCAAGCATCATTAGCTTTTATAATTTTATTTGTTTCTATAATTTTATATATTCTCTTGGCAACAGTTGTACCAATACTGGTAGCTATAGTTCTTGCATATATGTTAGAAGGATTAGTTTATAGAATTCAAGAAAGGAGTCAATTAAATAGAAATATTATAGTTTTACTTGTATATTTTTTCTTCCTTACGCTTTCAACTGTTCTGTTATTTATGCTTCTTCCAATCATGTTAGAACAGCTTACCTTATTCATTAAATCTCTGCCCTCAATGTTAGAAAAAGGCAAAGATTTGCTTTCTAATGCTTTTACAAAGAATCTCAATATTACTACTGAAACGCAATTAAGCAATATTTTTGCAACAATGAATAATGAAATAAGCTCAATGGGAAAGTCATTGCTAACATACTCCCTAGCATCTGCAGGAAGTATTTTTGAGACAATTGTTTATATGATAATTGTTCCAATTTTAATTTTTTTCTTACTGTATGATAAAAATAAAATTTATGGTTGGTTTAAGAAATTTTTTCCTGAAAAACTTGATTTATCAAAAAAAGCTTATGCTGAGCTTGATTTAAAAATAGGCAATTATATTAGATGTAAATTTATAGAAATTATAATTATTTGGATTGTATCCTTTATATTCTTTGCAATCTTAGGATTGAAATATTCATTGCTCTTGAGTTTTTTGTGTGGTGTATCTGTAATAATTCCTTATGTTGGAGCCATAGCAGTTACTATCCCAATTATCTTCGTGTCATATTTTCAGTGGGGAACATCACCAGATTTTTGGTATGTATTAATTGCTCATGCTTTAATACAAATAGTTGATGGAAATATATTTGTTCCTATATTATTTTCAGATGCAGTTAATATTCATCCAGTTGCGATTCTAATAGCAATACTATTTTTTGGAACAATATGGGGGATATGGGGAGTATTTTTTGCAATACCGTTAGCAGTATTATTTAATACACTTATAAATATTTGGCCAAAGATGGAAATAAAAAATGAATAATTTTAGAGAAAGATATGTTTAAAGGTAGCTTGGTTGCTATTGCTACCCCTATGCATGAAGATGGATCTTTAGATTTTAAATCTATGGAAGAGTTGATTGAGTTTCATATATCTAATAAAACAGATGCAATAGTAGCTGTTGGAACCACTGGTGAATCAGCAACTCTCGATTTTAATGAACATTCAGAAGTAATTAAAACCACCATTAGTATTATTAATAAAAGAATACCGTTAATAGCTGGATCAGGAGCTAATTCTACAAGCGAAGCTCTTGAGTTAACCCAAAGATCAAAGGATCTTGGTGCAGATGCTTGTCTGCTGGTAACTCCTTATTATAATAAACCAACTCAAAATGGTCTGTATTGTCACTATAAAAAAATTGCCGACGAAGTATCTATTCCCCAAATTCTTTATAATGTTCCTGGTAGAACTTCAGTAGACATGTTGCCAGATACAGTTTATAAATTAAGCAGCCATCCTAACATCATTGGCATTAAAGAAGCATCTGGAGATTTGTCACGTTCTTCAGAACTTTTAGAAAAATGTTCTGAAAATATATCAATTTTTACTGGAGACGATAAAACATCTATGAGAGATATATTGATGGGCTTTGATGGCAATATTTCAGTAACTGCAAATATTGCACCTTTAGAAATGCACAATATGTGTATGTATGCAAAAAAGGGCGATAAGAAGAATGCAGAGATTATTAATAATAAACTTGATGCTTTGCATGACAAGATTTTCGTTGAATCAAATCCAATTCCTGTGAAATGGGCTCTTCATCGAATGGGGTTAATAAAAAAAGGTATCAGGCTTCCACTAACGTGGATGGATAAAAAATTTGAAGAAAGCCTTGAAACATCTTTGATTGAAGCTGCTATAATAACAAATAAATAATAATTATGGAAATAAGAAACTTAGTTTTTTTAATAGTTTTATCGTCCTCTTTTTTAAGTGGGTGTACTGGTGTATCAGATTATTTACGTGACGTCCTCGCTGAGGACAGAGAAGATCAAATTGTATACAAAAAAAACATGTCATATGATGATTCTCAGTTTGACTTGGCTGTTCCTCCTGACCTGATAACACCTTCATCTGAAAATTTTATGAATATACCTGAATATGCTGGAGAAGAAGAACTCAATATTTTTACTATTGATACTAATTTAGAAAATATTAAACTTATAAGATCTGGAAGAGATTCAATATTATCATTAACCAAAGTTGACAAAGAGACTCTTTGGAAAAAACTACAATTATTCTGGGAAGAAGAAGGTTTTAGATTAGTACAAAAAGATTATACATTAGGAATAATGAGAACAGGATATCTTGAAAATTTGAGTGAAGCTCAACTAGGCACAATCCAGAGAGTTATAGGAAGATATGTGCCTCTCCTTGTTCAACCAGAAACTAGGGATAGTTACAAAACTAGAATCTTAACTAAAGATGATTCGATAGATATATTACTTACTCATTATGGGAAAGAATTTATGTCTGATGGTGAAAACGAGTTTAGATGGCAAAATCGACCAAGAGACGTAGAATATGAAAGCGAAATGGTTTCAAGATTATATATTTACCTTGGTGGCGATGAAGCAAAATCTAAAGGATACTCTGTAGTTAAATCAACTGGATTGAGACATCAAGCAACTATGAATGTTGATGAAAATGGTATGCATGTTTTATTTGTTGGAGATATCTATGAGAGGGTTTGGCCAAAAATAATAAGGTCTCTAGAAACTTTAGGTATACATATTCAAGAAGCAAATATTGAAGATGGTTTTATAAAAGTATCAATGGATGAGAATGTAGATAAAGAAACATCTTTTTTAGATACACTTGTATTCTGGAAAGATTCCGACTCTTTGGAATCATTCTATATTATTGTTTTATCTAATCAAAAGGGTACAAGTATTGAAATACAAGATGATGCTTTCATTAATTTTACAAATCAAGCTTCTGAAGAAGTTATAAGAGCTTTATATTCAGATTTAAGATAAACTTTATTCTTTCACTCTATGTATTTGGGCATAAGCAGAGTGATTATGAATAGATTCAAAATTTTCAGATTCAACGACATACTCAGTTATCCTATCATCGTCACTAAAATGTGATGCAATATCTCTTACCATGTCTTCTACGAATTTTGGATTATCATAAGCTAATTCAGTAACATGTTTTTCATCAGGCCTTTTTAGCAAAGCATAGAGTTCAGATGAAGCTTCTTTTTCAACTATATCAATAATTTCTTCTATCCAAATAAATTCTTTTATATTTACAGTTACAGTTACATGTGATCTTTGATTATGTGCACCATACGAAGAAATCTTTTTAGAGCATGGACATAAGCTTGTTACTGGAACCAATACCTTTACTTTTAGGTTTGAAATACCATCTTTTATTTCCCCAATAAATGTAACCGTATAGTCAAGCAGGCTTTGAACTTTTGTAGCAGGCGCAGTTTTTTTAATGAAATAAGGAAATGTCATTTCAACGTGTCCAGATTCTGCCTCAAGCAGAACAAGCATTTCTTGAATCATTTGTTTAAATGTATCAACAGTAATATGATCCTCATGGTCATTAAGTATATGCACAAATCTAGACATATGTGTCCCCTTGAAATTATGAGGGAGATTAACATACATATTAAAATTGGCCACTGTTGATTGGTTTTCTCCAGATCTTTGTTTTATTACCACCGGATGAAGAATATCTTTTATTCCAACTTTATTAATAGGAAGATTTCTGGTGTCTAAGAGACCTTGTGTATCTGGCAGTGCGCTACTTTTGTTTAGCACATCAATTGTTTTTTTATTAATTGACATAATATTATTCCGTATACATTACAGCAGACTTTTCTGTCTCCCATAATTTTATTGATTTAATCTTAGTTTCATTATTATTTATAACTTTTGATAATTCTAAAAAAATATATTTTGCAATATTCTCAGCTGTTGGGTTTATTTTTTTAAATGGTTCTAAATCATTCAAAAAACGATGGTCCAACTTATTAACTATATCATTTGTTGAATTTCTTATATCCTTAAAATCTAATACCATACCAACATTATCGAGTACATTACCCGAAACTTCAACTTCAACCTTCCAATTATGCCCATGCATCCTTTTACATGAACCCTTATGTCCATTTAGTATATGGGCTGAAGAAAATTCTACATATGTTGTTAACGTATAAATGATTCACCTCAATAAAATTATGTTATTTTTTCATTTATTTCAACCATGTTCCTAATATGGCTATTTGTAGTTTCATCTATTCCTTTTTCATCTAACCCAATTTCAGATAATATTTCATCTTGGTTGCCATGAGGTATGATTTTATCAGGTATGCCAATATTGCATACTTCATTTTTAAGTTTGTTTTTAAGTATTACCTCATTAACTGCAGAACCAGCTCCGCCAAGAATTACATTTTCTTCAACAGTAAAAATATATTCATGGGTTTGACAAATATCTATTATCATCTCCTCATCAAGAGGTTTTACAAAACGCATATCTACAACCGAAGCATTATATTTGTCAGCTATGCTATGTATATTCCTCAGTATCGTTCCAAATACTAAATAAGCAATTTTTTTGCCCTTTCTTATTATTTTACTTTTACCTATTTCAATTTCTTCGATTTTTAAATCCAAATCTAATCCTAGGGTATATCCTCTTGGATATCTAACAGCTGCTAGTCCTTTGTAATTAAGTCCAGTTGTTAACATTTTCCACATTTCTCGTTCATCTGAAGGAGTCATAATAACAGTTTTAGGCAGAATCCTTAGAAATGAAATGTCATAAATGCCTTGGTGAGTCTCCCCGTCCGCTCCTACTATACCAGCTCTATCTATAGCTAATAGTATATCTAAATCTTGTACAACTATATCGTGTATAAGTTGATCATAAGCTCTCTGCAGAAAAGTTGAATATATGGCTACTATAGCTTTTACCCCATCACATGCTAACCCGCCAGCTAAGGTGATAGCATGTTGTTCAGCTATACCCACATCAAAGTATCTTGTTGGATAGTTTTTTTCGAATTCTACTAAACCGGAGCCTTCTCTCATGGCTGGTGTTATGGCGATAAATTTTTCCTCTACATGTGCCATTTCATTAATCCATCTACTAAAAATTTGCGTATATGTTAATTTATTATGAATTTTTTTAGCTTTTGTTTTTCCAGTTTTTATATCAAATGGAGTAACCCCATGGTATGAAATAGGATTTTGTTCTGCAAGTTTGTACCCTTTGCCTTTACGAGTGACTATATGTAGAATTCGCGGACCATCTTGATTTTTTAAATTTTTAAGAACTTCCACAAGATTATGTAGGTCATGACCATCTACCGGCCCATAGTATTTAAACCCTAATTCTTCAAAAAGAAGACCTGGCGTAATTAAACTCTTTGCTTGGCTTTCAACCTTCTTTGCAATTTCCTCAATTACCTTTATTTTACTTAAAACTCTTTTCCCACTTTCTTTCAAGCTTGAGAAAGTTTTTCCAGTCAAAATTCTTGTAAGATATTTATGCATAGCACCTACATTTGGTGAAATTGACATTTCATTATCATTTAGAATTACAAGTATATTAGACTTTATACCGCCAGCATGGCTAAGAGCCTCAAAAGCCATTCCAGCTGTTAAACCACCATCTCCAATAATGGCAACAATCTTTCTATCAATTTTATTAATTTTGGACGCGATTTCATATCCTATTGCAGCACTTATAGATGTACCAGCATGTCCTGCACCAAATGCATCATAAGGGCTTTCCTCTCTTTTTAAAAAACCTGATATACCATCTTTTTTTCTAAGAGAAGCCATGTTTTTCTTTCTCCCAGTGAGGATTTTGTGTGGATAGCATTGATGCCCAATATCCCATAAGAGTTTATCATTTGGAGTATCAAACACGTAATGAAGAGCTATAGTTAAATCTACAGCCCCTAATCCTGCAGCTAAATGACCACCAGTTTTAGCAACAGATTCAATTAAAAAATTTCTCAACTCATTAGACAATCTAGATAGTTCATCATGATTTAAATTTTTTAAATCTGACGGTAGATTTATCTTATCCAGTACTGGGGAACTAGTTTTCATTCCTTTGTTTTAGATTGATTATCTGTAACCTGTTTTATTTTTTGTTCAGCTTCTTCTAAAGCTTTTTGACATTTTTTAGACAATTCAATTCCAAGTTTATATTTATCTATAATTTCTTCCAAATTTAAATCTTTTGACTCTATTTCCTCAAGTATAGATTGCATTTTTTTCAAATCACCTTCAAATGATGACAAGTTATTCTTTTCTTTTTTGTTCATTATCGTATCATACTATTTTTTAGTTATTTTTACATTCTTTACGAAATTATTAGTTATTTTGATTATTTCAAAAAAATAATTTTTCTCCCCAAAACTAGTGCCTTCAGAAGGAATCTCCTCGAGACACTCTAAAATATAACCATTGATAGTTTTTGCAGTATCTTCAGGTATTTTCCATCCAAGCGATTTATTAATTTCTCTAATTTGCATAGAACCTTCAAAGATATAAGAGGTTTCATTTATTTTTATAAAACTTTTTTCTTTATTATCTTGATTATATTCGCCAACTATTTCTTCTAGTATATCATCAAGTGTAACCACACCTTTGACATCACCATATTCATCTACAACAAAACCAATTCTTTTTTTTTCTTTTTTAAATGCTATCAACTGGCTTGTTAATGATGTGTCTTCTGGAATAAAGTATGGTGGATTGATATAGCTAATAATCTTTTCTTTTGTTATATCACCTTCTACAAGCATTTTAATTACTTTCCTTTTGTGAAGGAACCCAATGAGAGCATTAAGTTCATTTTTATAAATAGGTATTCTTGTATATCTACAATTAAGAATTTGATTAGAAATTATATCAATATCATCTTCAATATCAATTGCAACTAATTCGCCTCTAGGTATCATTGCATCTTCAACTTTTACTTTTTCAAGATCTAACATATTTACAATCATATCTTCATGACTTTTAGGTATTTTCTTACTAGATTCCTTTACTATTAATTTTATTTCATCTTTTGTAAGTAACTCTTTATTATAATTTTCATTTTTAACACCAAATAATCTCAATATTATTTTAGAAAATAAATTAATTATAAAAATAATAGGATAAAAAACTTTCATAAGTGGATAAAACACCCAAGAGATGGGATAAGCAATTTTATCTGGATATTTCGCTGCAAAAGTTTTAGGCGTTACCTCTGCAAAAATTAAAATAACAACTGTTAAAACAATTACAGAAATTGCTACTCCAGTTACACCATAAAGTTTTACTGCAATAAGTGTAGTTATTGCTGAAGCTAAAATATTTACAAAATTATTAAGTAAAAGTATTAAGCCTAATGTTTTATCAGGGTTTGAGATTAAGTAGTTTACTCTTATTGCAGACTTACTGCCTTGTTTACATTTATGTTTTAGCTTATATCTATTTACACTCATTAAAGAAGTTTCTGCACCTGAAAAAAAAGCAGATAAAAATAGTAGAACTAATAAAATTATAAATAAACTTTCAGTTGTAACGTTAGTCATGATTCCATTATAAAAATACTATGAATATTAAAATAACTCAAAAAAAAGCTTAGTGCCCAAATAAGCTATAAAAAGAAAAGCCATTCCACTCAAAGTTAAATTAGTTGCCCTTTTACCTCTAACACCAACAGAAAATCTTTTGTAAATTAGAAAACTATATGTAATCCAAGCTATGATTGAAAATAAGATTTTTTGAATCAAGCCCTGGTCAGTTCCCGAAAGAACAAATGGTGCTCCACTTAGCAGGGAGAGCGTAAGAAGTATAAATCCTAAAACAATTAATTCAAACATAACCTTTTCCATTTTTTCTATAGGAGGAAGCATAGTTATGAAATGTGATTCTTTAACATATTTTAATTTTTTTTCTTGATACCGTAATAGAATTGCCTGGATTGCAGCTAAACCAAGAAAACCATACGATGCAATTGATGAGATTATATGTAATTTTAGATTGTTATTAGTTATAGGTGCAATATTAGTAACGCCATCATATATCAATGTAATGAATACAGTAATAAATGTTAAAGGGAAAAGAACTAACCCAAGATGATATATGGGTTTTGTAAACATAAAAATGAAGAACAGATAATTAACAATCAGAAACGATAGATCCAAAGATATTATAAAATTAAATCTGCCTTCAAAATTATTAATAAGATTATAAGTATAAATTGTAAATAAAACCAAACTAGCCGAGAAAACAAAATAAAACGCTAATTTTTTGAGTATCTCCTCAGTTTCCGCAGCTAGTATATATTTGATACTGAGGGTTGATAAAATATAAGCAATTATGGTTGAAGCAGCTAATAGTTTCATTTTTAATACAATAAGGTTTTTAAATTATAGTAGCTCATATCTAGGATATAGATATATTAACGCAACATATTCATTATAAAGTAGGTCATCAAGTATGATAATAACAAATTCCATGTATAAAAATAGCTAGATATCTATTTATTATAGTTTTTATGTGAAAATAACTAACTAGAACTATTAAGTGATGATATAATTTGATGGTTTCTAAGTTAGAGGATATTTAAAAATTATGGTAAGAGTAAGATTATCAAGAGGTGGGGCTAAAAAAAGACCCTACTATCATATTGTCGTAATGGATAAAAGAGATAGACGAGATGGAAGATGTCTAGAGAGAATAGGCAGTTATAATCCATCATTGGAGACTCAAGATAGAATTAAAATTGATATAGAAAGACTTGATTATTGGGTATCAAAAGGCGCTCAAATCAGTGAAAGAGTAAAATATCTAAAAAAATATTCATTAGACCCTGAAAATCTTAAAAAGAGGGAAAAAATCAAATCATCTCAACTAGAAAAACTTAAGGCTAAGAAACTTGCAGCCGAAAAGCCTAAAGAGACTAAAGCTGAAGAAACTGCTGAACCTAAAGAAGAAGTTAAAGCAGAAGAAAATAAAGCTGAAGAAACTGCCGAACCTAAAGAAGAAGTTAAAGCAGAAGAAAATAAAGCTGAAGAAACTGCTGAACCTAAAGAAGAAGTTAAAGCAGAAGAAAATAAAGCTGAAGAAACT
>Ga0207991_1001037_pt1 | contig 17703 bp, 14 predicted proteins | sample ETN07SmetaG_FD_185786 | JGI IMG/M metagenome (GOLD analysis project Ga0207991, IMG submission 185786) | Marine microbial and viral communities from oxygen minimum zone, Eastern Pacific Ocean - ETNP2014F14-07SV275 (SPAdes) (version 2) | ecosystem: Environmental > Aquatic > Marine > Oceanic ... | reverse complement strand
TTTATTCTCATTCATCATTTTTTCTTGGATCTCAATCAGAGCATTGGCTGTTTCCTCCGCTGGAGATACAACACTTGGCGTTGATGATTCTCTAGGGGCTAAAATAGTGATTTGCTCATTGACTTCATCCATGATATCTAGTTCAACATCAACATTGATAACATATTTATGAGAATCAATAATTTTTGAAAGGGCATCCTGCACTCGCTCGCGGATGTTGTTTTCCACCATCAGTTTTTGAGAAAGATAACTGCCATCTTCCCCAAGTAACAGCGATATAGCAACGATCGCCCCAATTATGGGTGTTAATTGTTTAAACCCTTTATTCATATAAGACTCCTTGGTATTTTTCCTTACCTCTATAAAATTTTTCACGATTAATCCGCATAATCTTTCGCCGAATGATGGCTTGGTTTTAAAAATGTAACCTGAATCCGACGGTTCGCCCGCTTTTCTTCAACTGTTGAGTTGTATTTTAATACGGTTTCCCAAGTCAGTTTTGTTGGATCCATAAAAAGTGTATCCAGCCCTCTAGGTGACCAATCGCCAAAACCAGCAGCGATCAATCGTTTTGCTGGAACCTTTTGGGTAATCAACTCCCGCACAACTGCTGCGCCTCTAGCTGCTGACAGTTCCCAATTTGACGCATAATTATTTTGCCATTTTTTTGGCATGGGGTCACTGTCTGAGTGACCTGCTACTTCTATAATAAACGGACTAGCCATAATTTTGGGTGTGATTTCTTCGGTTAAAAGGGTCTTGAGTTCCGGTTTCATTTCGGCTTTGCCTGATGGAAAAGCATAATCGCCTTTTATGTTGATTGTAACTCCTTTTGGGCTTGTTGTGATATCCATGGGTGGATCTCCATCTTTGCCCTCTTCTTTCATAGCTTCTTCCAATTCTTTAATAGATTCTTCCAACGCTTTTTTCACATCCACAAGGCTCGTTAATTTTTCATATTCACCCTCCAACTCAGCGGCATTCTCTTTCTTAATTTTGCTACCAAGTGATTTTCCGGTGGAGTTTGCCATTTCCTGCAATTTTACAGGATCCATGGTTGAAATTGCTGCCAACAGTACAAAAAAGGCAAATAGCAAAGTCATCATATCCGCAAAAGTTCCGAACCAACCGGGCAGTCCCTCATCCACAGATTCTTCTCCAGCCCTAAACCCTCGCTTATATCCTTTTTTAAATTCTACGCCAGCCATTTAAATCAATCTCCGCGTTTCCATTCTTTCGGAGGAATGAAAGAGTTTAATTTTTCTCTTACAATAATGGGGTGTTTCTTTTGGTGGATTAATCTCGCTGCCTCAACAAGCAATGCAGCAGCCATTGACGTTTGAACACTTTTAAGGCTCAATTTATCCGACATGGGTAAGAAAAATAGATTTGCAAATACAGCACCATAAAATGTCGTGATCAATGCAGCAGCCATTCCAGCGCCCAGTGAATCTGCACCACTGCCTTCTCCACCGAATCCAGCTAACATAAGTACCAAACCGATAAGGGTACCAATCATCCCCCAAGCCGGAGCCAGATTTCCCATAGATTTCATCATATCAGACTGAACTTTCTCACGTTTTTCACGGTATTCAATCCTTGTTTCCATAATTTCAGTGACCTCTTCTAAAGAATATCCATCTACAACCATCTGAACACCATCTTTAAAAAAATAATTTTTAATACCATCCACTGACTTTTCAAGTTCAGCAGCCCCTTTCCGAGCGCTTTCAGAAATGTCACATGCGGAATCTACCAGGTGTCCCATTTTATCATCAGCTGGTTTCATTACTGCACCAATAGCAGCACCCAGACCAATCACATGAGGAAGTGGAAATGATACAAAAACAGATGCAATCATTCCGCCAAAAACGATACCAAAACTTGGGCCTGATATAAAGCTCCCAAAGCTCCCGGCACCCCCTTGTGCGATTGCGATAAAAATACTTCCGATCATAAAGACCAGACCTAAAACTATTCCAACAAGTAGTGCAATATCCATAGACTTACTCCTCTAGCAAGCTTGCAGATTTCAGATTATTTTCGTGCAGAGCTTTTAAAATATTCCTGACATCAGTGTATTCCGGGTCTAACCGAAGGGCCAAGTTCCAGTTTATAGTCGCTCTCTGTACATCCCCTAATTTATAATAAATGGATCCTCTTCGGGCATAAGCAAGAGCCAAATTTGGATTTAACTCTAAAGATAGATCAACCTCTTTTAGAGCTTCTCTATAATCTCCTGCATAAAAATATCGAAGAGATCTAGATAAATGACGCATTGCTTCATTCATATTCTTTTCAGAAATATTTGCATCCAATTTGATAGATTTAATTGAATCAGACAAAAATTGAGAGCCTTGCTCCATAGCAGACAATCGCACCATCAAATTTCTCATTTCATTATTCATGAGTGACATGGAATCCCTTAAAGTTGATACAGCAAAGTCAGCCATTGCCACTGTTGAATCCCTATGAAGAGACACTGTCTCTAACCCATGCCCTTGTGGCATGGCCCCTCTCGGACCATAAATATCCACTGGCCCTGATGGGCCTCCAAGTAATTTTCTTTTGGGATCACGTGGTACAGCCATATCAAGCCCAAGCGCAAATCCCGGATGGCCAACCCAGTATCTACTCCCCCATTCAGGTAATTTTTCTATGTGGGTGAACCCGAGGTTCAGGCGATAATCCGAGGTAAGGGGGATGCGGAGTCCCACATTGACACCCGTTCCATCGAATTCACCCACAATATCCATTCCACCCTTTTTTCCGAAGTAGGGTGTTTTTAAAATAAATCCAAGAAATACGCCAGCGTTTGTCCCATCAGACTCTGACTCAGTTTCTAAAGTATCAATGGGGGTATTTCCTAAAGTATCCATTGGCGCAAGTCCACCTGTGCCAAATCCCATATAAGTATTCATTTTATATTCCCCAAGGTCCTTTTCGCTGGCAAGAACAGTAAAAAAGGAAAGGAGAGACGTATTCAAACTAAGAACCTGGTTTGATGTTTGCTCATTTTGAAAAACTACATCCTGTAACCCAACGGATAATGAAATATCATTATAAACAAAAACCCGCTTCGCAAAATGAAATCCAAATTCAACCGGGGCAACATATTGAGATTGAGCAAGGAGCCCAATGGATGTTGGATCGCCACCCTGAACTGCGGAGAAACCAAATGAAAATCCTTTATTGAATTCCATATCAAAGTACACACCTTTTGCGGCGTTTAATGGATCAAAATTGTGAATTTCTGTCCCGAACCCAGTCCTAAATAAATAGGGAGCTTTTTGATTACTAGATGATGGGACTCGCATCATAAGACCCGGGCGTGTATACGCCACGCGAGTAGAGCCAAGCACCATTGAAAATACCAGGATAATCCCAGCAACATTTTTAATATATCGTATCATTCAATCATCTCTTGATCATATAATTGTTCTGAACCATTTACTGGTATTCTTCCCAGTCAATAACATAGGAATATCCAATAAAAGCACCAAAGCCCTGAGGAACATAAAGGTCAAATTGGCCTACTGCACCTGGAAGTAAACTGGCATCTGAAACAATCCCTGTATCAAAAGTATTGTAGGAGCCCTTTACAAAAGTTGTTAATGTTTTTGTTTCTCCACTCCAGTTTTTCCGGAAAACAAAATCTACCTTTACAAAATCGGAGCGACGTCCACCAATATTTTTAATTTCCCCTGTAAAAATAATATTCCCCTGACTGTCTTTCTTTTCTGAAATATTACCAACCAAAACACAATTTGCAGAAAACTTTGCACTGGCATCCCTCATGGAATTATTGGGAGATGTGTATTGAGGGCGAGCCAACTTAGGCATGGGAGGTGGCGTATAACTTTCACGAATCTGCTCTGGGATATATTCTTGAGTGTCTTCCGTTATTACATTATCTACAATCCGAACGACTTGAGCACGATCAATAATGAGGTAACCAATGAGAGTTTCTACCTTAAGTGACTTGTCATCCTGATAAATAATTTTACCAAAAACAGTGCTGCCATTTTTTAAAATAATCTCTTTTGAATAAATAGTGAGTGGATTGATCCACATCTTACTTAAAGCTTTTAAATCTCCCATTTCTTGGGATAGATGCTTGAATTCTGCAGATAATTTCTTGATTTCAAAATTCAATTCATTCAAAATAAAATCTTTACTTGGGCTCCCCATGGCTTGGGCGGTTTGTGGAAGGGTTAGTGTAGATGGAACTTCTGCCGTTAGGGTTGGGGTTAGTGTGCTCCCTTCCGAACCTCCCTCCACGACTGGTCCACTTTCAACTTCTAGACCAAGAGAGAATTTACCAATATCTTTATTTTCGGAAAGGACGATAATCATTTCAGCTGACCCGAATTCTTTGTGGGATGCCTGGAGAACATAGTCCCCCAAATCAAGTTTCTTTAATTTAAATTTGCCTTTACGACTTGTGTTATCTTCCTTTACGACTTCGCCACCAGACAAAAGAGTTACTGTTGCTTTTTTTACTGTTTGTCCATCAGAATCAACTATGATTCCTGACAAAGTGACTCCTTTGCCAAATGCAAAGGCACCTATAAATAGAAAGACCGCTATAGCGAAAACAAATCGCTTCTGTAGGCTTTTGGTTAGTGTCATGTTTTTACCTCGGATTATGAACACTTTAAGCATCAAAATGCACTAAAGCTAAAAGATTTTACCGCCAAATGGGGAATGTGTCAAGCAGTTATAGAGGAGACTGGTCTGCTTCTGTTATATCTATTTCCAGAAATCCTTAAGGGTTTTTTCTCGATTTTTTTGCTTTTCAATAGCGGCAAGAACGATGGGCATTAGGGTTGGATCAAGCTCTAAGGAAATGGCTTTTTCATAGGATTCTAAAATTAGGTCAAAATCTTTGTTCCCATTCTTAAGATAAGATTGACCTATATAATAAAACGGTTCACCTATATTTGGTTTCAGGCGAGATGCCTTATGATACTTTTCTATCGCATCCCAAAGACCATTTCTTTCCCCTCTTTTATATAATAGGTGTCCTTCTGCTATTAATACATTATAAAGCGCTATGGTATCGGAAGGGTTGAGACGAATCGCATCTTTGAAATGCTGTATAGCAGATGAATAATCTTTTTTGTTCAGGTCCGAAGCGCCGACAGCATTATGAGCCAAAACAAGGGCATTCACAGTGGATGGTTTTAGCTGAGAGGCATTTGTGAGAGAGTCTTCCATGGCAAGGAGTGCTCTTGGATTATCAACAGCAAGCTTTTGATATGCGCCTCCCGAACAATTCAAGGCTATAATAATGAAACTAAATAAAAGGATTAATCGGTAAACCATCTCATCCTTCGAACCAAAAAAGATCCTGATTGTTCCTAAAAGAACTATAAAGATTATCCATTGATTCAACCACATAATACCTATCCTGAATATTGCTATAGTCAAAACAGGTCATGGCCATTTCTTCCATATTATATGTCAGGAATTTGGACCGAACTGAATCGCCCCTTGCACAAGAAACCACGTTGGTAATCTCATCAAATGAAGAAATAATACCGGCACCATAAATCTCATAATCTATATCATTAGTAACGCGACGAAATCGGTCTGACCTTCCCGTGTTTTTAACCAAGCCAAACTCATAGGTCCACCAGGCATAATTCTGTAATCGTTTTAAATTGTGCGCAGCTAATTCTGGACCAAGCCCGCGTTTATCTTTAATAATCTCATCCCCAAGGACACCAATCTCCCACATAAATTCTGCATATTTTTTATTCATTAAAAATGGGATGTGCCCCTGGATATCATGAAAAATATCCGGTTCCGGAGTATAACCTTCATCATTTTGTATGCCTATCCCTTTATATTTTTTTTCGAATCTAGGAGATTGGCGAATAATGTCGGTGACAGGAAACTGGCGTTTTTTATTAATATCAAAAAATAATTCTTCATCTAGAAACCCAGCCACAGGCACTAATGTCCACCCTGTAGAATTTTCAATCAACGGCGAAATAGCTTCAAATTCTGGAAACATATTATTGGGAATAGGCAACGTACGTAGCCCTAATAAATATTCCCGGGATGCATATTGATCTAAAAGAAATTCAACATTTTGAAATAAATCAGCCCAGATTCGATTTTCCAGATTATTCACATCATCGTATTTCTGGGGTTTAATATAGTCATCATTTATCCCAAATATTTTGATGCCACCAACGGCATTGGGAATGACATTTTTAAATAAATGATAGTATTTGGTTGATTGAGAAATCATAATTCAATAAAATAATTAATAGAATTTATGGGATAATGCTCATTCATCCTACCAAAGCCAAATGTATGTTACGGCACGATTCCCCTTCCCATAATCTACATCGTGCCGCAAATCACAGTCGGCTCTCATGTCTGAAGCGTCTCGATTAAACATGGTATAATCTTCGCCATGGATCACCGCCTGAAATCGTCCTTCCTGATCTTTACACCAATCCCGAACTGCACTTCGCAATTTACCGGTACCATGTCCAGTAATAATTTTAATGACACGGATACGACCTTCAAATGCGGATTGACTTATTGATGTTTCCAGTATGGAAAGTGCATTCTCTATACTATAATTTGAATGGCCTATATCAACGATCTTTAATTTTTGTATACTCATAATGAGCATGAATTTTACCTTAAATTTTGGATTCATTCTAAAAGGAAATTTATGAGAAAAATAATTTTAGGTCGAACAGGTGCCGAAGTTTCCGCCATCAGTTTAGGAACATGGTCTTACGGCGGTGCCAACAAGAGCGGGAAAATGGCTGTGGGGTGGGGTGGGCAAACGGATGAAGATTCAAAAGCAGCACTAGAACGCGCTTGGGAATTGGGCATTAATCACTGGGATACAGCGGATGTATATGGGAACGGTCGCTCGGAACAAGTGATCGGCTCCATGTGGAACACCCTTCCGCGGAATGATATTTTTCTTGCTACAAAAGTGGGTTGGGACCGAGGTGGTAAAAAGCGCTGGTACGATATTGGTGTCATGCGCAATAAAATGGAACAATCTCTCATTAATTTGAAGACAGATTGTGTGGATCTCATGTATCTCCACCACTGCAATTTTGGAGAGAATGATGAATATTTTGAGGATGCAGTAAACACAGTTCGACAGTTCCAAAAGGAGGGAAAAACGCGCTTTATTGGATTGTCGGATTGGTCATCGAATAAGATTATGCACTTTATTGAACGGTGCGATCCGGATGTGGTTCAACCCTTACGCAACGTGGTGGACGATACCTATGAATCCAGCGGATTAAAAGAATATGTGGATAATCATAATTTGGGGATTTGTTTTTTCTCGCCCCTTAAACATGGATTACTTACGGGGAAATACACCGAACCTGCCCAATTTGAAGATGGGGATTTTCGGAGTCGTGAAAAAGAGTTTAGCGATTTGGATTTTTTGAAAAAAATGCAGGAAAACAAATCAAAATTAGAAACCCGTTTTGGCGGTCATCCCAACCCGGTAATGAATGGTGTGGTGAATGCATTATTTTCGGATGCGCCTACAGGCTGTGCCCTTTTGGGTCAGCGGAATACAGCCCAAGTAGAAGCGGCTGCGACCCTGGGACATTTACTAACAGATGAAGATTCTGATTGGGTGAAAAGTCTGTATCTATCTAATTAATTGTCTTTCTCTTACCAATTTAAAATGCAGGGCTTTGCCCTTGTAAAAGGCGTTTTTTCATTGTTGCACACTCCACGGTTCCCTGCCAAACGTATCTACTAAACCGCGGAAGACGATTTTGGTCCAACTTTATTCCGGAAAAGACAAAATTATAGATGACAATCAACACAGCAATGTTCAATTGGTTTTAAGAGGGTGGAATCATGACGCCACACGGAATCGTGTTGGCAATATTAAAAGTTAATTTTCCTATTTATCCCCTATGCTGTAAACAATTTCGCCATTAAAAATTGTTTGTACAACTTTTGCACTATGAATTTCATGTGCCGGAATCTGGAACAGGTTTCTGTCCAAAATGATAATATCCGCCAATTTCCCCTTTTCCAGAGACCCAATTTCATGCTCTTTAAATAAACTAAAAGCACCTGCCATAGTATATGCGCGTAATATGGTTTCTAACGCAACGGCTTCTTCGGGGTACAGCGCATCGCCATCTTTTTTCCCGGGTTCTCGTCTTGTAATAGCAACTTCAATGGCATCCAGCGGATTCAGGGAAGAGACTGTCCAGTCGCTACCGCCGGCTATACGGGCGCCGGTTAAAACAACACTGTTAATTGGGTAATTCCACTTGGAGCGAACGGGGCCTAATACCGGCAAGGTCAGGTCAGTGATATACTTATCCGGATAGGCCCAAAGAGCCTGGAAACTGGCAATAATATTCAATTCTTTGAAGCGGGGTACATCCTGGGGATGGATCAGTTGAACGTGGGACATCATGTGTCGTTTATCCCCCAAACCATTTTGTTGGCGCGCAAACTCAAATGCATCTAATGTACTTCGTATGCCGCGATCACCAATAGCATGGATGTGGATTTGAAAGCCTTCTTTATCGAATTTTGCCACAGCCATTTTCAAAGTGTCTGGGTCCCAGTTTAAAATACCACGATCATCAGATCCAAGGTACGGTTCTAACAAAGCAGCAGTGCCTCCTTCGATCACACCATCAGCAAATAATTTCACGGTGTTCATCCAGCCCAATTCGTTGGAAAACCTGCGTTGCTTCATTTGCTTTAGATCATTTTTCCAGGATTTGGAGTTCGCATTTTGCGATGCGGCAACTCGTAAGGATATTTGTTTGCCGGCTGTTGCAACCCTGTAAGCATCCAGACCATCATAATTTCCTACGACGGAATCATTGGCTGCAATGCTCCCTGTGCCTGCATCGAGGATGGCAGTAATCCCAAAACGGTTCGCTTCCTTGGCAGCAAAATGTAAACCCGTATCAATTTGATCTTTCGTATATAATGGCAAAAGGTTTGCTACCAGATTCATTGCATCTTCTCGCAATACGCCAGAGGGTTCTTTGCTTTTCGGATCACGTATAATGCGCCCATTGACCGGATCAGTTGTTTGTTCATTGATGCCGGCTAGCGCCAACGCTTTTGAATTCACCCAGGCAGAATGACCATCAGCAGAAGATAAAAATACGGGTTTATCAGGAATGATCTCATCCAACCATTCTTTGCGGGGATTGCCGCCGGGAAAGACAGGAAGTTCCCAGCCACCGCCTCGAATCCAATCATCATTGGGATGGGCATCATTGAAATCACGGAGAGTTTGAAATATTTGCTCCGGTGTTTTTAAATCGTACAAGCGGCAGTCGCTCATTTCAATACCGCCCCACAAAAGATGAACGTGGGAATCAATAAACCCGGGCAAGACCATCCCATTTGGCAATTCGATGATATGAGTGGAATTATTTTGATACAATTCAGCTGATTGTTTATCCCCCACAAAAATAATCTTATTTCCCCGGATGGCCACGGCATCAGCCCAAGGTTGGTTTTTATCCATCGTATAAGTCGGAGCAATGATAACAATATCCGCGGATCGTTCCTGGCCGAAAATCAGTGAAAGGACAAAAAGTAAAATCAAAAAATTTTTCATGTTTTTACGTTTCTATATAGTTAATCCTTAACGAATACGCTCACAGCCCAGCCCGCCAACATGGCCAGCAATACTGAGGGTAGCATCACATCCAGTTTATTGATATAAGGCTCTACGCTGGCAATATTTGGCACCACAAATTTGAAAAACGGAATACATAAAAAGCCCGTTACCATGGAAGCGATAGCACCTTTTTCGGTGAAATCTTTCCAAAATATTGATAGAATAATAACGGGACAAAATGTGGCAGCGATGCCCGACCAACCAAAGATCACAAACCAGAAAACCGTTCGGGTTGGGGACAAAACTGAAACAGCCAGGGCTACGCCCAACGCCAAAACAGCGAGTATTACTGTTACCTTTTTGGATAAATCCATCAGCTTTCTTTCATCAATGTCGGGATGCAGTATTTGCTGGTAAAAATCCCGAGTGACTGCACTGGAAGCCACAACCAAAAGTGAATCCACCGTGGACATGACCGCCGATAAAACCGCTGCAATATAAATTCCAATAATCAAGGTAGGCATTACTTGTCCTAAAACCAATGCCAGAACATCTTCTCCTGCATTCCCCAAAATCATTACCGGATTATCCCCTGCTTGGGTGAGCATATATCGACCGAAAATACCGATCATCACCGCAGCCGAATCCGTAAGTAATGTATAAAATAGGGCGACCCATTTTCCCTTTTCTATTTCCGCCTCATCTTTTATGGCAATGAAACGGACATAAACTTGGGGCGAACCCATAAAACCGATCCCAATAGACAAGAGTCCTAAGATGGCAACAGCGTTCATAAGTGTCAATCCACCTGCGCCCCAAATATTTAATAATCCGGGATCAATATCTCGCAATCCGTCTATGATAGATGCATCTCCGGAAAAGCTGAAATATGCAACCACGGGAAGGAGCAAAAGTCCCACAAACATGAGCGAACCCTGGAAAAAATCGGACCAGGCTACCGCAAGAAATCCACCGGAAAAAATGTACATGACTACGATTCCAAAACCGATGGCAATTCCGGTATAGTAATCGAGTCCGAGAAAAGATTCAAACGTTTTGCCAGTGATGTCAATCTGGGCGCTCACATAAATAATTACAAAAAGGGAGAGCGCCGTAGCAGCCACAATCCGAATCGTATGGGTGGTGGATTTAAAATGACTCACCAGAAAATCAGGAATGGTAATAGAATCATATTCATCGGTCATACGTTTGAATTTTTTGGCCATAAATCGCCAGGACAACCAAACACCAATAACTTCTCCAATTACAATCCAAAAAGCGCTGACACCCATGAGGGCACCCATGCCTGTTACGCCAATCAGGAGCCAACCCGATTCTCCTGTGGACCTAGCCGACAACGCGGCAATCCAATAACCTAGTTTTTTTCCGCCTACAAAATAATCTGAAATATTCGAGACACGTTTAGACGCAAAAAACCCGATACTCAGCAGAATTAAAAAATAAAGAGCAAGTACAACGAGTTTAAGGATCAAGAATTGCCCTTTTCTTGTGGCAGGAGCACCCTCATAGTAGGATAAGGAATAGAAATATTATTTTGCGAGAATTGTTTATAGATCTCTGTATTCACCGCATCTATTGTTCGCCCGCGAATCTCCGGTTTATGGATCCAAAAAAGGAGTTGGAGCTTGAGTCCATGATCGGCAAACTCCCTGAAACGCACGCGGGGCTCCGGAGTATTTAAAACATTTTTATTCTCTAATGCAATTTTAACAAGCAATGCTTTTACAGCATCAATATCTGATTCATAGGCTACGTGGAGTGTAATTCGTACTCGCTCTGTTTCGCCGGGGCCACCGCTTTCATTTACAATCTTGGAGGCGGCAATCACAGAATTGGGGATGGTGATTTCAATATCATCCCGGGTCATAAAACGGGTGGAACGCAGTCCCATTTGTTTTACATAGCCTCGTTCTCCCGAATCCAATAATATATAGTCTCCCTCTTTAAAGGGCGAATCCGCCATAAGAAAAAATCCAGCGAAAAAATTGGCCACTGTATCTTTCGCAGCCAGTCCCAAAATAACACCCAACACGCTAGCCGATGCCAAGATACCGTTGATATTAATTTCCCAACTGAGAAAAATAAAATAAATACCGAATAGCCCAATCCCAATCTTGCCCAAATTGTTAAACAGAGGGAGTGTTTTTTGCTGAAGAAATGGATTCGTTGCTCGATTGGATGCCCATTCCATACCTACTACTAAAATTTTCATTATCACAACCAACCAAATGACGATGGTGATTGTTTTAAAAATACCTAGCAATGCAAAATCAAGGAAATCCGGAAGTCCTGCGGTTTTTACAGCCACGGAAAAGCCAATAAAAAGGATAGAATAAAAAATGGGACGATGCAATAATTGAAGTATTTGATCGTCAAGATTGGTTTGAGTCTTATCTACGAATCGTTTAAAAATACGCGTAAATACTATATCCGTTATTTTTGCAACAATAATGGCCCCCAAAACAATCAAAACGCTTTGAAAGATCGGATTGGAAAGGACTTCTCCGTAATTCTCTTGGAACCAACTCATCATAGTCTGAAATATAATACAGGTAGAATCAGTATTATTATGTGATTCAAAAAAATGCGGCCTTAGTTTTTGGAATCATTTACTCAAATAAATTTAAAGGACACGCATTTACAAAAATGAAAAATATTAAATTTATTCTAATTTTACTCACAATTTTTACTGCTACAATTATGAACTGGCAGTGTAGCGCAAACAAGAATAGTGACAAGTGGCCGACCCGGGGCTGGATAACATCTACACCCAAAAAGGAAGGCATGAATCCAGATTCCCTGTTAACATTAAGCAAAAAACTTGAGAGTGGAGATCTGGGTTACATTGACGGCATGTTGGTTATTCGTAATGGAAAAATCATTTTTGAAGAACACTATACTAATAATTACGATTCTCTTTTTGAAACTACAAACACCCAACGGGAGAAATATAATTATTACGATTCCGAATGGCATCCATACTATAAGGGGACAAAGCTTCATACGATGCAATCCGTAAGTAAAAGCTTCACTTCCGCTGCCATTGGCATTGCAATCAAAAATGGGCATATCTCCGGTACGAATGAAAAAATCATGAATTATTTTGATGAATATGAATCTGCTATACCGGACCCCAGACGAGACGCCATTACCATCAAAGATGTGCTAACCATGACCACCGGAATTCTCTGGGATGAATTCTCTATGCCCTATACAGACACGAGTAGCACTTGCGTGCAAATGGAAGCCACAGATGATTGGGTGAAATATGTCATTGACCAGCCCATGGCATTTGATCCCGGTGAAAAATGGGAATACAGCAGCGGCGGCGCCATGTTACTTTCACACATTATTGAGCGAGCAAGCGGACAAGACCTGGCGTTATATTTGGAAAAAAATCTATTCAGTGAATTGGGAATTCAGGATTATTTCTGGAAGCATATTCCCTCGGGACTTACTGATGCTGAAGGAGGACTCTATCTTACCCCCAGAAACTTGGCGAAGTTTGGGTATCTTTATTTGAATAACGGAAATTGGAATGGTAAACAAATTCTGCCGCAGAATTGGGTGACACTTAACACATCAAAACCTTTAGATACCTTATGGCCCACATTCAAATACGGATACCAGTGGTGGCTTATTCCCTATGGTGAAAACCAGATTACCATGCTTGCCTCCGGATTGGGTGGACAAATAATGCTCGTTATTCCAGAGTTGAATATTGTTGCCGTATTTACAGGTTGGAATATTTACGATATTCCCGCTTTGGACTCCTGGATGGTTATGCATAAACTAATCAATGCAGTTCATGAATAACGAACTGGTTATTTTGTCAATACCATCTTTTTTGTAATCGGATTTGAGTCTATTTTTACATCAATAATTTAAAAATGAAAACCATATTCTCCCTTTTTCTCCTGATAATTTCCACTTGCCAGCCACCGCATCAAACACCATCAATGCTTATGAATAAAATTTCCATTATCCCCAAACCTGTTTATACACAAATCCTGAGTGGCTCCTTTGATCTGATGTCCATCAAAGGCATTATCCTTAAAAATGGATCTGCTGAAGAACGACAAATCGCAGAGTTATTTCAGAATTTGCTGGAACCCGTAACAGTCCTATCTATATCCGAATTCATCCCTGCAGACTTATCCGGCGTACTAGATCATATTATCATTTCTTTGGATGAGAATTATGAAATACCCAAAGAAGGATATAATCTCGCTATGGGGGAACACCATAGGATTGAATTAAAGGCCAGTTCGCCATCTGGGCTCTTTTACGGATTCCAGACCTTTCGACAATTGTGTTCTCCTGAATTAGAAAAAGGAGAATTGCCCGAAAACACTCGTATCCAAAATTGTAAAATTGTTGATGCGCCCATATTCGGTTATCGCGGGATGCACCTAGATGTGTCTCGTCACTTTTTTGATATTGATTTTGTTAAAACCTATATTGATATGATTGCTCTTCACAAAATGAATGTATTTCACTGGCATCTCACCGATGATAACGGCTGGCGTATTGAAATAAAAAAGTATCCCGAACTCACAGAAAAATCTGCATGGCGCGTAGATCGTACTCATGAACCTTGGCGGGAATGGTCGCCAATTCAACCCAATGAAAAAGCAAGTTATGGCGGATTTTACACACAAGATGAGATTCGGGATGTGGTTCAATATGCGGCGGATCGTGGCATAATGGTGGTGCCGGAAATTGAAATGCCGGGACACACATCGGAAGTATTTGCCGCTTATCCAGATCTCTCATGTAAAGGCGATACCTTGCCGGTGAACCCTGGATCCTACTGGCCTAATGAAGATATTTTCTGCGCCGGGAATGATGACGTATTTACTTTTTTGGAAAATGTTTTAGGCGAAGTCATTGAACTTTTTCCCGGACCTTATATCCATATTGGTGGCGATGAAGCGACTAAAACGAATTGGGAATCTTGTCCCAAATGTCAAAAACGGATCACGGATGAAAGCCTGAAAAACGAGCATGAATTACAAAGCTATTTCATTAAGCGAATCGAAAAATTCATATTATCAAAAAATAAAAAACTCGTAGGGTGGGATGAAATTCTAGAAGGGGGATTGGCACCCTCGGCTACAGTCATGAGTTGGCGCGGAATGAAAGGTGGAATCGAATCTGCCAAAGCCGGACACGATGTTATTATGTGTCCCGTGTCTCATTGCTATTTTGATTATTACCAGGCAAATCCGGAAACATCCCCGGAAGCTATCGGCGGGTTCACTTCTTTAAAAAAAGTGTATTCCTTTAATCCCATTCCGGAAGAATTAACAAAAGAAGAATCAAAATTTGTGTTAGGCGCCCAAGGGAATCTTTGGACAGAATATGTGCAAACGCCGGATCGAGCCCAATATCGTGTATTGCCAAGAATGACCGCCTTATCGGAAGTGCTTTGGTCCGGACCGGGGGAACACTCGTATGAAGATTTTTATGAGAGACTTACCCATCTGGAAAAACGCTTTGATGTTTTGGATTGGACTCATGCGCCAGGTTCTTTTGTGGTTACAATCCAAGCAGATCAGAAAGGTACTGGTTCAGCATTCCGGATCAATCTCACATCAGAGAAACCGGGCGAATCCATTCGGTTTACTTTGGACGAATCAGACCCGTCTATTGCATCCCCGGAATTCAAGGCATCTTTTTCCATTGATGAAACAAGCACTGTGAAAGCAGCTTTATTTATGGATGGAAAAAGAACGGGGAAAACATCAGAAAAAACCATTTATTTTCATAAAGCGATTGGGAAACCTGTGTCGTATAAAGTTCCACACAAACAAAAATATTCAGGTGGAGGACCTTTAACACTGGTGGATGGGCTCACAGGGACCACAAATTATAATGACGGTTACTGGCAGGGTTGGGAAGGCGAAGACTTGGACGTTGTCATCGATTTAGGTGAGCCGGAATTCATTGAAAATATTTCATTAAGTTTTTTAGAATCGCAGCGGTCATGGATCTTTTTGCCCACGGAAGTAAAGATATCGTTTTCAATGGATGGGGAATCCTTTGCAGATGCGCGATCCGTGGCGTTAATGGACGGAGAAAACAACGGAAAAGCGAACCGGATTATGGCAACAATAGAAACGTTGAATATCCCTTCCCGGTACCTTCGAATCCAAGCCATTAACCGAAAAACATGTCCGGACTGGCATGAGGGCGCCGGAGGAAAAGCGTGGATCTTTGCAGATGAGATTATGGTGGAATGATTGGCAAGACTTGAGTCAAGAGCACGAAGTGAACTGGACTTAAGGATTGCTGATACAAAAAATCACCTTTAACTACCTCTTCGTAAATGAATCATGTCTGATTAAATTAAAATATGGGATGTTGCGGTAAAAAATTGTCCCTAACTCAACACCAATAATTCGCTGTTAAGTCAAGTCCAATAATAATATGAGATGTAAAAAAGAAGAATTTGTTAAAGGCGCCATCTTTCACATTTATAACCATTCGGTAAACGAGATTGATCTATTCTATGAACGGAGTGATTACATTTATTTTTTGGATAAATTAAAAAAGAACTTTTCTCCAAATGAGTTAGGCATCTATGCTTATTGCCTCATGCCAAATCATTTTCATTTTTGTATCAAACAAAAAAACAATCGCCCCATTTATGAAGTCTTCAATCGATTTATTGTTTCCTATGCTTTACATTTCAATCATAAATATAAAAGGATGGGGAAATTGTTCGCGAATAAATTGCAGCATAAAAGAATAAATGATGAAAGATATTTGGCTGAAATTTGCCCCTACATCCATTTAAATCCAAAACGAGCGGGATTGGTGAAGAAATTAAATAAGTGGGCATTTTCTAATTACCCGGAATGGATTGGAAAACGAGAAGGTGTTTTATTTGATAACGAATTACTGAATGAAATTTTTGGTAATTCTAGTAATTATATTGACTACTTGAAAAGATTTGATAACCATAAAATTAAAGAATATTTATACACTCCTAGCAAGGCTGGAGTTAGTCACGAAGCATAGGCCGAAAGTTTGATGATGTCGTGTCGGATTGAAATTAAAAATATGAAAAATATATTTTACATCATTCTCGTCATTTTAGGTTTATTCCTAATTTCAATTGTACTTGAGCCAAATTTTAGACCCAAAGGCTCACTGTATATTTATAATGGCACCGTTATCACGCTAGAGGATGGGCAACCAGAAGCAAATGCGGTATTTGTGGATAAAGGAAAGATTGTTGCTGTGGGAACAGATCCGGAGCTCAGGCATTTTTTAAAAGAGACCACTCAGATTATTGATTTAAAAGGCGCAACACTTCTCCCCGGATTTATTGACCCGCACACCCACCCGGTGGCCTCATCTTTTCTCCATGGGATGATTGATTTGAGCGGATTTACACATCGGAGCCAAAAAGAAATCTGGACACATTTGGACTCGGAAATCAAACATTATTCACCGGGAGAATGGATATTATGTAAAGGTTTGGATGTGGTTTTGGTACCCGACCTGGAACCGCCGCACATTACCTACCTTGATTCAATCGCGCCCAATAATCCGCTCTTTATTGCATCTTTAAGTATGCATTCATTCTGGGGAAATACGCTGGCTTTTCAAGAAGCTGGTATTACGAAAGAAACACCCAACCCCAGTGAATCAAGTTTTTATGGGAGAGATAGTTCTGGAAAATTAAATGGCTATATTTCTGAACAAGCAGCATTTCAACCTTTCAAAGAAACTGTGATCAAGGCCTTGGGAAATGATATTCTGAAAGAAAAATGCGTAACAATTTTGGATGAATATGCGACCAGTGGAAATACATCGATTACTTCCATGGGCATTACCACAAATGACCCAAATGTGATTCGATTATATCATCACCTTTCATCCGAAACATCTTCATTCTTTAATCGGATTCTCCAAAAATTTGGACACTTGCCCGAAAGAAAACCCACCATCCGAAATTTTATGTTTGTCCGAGAAGATGCGGATCATCTTTTACCCGCATCGCCCAAAAATGGAGATGACTTTTTCAAAATTATGGGCGTGAAATTCTGGTACGATGG
>Ga0207991_1001034_pt1 | contig 17710 bp, 16 predicted proteins | sample ETN07SmetaG_FD_185786 | JGI IMG/M metagenome (GOLD analysis project Ga0207991, IMG submission 185786) | Marine microbial and viral communities from oxygen minimum zone, Eastern Pacific Ocean - ETNP2014F14-07SV275 (SPAdes) (version 2) | ecosystem: Environmental > Aquatic > Marine > Oceanic ... | reverse complement strand
GTTTTTTATGAATATAAAAGAAATACAAATCCCAACCTTTCTGAAACGCATTTTTAACGGAAGAAACACCGTGATCTCAATTCCATACTTGTGGTTACTTTTTCTGTTTTTATTTCCATTTATTATCGTCCTTAAGATAAGTTTTGCTCAGCCCGTCCTCGCAATACCTCCCTATACAGATCTTCTTAAGTGGGGTGAGTCGTGGTGGCCGATAATTCAGGCTAGCTTTGACAGTTATCTTTTTCTTTTTAGTGACTCACTCTATATCCATGCCTATCTTTCTAGCCTAAAAATTGCAATCATTTCAACAATACTAACTTTAATAATTGGCTATTCAATTGCCTACAGCGTAGCAAAAGCGCCCACTCAATGGAGAGCTATATTGTTGATGCTGATTATTCTTCCGTTCTGGACCTCCTTCCTCATAAGAGTTTATGCATGGATTGGAATCTTAAAGACTGAAGGATTATTAAACTTAGCATTAACGACTATTGGAATTATCGATAAGCCTCTTATTATTATGAATACTGATCTTGCAGTCTATATCGGTATTGTCTATTCCTATCTTCCCTTCATGATTTTGCCTCTGTATGCAAACTTAGAAAAAATGGATATGAGTTTATTAGAGGCCGCCGCTGACCTTGGTTGTCGTCCCTTAAAAACCTTTTGGACAGTGACTATACCTTTATCTCTTCCTGGAATATTAGCAGGCTGTTTTCTAGTCTTTATTCCGGTAATGGGTGAGTTTGTTATCCCAGATTTACTTGGTGGCTCAGAAACCCTTATGATTGGCAAAGTTCTTTGGGGTGAATTCTTCTATAACAGAGACTGGCCAGTAGCTTCGGCAGTTGCTATCATATTGCTAGCAATCCTAGTGGTGCCAATTATGTTCTATCAAAAATCACAAGAAAAGGCAATATCATGAAAAAATTTGGTAACTTCAATATCGTTGCCTTAGTCGTAGGATTTTCATTTCTGTATATTCCTATCATTCTACTAATATTATTTAGCTTTAATGAATCAAGATTGGTGACTGTTTGGGGTGGTTTTTCAACAAAATGGTACGTTGAGCTGATGCAGAACCAAGGCATAAAAGATGCCGCCTGGGTTACCATTAAGGTTGCTTTTATTTCCTCTACAGTAGCGACAGCCCTTGGCACTATAGCCGGCCTTGTTATGACACGTTTTGGAAACTTTAGAGGAAGAACACTTTTCTCAGGAATGATCTATGCACCTATGGTAATGCCAGAAGTAATCATTGGTTTGTCTATCTTGCTTATGTTTGTGACCTTGGCAATTGACAGAGGTATGCTTACTGTGACACTCGCCCATATAACCTTCTCAATGTGCTATGTCGCAGTGATTATTCAGTCAAGAATGTCAAGTTATGATGACAGTATTACTGAAGCCGCTCTCGACTTAGGGTGTACACCTTTTCACACCTTTCGACTAATCACTCTGCCTATTATTATGCCGGCAGTGGTTTCTGGGTGGTTATTATCATTTACCCTGTCTCTTGATGATTTGGTCATCGCAAGCTTTGCCTCAGGACCTGGTGCTACAACGCTTCCAATGAAAATATATTCAATGGTTAGACTCGGTGTAACACCGGAAATAAATGCCGTCTCAACTATCTTAGTTGGACTTGTTACACTTGGAGTAATCACCGCTTCAATCATTGGCAGAAGACAAAAAAACACTAATTAAAGTCTCATAAACTTAAGAATATACAACTCAATAGACTATTATAATTAGCCTCTTAAAATATCAATCTAGAAATAAGGATAAATTATGCTCAAAAATACTAAACTTCTAAAAGCGCATGGCTACATCAATGGTGAGTGGGTTGGCGATAACACTGAATCTCGCTTTGAAGTTACTAACGCTTATACAAATGAAGTAATCAGTACGCTTCCTGAAATGGGCAAAAAAGAAACCAATGATGCCATAGAAGCAGCCAATATTGCTTGGCCAAATTGGCGAAGTAAAACCGCAAAAGAAAGATCAGTAATCTTAAAAAAATGGTTTGATTTAATTATGGAAAATCAAGAAGATTTAGCTATATTAATGACAGCAGAACAAGGAAAACCAATCGCAGAAGCTAGAGGCGAAGTAGCATATGGCGCATCATTTATAGAATGGTTTGCAGAGGAAGGCAAAAGAACGTATGGCGACGTAATTCCAACCCCTTCAAATGACCGTAGAATAATAGTGATTAAGCAACCAATAGGAGTTGTAGCTTCAATTACACCTTGGAACTTTCCGATTGCTATGATTACAAGAAAATGTGCACCTGCACTTGCAGCTGGCTGTCCAGTTGTAATCAAGCCTGCTTCAGAAACCCCTCTTTCAGCTCTAGCAATTGCTGAGCTAGCAGACCAAGCAGGCATCCCCAAGGGGGTTCTCAATGTTGTAGTTGGAACTCACTCTAGCGAGATCGGATTAGCATTAACTGACAGTAAAATTGTGCGTAAACTTTCTTTTACTGGCTCAACTGCTGTTGGCAAAATTCTTACTCGTAATTGTGCTGACACAATGAAAAAGGTCTCTATGGAACTTGGAGGAAATGCTCCGTTTATTGTTTTTGATGATGCGGACCTAGATTCTGCAGTTTCAGGTGCGCTGATATCAAAATTTAGAAATACCGGGCAAACATGCGTTTGTAGTAATCGTATCCTTGTTCAGGAAGGAATTTATGATGAGTTTGTCACTAGGCTTGCTGATTCTGTGAAAACACTTAATGTAGGAAATGGCATGGAAGATGGCATCAATCAAGGGCCCTTAATCAGTCAAAAAGCACTCGATAAAGTTAAGGACCATATTTCTGATGCGGTAGATAGAGGTGCTGTAATTGTTGCTGGTGGAAAACCTCATCAGAGTGGCGGAACAATGTTTGAGCCAACCGTTATTAGTAATGTAGATAGCTCAATGAAGGTTGCATCAGAAGAAACGTTTGGGCCACTTGCGCCTATCTTTAAGTTCTCTACTGAACAAGAGGCAATTGATATGGCAAATGATACTGAATTTGGACTTGCCTCATACTTCTACACAAGCAATGTGAATCGGATATGGCGGGTTTCAGAGGCTTTAGAATATGGAATGGTAGGAGTAAATGAGGGCGTTATATCAAATGAAGTTGCACCTTTTGGAGGTGTCAAGGAGTCTGGCTTAGGACGAGAAGGTTCGCACTACGGAATTGACGATTTCCTTGAGCTTAAGTATATATGTATGGGTGGCTTAAAGTAATATTACATATTGTATTTATAGTTAATAAAACTCAACAACCCTAATAACATTTTTAAATAGCATTTGTAGTGAGTCTTTTTCACTGATTGGTATAATGACGCATTCGAATTTATAAAATACAATAATGAAAGTTGGAATTCTTGGTCTAGGCACTGTTGGCGGTGGTGTTGTTAATGTATTACAAAAAAATAGTGCTTCTATAGAGAGACGCACTGGTGTCAAAATTGAAGTTATTTTAGCTGGCGTTCGAGATGTCACTCAAAAACGTATCTGCGACACCTCAAATATTAAACTAACTGAAGACCCATTTGAAGTTGTTAATCACCCTGATATCGATGTAGTTTTAGAGCTCATTGGTGGTACAGGACTGACAAAAAAGTTAGTTGAAACGGCTATTAATAATGGCAAGCATGTTATTACCGCCAATAAAGCACTCATTGCTAATCACGGCAACGAATTAATTAAGCTCGCTAATAAAAAACAAGTTCGACTCCTATTTGAAGCATCTGTCGCTGGTGGAATTCCTATCATTAAGTCACTAGAGCAAGGCCTTAGTGCAAATAATATTGAATCGCTCGCTGGAATTATAAATGGTACAAGTAACTTTATCCTTACTGACATGAAAGAGAAAGGCAGGGATTTTGATGATGCACTTAAGGAGGCTCAAGCATTAGGCTATGCTGAAGAGGACCCAACTTTTGATATAGAAGGTATTGATGCGGCTCATAAGCTTTCTATCCTTGCTGCAATTGCTTTTGGTACTGAGCTTCAATTCAATCAAGTTTATACCAAAGGCATTAGTGGAATTACAACTGAGGACATCCTTCATGCTACAGAGTTAGGCTATACAATTAAACACCTTGGTATTACAAAAAGAACAGGCAATGGCATTGAATTACGAGTGCACCCTACTCTTGTGCCAAACAAACAATTAATAGCGCAAGTAGATGGCGTCATGAATGCTGTCATGGTTAAAAGTAATGCCCTAGGAATTAGTCTATATTATGGAGCAGGAGCAGGAGATGAAGCAACAGCATCTGCAGTTATTGCTGACCTAAACGATATCATTAATAACCAAACAAGTAACCACATATTGGGCTGGAAATCACAGCAAAAGCTTGCAGTCATTGATAATGATGAAATACATAGTGAATTTTTCTTGAGGCTTTTAGTTAGTGATATAAAAGGGGTTCTCGCAAAAGTTACAGGAATATTTAATGACCATAATGTTAGTATTGAAGCGCTTATCCAAAAACAAGTCGATGAAAATAAAAATGCTCACATCGCCATTACAACTGACAAGGTTAGCACTAAAGCCATTATGAGTATTAAAGCTGCAATTGAGACTAGCGACTTCAACCAATCGGAAGTACAAATTATTCATATTGAATTACTAGGCTAACTTACAAGATATTAATATGAGATATACTGGATTAATTGAAAAGTATAGGGACACACTACCTGTCAGTGATGACACTCTTATCATAAGCCTTGGTGAGGGAAACACACCGCTGATTAAGCTTGAAAATATTCTGTGCGAAATGGGCACTCATGTTGAACTATACATTAAGTATGAAGGTTTAAATCCTACAGGATCGTTTAAAGACCGTGGCATGACTATGGCAGTTACAAAGGCTGTAGAAAGTGGCTCTAGAGCAATTATTTGTGCATCTACTGGAAACACTTCAGCTGCTGCAGCCGCCTATGCTGCAAGAGCAGGAATCAAAGCATTTGTTCTCATTCCGGAAGGCAAAATTGCACTAGGAAAATTAGCTCAAGCAATGATTCATGGATCAACTATTATTCAAATTAAGGGGAACTTCGATGATGGCATGCAGCTTGTCAAAGATGTTGCTGAGTTTGCACCAGTTTCAATTGTAAACTCTATCAATCCTTATCGCCTTCAAGGTCAAAAAACTGCTGCATTTGAAATTATTGAAGAATTAGGTCATGCGCCAAATTACCACTGCCTTCCAGTTGGTAATGCGGGAAATATTACCGCTCACTGGATGGGTTATACTGAGTATCACGAGATGGGGAAATCAGATTCAACCCCTATAATGCTTGGTTATCAAGCTGAAGGTGCAGCTCCATTTGTTAAAGGAGCAAGAGTTGATAATCCAGAAACAATTGCCACTGCAATAAGAATTGGAAATCCTCAGAGTTGGGATCAGGCGTTAAAACTCAGCAAAGATTCAAATGGCTGGTTTGACTGTTTCTCAGATAAGGAAATTTTAGCTACTCAAAAAATGCTAACTGAAAAAGAAGGAATCTTTTGTGAACCTGCATCAGCGATATCAGTTGCAGGCGCTTTGAGGGATATAAAATCAGGTAAAATTCCTGATGGTTCCAGCGTTGTATGTACACTTACAGGCCATGGACTTAAAGATCCAGACACTGCAATCGCTCAATGCGATCAGAGTGCAATGATTAATGTCAATCCAACGCTGAATGAAGTTAAAAAAGCCATATTAGACCACATGTAGTTTTAGTAGGCTCTGAGTTTATGATAAAAACCATCTATTTATGAGTAAGCAGTCCTATAAAACCATTGATCAATGTGTAGGTAATACACCATTAGTTCTCCTGCAACGATTAAACCCAAACCCCTCAAACATTATCCTTGCCAAACTAGAAGGCAATAATCCTGCTGGTTCTGTTAAAGACCGAGCAGCTCTTAATATGATTACTGAGGCAGAAAATAGAGGAGAGATTAATCCAGGAGATACTCTTATAGAAGCTACCAGTGGCAATACAGGTATCGCACTAGCTATGATTGCTGCAATCAAGGGTTATAAGATAATTTTAGTGATGCAAGAAAACCTATCTCAAGAACGAAGAGATGCGATGACCGCATATGGTGCTGAATTAATTCTGGTTTCTAAAGAGCTTGGTATGGAAGGTGCGCGCGACCTTGCCGACAAAATGAGCGCAGAAAACAAAGGATTTCAACTTAATCAATTCGCCAATCAAGATAACCCGAAAGCACATAACATTTCCACTGCCAAGGAGATATGGAATGATACAAATGGTGAAGTTACTCACTTTGTAAGCTCAATGGGAACAACAGGAACTATTATGGGAGTTTCAAAATACCTCAAAGAGAAAAACCCGTCAATACAGATAATTGGCATCCAGCCAGACGCCGACTCACACATTCCTGGCATTCGTCGATGGCCTAAAGAATACCTGCCAACAATCTTTGATGCATCTAGAGTTGATACAATTATGGATGTTTCTCAAAAAGATGCCGAACAAGCTACCAGAGACCTTGCAATCCACGAAGGTATTTTTTCAGGGGTTTCATCTGGTGGCGCTGTTGCTTCTGCAATGAAACTATCAAAGACTATTAATAACGCAGTGATTGTTACTATTATCTGCGACCGAGGTGATCGCTATCTTTCTACAGGCGTTTTTAAGGGTTAAACTTCCCAGATCATACAAATCTCAACTTATCTATAATCAATTTTTGCTGTAACTATATAGTTAATTAGCTTTAAAAATATGTGTACAATTATAAATTCGTAAATTATTTAATAAAAAAGGAGAAGTAAATGAGTAATAAATTTGGCTTTAAAAAGTCATTAATTGTTTTTGCAGTTGCATTACTATCACTGAACATGACTGCCAAGGCGGGCGTGGTTTATGATTATATCCAAGCAAACAATGAATTAATGATTGCAACAGATGCAAACTGGGCACCATTCTCATACATTGATGATGATGGAGTGATGCAAGGATTTGATGTCGATGTTGGTAGAGAAATTGCTAAGCGTATGGGCGTAGAAGTCCGCTTTATAACTCCTGATTGGGATGTTATCACTGCAGGAAACTGGAACATGCGTTGGGACGTTTCTGTTGGTTCTATGACTCCAACTGCGAGTCGTTCTGAAGTATTGAACTTTCCAGCAACTTACTACTACACACCTGCAGCCTTTGCTGTTCACACTGATTCACCTGTGACAACATTAGCTGGATTAAATGGTAAAAATATCTGTACAACAGCAGCGTCGACTTGGGAGATGTATCTTCAGGGTGACCTAGATATGCTTGATGCTCCAGCGTTTACTTATGACGTTACACCTGGCACAATTACCTCTTTGAAGGATGGTGCAATGTGTGCGGATGACACTCGTTTAGGTGCAGGCGTTCGTAATGATGGTTTTATTGATTCTGTTCCAATGATTCAAGGTGCAATAGAGGCTGGTTATCCAATTCGTTTCTTAGGAGATCCGGCTTTTCATGAGCCTCTTTCATTAGCTACTGATTTGGGCAATAATGACCCTGAACTAGATGCTGAACTTGCTAGAATCATAGCTGAAATGCAGAAGGACTACACCTTGAGTTTGTTGTCAATTCAGCACTTTAAAAATGCAGATGGTACTTCTGAAGACTACACTTTAGCTTACTAATAGGAATTGTTAGTTAGCTTTAGTTAGAGTTTAGACAAAGGTATGTTCGTCGATACCGTTATTGAAGATAAGGCGCTGCATAAACCAGTATTCCTTATCGGTTTATCAGTAACGGTATTGGCGATTTTCTTTGCCCTTAATTTTACAAACACCCTTTTTGGTGAATTCCTTAGGCCTGTTATAGGAGACCCCACAGAAAGCGGTTTTTTTGGTCGTTTAGCAGTTTCACTTGTTCTAACAATAATATTTGTACTTAACTTATTAGCAATAAGTTTTACTAGGCTAAAAGTTCAAATATTAATCGTTTGGGTAGAATTGCTTCTTCTTTTCCTGGCCTTTGCCTATTCTTTTGATCTCAAAATGTCGTTTATCCAGAGCAGGATTCCGCTCATGATCTCTCGGGGGCTATTTACGACAATTTATATTTCAGCAATCTCAATCGTTATTGCGACCGTAATTGCCGTCATAGGTGCCATTGCAAAACTTTCGAATAACGGCTTTGCTTATGCGATTTCCAGTTTTTATACTTCTCTATTTAGAGGCCTTCCACTTCTTTTGCAACTTTTCCTAATCTATAAAGGGCTACCACAACTCGGTTTTATGGTCGACGCAGTGCCTGCAGCCATCACCGCCCTGTCACTTTGTTATGGTGCCTATATGACAGAGATTTTCCGTGCAGGAATACAGAGCATACCTAAAGGCCAATGGGAGGCTTCTAGGGCTCTAGGTTTTAAATTTAACCTTATCCTTCGTAAGATTATTTTGCCTCAAGCCATACCAATTATTATTCCTCCAACTGGAAATCAGTTTATCGCCATGCTAAAAGATAGCTCTCTTGCCTCTGTTCTTGGGGTTTGGGAGTTAATGTATCTCGCTAGAACCTTAGGTCAAAGAGATTTCAGACACATGGAAATGCTCCTAACAGCTGCAATGATCTACTGGGCTCTAACAATTGTGCTCGAGGTAATTCAGGCTCGAATTGAAAAAAAATACAAACAAAAAAGTTGATGATGGATACAAAAACTAATATCCAAAATAACACTGAAATGACTCCAGTCATTTCTCTCAAAGGAGTCAATAAGTGGTATGGAGATTTTCAGGCTCTATCCAACATCGATCTCGAAATTAAACTCAAGGAGAAGATTGTAATTTGTGGTCCTTCTGGTTCTGGAAAATCTACCTTAATTAGATGCATTAATCGCCTTGAAGCTCATCAAGAAGGCAAAATTCATGTTAGCGGTATAGAGCTACACGAAAGAATGAAAGATATTGATATTGTTCGCCAAGACATAGGAATGGTCTTCCAGAATTTTAACTTGTTTCCACACTTAACTGTTTTAGAAAACTGCATGGCGGGCCCAAATTGGGTTCGAGGTATCGAAAAAAATGAAGCTAAAGAAAGAGCCATTGCAATGCTAGAGCAAGTCAAGATTCCTGAGCAAGCAGATAAATATCCTGACCAACTTTCAGGCGGTCAGCAACAACGCGTAGCAATTGCAAGAAGTCTATGTATGCAACCCAAGGTCATGCTGTTTGATGAGCCAACTTCAGCGCTAGACCCTGAAATGGTTTCAGAGGTTTTAGATACCATGATTGATCTTGCAAATAGCGGGATGACAATGATTTGTGTTACTCATGAGATGGGCTTTGCTCGTCAAGTTGCTGACAGGATTGTGTTTATGGCGGATGGAGAAATTGTTGAACAAAATACTCCAGAAGAATTCTTCAATAACCCTCAACATGATCGAACTAAAGTTTTTCTTGATCAAATTCTTAAGTAAGAAATTATTGTTTTCTGAAATAGTCTTCAAAAACATCAACAACAAACCTAATATCTTTTTCACTAACCCCTAGGTGGCATACTAGCCTACCTCTATCTAGACTAGCAATAAGAATCTTTCTGTCAAAAAGAAAATTCTCTAAAGGTAACCGATGTTCCTTTGGACAATTAACAAAAACCATATTGGTTTGGCTCTCACCATACTCAACCTTTAACTCTGCTATTTTTGATAAGCCAGTAGCCAGAAGCTTCGCATTATCGTGATCCTGCTGTAGCCTTTCAATATTATTCTTAAGGGCATACATTCCGCAAGAAGCTATAACGCCAACTTGTCTCATACCACCTCCTAACATCTTCCGTAAACGAATAGCTTTATTAATAATAGTTTGATCGCTTACTAAAAGAGAGCCGACTGGTGCTCCTAAACCTTTAGATAAACATATAGAGACACTATCAAAACTACCTACTAAAGCACTCAATGACAAACCTGAATGGATATGAGCATTAAATAAACGAGCTCCATCCAAGTGAACTTTTAGACCTCGCCTATGAGCCTCAAGTACAAGCGTTTCAAGTTCATCCTGAGGTTGCACCTTTCCAGAAAAAGTGTTCTCTAAACAAAGCAGCTTGGTTACTGCATAATGCGGATCATCATCCTTTATTTGACTAAGCATATCGTTTAAATTCATACTTCCAGATTCAGACATATCAATAGGACAAATTCCAACCCCTCCTAGAACAGAAGCACCTCGAGCTTCATAGAGATTGGTATGGTAATCTCGACCAATCAATACCTCATCACCCCTCTGACAATGGACAAGAATAGCCGTTAAATTACTCTGAGTCCCGCTAGGAAAAAATAAACTCGCCTCTTTACCCAAAAGCTCTGCTGCATATTCTTGAAGCTCAATTACTTCTTTATCTTCTTCATAAACATCATCGCCAAGCTTTGCATTTTCAATGCATTGAAGCATTTCTTTGGATGGCAAAGTAACAGTGTCACTTCGAAAATCAATTGGATTTTCAAGTTCACGTATTTCAGGATTATTAGTGTTTCTTTTATATTGGTTCATATCCAATTACTTCTTAAGGCTGATACTCTGGGTAAGCAAGAGTAGCAACCAAGTGAGTTCTTGATTCTGTACCGCCATTTAAAGCCGTATGATAACCACGCGTATCAGTGAAATAAACTGAACCATCTGCAGGTAAATGGGTGCAGTGGTGGTTAACAATAAACAAAGCCCCAGGGTTTGTATAAATTGGAATATGGATTCTTGGCTCAGGGTCTCTATGCCAAGAATTGCAATTATAGCTATCCTTTTCAAGTATTCGAACCCTGCCAATAGGGTATCGAGCACATAGCTCGTTATGGATAGTTTCAAAATAAGTACCTTTAAAAATATCCACGAGCTCACTAAATAAAGTTTCATCAACTAGCTCGTCTTTTGACACCTCTTTATAGCTTTCATCTACCCGAGTATAGTATCGACCAACAAGATCTTTATCTGACTCAGCTGAGCTATCTTTTCTTCGAGTCATTGCTAGCGCATGAAAACCTGAAGCAGCAGTTTTAAATTCTGACTTAGCTTTAACCTCATCAAGTGCTTTGCGCATTTTTTTGATATCAAACTTTAGACTCAGTTTAATAATGTGTTCATTGCCTTTAAAAGAAGCCACTGATTCAATATCAACTTTCTTATTGATATATGAATTTAATTCTTGTGTGTCATCTGAAATACTCATAAATTTAATTTTTTTTAATAAAACTATTTAGATTATATAGCTGAATAATTAAAAAGGTTTAACTACAACAAGAATGATAATACCAATAAGAAGCACCACAGGAATTTCATTAAACCAACGATAAAAAGTATGCGAACGAGTATTTTTATCTTTAGCAAAAACTCTCACTAAATAACCACAATAAAAATGGTAAGCAATTAGAATAGCAACTAAAACTAGCTTAAGCTGGAGCCAATACTGATCAATATAAGCTTCCCAGGCATAGCCCTGCAACATCCACCAACCCATTAAAGTCGTAACAATAAAGCTAGGCATCATAATACCCTTATAGAGTTTTCGCTCCATTACCTTGAAGCGCTCTATACTAATTTCATCATCAGCCATAGCGTGATAAACAAAAAGTCGCGGCAAGTAAAACATTGCAGCAAACCAAGTAATGACAGTCAAAATGTGAAAAGCCTTAATCCAAAGCATGTGAACTCCAAATAGTTACATAATACCGTTTGAATACCATCTTTTTCTATGATTAATTAAAGAAGTTATATGAAACACTAGCTATTGATTTACAGTTATCATATCGTATGACATAGTAAAATTTGCCTACCTTTTATAATTGGACTTGCATGCTAAACTTTTTTAAAAAAAATAAAAGTCATGAGCCACAAAGTGAACCAAATAAAGCTTCACTAAAAGACAGACTATTTAAATCCAAAAAACGACTTGGTGATGGCCTTTCATCTTTACTTATTGGCAAAAAGAAAATAGATGATGAGCTTCTCGAAGAACTAGAAATACTTCTAATTAGTTCAGATATAGGTATTCAGACAGCCGACAAAGTCATTGAATCTGTAAGAAAAAAATCATCTCGAAAAGAACTTAAGGATGGTGAGGGCCTTTATGAGCTGATAAAAATTGAGCTAGAATCGCTTTTGATTAAAGAGAATTTGTTGAAGCCTGAAGCAGATAAAACCTTTGTTATTCTTGTTGTTGGAATTAATGGTGCAGGCAAAACTACTACCATTGGTAAACTTGCTAAGTTATTTCAAAGTGAAGGCAAGTCTGTCATGCTTGCTGCTGGTGATACTTTTCGTGCAGCAGCTGTTGAACAACTTCAGATTTGGGGTGAGAGAAATAATATACCTGTAATTGCGCAAAAAACTGGTGCTGATGCGGCGTCAGTAGTCTACGACGCCTATCAATCTGCAATTGCTAAGGATATTGATATTCTAATTGCTGATACTGCTGGCAGGCTTCATACCCAAGATAATCTTATGCAAGAGCTTGAGAAAATTAAGCGAGTCCTTAAAAAACATAACGAAAATGCTCCTCATGAAACACTACTTGTTATAGATGGAGGTTCTGGTCAGAATGCAATTCAACAAGCAAATGAATTTCATAAATCTATTAATCTATCAGGTCTTGCTGTAACTAAGCTTGATGGAACTGCAAAAGGTGGCGTTTTATTTGCAATATCAGACTCTCTTAATTTACCTATTCGTTTTATTGGTATTGGAGAAGCTATTGATGACCTCAAGCCATTTAATTCAAGAGATTTTGTTGATGCATTATTTGATTAAAAAAATCACTTTAATCCTCTGAAAAAAGTTTAAAGCGATTCAGGATTTTATTGAATTATTGATAGTGTCAATTTTCTGTGCTAAATCAATATCAAGCTTAGTAATTCCACCCTCACTATGAGTGATTAAGTTAACTTCAACCTTATTATAAACATTTGACCATTCAGGGTGATGATCCATAGTTTCTGCAGTAATTGCAACCTCAGTCATAAAACCAAAGGCTTGAGTAAACCCCTTAAATTTAAATTCTTTCGAAAGTCTCCCTTTTACGATATTCCAGTCATCAAGCTCTTTAAGGTTTGCATTTAATTGTTTATTAGATAATATCAAATCAAATTCCTTTTAATAACTCTCTTGCACCCATAGACAAGAGCTTATTTGCGACCATCTCACCCAACTCCTTTGGTTGTGATAATGCACCACACTCCTCTACTCTCAATATATCACCAGAATCTACATTGCCAACCATGCCTCTAAGCTGTAATTCAGTCTCATTACTAGTAGCGTAAGCTCCAATTGCAACTGAACATCCACCCTCGAGAGTAGAGTTCATAGCCCTTTCAGCACTAACTTCATTCATGGTTTGCTTATTTATAAGGGGTTCTATAAGAGTACTTATAGATTTATCACCCTTTCTAATTTCTATACCTAGCGCACCTTGCCCAACTGCAGGTAAGAATTGTTCAACGCCTAGATGTTGTTTAATTCTATCTTCAAAACCAAGCCTTATAAGACCTGCACATGCCAAAATAATAGCGTCATACTCACCATTATCTAGCTTTCTTAATCGAGTATTAACGTTACCACGTAAATCCAGAATTACAAGATCAGGCCTTAAAGCTTTTAGTTGAACAATGCGTCGTAAACTACAAGAACCAACTCTAGATCCTTGTGGAAGTTCACTGATATTATTAAAATCATTTGAAACAAATGCATCAAACGGGTTTTCACGTTCCAAAATTGCTCCAATCTCAAATTCTCTAGGCAACTCATATGGGACATCTTTCATAGAATGGACTGCTATATCAGCCCTACCCTCTAGCATACCTACTTCTAACTCTTTAATAAATAGGTATTTACCGCCAATTTTTGAAAGGGGTGAATTCAGCATCTTGTCGCCCTGGGTACTCATTTTTACCAATTCAACCTCTAGATCGGGATAAAAATATTGTAATCGTGATTTTATAAACTCAGCTTGCCAAAGGGCTAAGGGACTTTTACGTGTTGCAATTTTAAGCACTTTATTAATGTCTCCAATTGATATTGTTACCAACATTATTTTATCGAGTGTTTATTGATAATGTTAGCTATTGGTAACATTATTATGTTGCCAATTAACTAAATTATTGTAATATTAACTTGCCTTAAAAAGGTTTTTATATCATTTTCAGTAACTTATCATCGATATAGTGGAATAATGTGCTGTAATTAAAAATTGTATTAATTACAGAGTAAATTTAACAATGAAGTCTGAAAAAAATCATTTATGGGGTGGACGCTTTAAGGAGCCAACTGATGAATTTGTCAAAATTTTTGGTGCATCCATTTCTTTTGATAAAGTTCTAGCGCTCTATGACATTGAAGGCTCTATAGCTCATGCAACAATGCTTAGTGAGGTCAATGTATTATCCAGCGCTGAGTTAAAACAGATCCTTAAGGGTCTTGATCAAATCAAAAATGAGATAACCAATAATCAATTTAATTGGTCTATTGATTTGGAAGATGTTCATATGAATATTGAATCTCGATTGACTGAGGTTTGTGGCGATCCTGGTAAAAAACTCCACACCGGTCGCTCTCGAAATGATCAAGTTACGACCGATATTAGACTCTATCTTAGGGATCAAGTGCGTCTTATTATTTTAGAAGTAGAAAGGCTTCTAAATGCCCTACTTGACCTTGCGGAGCACGAAAAAGAGACTATTATGCCTGGCTTTACTCACCTCCAAGCTGCGCAACCAATTAGTTTTGGACATCATTTGTTAGCATATTTTGAAATGTTTAAGCGTGACCGAGAGCGACTTCAAGAGAGCTTTAAACGAATTAATACAATGCCACTAGGTAGCGCTGCTCTTGCTGGTACTAGCTACCCGATAGATCGTCAACGAACTGCTGAACTTCTAGGGTTTGAGCGTATTAGTTTAAATTCAATTGATGCAGTCAGTGATCGTGACTTTGCTATCGAATTTACTGCAAATGCAAGTCTAATTATGATGCATCTTTCAAGGTTCTCAGAGGAGCTTATTCTTTGGTCAAGTGCACAATTTGAGTTTATATCTCTGCCTGATAGCTTTTGCACAGGCTCATCAATAATGCCTCAAAAGAAAAATCCTGATATCCCTGAACTTGTTCGCGGCAAAACTGGACGAGTTACTGGTAATTTAATGTCACTCTTGACATTAATGAAAGGACAACCTCTTGCTTATAACAAAGACAATCAGGAGGATAAAGAGCCTCTATTTGATAGTGTTGATACAATTTATAACTGTCTTCGTATTTTTGCTGATATGGTTCCTACTATTGAAGCCAATAAAGATAATATGTATCGCTCTGCACTTAAGGGATACACAACAGCAACTGATTTAGCTGATTATCTTGTAAAGAAAGGTTTGGCTTTTAGGGATGCTCATAATGTAGTTGGTAAAGCTGTTTCTTACGGACTTAAAGAAAACAAAGATTTAAGCGAATTTAACATAGAGGAGCTTAAAAGCTTTAACTCATTAATTGAAAAAGATGTTTTTGATGTAATCTCTCTAGAGGGTTCAATTAATGCTCGAAATCACTTGGGAGGAACTTCACCAAAGCAAGTTTCGATGGCTATTAAAGCTGGACGTAAATCCATTAAATAATGCGCATAGTTTTTGCAGGTACACCTAAATTTGCTGTCGAATCTCTATCTAATCTTCATAATTCAAATCATGAGATACTAGCTGTCTACTGTCAGCCTGATCGTCCAAAAGGTAGAGGAAAAGTATTATCAGCATGCCCTGTAAAGCTTTATGCAGAAGAAAATAATTTGCTAGTCATCCAGCCAGAAGACTTTAGTGAATTACAAAACCAAGAGAGGTTTGCATTATTAAAGCCTGATGTTATGGTAGTTGCAGCATATGGTCAAATACTGCCTAAAAACACATTGCAAACCCCAAGACTGGGGTGTCTTAATATTCATGCTTCTCTTCTGCCTCGCTGGAGAGGTGCAGCGCCTATTGAAAGAGCTATACTTGCAGGTGATAAAGAGACTGGCATTTCAATTATGCAAATGAATGAGGGGCTTGACACTGGGAATGTATTGCTTGAAAAAAAGTGCACAATTTCTAATCATGAAACAGCACAAACTCTCCATGACACTTTATCAAATATAGGCGCCAATGCCATTCTTGAAACCTTAAATATGTTGCCTACATTGAAAGCTAAATCACAACAAAACAATGACGCCACTTATGCAGAGAAAGTAACAAAAGATGAGGCACAAATAGATTGGCATCAAAGTGCTGAACAAATTAGTCGTGTGATTCGAGCGTTTAACCCTCGTCCTATCTCATATACCAATGCCATGGCTAAACAATTTAAAAACAGAGTACTTAGGATTATTGAAGCAGAGGTCGTGAATAGACAAACCACTAACTTTCCAGGAGATGTTATTAAATATGACAAAGACGTATGCTATGTTGCTACTTCTAGTGGTGTAATAAATCTAAAGAAGGTCCAACTTTCTGGAAAAAAAGAAGTTTCCATTAAAGACTTTAATAATGCTTATCAATTAATTAAGCTCAACTAATACAACTTTCATGTAAATTGATATACAACACTAGGTACTGCCATTAAAATCCAGCCCTTATTTAAGGTTGGGCATTTCGCGCATATACATGGCACGCTCAATTTCAATTTCAGGTGTTTCAAAGTTTTCGGCAGCTAGGTGGCCCGAGTAAATCGCATCGACAATCAAGCCAGGAGCTAATGCATCTCCAATCAATTCAATATGGTGATGTTTATTGAGACTCCCACTTTTTGTTGATGCTATGAGTTGTTCATATAGCGTGGTTTCAGGCAATCGTTCGGTTACCAGGACTAGTGTTTTACATGGAATTTGACTGACGCGCTGTGTGTAGACACAACGAGCATCGACTAAACCTTCACGAGCATGAACAAGCGTTTTATTTAGTATTATATTTACACCTTGATTGAGAAGAGTTGTTTGTATTCGTTCCTGTTCAAGGGTGTGCACTGTCCAGGGCGATACTACACTGGCAGGTGTAACAAAAGTAATGTTGTGCCCTGCACTACTTAGGTGGTCAGCAATCACTCCTGCAAGATAGCCCTGGTCATCATCATAGATAACAATTGACTCTCCCAATGAATCTTGTTGATTCAGAACATCAGTGGGCGTAAGGGTATTAACGCTTGATAGGCCTGTGATACCATAACGATTACTACGGCCAATACCATCATTTCGCCAATGGCAACCTGTGGCAAGAAAGATATTATTGATATCGAGCTCATCGATAAGCTCCTGCGTTACGGTGCTTTTTTTATAAATATCGATGTTAGCTTTTTGTAGGATTTCATGTACCCGATTATCAGACACACGAGACCAAGCGGAGAGGCCTTTGAGACTTGATTCAAATTGAACACGCCCACCTAGAAAATCATTCGTTTCACTTAAAATTACTTGGTAACCACGACGTGCCAACTGCATACTGCATTCAAGTCCTGCAGGCCCAGAACCAACTACTAATGCTCTTTGTTCGGTTTTTTTTGCTTTAATTTTTTCAGGGTGCCATCCGTGTCGCCACTCTTCACCCATTGTAGGGTTTTGAGTACAACGAATTGGTATAGCTAACATATCGCAGGACACACAAATATTACAGCCAATACATTCACGAATTTCATCGGTTCGTCCTTCTTTGATTTTGTTTGGTAAGTAAGGATCAGCAATAGAGGGCCTTGCTGCA
>Ga0207991_1001029_pt1 | contig 17735 bp, 20 predicted proteins | sample ETN07SmetaG_FD_185786 | JGI IMG/M metagenome (GOLD analysis project Ga0207991, IMG submission 185786) | Marine microbial and viral communities from oxygen minimum zone, Eastern Pacific Ocean - ETNP2014F14-07SV275 (SPAdes) (version 2) | ecosystem: Environmental > Aquatic > Marine > Oceanic ... | reverse complement strand
AAAGGAGGAAAACCCCTGGGCTAGAAACCAGGCATTTGTATAGGCGCCGATCAACAAGAATGCTGCGTGGCCGAGACTAACCTGTCCTGTAAAACCGGTTACCACCATTAAACCCAAACCTGCCATAGCAAAGATAAGCACGCGCGTTGCCTCACCGATATAATAGCCATCGAGTATCAGAGGCGCAGCTAACAGAACAAGGATTAGCAAGCCATACCAAAAGCGATGCCCGCTATGTTTTGCTAGATTTAAGTCTTGCTTATAATTAGTTTTGAACAGGATTCTCATATCAAAGCTTCTTTTTATGAATTTGAGCAAATAATCCCTGTGGCCGTAAAGCCAGCACTATCAACATTACAATGTAGACCATACTACCCTTGACTGCAGGAACATATGCGGCTGCAAAGGGTTCTATAATGCCAACAATCAGCCCACCAAGAATAGCGCCTGGCATCGATCCGAAGCCACCTATCACGGCGGCGGCAAAAGCCTTAATACCTAGCAAGCCGTTCATCGGCTCAATCAGTGTGATTGGGGCCAATAGAATGCCAGCCAGAGCTGAAATTGCTGCGGCAACAGCCCAAACAGCGGAGATGATAACTCTCACGGGAATCCCAGAATAGTAAGCGGCAAGCTGGTTTTGAGACGTAGCTTTCATGGCAACACCCCATTTAGAGTAACGGAAATATGTCCATAGAATTGTTATCAATAGTGCTGTTACAGCAATAATTACCAACCGCTCATTGCCTATAACAACTCCGTAAAAGCTGCTAAAGCCTGAAATGGGGCTATCGATAGTCAACGGTACATGTCCCCAAATCATCCCTGCAGCCGCACGAAAGATGATACCCAGCCCTAGGGTTAGAATGATAACGGCGAACTGAGGTTGTCCAATCACTCGACGCACTATCAGAATGTCGACAAGAGCGCCAAACAATGCCATGACAATCAGCGTGGCAGGAACGCCGAGCCAGAAAGGCATGCCCAAATCCATTATTAATGTCCAGGCAACAAACGATCCCAGCATCATCATATCGCCCTGAGCAAAATTAACCATCTCGGTGGCCTTGTATATCATCACAAAGCCTAATGCCATCAAGCCATATATACAGCCTTGACTAATGCCAACTATAAGCAATTGCAAGAACTCATTCATTGACTTTAGTCATAGCCATTAAATTAGTTCTTTTAAAGCAAACAATCTCACTCACTTGCTTTGCAGTTGATAGTCTTGCCTCCATTGTTCATCTCGCTCCGCTATTTTCTGCTTTAAATAATACATGGCTTCACTCTCTGACAAGTAACCTTATAGATTATTATTCAGACTTTTAAGGGGTGAGGCAATACAAAGTTAAGAGTTAGTTTTTAACTCTCTTCTTAAAACTTTACCAACATTCGTTTTTGGAATCTCTTTAATAAATTCAATATGCTTAGGAACTTTGTAAGCAGTTAATTTTTCACGGCAAAAAGAAATAATTTCTTCCTCCGATAATTCTTGGCCTTCATGAAGGACTATAAATACTTTAACAAGTTCTTGTGAATCCTTACCTTCAATTCCAACACATCCACATTCAAGTACTGCAGGATGCTCATTAACCACAGCCTCTACCTCATTTGGAAATACATTAAATCCAGAAACTATGATCATATCTTTTTTACGATCAACAATAAAAATATTACCAGTTTTATCTACTCGAGCAATATCTCCAGTCATGAACCAATTATTTTCATCTAGGCCTGAAAGCTCTGAGTTCCAATAGCCTCTCATAACCTGTGGCCCGCGAACACAAAGCTCACCAACTGCGTTGGTTTCAGTTAATACATTATTCTCTTCATCTCGAATTTGAATCTCAGTGAATGCAGCAGGCAAACCAACAGAGCCCGTAAATTCAGTTTGTCTATAGTCATTCACACTAACAAGAGGGGAAGTCTCGGTTAAGCCGTAAGCCTGCCAAACGATCGAATTTGTTACCTCATACCATCTCTTTGCAGTTGTATCTAACGCCGCCATCCCACCACTTAAGGACATAATCAGGTTACTAAAATCTAAATCTTTAAAACCATCACTATTTAGTAGCGCTTCATAAAGTGTATTGACGCCTGAAATCATATGAAACTTATGTTTTTTCAGAATTGAAATAAAAGTTTTAAGGTCCCTTGGGTTGGTCACGAGAACACTCTTACCTCCAATATGAAACAACATGAAGTTGTGCACTGTAAGGGCAAAAATGTGATAAAGCGGTAGCGGACAAATTGCAACTCTTTGCTCATTATCAGAGTTTTCATACATTTTTGGATCTAGAGTAAAAAAAGCTTGAATAATGTTTGCTAGAATATTTCGATGTGTCAGTATTGCCCCCTTAGACACTCCAGTTGTGCCACCAGTATATTGCAAAAATGCGGTATCATTTATCGATATTTCAACACCAGAAAAATCTATTTTTGCACCTTCGTTTAAAACTTCTGTGAATGCTAGTGTGCCATTTATATTAAATTTTGGTACTAATTTTTTAACCTTTCTGGCAACAAAATTAATAATCTTTCCTTTAAAACCAAGAAGATCTCCAATAGTAGTAACTACCACTTTATCTACACTAGCAAGGTTTGATTTTTCGACAACATGGGCAACCCCTTCCCAAACTAGCAATAACTTGGCTTCACTATCTCTTAATACATGCTCTAATTCTCTTGGAGTGTATAGAGGGTTTATATTTATGACAATAACTCCAGCCATCAATGCACCATAAACGATGACTGGGTAAGCCAACATATTTGGCATCATAAGTGCAATCCTGTCTCCAGGCTTGAAATTTTGACTGAGCCATGAGGCAAAGGAATTTACTTGTAAAGAAAGCTCATCAAAAGACATCTCAACACCATAACTTTCAAAAGCTATTTTTTCACTATGCTTATTGCAAGAGTTATTAAAAAAATCAACTAGGTTGGCATGCTCTTTAAAAAATTCTGTATCTTCAAGTTTGTTTGGTATCTCTGTTTCCATGCCCCCCCTTTAAGTTAATTATTAATTCTTCTCTAATTTATTAATCAAGATTTCTTTATACTGATTATAGACCTCTCCATCTTTCTTAAATGCATAACAAGAGTTTGCAAATTTTTTTTCAATTGACTTGACCTCATCTAAAGAGATTGTTTTAACATTGTCAGCAGTTTTTTCTTTCCAAAGTGTTTGATAAGCTATCGTTGCAGCATGAGCCAACAAATCTGTTATATGCCGGCAACCTTTTTCTGAGCCTAATATTTTTAAAACCTTCCTATTAAAGCCTGAGACTACAAATTCCCCTTTTAATTTTTCACAATTTATTACCGCTTGAGGACATACGTTATAAGGGCCTGAGCCAATAACAGCCTCTATATCAATAATCTTTCTGTCATCATCGAGCGTTAGTCTAATGGCCATATCATGCAACGGCTCTCCTGCACTAATATAACCTTTGTGCATATTTTTAAATGAGAATGTCTTACTATCAATGAGAAAAACTTCAATATCCCAAAGCCCATCCTCTCTTTTATAGCCCTTACCTTCAATTGTTCTATTGTGCTTTAAATCCCTCTTAACTGCCTTAGATAACATTTTTTTTCCTTATAAAATTCGACTTTTAGATTTGGTATGTTGTTGTTCTAATTCTATCACTAAATCTTCAACGCTGGGCACATTGGAAATAGAGCCAACACCCTGTCCTGCTGAAAAAATATCACGCCATCTCTTGGCAGTAACTTTGCTTATATCAAAATCTACTTTGAGTTTTTGTTTTATGAGTGGCATTATCATTCTCTTTAAATCACTCAATGTTTTTTTAAAGCCACCATCTTTAGTTGAAATACCGGCATTTTTCAATGACTGCTCTAGCCAATTTCCGTTAACACCTGTAATTTTATTAGACTTAACAATCTCACTTGCTGTAGCATTTAGTATCATCTCTTTGTATTCATCAGTAGCGTCACTTTCTTGAGTTGCGATAAAGCGAGTTCCCATGTACGCCATATCTGCACCTAAAGCCTGGATCGCTAGTATAGAATCACCCGAGCTGATACTTCCGCCAACAATAATTATGCCATCAAAGATTTCTCTTACCTCTGAGACAAAAGCAAAGGGAGATAAATCTCCGGTATGCCCGCCAGCTCCATTACAAATCAAAATTAAACCGTCTACGCCAACGCTAATTGCTTTTTTTGAGTGATATAAATTAATAACGTCTGAAAAAACTAATCCGCCATACTCATGGACTTTCTCTACAACCTCCTTAGGGTTTCCGAGTGATGTTATTACGATAGGGGGTTTGTACTTAAGGATTAAATCTAAATCATCATTACTTCGAGCATACATCTTACTAACAATAATATTAACTGACCAAGGAAGTGCATCTTTGCCAGTACCTAGGGCTGCTGTTATTTCTGAAAAGGATTCATCCAAAGCTTCCAATGTTCGACAATTCGCCGTTGGGAATGAGCCAACAATTCCCGCCTTTGATGAGGCAATAACTAGCCTTGCGTTGGATACGATAAACATTGGCGACTGAATAATTGGCAGTCTTAATTTTTTGATAAAGTTTTTATTTTCCATTTAATTTCTTATATTTTTGATGATGCCAGCTGCGCCCATACCAGTACCTATACACATGGTGACCATGCCATAATCAATGTTTTCTCTTTGCATAGCTGATACTAGAGTTGCTACGCGTATAGCACCCGTTGCACCTAATGGATGTCCAAGAGCAATAGCACCGCCCAGTGGGTTAACTTTTTGAGTATCCAAACCTAACTCACTAATGACAGCCAAAGATTGCGCTGCAAATGCTTCATTCAGCTCTATCCAGCCAATATCATCAAGACTTAATCCCACCGATTTTAAAACCTTAGGGACAGCCTTTATAGGCCCAATACCCATTATTTCTGCAGGAACGCCTGCAACCGAAAAGCCAATAAATTCTGCTTTCGGTGTTAGGTTATATTTCTCGACCGCTTCTTCACTAGCAACTAGAACAGCAGCAGCAGCATCAGACATTTGTGAGCTGTTTCCTGCGGTAACTGAACCATCCTGCGCAAATACAGTTCTAAGCTTGGCTAAAACTTCAAGACTTGTATCCTCTCTCGGCCCTTCATCTTGAGAAACAATATTAGAATTTGTTGTGTACTCCTTGGAATCTATGGAGTAGCCATTTTCAATTGTAGTAATTGGTGAAATTTCATTTACAAATAAGCCGTTGCTATTGGCTAAGATTGCTTTTTGGTGACTATCAAAAGCAAACTCATCCTGAGCTTCCCTTGAAATATTATATTTCTGAACGACCTTTTCTGCCGTCAATCCCATCCCATAAGCGATGGAAATATTTTCATCAGATAAGATTTTTGGATTCATAGATGGCTTGAAGCCTGTCATAGGAACGCTACTCATACTTTCTACTCCGGCAGCAATCACTAGATCTGCAGAGCCTGACTTAACAAGATCTGCTGCATTAGATACAGACTGTAGTCCTGATGAGCAAAATCTATTGAGAGTGTATGCTGGAGTCGAGTCCGGTAAGCCAGCTAGCAATGTTGCTATGCGAGCAATGTTAAGCCCTTGAGGGCCTTCTGGCATTGCGCAACCAACAATAATATCATCAATATTTTTATTAATTTCTTCGCTAACGTCAGATGCTATTAGGACACTTTTTATTGCATGAACTAATAAGTCATCTGCTCTAGTTTTAGACAACAAGCCTCTGACTTTACCAACTGGAGTTCTTTTTGCATCAATAATATAAGCTTTTCTCATCATGTTCTCCAATTAATTACGAAGTGGTTTACTATTTCTCAGCATGTATTCAATTCGATCCTGAGTTTTTTGAGTGCCTAAGAGTTTAATAAAATACTCCCTTTCAAGATCCAGAATCATTTGTGAATTAACTGTAGTATTTTCTTCAACCTTTGAGCCAGTCATTACCCTTGCTAAGCGAGTAACACAATAATTATCATGCTCCGACATAAAGTGCCCCTCATATAGATTAGCAACTTGCGCCATAATATTTGCATAACCTGCCTTACCAACAACTTTAAAAGTTGAATCTAAAGGAGACTTAAAGCCTGAATCAAGTAATGCTAATGCTTGTTGTTTTGCGACATAAAGCAATTCATTTGGATTAGCAATAATAACATCATCATCTCTTAGATAGCCCATCTCCTTTGCCTCTAATGCGCTTGCAGATACTTTGGCCATAGCAATCTGCTCAAAGTATTTAGAGAGTAATGGAAAGATGTCATCTGTCTCTTTATTAAGATATGCCCTTAGAGCCATTTCCTTACTGCCGCACCCTGCTGGCAAAGCACCGATAGCTACTTCAACTAGGCCAATATAAGAATTCATTGATGCAACTACTTTGTTGCAATGCAAAAGTAACTCACAGCCACCACCCAGAGCCAAACCATCAACAGCTGCTATGGTTAATATCCTGCCATGTTTTAAACGCATTAATAATTCTTGCAACATAGCAACTGTTTTTTTAATCGAGTAAAGCTTTCCTAGTTTAGGCAACTCTGGATGCATAACCTCAAAAGCCTTTTTCTTAGCTTTTGATGCTATACCTGGATCTTTCTCTAAAAGACCTAACTTAATGGCTGAAATAATTTCATACAGATTTGCTCCAGCACAGAAGTGTTCTTGTTCCTGCTTAAAGATCAATGCATTAAAGCTATTATCTTCAAGAAAGTCAAGACACTTTGGCAACTCAGTCAAAACGCTTGAACTTAAAACATTCATCTTCGTTTTAAACGATATGCTAGCAACACCGTCACCTATATCAACCAGCTTAGTTGACTCACCGTCTAGTAAAATATCTTGTTGATGCTGCTTCTCACCTTTTAAGAGAGGTTTGAATAACTGCCTGTCATAGACTGGGTGAGAAGATCTAGGAATGTATTTATTCTTATTTGGATCATAGGCCCCTTCATCTGAATAAACAAAGGATTTATCAAGAACCCAAGATGGCAAAGACTCACTTGAGAGAGATTTTCCATTATTGATATCCACATTCAAGCTATCTCTTACTTCACTCCAGCCAGTGAGTTGAACTTGTTCAAAGATACCTCTCTTCCAGCCAAAGCCTGATTTTAAAGCTAGATCAACGCACCTAACTGTTTCAGCAATATGCTCAAGTTGGTAGCAAGCGTAATGAAATACATCTCGATGAACAGACCATAAAAATTGAGCTTGAGGATCATCGCATTTGGAAAGGGCAAGTAGAGAGTTTTCGATATTGCCGTTTTCTTTCAGGATTTTTTTGACTTCAGAACTAATGGTTTTATCTGAGAGTCTATATTGATCTGAGGCAGGATCATAAACATATATATCCTTTCCTATTTTTTCATAAATCCCTTTTTTAGTCTTACTTCCAAGAGAGCCTTTTGCAATTAAATTGTCTATCCAATCTGGAAGTTTAAATAGCTCTACCCAGGGGTCATCTTTTGCATTTTTATAAATATTTTTGACAACGTTCGACATAACATCAAGACCAACAACATCAAGCGTTCTAAATGTAGCGCTTGCTGGCCTCCCGACTCTCTTTCCAGTTAAAGCGTCGACCGTATCTGCGGAAAGAGAGAAGTTTTCTGCATGCTTTAAAACAGCTAAAAAAGAAAAAACACCTATTCTATTTGCAATAAAAGCTGGGCTGTCTTTGGCATAAACAACCTCTTTGCCTAAAGCAGAAGTAATGAAACCCTCGGCCTTATGAAGTAACTTTTCATCGCTAAATGAAGTTCGAATTAACTCAACCAATGGCAAATATCTAGGAGGGTTAAAGAAGTGGACTCCAAAAATTCGACTTCTTAAACTCTCTGGAGAGTGTTCAGCAATTTTTTGAATTGACAAGCCAGAAGTATTGGTTACTAATACCGCATCATCATTTACGTAAGGTGCGATATTAGAAAATAGTTGCTTTTTGATGTCTAAATTTTCAACAACAGACTCTATTATGAAATCGCATTTAGATAAGACATCCATCGTGTCATATGTTGAGGTTTTAATCAATCCAATAACTGACTGACTTGCCAAAGGTGTGGGCTTCAATTTTTTCATCATGTTAAGTGATTTAGATAGAGCCTCATGACTCGTATCAAACATGACAACCTCAAATCCTAAATTAGCAAAGTGTGCTGCAATTTGACCGCCCATTGTTCCTGAACCGAGCACAGCAATCTTGCTAAAAGCTTTATCAAAATATTGTTTCATAGTTTTCCTATTAATTTACGTCTCTTCATTTTCAAAATCGTCGACCTTAAGAGATTCGAGAACCACATCATTCAGCCTCAACCAGTCGTCCCTTTCTTGGCTCGTTAAAGTTTTATTATCAACTAAGCCTTGTAACCATTGCTCTAGCGTTATGCTTGGCTGGTACTTATACCCTGCCTTTTTCGCTTTTTTTCTAAGCACCCTTAACTTGATACCTGCCTCATAGCCTTGAAACAAAATATAGAAGGGATGACCTGGAATCTCTTTTAAGTTTGCACACATACAGGTAGATAAGTTTTCTAATAGCCAATCTATGTTGCTAATAGATTTAGAGGTAGAGATTATTAATCTGTCATCAATTTTTGCTCCTGTAATTGAAAATGGAAAAAATAAGAACTTCAATATCGCCTTAAAAACTCTGTTAATTGGCATACTCTCTATATTTTCCATCATAGCCATGTCGGCTTCTTTTACCAATCTAAGAATGGATAACTTAAGGATACTTTTTACATTATCATCGTTTTGAAATTTTTCCTCGTATAGTTTAAGGCATGAGCTGATTTCATACATTGCAGAAATTGCATCCGCAAAACGACCAGAGATCATCTCTTTCCTCTTTAAAGATCCTCCTAAAAGTAAAGAAGCAATATCGGTTAAGCAAGCAAACTTTGCAGATAAAACTGATAAATTACGATAATAGACTTTTGTAGTTGAGTCGCCATAAGGTTTTGCTAGTCGACCTCTAGTCCAAGAAAAAACAATTGCTCTTGCTATATTATTAATAAAGTTACTGACATGTTTGACTAGTGCTTTGTCAAAATTTATTAATGAATCTTTACTGTCGTCATGGAGGGCATTTAGCTCATCCAGCATCGTTTTATGGCACCTAATCAAGCCTTGTCCAAAAATCATTAAGCTTCTAGTTAATATGTTTGCACCCTCAACAGTAATTCCGACTGGTGCTCCCGCATAGACATTGGCAACATAGTTTCTTTTGCCTTGCATAACTGCTCTGCCACCATGAATATCCATTGCATCAATCGAGGATTGTTGCAGTAGCTGAGTATTTCGATACTTAACTATAGCTGAAATGATTGATGGTCTATGTCCAGCATCAAGCGCCCAAGTCGACAAGTTGATGTTTGCAGTAGCTCTGAAAGCATTGGTAGCAAGATTTGAAAGCTTCTCTTGAATTCCCTCCATATTTGCTATAGGTATGCCAAATTGTTCGCGAGTTTGTGAATATGTACTGGTAGTTAGGAGCATGGCTTGTGTAGCTGATGCCCCAGTAACAGGAAGTGAAATACCTCTACCAACACTTAGGCTCTCCATTAGCATTCTCCAGCCATGTCCAATCATCTTATCACCACCAATAATCCAGTCCATAGGTATAAAGACATCTTTTCCATAGATAGGGCCATTTTGAAATGGCTCGCCAATTGGTCGATGACGGGAACCTATAGTCAAACCCTTAGCATTGCGAGGGATGAGTGCACATGTAATACCTAAATCATTTTTCTTATGAAGAGGGTGATCAACTGGTAATAAGTTATCTGGATCATATGCCTTAAAGGCCAGCCCTATAACTGTAGCAATAGGGGCAAGAGTTATGTATCGCTTTTCCCAATTCAACCTTAATCCTAATACTTCATTACCCTCATGCTCACCATAACAGACGATGCCATTATCTATTAATGATCCCGCATCAGAACCTGCAACTGTCGAGGTCAGACCAAAGCATGGGATCTCTTTCCCCTTAGCTAAGCGAGGTAAGTAGTATTGTTTTTGATCATCTGTTCCATACTTTAAAAGCAATTCACCTGGCCCTAATGAATTTGGCACCATAACAGAGATACCTAAATATTGTGAGGCCGAAGAAAGTCTTCCCACAATAATAGCGTGAGCAAAGTGTGAAAATCCAAGGCCATTAAATTCTTTTGGAATAATTAAGCCTAAAAAGCCTTTATCAAAGATATATTTCCAAACCTCTTTAGGTAGGTCTTGATTAGCAACAATGTCATACGAATTAATCATAGAGCACAGTGTTTCAACTTCATTGTCTACAAAGCTTTGTTCTTCAACTGTCAACTCAGTAGCCTCAAGATCTGATAATTGCTTCCAATTAGGATTACCTTGAAATAATTCTGCATCCCACCAAACGCTTCCCGCCTCAAGTGCAATCCTTTCTGTTAAGCCAATTGGAGGTAGTGATTTTCTCATTAAATTAAAAAGTGGCTTTGTGAATATTAAAAGCCTCATTCTAGGAACAAGAAAGATTCCTAATAGAACTAATATACATAGTATGATCTGTGCACCTAGATGATTAGCAATGACAGCACCTGGGTAAGTTAATCCTATAGCTAAAAGCCATAGCTGCCAAATTTTTACCCGTGTCTTTACTAAAACAATTAAAAGTAAAACTATAGAAAGTAGAAATGAAAGTAGTGAATATTGAAATATTGTTTCAAGCATAAAATTTATCCTTATTTAGCGCCTAAAGAATAACAAACAGGCATTTAACTAATTGAATAACAAGTATAGTTATAAAAATATAATTTTAGTTAACATAATATAATAAAATATTGATACTTTATCATAATCATTAGAGCCTTTATTATTTCTATTAACACATGAATATTAACCGTATGACCTGGAGGTCAATCTTTAGATTGCAACAAATATACCCAAAAGAGGTAGGTGAAATATGCAATAGAATTGGCTTATCAGAATCGATATTATCAAATCAAAATTTAACGCTACCGATTGATATGTTTTTAAATTTTTTTATTGAAGCAGAATCTGTTTTTAATGATGACTTGATTACAATAAACTATGCAAGACTCGCTCAAATAAGACCAAACTATGCTGAGGCCTTAGGGCTAATGTTTTTCTACTCTAGGCATTTGAAAGAAGGCTTTAAACTACTTCAAGCTTATATCAATATTGAGCTTGAAGGCATCAACGTCCTAATCAAAGAGGAACAAAGCGCTGTTAAAATCCAATTTATTGCAGACCAAAAAGTTAAGCATCCTTCAATATATGAGAATTTATGTCTCTCAGTGCTTGCTGCATTTATTAGATCTAAACGATTTCAAATTAAATATATAAATACAAAAATAAATGCAATTGATGTCAGCTTAAAAGAGAAATCTATATTTAATTGCCCGATTAATCTTAAAAGTACAGAAACATCAATTACTGTTAGTCAGAACAATTATTTAAAAAAAAGTAGTATTTCAAACCCTAAACTTATTTCTTATTTAAGTTCAATTGCAATAAAAAGTTTGGAAGAGAAAGCTGTCAATACAACTCTTACTGAAAAAATCGTGAACTTAATGAGTAATTATGAAAATCACTACAACAATATTAGCATTCAGGAAATTTCTAATCAGTTAGGTATAAGTGTGAACACACTTCGTAATCATTTATCCAGAGATAAAACAACTTTTCGACAAGTATTTAACAACTATAAGCTAAATAAATCAAAAAATATGTTGAAAGAGGGTCTTTCAGTTAAAGTTGTCTCTTATAAGCTTGGATATTCAGATCCTTCTTCATTTATTAGGTGGTTTATTGGTCAAACACAATTAACGCCAACGTCTTATAAGATTGGTTTAAAAACTTAAGTTAACTACTAAATTTAAGACAGTTTAGCCTTGATAAGTTGAGAAACAGCACCCATGTCTGCTTTTCCATCTAATTGGACTTTAAGTATTCCCATAAGCTTTCCCATGTCTTTCATGGAATCAGCTCCAGAATCAGCAATTGCTTTAGTCACAGCAGCATCAACTTCATCGTCACTTAACTGCTCAGGCATATAATTGTTGATAATGACAAGCTCTGATTCTTCAACCTCAACCAAATCAGTACGACCTGCATCAGAAAACTGTGAAATAGAGTCTTTACGCTGCTTGACCATTTTTTGAATGACTGTTAAAACTTGAGAGTCATTTAACTCAATTCGGTCATCGATTTCTTTTTGTTTGATTGCCCCAAGAATCATGCGGATTGCTTTAAGAGCTGGCTTGTCTTGGGCTTTCATTGCCAACTTCATGTCGTTGGTAATGAGTTGTTTTAGCTGAGACATATTTTTGAATTATAGTTGCACTCAAAAAGTGCTTAATACATACGTTTACGGTGAATACGGTTTTTAGACATTTCTTTGTGAGTTCTCTTAACAGCTGCAGCTTTTTTGCGCTTATTAACCCAAGTTGGCTTTTCAAAAAACTCTTTTTTTCTAACATCAGTAATAACACCAGCTCTATCACATAGTCGTCTGAAACGACGAAGCGCAATATCAAATGGCTCGTTCTCTCTTACTTTAATTGATGGCATATAATAATTCCTTTAAGATTCTTCTTTTGGCGCTTCAGTTATAGTCTCTTCTTTTGGTGCTTTAGTTTTAGCTTCTTTTTTTGGCGTCTCAATAACAACCTCTTCAACACTTTCAAAGTCAACTAATTGAACTAACGCCATAGGAGCTTTATCTCCAGTACGAAAACCTGCCTTAAGAATACGAACATAGCCGCCAGGACGGTCTTTATAAAATGGACCAACCTTAGTAAATAACTTTGCAACCATCGCATCATCTCTTAACTTTGAAAAAATGTGGCGACGATTAGCAACACTATCTGACTTTGCTCTTGTAATGAGAGGTTCAACAACACGCCTAAGCTCTTTTGCTTTTGGCAAGGTTGTTTTAATTGTCTCATGCAACAACAAAGAGTTTGCCATATTCTTAAACATAGCCTTTCTGTGTGATGAATTTCTGTTTAGTTGTCTACCTGACTTTCTGTGTCTCATTATTTATCCTTATTCACTCATTAAGTCAACTGGTGGCCAGTTTTCAATCTCTGTACCAAGTTCTAAATTCTTTTCAGTTAACACTTCTTTTATTTCATTAAGTGACTTACGACCCAAGTTTGGAGTTCTTAATAAATCTTGCTCAGACTTTTGAATCAGATCGCCAATATAATATATTTGCTCGGCTTTTAAGCAGTTAGCAGAACGCACCGTTAACTCTAACTCATCAACAGCAGATAGATACATTACAGGGAAATCATCAGAAGTTGGTTGTGGCTCTTCTTCTACAACTGGTTCTAATTCAACAAATGATGAAAGCTGATCTTGAAGAATTGTAGCTGCTCGCTTTACTGCCTCTTCTGCATCAACTGAACCGTTTGTTTCAATTACTATATTAAGTCTATCTAGGTTAACTTTTTGCTCAACCCTAGCAGACTCAACCGTAAAGCTTACTCGTTTGATTGGTGAAAAGCTCGCGTCTAACTGAATACTACCAATAGTCTCAGAGTCAACCGCTCTTGAAACGGCAACATCATAACCAACACCTGTAGCAATAGAAAGTGTCATTCTTATTTTGCCACCCTCATTTATTGTAGCAATAACTTTTTCTGGATTAAATACAGAAACATCAACACCATTAGTTTCAATATCAGCAACAGTTAGTTGACATGGGCCTTCTTTTTCAATAATTACAGTAGCACTTTCACTTGCATTGAGGCCAATAGAAGCCTCTTTAAGATTAAGCAAAATATCGAGAACATCTTCTTGAACTCCCTCAATTGAAGAAAATTCATGCATTACACCATCAATAGCAACTTCAGTAATTGCATGACCAACCATTGAAGATAAAAGTGTTCTTCTTATTGAATTACCTAATGTATGTCCAAATCCACGCTCAAACGGCTCAAGTACAACGCGGTACTCATTTTTAGATAACTTAACTGAATCTACTAACTTTGGTTTTAGAAAATCTCTTGCACTTCCTTGCATATTTAATTCCTATTTAGAATACAATTCAACGATTAATTGTTCTGAAATATCAGAAGATAGTTCATCACGCGCAGGTACATTTTTAAATACACCTTTTAATGCTTTGTTATCAACATCAACCCACTCAGATAACCCGCTTTGGCCAGATATCTCAACAGCGAGCTGAATTCGACTTTGTTTTTTTGCTTTTTCTCTAACAGCAATTTCATCATTTATACATACCTGAAATGAAGGGATATTAACAACCTTACCATTTACTACAATTGATTTATGTGACACGAGTTGCCTTGCTTCTGCACGGGTAGAAGCAAAACCCATACGAAAGACAACGTTATCAAGACGACATTCTAGAAGCGATAATAAATTTTCGCCAGTTGGTCCTTTTTTAGAGCTAGCTTTTTTATAGTATAAGCTGAACTGCTTTTCTAAGATTCCATAAATACGTCTAACTTTCTGTTTTTCACGTAACTGAAGGCCATACTCACTACCTTTTTGACGCCTAGCATTAGCCCCATGAACACCAGGGAGTTGAGTTAATTTACATTTAGAATCAATTGATCTAATACCACTCTTCAGTTCTAAGTCAACACCTTCTCTGCGAGCTAATTTACATGTAGGACCTGTATATCTTGCCATAATTTACCCTTATACTCTTCGTTTCTTAGAAGGACGACAACCATTATGAGGTATAGGCGTCACATCAGTTATTGATTGAATTTTTAACCCTTGTGCATTGAGGCCTCGGATAGCTGAATCACGCCCAGGGCCTGGACCTTTCACTCTTACTTCAAGATTCTTCATGCCAAAAGCTTGCGCTTTTTCACCACAGTTTCCAGCTGCAACTTGCGCTGCAAAAGGAGTTGATTTTCTTGATCCTCTAAAACCTGCACCGCCAGAAGTAGCCCAACAAAGTGTGTTTCCATGACGATCTGTAATCATTACAATAGTGTTATTAAATGTTGCATGAATATGTGCAATACCATCTGAAACAATTTTTTTAGACTTCTTTTTAGCTGATTGATCTTGTGCCATAATATCTTATGCCTTAATTATTTAATTAAACGACGAGGACCCTTTCGAGTTCTAGCGTTAGTTTTTGTTCTTTGTCCACGTAAAGGTAGGCCTTTTCTATGACGAATACCACGATAACACCCTAAATCTCTCAAGCGTTTAATATTCATAGCCACATCACGTCTCAAATCACCTTCAACTTCATACTGAGAAACAGCATTACGAATAGATTCTAACTGATCTTCAGTTAACTCAGAAACCTTTGTGCTAGGTTCTATTTTTAATGTTTTACAAATTAATTTTGACCTCGTTTCTCCGATACCAAAAATAGATTGTAATCCAATCACAATGTGCTTATGTGTTGGAATGTTTATTCCTGCAATACGTGCCATAGACTCTACCTATACCCCAATAAATACTAAGTTTGAATGAAGAACTTTCCCATCCAAAATTTTAAAGTTGAAAAATCGTGCAATTTTACTTTGTAAATCAATGCCTGTCAATGTCATTATCCTTGTCTCTGCTTGTGACGTGGCTCTTTACAGATAACACGGATAACTCCATGTCTTTTAATAATTTTGCAATCTTTACAAATTCTTTTAACTGATGCTCTTACTTTCATAACTAATCCTTACTTTAAATTTGCCTTACGCATTAGGCCTTCATACTGGTTAGACATCATATGAGATTGTGCTTGCGCTATAAAATCCATTACAACAACAACAATAATCAGAAGACTAGTACCACCAAAGTAGAAAGGCACATTCCAATAAAGAATTAAAAACTCAGGCAATAAACACACCGCTGTAATATATATTGCACCAACTGCTGTCAATCTAGAAGTTACAGCATCAATATAATCTGCCGAATGCTGTCCTGGTCTAATACCTGGTATAAAACCGCCTGATTTACGTAAATTATCTGCTGTGTCTTTTGCATTAAAGGTTAGTGCAGTATAGAAAAAAGTAAAAAAGATTATTGCTGCACCATAGAACATTATATACAGCGGTTGTCCTGGAGAAATACTTGAAGTAATATCTGCCAACCATCCCATACCCTCTGTTTGCGAAAACCATCCACCTAACGTTGCAGGGAATAATATAATACTAGAAGCAAAAATAGGTGGAATTACACCTGCCATATTTATCTTTAATGGTAAATAAGAAGTTTGTCCACCAACCATTTTACGACCTTGCTGGCGCTTTGCATAATTTACTGTAATCCGCCTCTGACCTCTCTCCATAAACACTACAAAGGCCATTACTAAAACAGCCATTAGAAAAATCACAATAACACCAAAAACACTTAACTCACCAGTACCCACCATGCTAAGAGTATTACCAAAAGAGGAAGGAAGGCCTGCAACAATACCTGCAAAAATAATCATTGATATTCCATTACCGATTCCCTTTTCACTAATCTGCTCACCTAGCCACATCAAAAATAGGGTTCCCGTAGTTAGCGTAACAACTGTTACAAAACTAAAAGTCAAACCAGGATTAGTTACCAAAGCAAAACCACCACCTGATTGAGATTGAAGTGCAATAGAAACTCCATAAGATTGGAACAATGCTAAAAATACGGTACCCATACGTGTATATTGAGTTATTGTTCTTCTTCCTCGCTCACCTTCTTTCTTTAATTGTTCAAATCTAGGAACAACTGCAGTCATTAAGTTCATAATAATCGATGATGAAATGTAAGGCATAATTCCAAGCGTAAAGATCGACAATCTTTCTAATGCGCCACCCGAAAACATATTCATCATGCCTAAAATACCACTTCTATTGTCTTCTACTAGAGACGCAAGCGCAGGTTGCGATATGAATGGAATCACAATATGTGTTCCAAGTCTAAATACGATTAGAGCACCTATTAAATAAAAGATGCGTTTTAATAGATCTTCACTCATAGCTACTCGCTAATTGTTCCTTTTGCAGCTTCAATAGCAACCTTTGCACCCTTAGTTGCCTTAATACCAACTAGGTTTATTGCACGATTGATTTCACCCGAAAGCATGACTTTAACTCTTAAAATATTTTTAGTGATAAGGTTGTGTTTCTTAAGCACATCAATATTAATGTCTTTTTCAGTTAGCTTATCAAGTTGACCTAGCGTTACTTGTGAAGTGACTATTGATATACGAGATGAAAAGCCAACCTTAGGCAACCTTCTTTGTAATGGCATCTGTCCACCCTCAAAACCAATCTTAGTAAATCCACCAGATCGGGCTTTTTGACCTTTATGGCCTCTACCAGCAGTTTTACCCATGCCAGAACCCATACCGCGACCGACACGCTTTTTACTAGTTTTTTCACCTAGTGCAGGCTTCAATGTATTTAGATTCATTGCTTATCCCTCAACTTTTAATAAGTAAGACACTTTGTTAATCATGCCTCTTACTTCCGGCGTATCCTCAAGAACAACCGTATGGTTAATTCTTTTCAAACCCAAACCCGTTACCGTAGCACGGTGCTTTGGAAGACGCCCATAAAAACTTTTAATCAAAGTAACACTTACAGTTGCTTTGCTCGAAGCAACCTTCTTTGCAGGCGCTTTCTTTGAATCAACAGCTGGAGTTACCTCTATCTTAGCTTCAGCAGCTTTTGGAGCTGCTTTCTTTGGAGCTGCTTTCTTTGGAGCTGCTTTCTTTGGAGCTGCTTTCTTTGGAGCTGCTTTCTTTGGAGCTGCTTTCTTTGGAGCT
>Ga0207991_1001017_pt1 | contig 17873 bp, 23 predicted proteins | sample ETN07SmetaG_FD_185786 | JGI IMG/M metagenome (GOLD analysis project Ga0207991, IMG submission 185786) | Marine microbial and viral communities from oxygen minimum zone, Eastern Pacific Ocean - ETNP2014F14-07SV275 (SPAdes) (version 2) | ecosystem: Environmental > Aquatic > Marine > Oceanic ... | reverse complement strand
CGCACCACGGTCAAACCCGAAGCTGCCTTTCATAGTATCCTTGCAGCAGCCTGATCAGGGGACCTTAGTATTCCCAACACGATATAGCGACACACCCAAAATGTATAAATGGGAAATAGACCCGATGCCCCGCCGAAGGCAGAAGATCTTCAGGGATTTTTTGGGGTGGCCTGCAGGCGGCTCAGAAACCGATCGGAACGTCGGAAAATGTCACCATTGATAGGGAGCGCCATGAAATCATCCCGGCAAAGACTGCGTCCGATGCGTGCTTCAAGACATCCGATACAGAGCATACCTTCGAATTTTTCCAAGCCTGAAGTCAGCCAGACGCGGTCGTGCACCATATAGTATTCGCCGAGATCACCGGTATGTACGCCGCAATCTTTGCAATCGAACTCGCTGGCCATAAACATCTCCCTTCAAACCCGAAATGACGGGCAATATTTCGTTCCTTAAAATGACGAAATGTAGCGCGTCAGGACATTACCGAGCTTCAAAGTCAAGCGAAGCAATCAGCGTAATACGATTTTTTGGTGCATGCAAAGGTAGGGCTCGATGAATAAGTCTCGGATTTTGGTTCCATCCAATGAGAGTTGTGCGCTCAGATGGCGCAATCTGCCGAATATCAGAATTGGGATGAAATTCCGAGGTTGGCCAGCCAGGCGCAAGGTCTCGCTTGGCGTACTGAAAATGTCCACCCCACTCATCTTGCCACGCGGACTCGCCGAAATAAGCAATCAAGAAGAAGTCCCCCGCATGGCCCATGCGTTTTCCTGCAAGGCCATCGTGGTGCCAGCCTGCATCAAAAGATCCATTTTGAATTTCCATTCCACTTACTTTGAAATGACCGGTTTGTGAGATGCCAGGGATCAAAGAAGGGTCGTTGACCATCGTGCTGATTGCTTCTGCCAAAGCGATTTCTGCCTTGGGGCTCAACGATCCCAAAGGTGCATCTGCGATATGGCCTTCGATATCATCGGGAATGTCATCGGGCCGGTGCCAGTTGGCACTGGCAATAACCTTTTTCATGGTTTGCCACGTTGCGATATCCATACGCCATTGTGTCGCACCCCACTCAAAAAGCTCAGCTTCGTTGATTGGGATCATGTATTTGGGACGGGAGAGCATGGCGTTTCCTTCTGAGAGTTATGGTCAGGAAATGGCTCTGTTTGATCTCAAGCAAAAGGGAGGTGGCACCTTGAATTTGGGCACCATTTGGAAACTTGGTATACAGACGTTTCCAATTGCGCGCCTTGTGCTTTGGTAAACAAAAAAGGCGCCATCCTTTCGGATGACGCCAACATGAGATTCCATATTTACCCCGTAAGGGATAGGAGGACGCTGTGGGGTGCGTAATCCTTATGCCGCTACGAGATAGCCTTCGCTTTCAAGCAAGTTGCGGATGTCCCGAGAGGGACGCGCTCCGATTTCTGAGATGACTTCCGCAGCCACGCGCAAGGCCATCCGTACACCGGCGTGGAAATCGCGACCATCTGCAATGGCCCAAAGGACTGTTCCCGCGAGACTGTCGTCGGCGCCGGTTGTGTCGACAACATCTACCTTAATCGCAGGAAGGTGCGTCATGTGCCTGTTTTCAGCGACATAGACGCCTTCCGCTCCATTGGTGCAGACGACGCGCTGGATGTGGCTTGATGCAATGGATGTGGCTTGCTGCGGTGTTTGGGCTTCCGGGAAGAGGGCGATCATTTCCTCCTCATTGCCAAACAGTAGATCAATGCTGGAGAGGATCTCATCAAGAAATGCTGCGTGACGCTTGACGCAGCGTGCATCCGACAGTGTCAGTGACAAGGTCCGAGGCTTGGATGCAATGACAGCCCGGAAGATATCATAGCCACCCGGCGCATCGAGCAGGTATCCCTCAAGAAAGATGATGTCGGCATCGCGCATATCTTGAAGGGAGATATCAGCCGCCGAGAGTTTTTGTGCGGCTCCCAAATGCGTGCACATGGTGCGCTGAGCGTCCGGCGTGATGAGCGACAAGCAAGTGCCAGTGTGCAGTCCGGAATTCTCCGGCGTGGCAGAGACCAGCGGACGAATACCTAAGCTGGCAAGATCGTCGATGAAGATTTCACCAAACGTGTCCGAGGCAATCTTGCCGGCGTAGCCGGCTTTTGCGCCGAGGCTGGCGGCGATTGCGGCGGTATTGGCGGCGGAACCGCCACTGATTTCACGTGCGTTTTTGACCTTGCGGTGGATACTTTTTGAGGTCGGACCATCGATCAGTGTCATGCCACCGGGGGACAGGCCAAGTGTTTCGATGTTAGATACCTCAACGCGGGCAATAATATCTACAAGGGCGTTTCCGATAGCAAGAATGCGCGATGACATATATGTCTCTCCTGGGGTCAAGGGCCTGTCGTGAGTGCAGCGCCACCTTGGGTATCAAGAAGGTGGGGCTGTGACATGCGAAGCACTTAATCTAATATAAAATCTCATCTGCGCTCTCTGGAGCAGATCAGCAACCAATCACAAAGAGTGCACGAAGACGGAAATCACATCGAGAATGTTTTCCAGCCAGCTTGGCGTCCATCTTCTGGGTTTTCGGTTTGCCCTGCGCGCAAGTATGGCTTGCTTTCGCGCCCTCACCACCTCAGAGCGCCGTTCTTTTCGAGAAGACATGTATTGATCCTTAAGGGTTTTCACCTCTAAGGAGATGGGATCGAATATTTTGCGCGTTAAGCGCAGACTTGACCGGCTGTGATCAACTCACCGTTTTTCACCTTATAGTCTACTTGCAAGCATGCGTAGCCATTGTAGTGATCCTGGAAGCGGGTGCTTATTTCATCTACCTCTTTGAAAAGATCCTCAGCGAAGCCTTCAGGCGCAGTGCTGTGGTCTCCGCGACTGTCGAGAATGAAATAGCCGTCGTTACCTGTAGACATGAGAAAGGCGTTGCTGCGCCGGGAGACATAAAGCGAGAGGCTTCCGTGACCACTTACGATCTCAAAGGTGCGCGTTGGGTATTTTTTCGAGAGTTCTTTGACCTTTGTCATGAGAACATATTCCAACGCATCCATTAAGCGATCGATTGCCTCATCAACTTTATCGGCGAGCTTATTAAGTGAGTTCATTAGATAGTCCTTCAAGATGCCGGTGATGTCAGTCACCTACTTTGTTGGTGGCGAGAAATGGGATTTTTAACGCAAAATGGCCCCGCAAACTGATGCGGAGCCATCTAAGATGGTCTATTCGGCGTGCGATTAGGCTGCGGAAGCCTCTTCGATTTCGTCGCGTAGTGCGGCGATTTCAACATCGAAGTCATCTTCTGCAAGAAGCGCCTTGGAGACCTTCTTCTTTGATTGACGCAGCCTGCTGATAAAGAACGAAACCATCTTCTTGGCGCAAGCCCCCAAAGGATCGTCATCAAGAGCTGTCATATCATGGAAGGCCTGATAGAAGTTGAAGTCGTGCTGATGGGTTCCAGTATCGGGCCCTTCATGCAGTTGTTCATGTAGCAAGGTTGTTGCGACCTGAAAGGCGCCGATCATGCCGCGGCGCAGCAGTCGTGCGTGCTCCAGATCGACCCAGATGGTTTGAGTGCCATCTGTCCATGCCAGTGCAGTGTCGGATTTGCCAAGGCGAATCCGACGAGGCTCGAAGGTTCGGTCTTCATAGCCTGACCGGTTAAGCCGCCAGATGAGATCTTGATATCCGCGCTCAATCGCTGACAGCAATATTTTTGCATCTGCCGTTAATTCTTTGGGCTCGAGTGCAATGTGGTTTTCAGAAACAAACTGAGACAGGTGATCTCGATCGACAACCTCGGTCTTTTCGACAAGAGAGTTTGCGATGTCTTTCAGGCGGTAGTAGCCAGCATAGCCCTCTTCTCGCGAAGGATGCACTTTGGTGATCATCGCTGCACAATCAGCAACGCGCTTGAGGAACGCTTCTCCGTCAGCAACGCCAAACCGCTCGAGGGTGGTTTCATCAATTGAAAAAGCGATGCCGCGTTGTTGGGCGGTCTCGATCATTTGATCGCCACGTTGAGCCACAATAATGCGGTTATTGAACTTGCTGGGCAGTTGAACCAGTTTGTCGATCGGCCAGCTGCGGCCATTGACATCGGTGATGCAGCGAAGTTTTGCGGCATCGCTGGAAGAGATGTCGCCCGCAAGGAAATCACGCACCATCATGTCGCGTTCAGCATCGGTCATCTTGACTTTTTTCTGGACACCTTTGCCAGCGATTTTCTTGATGTGGGCATTGATGGATTTAAAGTTTGGGCAAATCGATTGCACGTCATTTCGAGCGAAATTGACCTCGAGCTGCTTTTTGCTGACCACCGTGCCGCCGATACCGAAGCGGCCCGACCAGAAGGAGTTCACAAGCACGCCAAGGTTGTAGACTGCCAGCTGCTGTCGATCTGCGGACAAGGAGTAATAGGCGAATTCGTCTTCGAAATCCCACTTCCCTTCGCTTGGCGATTTGTTGATCTGTTCCCCGTTCAAAAGGACAGGAATCTGAGCCCAGGCGACGAAGCGGCGCAGTTCAGCCTTGATCCGCTCAAGGTCTGATGGGAGGATAGGATCATAGAGTTCTACATCAATCTGTGTACCAACCTGATCTTCTTTGCCTTCGAAAAGATCATAGTCGAGACCTGATCCTTTGATGTCGACATGCATTTCAAACGTTCGCGATCGCCAAACGTTTTTACCAAAAGCCATCAACTGGCCTCTACCCATGCGGAATCTACCGTAGGTTGCATCACCTTCTTCATGAGGTGTGCCGAACATCTCAAAAAAATCTTCGATTTCTTGACGGGATTGGAAGCCATGCCCGTCGTCGGAAATGGAAAAACTGTGGGTGTCGAGGGTGATGCGACATTCGCTCGCGCCAGCATCAATACAGTTCATCGCTCCTTCAAGAAGGGCTTTTTGCAAGGTGCCTGCCTGACGGAGAATTACATCGTAAAGCAGATTTTGGTGCATGCCGAAGCGGCGCTTTTCAGCTGTCATTTCATGACATCCTTTCTAAAGGGGAGGGGAGTGATAGACTACGAGGATATGGCCTTTCAGGAGGAAGACGCATAGTTTTTTGCGGCACGTCTTTGCCGGCGTTCTCCTTTAAGGAACATGCCGGTTAAGCGTGAGAGGTTAAGGTGTCGCTGCGTAGCGGTCCGCCATATCTTTCAGGTGAGCACAGACGTCCTTTGCGGCATCTTCAGGTGCGCAATCAGAAAGTGTTAGATGAAGATTCTTTTCTTCGTCTTTTCGTGCAAACTCTGCGACAACCTTGAACCGTTCGTTGCCTTCAAAATCCGGCCTGCCGCCTTTTTCGATGAGTGTTTTTATTGAATATCCACGCTCGATTGCGAGATAGGCATAGGCAAGGCTTGCGTCTTCAAAGTAGCGAAATTTTTTGAATTCGAGCGGGATTTGATCGCCGTACTCAGGAAGGATATTGGCAAACTCTCCCAATCCCCGCATTCCGAACTGCACATTCATTCGATCAAATACCATTTTGAAGATCGGCCAATGGTGCTCAGGAATAGTCATGCTGATTTCTCGCTGACTGTTCGACTGAGGCTTACTTGCGATTTTTTCCTTTGGTCGCCCGCATTCGGGGCAGCAAAATACAGCCATGAAAGTTTTTCCTTTTAAATCTTCAGCTTAGCAGGATACGATTTTGATACGTCGATCGCCTGGAGCCCAAGCTGAGGTTCTTGGTAAGCACGCCATACGTTCTGGGATAAACAGATTGTAGAGTTCCATCGCAACCAAAGTGAATAACTGAGCGGCTTTTAAACCCTTTGGGTGATCGCTTTCGGCAGGATGTACCAAGAACTCAATCAGTCGATGGTTCTCACCGCAGTGATAAATCTCACTTGGTGCGCGACCGATATCAGCGAACTTTGTGCAGTCATATTCTGACATAATTTGGGTAAGATCGAATTCTCTTTCGCCTTTTTCGTATTGTTTCTTAAGGCGTGTTTTGATTTCCATCACGCAATCAAGGAAGGCTACAGCATCTACCACCCTTAGATTGGGAAGATTGAAGTTGGCGTAGGCCGGGTTCTGATAGGGTCGGCTTTTACGCAACTTTGCCAAATAATGGAGGCGGGCTGTGACACCGGCAGCGCTTTTCATGAAGTTTGAAATGCCTTCAGGGTCTGTGCCGGCTTTGCGCACTGAAGCGGGCGTGCTGCCAGGACGTCCATAGGGCGTGACCCGAATTTCAGTATCAGTCACCTCAAGGCTAAATCCAGTATTCGGGAAATGATCTGGCAGAATCTCCTCGAGAAGGTCGAATGCCTTGATGGGTGGGACATTCTGAAGGATCTCGTCGGCACCGAAAATTCGCAAGATCTCATCGCGCGTGACCACCGGAAAACCGCCTGCTTTCAAGCGATTTGTTATGACATCAAAGAGTTGCGGCAAAATAGCTTCGGCGCGTCCTGTCAATAGGGTGATGCCTTCGTTATCCAAGGCAGCAGGATACCCTGCCTTTCGGAGGTCAACTGCGAGTGGATCAGTGCGCATCATCAAATTATCTTGCATTATTCAATCTCCATCAGAGAGGGCGCCCTGCAGTGTTGATGTTTTAACATGCAGGGCGTTTTACTTAAGCGCATGCCTTCGCATCAAAGCCGTTGTAGCCAAGGATCAGGTATGATCCACCTGACAGGCTCACAGCTGTGATGAGACCAAGCATTTCGTTCAACTGCTGTCGAAGCGCTGTCTCTGTTGGGTTGTCAGAAATCGCAGCTTCAATCCTTTCTTGGGCCTCAAGGATAGGCCAGCGGTACTGAGCTTGGCTTCCTGAACGCAAAGGCAGACCGGCAACGGAGATGACATTGCGTGCCGCAGAGGGGGTCATCGTGACTTCTTGAGGTCCGTCTGTTGGGTCTACATAGAACTCAGGAAGTTGCGTTTTACTATCAATGGTTTGGTCGGTTAGGGCGGCGCCTGCGAAGGTGACAAACCCGGGTACATATTCAGATTTGCGATTGCCTTCATTCTCTCGCTCAAGATCATCTGCATTGACAGCAACGATGACGTATTGATCCTGATTTAGGCCGACTCGGATTTCCCAGGCCATGGCGTAGGTCAGGATTTGGTGTTCGCGGAAATGAACCGTTTCTCCGGTGGTGACGTCGATTACCTGATATCCGTCGGGCATGTCGTCAGAGAAGCGTGCTTGGGCCAAAGACATTTGGTTATCCTTCAGTTGTCGATCTTTTAGATTGATTAATCAAGTGTCCCCTGAGACGCTCTGCAAGGTGGTCTTGTGCGACTTTGCGAGGATCGCCTTCTGCTGACAGAACCAGAGAGACGTCTTGCTCAAAACTTACAAACCGTGAGGTGTCACTGTATGTATAGAGCCCATTCATACCGTCTGGGGCACACCAGCTACCTGTATCAAACTGTTCCCATTCAAGCGGGGCGAAGTCAGCCTGTAGGGCTGCTTGAGGTCCGATGTTAACTTCTATGTCAGTGCCAACCCAACCTGTGACTGACCAGTCATAGCTCAGCTCACTGCCATCTCCCAGAAGAACGCCATCCTCGATGGATCGCGCGAAGACAAGTTTTGCCCGCCGCGGATTTTGACAATGCTCAATCCGTGCAAGGACAAACCCATCCGATGGCAGTGTGTCAGCACTCTTCCAGAAAAAATCTTTATCTTGTGCAACAAAATCTGTTTGAGACATGAGTTTTAATCAATCCTACAAAAGAAAAAGGACGCCACCCCCGCTTTGGAGGGTGGCGCCGGTTCTTTGAATACACTTTCTTTACGAACAACCAAAATAGCATAAAGGTGATTGTCTGCTCTGATATTTTTTGCTCCCTTATGACTTTAGGCATGTCCTGCTCACTTCGACTTCTGAAAACGAAGATAGGAAGAAGGAAATATGGATTGCACTGATTTTCCGTAGCGTTGTTGTGACTTTAAGTGGGGGTGAAGGGATTAAGGGGGACGACCACGGGTGTAGTCCGACTGCGCCATCCTTGTGGATGGCGCCCCCTGTCTCAGCCCTTAGCCTCAGCTCTGGCTTTTGCTTCGGCCTTTGCCTGTGCCTTCTTCTTCCAAGGCGCATCCTGCTCCCAATCACCGGCCATGATCGACCCGCGCGGCAAAAGGCGGTCTGTGACATCAGCAAGGCCAAAGGCTTTCATGTCAGCCTGAACGCGGTCGGCGTCCTTATAGGCCGACGGCAGCTCGCTGATGTCGATCTTGCCGCAGAAGAAGCGCGCATCAATCCCGGCGGTCTCTTCGGCATAGATCTCTGCATCACTGCGCCCTTCATGCAGGCGCTTATGCGCCGTGCGGCTCAGGTTTCGGCCCGCCCCATGCGGCGCAAAGCCAAGGTTGGTCGCATTGCGTTTGCCCTGAACCAGCAAGATGGGTTGAGCCATGTTGAGCGGAACGATCTGCGTGCCGGCTGTGTCCGGCAAAAGATCATTATGGATCGGGGTCGCCCCTTTAGCGTGCCAAATCAAGCTGCCCTCTGCATCATCTTCTTTGAAGCAGAAGTTATGCTCATTCCACAACCGATCAGAGATCTTGACGTGACCGCCAAGGGCCTCAATGGCCGCATCATGCAAATGGGCATGGCTTTGCTTGGTCCATTCACGGATGATCTGAAGTGCTTCCCAATAGTCTCGGCCCTCCTGAGTGTCGAGCGGGATCCAAGCGTTCTGCTTGAGTGTATCGGGCGAGATTTCCTGACGGAACTTTTCAGCGACAGCCATGCCTGCTTTGTAGAGCAAAGCTCCTGGTCCCCGGGATCCAAAATGCGACACCATCACAACCTTTCCGGTAGCCTCAGACACGCAAAGGTTGAAGAAATGGTTGCCGTCGCCACTTGTCGTAAAGTCGGACCGCGCCCGTCCTTGGATCTTTTTGTCCCGCAAAAACGGGTTTTCCGCAAAAGCCTCTTGGAGATGCTTTGGCAGCCGTACTTCCTCATGGCGTTTGCGGCCCCCGGGACCGAAATGCGCCACCGATTGCATGGCGTCGAGCAGTTCTTTCTCGCCCGCGCCCTCAACGACTGTCGCGGTCATCGAGCAGCAAATGTCTGCCGAATGGGCGCCTGGGTGAATCGCATTGCGCGCAGCCACCACACCACCGACCGGGATTGTGCCCATCGGGCCGGCCGGACAGGCATCAGGCATCACCGCACCCTGCTCGAGGGTGGGTGTGCGCATCAACTCATCAAAAGTAGCTTTGACGGCGGCGACATTGGCTTCCTCACTTTCATTTTCGGTGGTGATGTTGAGGTTGTAGCTGCCTGGCTCATCGCGCAGCGGCATCTCACGCGCACGACGCGCGGCCTCGGCCGCCGCAATGGCGTCGACGCGGGTTTGCGCAAGCTTCAAAGCCTGGCTGAGGGACATTTGCTTGTCATTGGCCTCCGTCAGCACCTCGCCAAACCACGCACCAGGTGTAAAGCCGCGATCGATAAGGTCTTTTCCAGTAATTTCAGTCATAGCTTGTCCTTCTTGAATTTCTTGCACCACATGAGAATGTCGATTGCAGTGGCTTTATATTTTCGCATCAGTCCCCGAGCCCGCTCTGTAAGGCTTGGCCCTGTAACCAATGCGTTCAGTTTTTTCATACGTTCTTCATGCGTGATCTCTCCGCGCGCATAGGCAAGTCGCGCCTCTTTAGCGCCGCGCGAGATATGCAGAAGCCTTTGAGATTGGGTCATGATAGATCTCCAAAAACATCGCGCACGCGATAATGAGACAAAGGATCTTTCAGAAAGTCAGTGAGTGTTCCTGCATTTCCCATAGCCGCCAAAACTTGGTGGTTGCTTGGTGAAAATGATTGCCTTTCCATATCATTGGTGGCCCGTGCACCAGCGATATGCATAGCGATCGCGTGCACCATGCGATTATCCAGGGCACATTCATTCATGCCGCGGGCGGAGCCCTGAGGGTAGGCTTTCACATAGGCAGGGAGCAGTTGGCCCAAAAATTCCGCACCCTTCTCCATGGACTTGGGTCGCATGGACCCAAACCAATCACGTGTTGGAAAAGTTTTGCCGCCCTGGTTTACATGCGAGATAATAAGATCATGAAGCGCAGCATCGCCGCGTGTGATTGCTGCTTGCGTGATTTGCTTTGACAGGCAGATTTCAACAATGCCTGAGCGTATGGCCAAATCGATATGCCGCACGGGTGCGGTGCGAATGATTTCAGAGATGATTTGGTGCGAGAATGTCAGATTCTTGTTGTGCGGCATGATGCGAACTGCCTCTTCAAGCAAGTCAGGACAACCGCTTTTTAAGGCAAGCTCGAGATAGCAATCCCAGTCTTCAGATCGAATATTCCCTGTCTCCAGAAGGGCGATCGCAGCATTAACCATATGCGGCGAACTTGCACTCAAGGCTGCGCGATATGTCTTTCCTGAGATCGGATCGATATCTTCAGCAAGCTCTGCACACAGCGCTTTGAAGCGCTGATATAGTTTCATTTCCGGGCTATATTCATCATGGCGATCGTGCATTCTTGAGATACGCATCGTAATCTTTCTTTTCAGGCGTAGCGGCTTGTTTGGTCGTCAGACTATCAGGCCTGCTTTGAGTAGACCTCGATCTCGCCTTTCATCAGGCGTTCAAAGGCGTCTTGGACACCAAAGGCTGCAGGAAAGGCTTCTGGTTTTTGGCTGCCTGTAAGGGCAAAGGCCAGAAGCTCTTTTCCTCTTTCTTCAACATAGGTCTCCATTAGCTCTTCTGCATCTTGCCAGGAGAGCGCGCGCACAGATGTTCCGTGAACCGTCAGTGGGCGGATGCCATAGCCTGTGGAGCAGGTGGGGATATCAATGGCGATTTCACTGGCCTCAAAGAGGCTTTCAACATCGTGAGGACTGAGAAGCGCCGCGTTTTCAGCGAAGAGAATGACATGGGCAATCTCGTGAAAAGCGGTATTAAGGTAGGCCTCAAGATATTCATGCTGGTGGCGCTCAGGATTGAAATCATCACGAGAAAGGTCTGCCATGAGTTCAAGGAATTCTTTTTGATCCGAGACGACAAGAACGCGGTAGGCGCGCCCAAAAGGGGTCTCCTCATTGAAGGGGTCGAAGTCCGGCGTGGAGATCAGATGCGCGCCATGCGCATGACCGCAGTCAGTCATCTCTTCCAGAGACGCCCGCGAACACAGGAGAACCTCACAGGTGACAGGCTCCTTGCCATAGCCCATTTCGACGAGCCTCTTGTTGAGAGCAGGGCTGCGTAAATCAGGATGATCCTCAAGCCGTTCCAGCGCAGACTTCCAGTATTCCAGCATTGCATCAGAGACGTCGGCGCGGCCAAGTTCCATCTCCTCAACAATACCCTGATCAATGATGTCTTCCAAAACGTTTACGGAGAGTTTGATCATGGGTTTTTGGATCCTGTCGTGTCGGGCAGGAAGTACTTCGCCTGCTTTTGAGTCATACCAGTTGCGCGCGCAATGCTGGCAACAGTATGCCCGTCTTCAGCCAATGCGCGCACTGTTTCAGCGATGTCGAATTCTGGGTCTTCTTTTCGTTTGCGGCGAATACGTTCTTCGCGTTCTTCTTGAATTCGTTGTTCGTTGCGGCGTGCGCCTTGCATATCGTATTCCTTTTTAATCTATGTCGCCGGCAGGCGTCGGCGCTGAGCCTCTGTCTCAATAATCCTGTTCCAAGCATTGATAAGGTTTGCCCAGTCGTGATTTGATAGGTCCCGCACTTTCTTCTGACTTTTAGCATTGCCGTGAAAACTGGTGGTGCAGGTATCATCTTCCCAGGTGAAGTGTGACCTTATCTCGCTTGTATAATTTAGCGTGGAGGAATCCCGATCCGGGAAGATGACCTGAAAGAGTTGATTGAGCTTCGCAGCAAGCTGGGACTGAATAACAGAGCAGTGGGCGAGCTCTTCGGTGGTGCGTCCTTCTTCTTTGGGTAGAAAAGAGAAATGCATCCAGCGACCTTCTCGCATATCAATCGCCAATCTGGCTTGGCGCCACTCAATATGATCGCTACACAGCACATCGATGATATTGAGCTCCCCGTCCATTTTTCGAATGGTGTCCATAGGAGCCTTGGGTCGACGGCTTAGCCGCTCGAGAAGCGCATCAGGAGCACTTTCTTGCTGTGTCATTTTCGGTCCTTTGCGTTTTTTTCGAAAGCGCGCCAATCGCAGGCGCTGATGCCAGCACAGCGGGTATCAGGGTCCATACTGAGTATCTGTGTCGCTGCACCCGGGCTGAAAAGCGCAGCGCGCGACAGGCGCGCGTGGTTTGAGCTCTCCACCAAAGGATCAAGTAAGGCAAGCGTGTCCAAAAAAGGTCTGGGATAGGCCGGCTTGCCATGCCTTCCGCTGTGATCAAGGAGACCCTTTTTTGCCGGAGACCCAAAGGATGCGTCGTTTGAGGCAACGATGTCATAGGGATTGAACCCTGCGGCAATCATTGCGTTCAGCGTTTTGGCATAGCCCAGCCTGGCACAGTCAAGAAAGACAGACAGAAAGTTTCCGTGGTGATATTTCACCCAACCTTGGAGGAAGTCAGCCATCACGGGTGCCATGCGCCCTTCGGTATATTCCAGCAAGGAAGGTGCTATCCGCCAAGCGTAGAAAAGATCTCTCTCAGTAAAGCCAGGAATGCGATTGAAGAGTGTTTCATCGTCACTCTCCAGCGCTCTGCGCACAAGCAAGCCAAGCTCTCGTGCCTTGATGCTTGTGTGGAACCTGTTGCTGAAGGCTAAGAGTGCCTCATAGGTCATCTGGCAAGGGCAGAGGTTGTTGTCATGCATATGGTCTACATGCGACCCAGGCGTAATCCCTGAATAGACGATCTCGAGTATTACAGGGTCTTGTGTCTCTACGGCGTATAGAGGAAGTTCTGGTTCACGCACGCTGAGCGGCATGCTGCGTCGCACGTCTTGATTCCAAAGGTCTTGGCGTCCCCCATGGCGATTGTCTACCTTACCGCTCTTTACAGCCAACCATTCATCTACAAGCTCCTTCCACTGAGGGAAGCTGAGGCGTTGGTTCAAAGGCGTCTGCCGTGTCTCAGGTCCCATTCAATATTCCATCCGTGTCATGAGGGCGGGAAGTTCATTTATAAACTTCACGCCCCAAGCAGGGTGACCCAATGCCATGCACTGCGCATCTGAGGTATTAAGGGCCTTAAGCGCATTCGTTTCGAAAAAGATATGCGCCTTCGCCTTCACATCGCAAAGGAACAAGAACCCTGCAGAGATAAGAGAGGCATTTCCTATAGGGAGAGAGCATAGATCAGGAACAAGGCAAAGTCAGATAACAGGCAGGAAGGCAGGTAAGCCTTAAGAGGTAGTGCCCTCACCCTTAGTGCTGTCTTTGCGCATTTCCTGCAGCTCCTTTTCGTGGTTCGCTCTGTTCTGCGCAGAGTAGAGTTTCTCACCAATCTCAAGACAGCCAACCCTGTCTATGCCGGACGCAAGTGTATAGGCGCGCTCAGATTGGTTCATGCTCACCCGCACAAAGCGGTTCTTGAGAATGCCAGGGCGTTGCCTCTCCTCAGGGGGGAGATCATAGGGAAGAACCACACCAACATCCTGCACGGAGGACGGAAGATCATCGGGACGGCTTACATAGACATGTGTCAGGTTAAGCCGGTCTTCCAGAATGCGGATATACTGAAAGAGATCTTCCTTAGAGGAGTCTGGACCAATCACCGGAATGTCGATGCCTCGGTAGGTCTGCGGCTCCGTTACCTCACGGTTAAAGCCCCAAGGGTTTTGAGGATCACCAGTGCGCGCGGGCTTCTTGCTCTTATCCATGTCTGTCTGTCTTTCTTGATGGGTTTTATAACATATGGAGATCTTCAGGGCCGGTATCGATCGAGTTTTTGATTTAATGGTGATTGGGGCTGATCAGGCAGAGCTTACCTGATCTTGTAGATCAGATCACCCCGCGCCGATCGAGGCAGAGGACACAGTGAGGACACCCGATTTTCGAGATGCAGTCTGAAGGCGCTCAAAACAGACCATCCTACTGTGTGCACTGACAGGCCGGGACAGTTGCTGTGAAAGCTTGCGAAGAATCGCTGTCTCTGAATAGAGACGGCCCGAGGCAAAGCGAAGATCGTGGTGCATTTGGGCGCCGAGATCTCGAAGGGTCGCACCAGCAGCCAGAGACTTGCCCGCAAGCTCAATACGCAGCGCCGCACCGCTGTGGCGCACCATGAGATCAAGGACCGTACAGGCCAAACCCATCTCGCGGATCGGAGTGCGGATCAAAGAGAGGTCTTTTTGCGAAAACATCCAATACTGCGCATACGGCAAATAGGTAGCCTTCCTTTCGCCATCCCAAGGCAGCATCGTAATGGCTGCTTTCGGGTCACTTGAGCGCACAAGCAGTCTCGCAAGGTCTGTGCCGGCAAGGTCACTCATCGGGTGTCTCTGTGTTCGGGGGCACGACGCCATATTTCTCGACAATCTCTTGCAATGTAAGCGCCGTCTCGTTTTCACCGGCGCGGTTGCATTCGATCAAGTCTTCTAATGTTCCAGGACCGATCATGGAACTGGTGCCGAACTTTTCGGCGCGTTCCATTCGTTTGGCATGATCATCGCGCATGTACCGGGCACCGTATTCTTCCTTCATGAAGGCGTCGAACTCGGCGCGCGGCAGCCCATATGAAACGGGAGCATCTACAACGGTTGACCAGAGCAGAAAGTTGTCGTTGGGGAGCTTGCAAATAATTTGTGGCATGAGGGACCTTTTTTCTTCGCCTAAATCAGCTTTGACTAATGTTGTTAATGCGAGGGCTGTTTCTGCCGATGGCCGCGCACCGCTTTCCGGGCTACGCTGCGGCCTGTCGAGAGCTTTTGGCCTGCAACTTTCTGGGGAGGGAGTTGCAGGCCCTTTTTTACCGAGAGCCTATGAAGATCCTATTGGCTTCAGTGCGTCTCACGGGATCAGCTAAAAACTCTTTTGGATCGGTATGAGGACCTACTGCAGAAATCCAGCGGTGATTTGAGACCGATGAAATCCTTGAGCGGCCAGCAGGATGGATGGCTTTAGCTGCTACTATATCAACACCCATGAGACGTAAAACGGCGTAAATAGCCCCATTCCCTCTGCTGGCGGCGACGCTTAAGGCTACAAGGGCTGCTTGTGGGTTCCTGGTCACGCTGTGGTGCAGATAGCTACAGATAAAGTCACCGTGTGCTTCGAGAAGATCGTCGCTACAGAACTGCGCCCAAGCCACTGTTCCGGAATAGGGGGCCAGGATTTTAAGAAGGACATTTTGAAGGTCTTTATCTCCCCTCTGTAGGGCGACGCGCACAAGATCTTTCTCACACGTCTCCAGTGCCACGCCACGAGACTGGCAAGCTTTGAGAAAATCAGCATCCGCGTTGATTAGGCTTGTTGTCCAGTCCTCCCGTGTGCCGCCTGCCGCCGTTAAGGCGCCATGGCTGCGCTCGGGAAAGCAGTTCATCAAAGCGGCAGAGCCAGACACGACAGAGGAGCGGGCCCATTCTTTCAAAACCCCATCGTCAGTTTGATCTGCGATCAGAAGTCTTGCCGGCTCGATCAAGGCGGCGGCTGCAGCCTTTACCGCGGCACGGTTTCGGTCCTTTTTGACCGAGATGCGATGATAGTCTCGCAACGTGGAGACGATGCTAAAGAAGAAATGGTTAACGGTATGTTTGAATGCAGCCATAGTCAGACTTTCTAAAAGAGGTCGCGCGCAGCTTTTACTGCTTCATCATCCGACGTAAAGTCGGCCAGGCTTTTGCGCATGATTTGAAGCTTGGCGTGGTTCGACAGACCCTTGAGTTTGTCACGGGCACGCTGAGATGCGTGACTTGGCAACTTCACGCCCGCGTGGAGGAGCAGCGCCACATGCAGTCCATTGCTGTATTCAGCGTTCTTTTCCAGGGCATTACTGGCCCCGGTAGGAGAGGATTTGACAGCCTTAGAGACCAAAGCCGCAGCAAACTCCGGTTGACGGGAAAGATGGTGACGATCCAGGCTGTATAGCCACCTAAATTCACCTGGCTTAACTGCGAGAAAGTCCAGCGCCCATTTTCGCATGCGCTCATCTTTTTGTCGAAATGCGCGCTTGAGAAGGGGTGCATCGAATCTGTCGGTACTCAATCCCCGTGCGCAGAGGGCATGTAAGATATCTGGGTCAATGTCGCGCGCAAAAAATTCCAAGGATCGCTCGTCCTGAAGAACCTTGTATGTTCCGTAAGGGACTTCAGGAAAGGCCTTTACCAGATCGATCGAGTTCGACTTCATGGCGGAGAGAAGGCCGTCGTGGATTTTTCCGGCTTTGATAAGCTCTGGCACCAATGCGATGGTCTGAGCGACTGTCTCAGCGCCAGCGTCACGGACGGACGCTTTGCGCTGCAGGGATTTCGGCAGGCTTTGGAACGCCTCTACAGCTGTACACATACGGACGAAGAAATGTTCAAGATTGCTCACTGTGGGGTTCCTTTAGGACGTAAGTTTCGTGGCATTGAAAAGGTGACAAAGGCTTGGGTTTTGCTCAATGTCTTTCAGGCGTCGCAGAGCCTCGATTTGCGCATGGTGTGAGCGCAACTTTTTAAAGCCCTCAATCAGCCGCTGCACCTCAAAGGTTTCTTGGCCGGTGCATAGATTGTCATGAAGGATTTGCAGATCCATCCCTAACTCATCTGCGGTTCTACCAGCAACCTTGCGGGCAGCCTTGAGATCAAGGGCAACGCTGAGGCTGGTTTTCTCAAGAAGAACCCAAAGGATAGCGATGAGATCTTTGTCGTCTCTGATGATACAGAGGGTCTCGTCCAGTATATTTTTGACTATGAACCCGTTTGCATGCTCCAGACTAAAGGCTGGTCGGGTTAATGTGCCATCAACGGTAACCACCTCAACAGCAGCAACGACATCTCTCACATTGTCGAGCTGAGTGCAGATGTGCCGAATAACCGGCAAGTCGCGGTAGGTTTCCATTTATAGCTCCGTACTGCTGACGCGTGAGGCCTTCGCATGCGCGAGGCCTTACTCCGTCAGAGTGCGAGGACGGCATCAGTTTGGGAAGTCATATATCAAGCCTTAGCTGAGAACTCGAAGCGCAGACACTTTCCGGGCCACCCGTAAGCAAAGAGTGCGGCGCGTTTCTTGCCAAACTGGGCGACCAGATTCTCCTGCATGTGCTGACCAAGCTTTTGAAGTGCTTTATCAGAAATATCTCGATGGGGTATGCAGTGGATTTCTTGTGGGATCATCTCAAAGCCGGGCTGAATTAAATTTACGCAACTAACGCAACATTTGTTCTTGTATTGTTCTGAGACAGTGCAATATCCTTAGCATGTGGATGAGTACAACGCAGATTGCCCGGCGCGAAAAAGTCACCAGTCAAACCGTGCGTCGCTGGGTTGAAGGAGGGCGGTTCGAGCAATTCGAAAAAACACCCGGAGGACATCTCCGAATATAGGTGCCAATCGATACAGAAATTGTTCTCTACGCCAGAGTCTCCAGTGCCAAGCAAAAATCCTCCCTTGATACCCAACAACGACTCCTCCTTGAAAAATTTCCCGGAGCCAAAGTTGTCCGTGACATTGGATCCGGATTTAATTTCAAAAGACCAGGATTTATCTCCTTACTGGAACGAGCGCTGCAAGGCGAACCAATCAAGCTGGTGGCTGCCACATCAGACCGTGTCACGCGGTCCGGGTTCCCGCTCATCCGGCACATCCTCGAACTTTCAGGTGGCAGCATCGAACTCTTGGAAGAAGACGATAGTACCCAGCAATTCGACGTCCGGTATCTCGTTGCGTATATCACTTCCTTCTGCAATTCCCAGCATGGCAAGCGCGCAGGTCAAAGGCACAAGAAAGATCAGGGCCTACCCGAAGAACGAAGCCTTTCTGATGGGGCTGATTAGACAACAAAGGCGCGCCTACAATCTGGCAATCGC
>Ga0207991_1001007_pt1 | contig 18029 bp, 11 predicted proteins | sample ETN07SmetaG_FD_185786 | JGI IMG/M metagenome (GOLD analysis project Ga0207991, IMG submission 185786) | Marine microbial and viral communities from oxygen minimum zone, Eastern Pacific Ocean - ETNP2014F14-07SV275 (SPAdes) (version 2) | ecosystem: Environmental > Aquatic > Marine > Oceanic ... | reverse complement strand
TTCGTAACGCAGACCTAGCATCACTTCTACCGTATCCATCGGTTCCTAAGGAAATAAATGTTCCTGGTATCCATCGTTGGATCTGGTCAGGTATAATTTTCATATAATCAGTGGCTGCTATAAAAGGCCCTGTGCTAGAAGATAGGCAGCTCTGAATATAATTTTTTTTGGGTTGCTTATCTGGATTCAAATTATTCCACCTTTCCATCTGAAGTGCATTTCTTCGTAACTCATTAAAACTTGTTACCGACCAAACATCTGAATCAACCCCAAAATCCTTAAGAAGAATCTCAGAAGATGCGAGTACTTCTCTTAAAATAGTTCCAGAGCCCATAAGTTGTGCTTTCAATTTTTTCTTGCCACCTCTTTTTAGACGATACATGCCTTTTAGAATCCCATTGGATACGCCTTTTGGAATGGATGGTTGAATATAATTCTCGTTCATACATGTTATGTAATAAAAAATATTCTCTTGATTCCCAATCATCCGCTTCAAACCATCATGAATAATTACTGCTAACTCATAAGCATATGTTGGATCATAAGAAATACAATTTGGGATGGTCGATGCATGAATGAGACTATGACCATCCTGATGTTGAAGACCCTCTCCCGCTAATGTCGTCCGACCAGCAGTACCGCCCATTAAAAACCCTCGAGATTGGAGATCACCGCCTGCCCAAATAAAATCACCAATACGTTGAAACCCAAACATTGAATAATAAATATAAAAAGGAATTGTCTGGGTATTATGATTGCTATAGGAGGTCCCTGCTGCCAACCAAGAACAAAAAGCGCCTGCTTCATTGATGCCTTCCTCTAAAATTTGACCTTTTTTATCTTCGCGATAATACATTAGCTGTCCAGCGTCCTGCGGTGTATATAGCTGGCCTTTAGACGAATAAATACCTATTTTCCGGAACATTCCTTCCATACCGAATGTACGTGCCTCATCAGGAACAATTGGAACAATATTTTTACCAATTTTTTTATCTCGAACTAGCGCCGTTAACATTCGAATAAATGCCATAGTTGTAGATATCTCCCTATCACCACTTCCATCCAGTTGAGTTTTAAAAATCTTCAATGCAGGAATCATTAGTTTAGGGCCTTTAATCCGACGTTTTGGCAGATACCCTCCTAATGATTGTCGTCTCTCATGTAAATACTGCATTTCGATACTATTGGAATCGGGTTTGCAATAAGGAATGCTATCAATATCTTTGTTCGATACCGGTATGTTAAAACGATCTCGAAACTCTTTTAGTGCTTCAATATTTAATTTTTTTTGTTGGTGCGCTGTATTTTTACCTTCGCCAGCAGAACCCATACCAAATCCTTTAACAGTCTTGGCTAGAATAACGGTTGGCCTACCTTTATGATTCAATGCATTTTTATATGCTGAATAGACTTTTATTGCGTCATGACCGCCTCTATTTAGGCGCCATATATCCTCATCAGACATGTTAGCAACCATTTCATCAGTCTCAGGATATCGACCAAAGAAATGTTTACGAACATAATCTCCGCCTTTAGATTTAAAATTTTGATATTCTCCATCTACACATTCTTCCATAACACGTTGTAATAAACCGTCATGATCCTTGGCTAATAAGGGATCCCACCGAGAACCCCAAATTACCTTAATTACATTCCAACCTGCGCCTCCAAAAGCAGCTTCTAGCTCCTGAATAATTTTGCCATTTCCTCGAACTGGTCCATCAAGGCGTTGAAGATTACAGTTAACAACAAACACCAAATTATCTAACCCCTCTCGAACAGGCATAGTAATTGCGCCAAGTGATTCAGGCTCGTCCATTTCGCCATCTCCAATAAAACACCATACTTTCCTGTCACTGGATGGAATAAGTTCACGATGTTCCATGTAACGCATAAATCGAGCTTGATAAATAGCCATCATAGGCCCTAAACCCATTGAAACTGTAGGAAACTGCCAAAATTCTGGCATTAACCATGGGTGTGGATAGGATGATAAACCGCCTCCACCAACTTCTTGGCGAAAGCGATTAAGTTGTTGCTCGGTTAAACGTCCTTCTAGATAAGCACGAGAGTAAATGCCTGGCGCGGAGTGTCCTTGCATAAACACCATATCTCCGCCTTGAGCTTTGTTATGTGCACGCCAAAAATGATTGAATCCTACTTCGTACAGTGTAGCTGAAGATGCATAGGTTGCAATATGACCGCCATATTCAGAAGTCTGTCTATTCGAGAGTACAACCATAGCCATAGCATTCCAACGAATATAAGCTTCAATTCTTTTCTCAATTGAACGGTCTCCAGGATATTTTTCCTGCATTCCCACTGGAATGGTATTGAGGTAGGCGGTATTTGGGGAAAATGGTAAATACGCACCAGAACGTCTCGCGTAATCAACCATCTGATTCAGGAGATATTGCGCCCTATCAGGGCCATATTGACGAAGAACAGAACCTATAGATTCAACCCATTCTTTCGTTTCGGTAGGATCAACATCATCAAATTGGTTAAAATTACTCATTTAAAATAAGAGGAGCTGTCAATCAAATAAATCAACTTGGTTTTTTAATTATTCCAAATTGGACTAAGTGGTGGGGCTAGGCGGGATTTTTATTTTTCATCTTCTTCATGTCCTAACATGAACTCTGGGTATGCTTTACTACCTGTTTCCCACATATCTTGTCCGCCCAGTTCTTCTTCCCTACCTATTCGAATACCTATTGTATTCTTAAGTGCATACCATATTGCATAGGATGAAGAAAATACAAAGGCAAAGATCGTTGCCGTTCCTATTGCTTGTTCTGTAAATGATGCATCAGTATTTAATATTGGTACCAACATAAGCCCTAAAATACCGGCAACACCATGAACACTGATTGCACCCACTGGGTCGTCAATGCCCCACCTCTCAAGATAACTCATGGAGAGTGGAATGATTAAACCACCTAATCCACCATAGATGATTGAAACATATGGTGAAGGTGTTAAGGGGTCAGCAGTAATGACGACCAGTCCAGCTAATGCACCATTACATACTGCATTTAATGGAACTCTTCCTAACCATAATTTGGATAGTACCATAGCAGATAGTAAACCGGATGCAGCCGCAGTATTTGTATTAACAAATATCTTTGCAACCGCATTTGCGTTCTCAAAACCAGAGATTGCAAGTTGTGAACCACCATTAAATCCGAACCAACCCATCCAAAGAATAAGAGTTCCCAGTGCAACTTGAGCTGCATTAGAACCATGTATTGGTTTTGGTGACCCGTCCTCATCGTACTTTCCTATTCTGGGCCCGAGTAGCAATACCCCTGCAAGTGCAGCCGATGCCCCCGCCAAATGAACGATTCCAGAGCCAGCAAAGTCATAAAAACCTCTTTGACTTAACCATCCGCCACCCCATGACCATGACCCTTGTATTGGGTATATAACAGCTGTAAAAATTGTTGCAAACAGGAGGAATGTCCAGAGTTTCTTTCTTTCTGCTACTGCACCAGACACAATTGACATTGCAGTTGCGACAAAGACAACTTGAAAAAAGAAATCAGACCATAGTGCATGATCATCAGGTGGAGCCCATCCATACATGAGTCCATACCCTGCTAGTAAAAAACTGATTGATGCAACACTATAAAGTGCAACATTTTTGATTAATATTTCCGTAACATTTTTACTACGAATTGAACCAGCTTCTAACATGGTAAAACCTGTAGCCATCCACATGACCAGTGTTCCCATAACTAAAAAATATAGGGTGTTTAATGAGTATTCCATTTGTTTTCTATCCTCTTTTTTCTTGATTTATAATTGTTTCAAATTGATTCCATTCTAAAATTAATTTTATATAGTTATCTCCCTGGCAATAAGGCAGACAAGAATATAGAGAATGAGCACGAGGGGCACACCCATTCTCCGTTTATTCAAAAGAGAAGGATTTCCCGATATTAAATACTAAGAAGTTATCTCCTGAAGGCCCTGTTAGAGCACTGTCGGAACTAATATATTTAACGGTTGCATCTACTTCTCCAAGGGTAAATCCATAAGCCAATTCAAAATATCTCCCATCAAAATCTTCCGAAAAATCTCCGAATGTTATATAAAAACCACTATCAAATCCGTATGACGCAGATATAAAAGTGTAATCTTGAGTGTCGCCATCGAAATTGTCATATTCACCAAAGGCACTATTGAATGAAAAAGATTTATATGCGAAACCTAGATTAACCTCTTCGTAAGTATCATCAAAATCGTCTGTATAGTAATAACCGGTGAATCCTAAACTGTAAGAAAAATCCTCATTCTCACTGGACCCTGAATAACCAAAAAATCCATCAACCTCTAAGCCATCAGTCACTTGGGCTGCCCAAGTACCCACATAAAATCCATTAGAAGAGTAATCTAGACCAGCAGATGCAGAAGATTTCTCTTGAGCTATACCCCTAAAAATATACTCACTCTCAAAACCAACATTGGCCGAAACATCTGCCTGAACTTCCATTGTTAAAAACGATAAAAAAACAGAGGTCAGTAAAGATGACAGCATTATCATTTTATTCTTCCTTTTCACTATTAATTCTCCTTGATAAGTTACTTAGACAATTGAGATCTCTTGATTCCTAAAAATCATTAATTGATTTCACGTCTTGAAATCGGTTAAATTTTTAAAAAATGGGGACGCTCTCAGAGAATTGTTTAGCTTCTTGCTGTAAATTCTTCTAATTTTAGTTGGAAAAAAGGATTGGTTGATCGTGAGATAAACGGTTCCGTTTCTTCAGCTCTCGCCTACTTGCGTCTCAATTGTCAGCACGTGCATTGAACCAGAACTTAATGTAAGTGTCAAATCTAGTAATTGGTCATACCAATATAAAGGATATTGTTATGCCAATATATTGCTTATGTTTAACTATTTTGTAAGAATAAATGAGAGATGTAAAAAATATAGATGCATTCACAGATTTACATGAGGTGTAAACAAATGAAAACAAAAATCACAAAAGATGCAGGGTTGTTGAGGCGCTCACTTTTTAGTAGAAAACTACTATTTACAATCTTGGTTTGTGCGCTTGCAGGTTTATCCAGCTTAGGCTTTGCTCAAACCGAGATAGAAGAAGTTGTTGTTACTGGTATCCGCGCTTCTCTTAAAAGTGCACTTGCTGAGAAGCGGAATTCAGATAACCTTATTGAGGTGGTCGTCGCTGAGGACATCGGTAAACTACCTGATCAAAATCTTGCAGAAGTACTGGAAAATATCACAGGGGTCCAAATTACTCGTACGGCGGGTGTCGGTACCGGTGTTCAAATCCGTGGTACCAACGCAAACCGAATTGAAATTAATGGTGTCTCTACCGTAGGCTCTGGCTCTGGTCGAAGTGGTATTGATTTTGAAGATATAAATGCGTCAATTATTGCTGCTGTTGAAGTTATTAAATCCCCTGAAGCTAAGACCACTGAGGGTTCTGTGGGCGGTGTAATTAACCTGAGAACCATACGTCCGCTTGATTTGAAAGAAACCTTCGGCTCCGTTCGGTATCTAATGGAAGACAGCAGTCTAAGCTCTGAAAGCGCCCAACCAAGAATTTCAGGCGCTTGGGGAAACAAATGGTCGACTGATTCAGGCGAGTTCGGTATTGTTATCAGCGGTAGCTTGACTGAACAAGAAGCTGTGTCATTCCGGCCGCGTGTCGACCACGATAATATTTCTTCGCCTCCTGGGGCAAATCCTTCTGAATTTCTTGGTATTCAGTTCCTGATTCAGGAGCAAGAGAATGATGATTATGAAACCGGAAATCTTGCCACAACCTTTGAATGGGCACCTAGTGACAACGTGAAGTTTCACTTCGATGCCATTATTACTGAGCAGGAGCGAAGTCGAGACCAATATAGGCTGCAGGCATCGGGTGTGAGTACGTTAAGACACCTTAGTATTCCTACTGCATTTACTACAGTGGACTTCGGTGTAGGTCCTGGGACTTTCCCGCAGGCACTTCAGGGCACGCTCGAGCCAGTTCTGTCTCATGATGATGATGATCCAAACTTGCGTTTCTCAAGCGAGACAAACTCTCGTGTCACAGATACTGAAGTATTTTCATTTGGTGGTGAATGGGTAGGGGCTAAATTGACTGCAAGTTTTGAGATTACAAGGGCCAGCTCAGACACAGTGACTCCAAACTTAAGTACAACTTTGAACTTTATTAATCCTAACTGCCCTCTAGACGGTACGAGTAATGATAACTGTGTGCCATTTAAATATGATTTGTCAGGAGGCACATTGTCATGGGGTGTCAATTTTGACTCACCATTTGCACCTTCAAAAGCAGATTTGCTGAACCCTGCCAATGTTGTTCTGGATCAGGTGGCAGTAGATCGCAACACTAACAATAATAAAGATGATACTTTGCGCTTAGATTTTACTTATGACTTAGATTGGAATGCTATAAACTCCTTAGATTTTGGCTTTCGTTACAGTGATTCTTCAAGTAAATTTGAAGATATTGGTGATCGTATTGGTGGCTTCAGTAAAATGATAGATAGCCCTAATGGTACTCTTTTTTCAGAACTTCTTGTTCAGGGGCCAACTAACTACAATTCTGGGGACGGCAGAACCTTATTCATTCAGAATTTCCTACTTCTCGATCCAGATCGCTCCTTTTCTGATCCAGAAGGGACGATCGCAATTCTGCAAGCTGCTGTTATAGCTCACGATCCGACTAGCCCTGATATTCTAAACCTCAAATCGAATGAGAATGCCTTCTATAATGTCAGTGAAGAAACCTCGGCGTTGTATGTCCAAGCAAATTTTAAGAATGGTATTTTCAGGGGTAACTTTGGTCTGCGTTATGTAGAGACTGATATTGACTCAGTCGCGTTTGGTCCTGTGGACGCTAGTGGAAATAGGTCACTGCAGTCTACAAAAGGTTCTTATGATTTTGTACTACCACGCGTGAATATAGTAGCAGAGGTGAGGGATGACTTGCTCGTTCGTTTTGGTTATGGATCTGATATCAGACGTCCTAGTTTCAGCACTCTAAATACTGGATTTACTTTTGACCCTAGCGAAAATTCTTTTGTTAAATTAGGTAACCCCAGTCTAGAGCCTGAGGAAGTTGATTCATTCGATATAGCGGCTGAATGGTATTTTGCTCCCTCAGCCGTAGTGAGTGTCGGTTACTTTAAAAAGAAGCGTACAAACATATTTGGTCAATATTATGAAGGCGCTTTGCTTATTGCCGATGCTAGTAGTACGAGTGGCTTCATCCGTGAGACTGACTCATCATGTCCAGGTGGCGGTATCTATAACCCAATAGTTGTACCTAATGTTTTGGGTGACCCATCTCAACTTGGAATGTGTGTTGATTTCACTCAACCTGGAAATGATCCTGCTACTACAACTCAGAAAGGTATAGAGATTGCCTTCCAATACGACTTGTCAAGCCGTGAAGATGAACTCGGTTGGGCATCAGGTTTTGGTGTGCTTGCAAACTTCACTAGTCAGGACTTCAGCGGTGGCTCTGAAGTTGATTGCACTTCAGGTCGAGGAAAGGCTGTCCTTGGTGATGTCTGTAAACTAAGAGGCCTTCTTGATTTTTCTGATACTGCTTACAACTTAACCTTGTTCTATGAGAAGTTTGGCGTTTCAGCCAGAATGCGTTATACATGGCGTGACGGCTTCCGCACGAACGATTTCGCTGGTGGTGCTAACACAAGCGGCAGCAGTACGTTCAGCTTCCCTGTTCATACCTTAGATAGAGGTCAGCTGAATGCCAGTATCCGCTATGCTGTAAATGATAATCTCAATGTTGGTATGGAGGTTGTTAACCTGCTTGAAGAGGGTATTAATCAACATTGTGTTAGTGAAACTGGACCTCTATGTTTTGTTGGAATTCCGGATCGACGTGTTACGATTGGTGCCAGCTATAAATGGTAACTTAGTCACTTTAAAAAGCCCCAGCTTATCTCCCTCATGCTAGTTGGGGCTTTTTTTTTGTAAAAAGCTAGACAAGGAAAATAGTAATTATGAAACTAAAAAATAAAGTAATTATTGTCACCGGGGGTGTTCGCGACATTGGACGTGCAGTCTCACTGGAACTAGCCGCGCAGGGCGCTAAACTTGCCATTAATTACTTTGGTAGCGAAGATCAGGCAGAAACTTTACGTCAACAGTTCGCAACTGACGGGGTAAAAGCTGTTATTGCCAAGGGTGACATGACCAAGTCTGCCGATGTGGAATCTCTGGTTATGCAAGCTACTAGTGCCTATGGACAGAAAGTTGATGGTTTAGTTAATGTTACAGGTGGAATGGTGCAACGCAAAACGTTAAATGAAATGGATGAGGAGTTTTTGGACCTTGTTATGAAGCTAAATTTTAATTCCACATTCTTGACTGTTAAGGCAGTCGTACCATTTATGACTAAAGGTGCTTCGATTGTGAATTTTGCTTCTCAAGCTGGGCGTGACGGCGGCGGCCCTGGTGCAGTAGCCTATGCTGCATCAAAAGGAGCGGTGATGACCTTCACGCGCTCTATGGCTAAAGAGCTTGGTCCTCGTGGGGTTCGTGTAAACTCACTGTGTGTGGGCATGGTCAGTACCACATTCCATGACACCTTTAGTAAAGATGTGGTACGAAAAAATGTAGCCAATTCTACTCCATTAAAGCGTGAGGGAAATCCTCAAGAAGTGGCAACCACTGTGAGCTTTTTGCTTTCTGAGGAAGCCTCATTTTTAACAGGCCTTAATCTGGATGTAAACGGCGGATTGCTGTTTTCATAAAAGGGCATTATATTCAAGGTTTCTAAGCAAGCCTAAAGTGGCTTGATGAAAGCATTAAATTTGTAAGTGCGAGGCTAACTCGTGATCGCGAATCGTTTACGCATGTTCGATACCTTAAGTTTCGCTGCATCCACTGCTTCTTTTTCGGACTCAGCATGCATCGCTTCGAGCAGTTCAGAGAAATGGCTGCGCATTGTATTGCGTGCAGACTTGGCATCTCCGGCTGCAATAGCGTCATAAATAGCAACATGATCTGCGATCCTAGCGTGTTTATCTTCTTCAGCGCAAACAGCTTGACGGGCTTTACTTATATGACTTAGATTCTCTTGTATGTCCCACAGAAAAGCAATTTGTTTGGCAATTACTCTATTGTGGGTTGCTTGGGCGATTAGTGTATGAAATTGTCTGTCTGCTCCAGATGATGATGTATCTATTACATCTTCCAACTCTATTTTTCGTAATGCTTTTTCCAATTCTTCCAGTTCATCTTGCTTGATCATTCTGGCTGCTAGTGCGACGGCTTCGCCTTCTAAAAGTACACGCGCTTCGAGCAACTCAAACGCACTAATTTCACGCCCGAAGTTATCGTTAATCAGATTGTTTCCGAGCACATAAGCGCCGGATCCACCTTTAACTGAAACTTCTTCTTTTGCCGCTAGAGCAATAATGGCTTCCCTTATGGTGGGGCGACTAACTCCATAGCGTTCTGCAAGTTCGCGTTCAGTAGGTAAGCGACTGCCAACCGGGAATTCACCTTCTCTTATGAGGGCCGAAATCTTTTTGAATATTGTAATATACAATCTCTCTTTGCTTGACATTTTGGTACCTGTTCAATAGTTACTTTTTTAAGTTATCATAATAACATTCACATTCAAATAAATTGTAATACAATTTATCCCAACCTAAATTAATTTTAATGTTTTTTTACGTTTCTAATACCTCGTTAAAAGTTTATTGTGATCTAAATTCAGCACTTATATAAGTAAAATTAAGCTTTAGCAGTATCAAATTGCTTTATCAATTGAGTCTCTATTTACTTTTTTTGTATTGTGAATTGGTATTACAAAACTTATAATTGATAAGCATTTATAGCATTATTGGTAAGACATTTTGTAATTTGATTTACTGTTTTTTTGAGTTCCACTGATATGCTCAGGGGGGAAAATTTTCATTTTTGATATAGATAGAAAAAATTCAAAAGTGAGTGATTAGAAAAAATTCAAAAGTGAGTGATGCGTATTCTACAAGAGAATATTTTTACCTTAAAAAAATCCTGTTATATGGGTTTCACCTTAAGTGTAATTAATTGATTGTTTTAACAGACAATATATTCAGAATGCTAAATAAAAATATAACTAAGAACTTCGGTCAAATTTTAGCTGTGATTTGCGTATGTTTTTTAGTTCATAACCTTAATGCATCTGAGTACGTAGTAAACGATAAAGCTGGTTATGCCGAGGCTGTGGCTAAACTGAATCCAGGGGATAGGATTGTTTTGCAAAACGGTGTTTGGTCTGATTTCGAGATGGTATTTGAAGGTCGTGGGACTAGTGAGAATCCGATCACGTTAATGGCAGAAACCAAGGGCAAGGTAATCCTTAGTGGTCAATCGAATTTAAGATTGGCTGGAGAGCATTTAGTCGTTTCGGGTTTAGTATTTAAGGGTGGTTATACACCAACCAGCTCAGTAATATCTTTTAGAAAAAACAAAGATGCTTTGGCAAATAATTCACGTGTGACCGAAACTGTTATCCATAACTTTAGTAATCCAGAACGGTTTGAAAATGATAGCTGGGTTACGATGTATGGTAAACATAATCGTTTTGATCATAACCATTTAGAAGGCAAGAGTAATAAAGGCGTGACAATGGCAGTGCGCCTGAACACCGAAGCTAGTCAGCAGAACTATCATAGAATTGACCATAACTACTTTGGTCCTCGTCAAATACTAGGCTCTAACGGTGGAGAAACATTGCGCATTGGTACAAGCCATTATTCTCTCACTAATTCTTTTACCGTAGTTGAAAACAATTACTTTGATCGTTGCGATGGCGAGCTTGAGATTATCTCTAATAAATCCGGTCACAATAAGTATCTTGGTAATGTGTTTTATCAGTCACGTGGAACATTGACCATGCGTCATGGAAATAACACCTTAGTAGAAAACAATCTTTTCTTTGGAAACGGCATGGATCACACGGGAGGAATCCGATTGATAAATAAACGCCAGACCATCCGCAACAATTATATGGAAGGCTTGACTGGTTATCGCTTCGGCGGAGCGCTAGTTGTAATGAACGGTGTACCTAACTCTAAGATCAACCGTTACCATCAAGTGGAAGACTCGATCATTGAAAATAACTCACTGATCAATTCTGACCATATTCAGTTAGCCGCTGGAAGTGACTTAGAACGTTCAGCGGTTCCGCTTAGGACGTCTTTTAAAAACAACCTGATTTACAACCATGATAGACGCGATCCTTTCACTATCTATGATGATATTAGTGGTATTTCGTTTGAAGGAAACGTCATTAATGACGTAAGGAATTTACAGATTAAACAAGGCTTTTCGAATAAAAAAATTAGCTTAAAGCGAGCGCAAAATAATTTGATGTATCCAAATTTTGTTGGTGTTGGAGTTGTCCAAGATCTTAAACCAATAACAAAAAATCAGGTGGGCGTCAGTTGGTACCCCAAGCCTGATGTAATGGCAACGTTTGACCGGGGTAAAACGATTTTAGTAGAACCAGGCTTAGATACGATTACTGTTGCGTTAAACTCTGCTGCAGATAGTGATGTGCTGAGTTTGGCCGATGGTAACTATACGATTTCTAGAGTGTTGAATCTTGACAAAGCCATCACAATTAAAGCCAAGTCTAGATCCCCAAACGTGACTATGGTCTTTGAGCGTGGGGCATTGTTTGAGATTCAACATGGCGGAAGTTTAAAGATAAGTGGCTTGAAAATTAGTGGTAGCGAGTCTCCAGATAGTGCTGGCAACAGTGTTATTCGAACGCAGCGTCGATCAATGCTGTCCAATTATCAATTAATAGTTGAAAACTCCGAGATCGTTGATTTAAACGTAAATCATTCATTTAGTTTTTTGAACGTCGCCAAGGGAACTTTTGCTGACCTCATTAAGATTAGTAATTCAAAATTCAAGAACATCACAGGCTCTATTTTGAGTTTGGATAAAGAAAGTGATGACTATGGAATCTATAATGCCGAATACGTAATCATACGGAATTCTATTTTCGAATCTGTGGAGGGCGATTTGGTCGACTTCTACAGAGGCGGGACGGATGAAAGCACTTTTGGTCCCCATTTTGAATTAAGCAACTCTTATATAAGGCAAGTAGGGTTTGGGGAACGCAATAAATCCCAAAGTTCTATTTTTCTGCACGGCGTCCAAGTAAGCGATATTCAAAATAATAGATTTGTTGCAAGCTCAGCTATTAAGGTTTTTCACACTGTTGGCGAACCAGTGACAAAGATAACTAATAATCAATTCATAGATACGCCGAAAATAGCAGTCAGGGAACTGAATAGTGATAAGCAGAATACCGCATTATTATCCGGAAATGATTACAGGCAGGAGGAATAAAGGATGTTAAGTCTCACCAGGCATTCGATGTTACAAATAATAGCGCTTATCTTTTTTGTGTTCGTTGGAGCAGTGAACGCAAAGTGGAATGATGCACATCCCAATTTGACTGTTACGCAAAAGGACATCGCTACTATCTTAATTCAAATTGACCAAGTACCCAGAGCCCAAGAGGCGCTCAAACAATTAATTAAAAAAGTTGACGCGATAATGACACAGCCCATTGACGTGCCTTTACCTAAGGATGCTGGAGGCGGTTATACGCATGAACAACATAAACGTAATTACAAATCACTTTATGAAGCATCCTTACTATTTCAAGTGACGAAAGATTCCCGATATTTAGCGTACGCTACCCGTATGTTACTTAGCTACACTGAGCTTTACCCCAGTCTTGGAAAGCATCCTAAACATAAAGAGCAAACGCCAGGTAAGTTGTTTTGGCAAAGCCTTAATGAAGCTATGTGGTTGGTGTATACCATTCAAGCCTATGACATGATTGTTTCGTCTTTGAATCACGAGGATCGGCTGACGATAGAAAACAACTTGCTACGCCCAGTGGCTGACTATTTGTCAGTTGGGCAACCACAAACGTTCAACAAAATTCACAACCATGGAACATGGGCCGTTGCTGCAGTAGGTATGACCGGGTATGTATTGCAAGATGAAAATCTTGTTCAACAGGCTCTCTACGGACTGGATAAATCTGGAGACGCGGGATTTCTTAAGCAAATTGACGAGTTGTTCTCACCTGATGGTTATTATGCTGAGGGGCCTTATTATCAGCGTTTTGCATTGATGCCATTTATGCTATTCGCTAAGGCGATTCAGGTCAATGATCCTGATTTAGAGATATTTGAATACCGAGATCAAGTGCTTTTAAAGGCGATACGTACAGCGGTACAACTCAGTTATAACAACCTTTTTTTTGGAATCAACGACGCGATTAAAGACAAAGGTGTAGATACAATTGAGCTTGTTCACGCCATTGCTATTGCCTATGAAATCACTGAAGATCCTAGTTTACTTGCAGTCGCTCATGAACAAAATCAAGTATTGTTAACCGGTTATGGTTTCAAAGTTGCCAGCGCTTTGACAAAAGGCTTGGAACAACCATTTCAGTTTAAATCTATGCAACTACGCGACGGTCAAAATGGCGACCAAGGAGCATTAACTATTTTCCGCAATGGTATTGATAATGGTCATCAGGCACTGGTGATGAAAAATACATCACACGGCTTTAATCATGGGCATTTTGATAAATTACACTGGCTCTATTTTGATAATGATCACGAAATTATCAGTGACTATGGCGCCGCTCGTTTTTTAAATATAGAAGCTAAATATGGCGGCCATTACTTGCCTGAAAACAACGCTTGGGCGAAACAAACTATCGCGCATAACACGGTAGTGGTTGATAAACAAAGTCACTTCAACGGCGATTGGCAACGATCACAGAAATCAGCGCCTAACATTTTATTTTTTGATGTGTCTGCTGATATGAAAATTTCATCTGCTTCGATAGCAGAAGCCTATAAAGGGACAAAATTAAGGCGAACAATGGGAATGTTGACGCTCGAAAGCTTAGAGCATCCATTGATCATCGATGTATTCAATATCAAAAGTAATGCCACGCACCACTATGACCTGCCATTGCATTATCAGGGACATCTAATCTCGTACACGGTTCCGTTAAAACCCAATACCAAAACCCTAAAGCCACTTGGTGATAGTAACGGCTATCAATTTTTATGGGATCAAGGACATGCGAAACTCGAGTCTTCAATGTATCAAGTGACGTGGTTAAAAGAAAATCGATTTTATACCTATAGCGTTTTAGGCGGTGATGATCAACAGATGATATTCGCGCAGTTGGGCGCGAATGATCCAAATTTTAATCTGCGTAGCGAGAGCTTACTTATTCATAGAGTTGAATCTGCTAAAGATCACACTTTTGTCTCTGTTCTAGAAACACACGGCGAATATAACGGCACCTCTGAATACACCAACAACGCGACAAGTAGCCTTGTCAGCTTGAGAGGCAGCACATTTGATGAGATTGACATTGTGACTGTTGAACTTGTTGGTGGTGTCAGTTACAGCTTGGCTCTTGCCTACGATGGTGATCAACATACGCCACATAAGATAACGCACAATGGTCGAACACTTGAGTGGATTGGTCATCATGCTCTTATTAACAACAAAGAATGAAATTCGGGAATTATTGATATGACTAAACAAAGCCCTCCATTTGTAACTGCAGATCCAAGTTTGATCGAGCAGGCTGACGACGGAATCAAGCGCCAAGTCTTGGGATATGGTCCAGACTTGATGGCGGTCAAAGTCTGGTTTGAAGAAGGCGCTGTTGGCTATCAACATGAGCATTCACATACTCAAGTAAGTTATGTAGAGAGTGGTGAATTCGAAGTAACTATTGATGGACAAACTCAGATATTAGGGCCGGGTGACTCTTTTTACGTAGTATCTAACAAGTTACATGGTGCAGTGTGTAAAAAAGCTGGCGTGTTGATAGATATTTTTAGTCCACAACGAGAAGACTTTTTAACACGAGAATAATAATGCAAATAAAAAACTTACGCTGGTGGGTCATTGCTCTGATAGCTCTTGCAACAATTATTAATTACATTGATCGGCAGTCTCTTGGTGTCCTCTGGCCTGACATTGCGAATGATTTATACCCTAATAAAAGTGATAATGAGCGCAAGGAAATCTACGCATTAATCTCAGTTGTGTTTGTGTTTTCATATGCATTTGGACAAGCAATATTCGGCAAAATATTTGATTGGATTGGAACACGAATCGGTTTTGCTTTGTCAATCGGTTTATGGTCTATAGCAACTGTCATGCATGCGTTTGCCAGAGGAATTTTGAGTTTTGCGATTTTTCGTTCAATTTTGGGTGTAGCAGAAGCGGGGAATTGGCCAGGGGCGACCAAAGGAAATGAAGAATGGTTTCCTACAAAGGAACGAGCACTGGCACAAGGTATTTTTAATTCTGGTGCGGCAATAGGGGGAATCATCTCAATACCGCTAATTGCGTTTTTAACTATTTATTTCAGCTGGAAAATGATCTTCGTTATCATTGGTTTAACTGGCTTGTTATGGCTGATCCCATGGTTAGTGCTAGTAAAATCTCCACCGAAATCTCATCCGTGGATTACCGAAGAGGAGCGTGAGTATATTTTGAGTGGTCAGAGAAATCGGGATCTAGATAGCGATGATGAATATGATGAAGGATATAACCCTTCGACAGCTCAACTATTGTCTCACAAGCAAAGCTGGGGAGTAATTGTTGCATCTGCGGCGATTGATCCCATTTGGTGGCTGTTTGTTTTCTGGATCCCAATTTACCTTTCAGAGGTCTATGGGATGGATGTAAAAACTATCGGCATCTATGGTTGGGTACCGTATGTAGGTGCGATGCTAGGTGCATGGTTTGGCGGTTTACTGGCACAGAATAGACTAAAGTCCGGTTGGACAGTTAATAAAACACGCAAGGTCATCATAACCCTTGGTTGTTTGATTATGTTGCCTACTTTACTAGCAATGTCCAATCCAGGCGCTCCAATAAACGCTGTAATTTTGATGGCGGTAATTTTATTTGGGTTTCAAACAGCAATTGGTAATATTCAAACACTGCCAAGTGATTTGTTTGGTGGTAAGACGATTGGCACGCTTGCAGGATTCTCTGGAATGGCAGCCAAGTTGGGCGCGGCGGCATTGACCGCCCTAGTTCCCTGGCTTACATCAGGTGGGAATTATACGCCGGTCTTCGTTATTGGAGCTGCTTTAGCGGTGATCGCTATGCTCAGCATTTGGATTTTATGTCCAACGATTGAACCAATGAAACCCAAGAACCAATGAACAATAACTTTCAATTAAATAATAATGTAGTGAGGTAATATAAATGTTGAATTGGAATAGTGAGCTGCAGCAAGATAAAGTTGAGTAGATCATGTCGGTATCAGTAGCAATAATAGGTGAGTGTATGCTCGAGTTGACGCATGCAGGTATTCCGAACTCAGGTGTAGCAAAGCTAATGAAGATGGGTTATGGCGGTGATACGATAAATACTTCTATTTATCTTTCCAGAAACGATATTGCTGTGAGTTATATTACAGGGTTAGGCGACGACAAAATTAGTGACTGGCTCCTCGAAGAATGGACCAAAGAGGGGATTGACTGTTCGTTAGTTGCTCGCATGTCAAACTCGGTGCCCGGCATATACATGATTAACATAGATGAAGACGGCGAACGTTCGTTTTTGTACTGGCGCAAAGACTCTCCAGCCAGCCGGTTGATTGATGATGCAGATTATGCCGCAAAACTCTCTCAATCCATTACTGCGTACGACTACCTTTACTTGTCGGGAATTAGTTTGGCAATACTCAAAAGTGAGTCACGCGAGCGATTATTTGATTTGTTAGAGAAATATCGCGAACAAGGCGGCAAGCTTATTTTTGATGGAAACTACCGACCTAATCTATGGCCTAGTAGCGCCGTCACTCAGCAAGCGTATGCCCAGATGTATCGAATGACAGATGTAGCTTTGCCTACTTTCGAAGATGAGGCACTACTGTTTGGGTTTGAGTCTGCAGAACAGGTGTTGCAGTCTATCCAAGATTATGGTGTGTCAGAAATAGTAGTTAAGATGGGAGTAGATGGATGTCTAGCTCTGCATGATGGGATCGTTAACTACGTTGCAGCTCCATTGGTTGATCCAGTGGATACCACTGCAGCTGGTGACTCTTTCAATGCCGGATATTTAGCAGCTCGGCTTAAGGCCTGTTCTGGAATTGACGCCTGCTCTGCCGGTCACACATTAGCATCAAAAGTGATCCAACATAGTGGCGCAATCATCCCAACGGAGCTTAAATCTTCATAACATGCATTTCCCAAGATTTATTCCGACCATTACTGTTAAATCTTTTCATGAAAGTGATCTAATTAAGAAGATTATCCTTGGTTCATCAATTAATTGTGTTGAAGCTACACTTAGAGATGGGTTTTCAGTTGATGGAATAAATTCCTTGGCAGATACAGACGGCTTGAATGTTGGTTTAGGGACTGTTTACCATCCTGATCAACTCGCTGAGATTAACTTAGAAAAAATTAAATTTATTGTCTCGCCAGGCTTTTCTTTGGAACTCTATGAGTTTACTCAGCGTGAGGGAATACTCTATATACCTGGTATTGAAACATCTTCTGAAATCATTAGGGCTGTAAATAACAATCTCATGATCTTAAAATTTTTCCCAGCTGAACCATCCGGAGGAATAGAAAAGCTCAAAGCCTATCAACCTGTATTTGATCAAGTGAAATTTATCTGTACTGGAGGTATAAATCTAAAAAATTATAGTGATTATCTTAAGCAAGATAATGTTTGTGCGCTAGCGGGGAGTTTTGTCTTGCCTAGAGATTTTATTGAGAATGATCTTATAAACGATGCAATTATCCATCTAAATAACTTATAAGATCTAGTTGATCACTGGATGTTCAGACTCAAGTGGAGATAAGCTCAGAATACTATCAGCGATTTTTTCGGCAATCATTATTATGATGGCATTTAGATTACCTGTTGGGATTGATGGAATTATTGAAGCATCCACAACTCGTAAGTTACTGAGCCCATGCACCCT
>Ga0207991_1001005_pt1 | contig 18041 bp, 22 predicted proteins | sample ETN07SmetaG_FD_185786 | JGI IMG/M metagenome (GOLD analysis project Ga0207991, IMG submission 185786) | Marine microbial and viral communities from oxygen minimum zone, Eastern Pacific Ocean - ETNP2014F14-07SV275 (SPAdes) (version 2) | ecosystem: Environmental > Aquatic > Marine > Oceanic ... | reverse complement strand
ACATGATTACAATTACTAAAAATGCGGCTGAAGAAATCGGCTTATCTACTCAAAATCCAGATGCTCAAGGCATGCTTATTCGTTTTGCAGTTGATCAAACCGATGAAGGTTTTAAATATTTAATGGGTTTCGATGAGCGCTCAGATAGCGATATTCATTTAGAGTCTAATGGTATTGAGTATGTAGTAGCTTACTCACAGAAAGAACTGTTAGAAGGAATGATGGTTGATTTCGATGAAATCGATACTGAAAGTGGCTATGGCTTTATCTTTATGAATCCTAACGATCCAAACTACGAGCCCCCTGAAGAGAGTGAAGCGCCAAGTAAGTCTTAATTTTCACTTTGTTCTTTAGAGCCTTAACGGTGTTGTTTCTAAGAGTGTGAATTAGGCATCCAAACAGGCTAATAGTTGTTTACCAACTTCACTGTGAGTATGAATAGACAGTTTTCTAGTGTTATCTTCGCCGGTAATATTGATACTCAAATCAGCAGGTGCGATAATACCTTTTCCTAGTTCTGCCCATTCGATCAGTTGAATGTGGCCAGGATCTGAATACTCACGAATGCCAATATATTCTAATTCTTCAGGGTCGCTTAAGCGATAGCAATCAAAATGGTGGATATTGATAATATCATTTTGATAGCTTTCTACCAAAGAATAAGTTGGACTTTTAACACGGTCAAAACCAAAACTTTGAATAAATCCTCGGGCAAGTGTGGTCTTTCCTGCGCCTAAATCACCTTCAAGATAAACTACGATAGCATGGTTGATATTTTGTGCGCATTGCGCTAGTTGTTGTGAGAATTGTTGAGTTGCTTTCTCATTGTCCAGAGTTAAATTCAAAACAACTGCCATAAGTAGAAACTAAACACACCCACTAAAACAACCCCTTCGAAGCGATTAATAATGTGTTTTTTACTAAATTTGTACGAAACTATGAACAGTAATACAGTCAGCAATAGCATGACTGGATAGTCTCTACTTAAGACGTCTTCTGGTACATTAGAGGGATGGATTAAGCCTGGAATAGCCAACACAGCAATGGTATTGAATAGGTTAGAGCCAATAATATTACCCACCACCATATCAAATTGTTTTTTGAGTACACTGCTAATTGAAACTGCTAATTCTGGCAGACTGGTACCAAGCGCCACCACGGTTAAACCAATCACTAAGTCGGAGACATTAAAAAACTTGGCAATCTCAACACCACCATACACGACTAATTTTGCACTGGATATAAGCACCACTAAACTAATAAGTAGCATTACCCAAGTTTTACTGGTTTGACTTTTATCTGTGGCATGTTCAAGATCATCAAATTCGTGATGCTTTTTATTTTTTGATTCTTTTAGTGTGTAGGCTAGAAATAAAATTAGCATCGACAATAGAATAAGTCCGTCAGTAAAGTCAAGATACCCATCGCTTAGCAATAAGCCCGCACAAAGCGTGGCAACCATTAAGAAAATCCATTCCTTTTTTAAAATATCTTCATGTACTTCAATCGGCATAATGATAGCGCTAACACCTAGTACTAAAGCAATGTTAAAGATATTAGAACCAATGGCATTACCAATACTCAGACCAGTGTTGCCATCCCATGCAGCCAGTCCAGACACTAGCATTTCTGGTGCGGAGGTGCCAAAGCCAAAGATAATAAGACCAATAATTAACGGTGAGACTTTAAAAATATTGGCAATTTTTGCACCATTATTGGTAAATTCGTCGGCACTCCAAATTAAAAGTGCAAAACCTGATAAAAGAGCAATAATTGGTAGTAGAATGTCTGCCATGTTTTATACACAATGTAATTTTTCACCTATTATAAATGGATTAGAGCTCAATGAGTGAAACAGAATTTTTAATTGGTCGCAGCGGTTTAAACCTGCAAGATGATTTTTATCCAGATGACCTGCCTGAAGAATGGCGATTTGACTATTACTCTACTTTGTTTAAGACGCTCTCTCTACCGATTGATACTGATGAAGATTTAGATCAAATTTTTGAAGAGATAGAAGATACAGAAGAAGAGTTTGAGTTAGTTTTATCTATTAAGCAAGCGCAGTTAACAGACACACAGCAACTGGCAACTTTACTTTCTGAGGTGGCTGATTATCAACAATATTTCACTTTATTTTGTGAACTTGACCAAACACCTAAGCCTGAGGTGATGGCTTTATTGAAAAACTACCAAATCTGTTTTCAATCAACGAAAGCACTTGCGCTTGATTTAACAGCTGCTGTTGTGGTGGGTAAGCATTTATCATTCAATCAATATCCTGTTTTATATTCATCTGAGGTGTGGGATGAAAAACAAATGCGTGCTTATCTTGAAGAGGCATCAAGTTTGAATACAAAAACTTTACTCATTTGCAAGTTTGCAGAGAGTGAGGCATTGAATAAGGTTCGTATTATTGCAGAGTTATTAGGATTTTGAATGTTTTATTAACACGGCCGTTTAGCCAGGTTAAGCCGTTAGAGACTTTGGTCAATGAGCGCGGACATCAAGCACTTTTATTCCCCACTCTAAGAATTGAAGCTTTAAAGAGTGCACCTTTAAAAGAGCGTTACGATGTGGTGATTTTTATTAGCGCTAATGCGGTGGAGTATGGCTTAGAAGCCTTGAGTTCTTTAGAACACCGCCATGATCAAATTTTTGCAGTCGGTGCGGCAACGGCAAAAAAGCTAAGTGATCATGGTTTTAAAGTGGATGCTTTCCCACAAACCAAAGCCTCCAGTGAATCATTACTAGCAATGCCTGAAGTGAAGGAGTTATCAGATAAAGATGTTTTAATATTTCGAGGCAAGGGCGGTCGAGAAACTTTAAGAGAGGGTCTAGGTAAAAATAATATTGTTGAATATATTGAAGTATATGAGCGCACCCAATGTAAAGTTGTGCCTCTTCATCAAGCTTCATTAACTCAATTTTTACAAAGCGACCAAGGTGTTATCACTATTACCAGTGTGGAAAATTTATCAACCTTGATGTCAATGGTTGAACAAATGGATGTTAAGGCACTTCAGTCTATCAAGCAATATCCGTTAGTGGTGTTGAGCGATCGAATCAAAACTTACGCACAGTCTGTTGGTTTTTATAAGGTTGAAGTCGCACCACAAACCAGCGACGAAGGGCTTATGCAGGCCATTGAATTTATTTTATAAAACACTAATACACTTGACAAATGAGTAAAACCTAGTTATTTTGTCAACTATAGCTTATTTTTTTTTGGGAGAGAAGATGGTTAAGTTAAGCGTGTCAAAGGCGGCACGAATGTTGGGTATTAGTCGTTATGATATTCAGATGCAAATCAATAGCGGTAAATTGCAAACACACGAAGGCTATGTCACAACAGACAGTTTAAGATTAGCCTATCCAAATGCTAATTTAAATTCTGAACAAGATAAGCGCATTCAAAAAATGCAACAAATTAAAGACAATGCTATTTATAAATCAGGCTCTGTTGACACTGCGCATGCAGAAAATGAAAAAGCTTATATTAGTGCGATTGCTGCTTTAAAGTCTAGAATCTATAAAGAGGAAATTAAAAACCAGCATTATGAGCATGTTTTCGCAGAATTAAGCGAAAGACTGATTGTTCTTGAGGAGCTTTGCCACTCTGAAAATAAAGAATACTTGCACAAAATTCAAGAATGGGTTGGCAAACAACACTAAAGCAGATTTTTAGCGATTGATAGTGATGGCTCAGTTCGATTCATTGAGTAAAAATGAAAGCTATCAACCCCTTGATCTTTAAGAGTTTGGCATAGATTAGACACTACTTCCGTTCCAAACAGAGTTAAAGAGGTCAAATCATTTTCATAAAGTTTAAGTCTTTCCAAGATCCACTTCGGAATCTCAGCGCCACACATATTAGAAAATCTAAGTAATTGTGTGTGGTTGGTAATTGGCATAATGCCCGGTGTAATCGGCACATCAATACCGAGTTTTTGAGCGTCATCTAGAAATCTAAAATACGCATCCGCATTATAAAAGTACTGAGTAATGGCAGCATCTGCACCGGCTTTTACTTTGTTCGCAAAGTGTTCAAGATCGGTTTGAATATTTTTGGCTTGTGGGTGCATTTCAGGGTAGGCAGCCACTTCAATGTGAAAATGGTCATTGTACTCAGATTTAATAAATTCAACCAATTCGTTGGCATAACGAAAATCACCAATATCACGCACACCTGATGGGATATCGCCTCGTAGCGCAACCAATCGATTAATATCAGCAGCCTTGTACTGATCGAGTAGCTCGATAATTTTGGCTTTTTCGGAGCCAATGCAAGATAAATGCGGTGCCGCTGAAACACTGTCGTTTGCTTGAATGTCTAATACGGTTTCGAGTGTGGCGTCCTGAGTTGATCCGCCAGCACCAAAAGTTACTGAAAAATATTCAGGGTTAATTGTGCTTAATTCTTGTCGAACTTGCGCTAAAGTTTGTTTGCCTTTATCAGTTCTTGGTGGGAAAAATTCAAAACTTGTTTTCATCGTCCTTTAACGTTGGCTAAAAATAGGCTAATTATAGCTTATTTCAATAATGCGGTAGGCTTTCCCTTTTTATGCTAAACCCATTGTAATCGGGTAAAATAATCCCATTTACCAAGTTGAGATAAAGACAAAACAATGTCAAAAAGTGATTATATTGAGTTAGAAGGTGTAGTTAAAGAAAAGCTACCTAATACAACATTTACCGTTGAGTTAGAAAATGGCCATAGCGTATTAGCCCATATTTCTGGAAAGATTCGCAAGCACTATATTCGTATATTACCAGGTGATAGGGTGACAGTAGAAATGACACCTTATGATTTAACCAAAGGAAGAATTACCTTTAGACACAAGTAAGATATTGCCGATGTGGTGGAATTGGTAGACACGCCGGATTCAAAATCCGGTTCTTCACGGAGTGACGGTTCGACCCCGTCCATCGGTACCAAATTAATACAATAAAAGAATAATATGGAACAACAAACAGATCTTATCGCAGAAGCAATCAATCTGACTATGTTTGGCATGGGTTTTGTATTCCTATTCTTGACTTTATTGGTGTTTGTGACCAAGTTAATGTCAATTGTTATCCAAAAAATGAACAAGCAGTCGCAAGATGATGATACTCATCATGATGATCATTTAAGCTTAAAAGACGAACTAGATGAAGAGACTAAGTTTGTGATTGAACAAGCGATTAAAATGCATAGGGGCGCATAAAGCAATGCTAAATTTTTTAAAAAATATAACAAAAAAACCAGGTAAGGCGCAAGGTAAGAAAGTAGAGATTACTGAGCTTGTTTTTAGAGATGCGCATCAGTCATTATTCGCAACTCGTATGCGTATTGATGACATGCTGCCAATTGCAGATAAACTGGATAAGATTGGCTACTGGTCTATGGAATCATGGGGTGGCGCAACGTTTGATTCTTGTATTCGTTATTTAGGTGAAGATCCTTGGGATAGGATTCGTGAAATTAAAGCGGTGATGCCAAACACGCCTCAGCAAATGTTGTTGAGAGGGCAAAATTTATTAGGTTATCGCCACTATAGTGATGACGTGGTGCGTAAATTCGTTGATCGTTGTGTTGAAAATGGCGTGAATGTTTTCCGTATCTTTGATGCAATGAACGACATACGTAATCTGAAAACAGCCACTGATCAAACCATTAAATTAGGTCAGCATGCACAAGGCACAATTTCTTATACCGTGAGTCCGGTGCATAACATGCAAACTTGGATTGACATGGCGAAAGCCATCGAAGACATGGGTGCGCACTCGCTTTGTATTAAAGACATGGCGGGTTTATTACAGCCTTATGTTGCTTACGATTTAGTTAAAGAATTAAAAGCGGCGGTTGATATTCCAATCCAACTACATGCACATGCTACTACCGGTCTTTCGACAGCCAGTATTATCAAAGCAGTTGAGGCGGGTATTGATCGAGTCGATACAGCCATTGGCTCTATGAGTATGACTTACGGTCATTCAGCGACTAATTCAATTGTTTCTATTCTGAATAATAGTCCTAGAAAAACAGGTCTAGATCTAGAGAAACTAGAAGAAATTGACGCCTACTTTAGACCGATTCGCTGCAAGTACGCAAAATTTGAAGGCTCACTTAGAGGTGTCGATTCACGCATCTTACTTTCACAAGTACCAGGTGGCATGTTAACCAACATGGAAAGCCAGCTTCGTGAACAAAATGCATCGGATAAAATTGATGAAGTAATGGCTGAGATCCCACGCGTACGTAAAGATTTAGGCTATATTCCATTAGTAACGCCAACCTCGCAAATTGTAGGCACTCAAGCGGTATTGAATGTATTAACAGGTGAGCGTTATAAAACGGTCACTAAAGAATCAGCCGGTATTTTAAAAGGCGAATATGGTGCGACACCAGCACCAGTTGACCAAGCATTGCAAGCTAAAGTTTTAGAAGGTGAGGAGCCAATTAGTTGTCGCCCAGCTGACAATATTGCGCCAGAAATGCACATTCTTGAGCAAGAGTTTGACACCATTGTGTCTGATAAAGGCATTACTTTAGCCAATGATAAAATTGATGATTTATTGACTTATGCACTTTTCCCACAAGTGGGTATTTCATTTTTAGAAAATCGCAATAATCCTGATTTCTTTGAGCCAATACCACAAGTGAGTGATACTTGTGCGAAGCCGGAGAGTGAAGAAGGAACTTACACGGTTTCATTTAAAGGCACTTCTTACACTGTTGAGGTTTCTGCTGGCGGTGATGTTACTTCAATGAAAGCATCATCCGATACTACACCAACACCAACACCAGCAGCATCTGCTGAAAAAGAGATTGTTGCAGAAGCGCCAACCAGTGGTGGTGAAGCGGTTGGTGCACCACTCTCCGGCAATATCTGGAAAGTCATGGTGTCGTTAAATCAAAAAGTGAATGAAGGTGATGTTTTGGTTATTTTAGAAGCCATGAAAATGGAAACCGAAATTAGAGCAGCCCGAGGCGGTGTGGTTACAGGGATCAGCGTTAAAGAAGGTGATTCAGTAACGGTAGGGCAAACTTTATTAACACTCGCATAACTTAGTATGGAACATTTAAATTTACTTTGGAATAATACTGGCTTAAACCAAATGGTGTGGGGTCAAGGCCTTATGCTATTGGTAGGTATGTTACTTTTATACTTAGCGATTGTTAAAAACTTTGAGCCATTATTGCTATTGCCGATTGGTTTTGGTGCGATTTTGGCCAATATTCCTGGTGCTGGCATTGCTGAAGGTAGTGGTATTTTGCATGTGTTTTATGTGATTGGTATTGAGTCTGGCGCGTTCCCGCTTATTATCTTTATGGGTGTGGGTGCATTGACTGATTTTGGCCCATTACTCGCTAACCCTAAGACACTACTGCTCGGTGCTGCTGCACAGTTTGGTATTTTTGCGACTTTGCTCGGCGCGATCGGTCTCACGGCTGTCGGTGTTTTTGACTTTAGTTTAACTGATGCTGCGGCCATTGGTATTATTGGTGGTGCCGATGGCCCGACCAGTATTTACGTAGCTTCAAAACTTGCCCCTGATTTACTCGGTGCGATTGCGGTAGCTTCGTATTCTTATATGGCGTTAGTACCACTGATTCAGCCACCGATCATGCGCGCACTGACAACAGAAAAAGAGCGTCAAATTGAGATGGTGCAATTGCGCGAAGTCTCTCAAGCAGAGAAAATTATTTTTCCAATCATGTTATTGATGTTGGTGGCTTTATTATTGCCAGATGCAGCACCACTCTTAGGTATGTTTGCCTTTGGTAATCTAATGAAAGAATCTGGTGTGGTTGATCGCTTGAGCGACACCACTCAAAATGCCTTGATCAACATTGTAACCATCTTTTTAGGTTTGGCCGTTGGCTCAAAACTGATGGCAGATAAATTCTTACAACCTGAGACTTTAGGTATTTTGGTATTAGGTATGGTGGCATTTGCAATTGGCACTGCCTGTGGTGTGATTATGGCAAAAACCATGAACTTGTTTAGTAAAAATAAGATCAACCCTTTGATTGGTTCTGCTGGTGTCTCCGCTGTGCCCATGGCCGCCCGTGTTTCAAACAAGGTGGGCTTAGAGTCTAATCCGCATAATTTCTTACTCATGCATGCGATGGGTCCTAATGTTGCTGGTGTGATAGGCTCAGCAATCGCTGCCGGTATTATGATCCAATTCTTAGGTTAGTATTCTCTCTTTCTGACCGTGTTAGATTTAAAAAATTCTCAGTTGCATAGGTTGACTATGCGCCTTCAGATTTTTTAAATCTGCCTTGCATAAAGGAAAAAATACTAACCTAATAACTTTTTCAAAAAAAGATTAAAATAGACATACCATGCAAAGAACTTTTTTAAAAGCCAAACTCCATCGTGTTACTACCACCGCCAGTGAAGTGGATTATGAGGGCTCTTGTGAGATTGATGGCGTATTGTTAGATGCTGCTGGTATTGGTTCTTTTGAACAAATCCAAATTTATAACATTAATAATGGTAATCGCTTTACCACCTATGCCATTCGTGGCAAGGACAACTCTGGTGTTATCTCTGTAAACGGTGCGGCTGCACACAAGGCTGATGTTGGGGATTTATTAATTATTGCTGCCTATGCGCAGTATGATGAACAAGAGCTTCACAATTACGCACCAAGGTTATGCTATGTTGATGATAGCAATATACTGGTTAGGACAGATTCTAAGATTCGTTAAGCTGTCCGTTTTCCAAGATTAAGATTCTCTGCATTTTTTGAGCAATCTTTTTATCGTGTGTCACCATAACCAATGCGGAGTTTTGCGCTTGATTGAGTTCAATCATGAGTCCAAGAACGTCGGCCGCATTTCTAGCGTCTAAATTACCCGTTGGTTCGTCAGCTAGCAAACAGCTTGGCTGAGTGATTAAAGCACGTGCAATAGCAACACGTTGGCGCTCACCCCCTGATAGTTCTGCAGGTCGATGGTCGAGCCTGTCTTGCAAACCAACTTTTGAGAGCAACTCCCTAGCTGATGTCAAAGCAACTTGCTTATCATCACCACGAATCAACAACGGCATTGCTACATTATCTAGGGCACTAAAGTCTTTTAATAAGTGATGAAATTGATAAACAAAACCTAAGTGTTGAGCGCGAAGCTCGGTAATTTTATCTTCACTTAATTGCCCGAGATTAGTACCATTTAAGTGTACCTCCCCCTTGCTAGGCTGGCTCATTCCACCTAATAAATTGAGTAAGGTAGACTTGCCACAGCCTGATTGCCCTAGAATGGCAATTGACTCACCTGAACTGATGCTTAGATTGAGCGCTTCAAGTACAGGTGTTTTGATTTTGCCACTGTTGTAGTGGTAGCTTACTTGCTGGCATTCAATTAAATTATTCATGGTTTAACACCTTAGCAATTTCAACTTTTCCGGCACGCTTCGCTGGATAGATTGCAGCTAAAATAACCAAAACAAAGGCGCCAACTGCTACCTTAATCACATCACTTAAATGAATCTCAGAAGGGAAGCGGTTAATATAGAACACATCCTTAGGGAAAAATTGAAAACCCAGTATGGATTCGATGCCACTCACCACAGACTCAATATTGAGTGATAGTAAAACCCCTAAAATAACACCGAAGGTAATACCGACAATGCCAATAGTAATACCTTGGTAAAAGAACAGTTTGACAATGCGTTTGGGTGTCATGCCAATGGTTTTAAGGATGGCAATATCCGCTTTTTTATCGGTGACCACCATAACCATCATTGAGACAATGTTAAAAGCAGCAACCGCAATAATGAGTGATAAGATAATGCCAATCATTTGTTTTTCGAGATTCAGTGCTTTGATAAAATTGGCTTTTTTCTGTGTCCAATCTGTACCGTAATAACGATCATTACCCAGTTTTTTAACAACTTGATTGGTGATTCTTCTGGCCTCGAATAAGTCATCTACTTTGAGTCTAATGCCAGAAACCAAGCTTTTCATGTTGTACAACTTCTGAGCTTGGTTAAGATGAATAAAGGCTAGATTATTATCGTATTCATTAATGCCAGCATCAAAGATACCACCCAAGGTAAAGCGTTTAAACCTAGGCTGTATACCAATAATGCTACTTGAAATCTCAGGCGTGAGCAACGTTATCTTATCTCCAACATTGACGCCGAGTTTCAGGGCTAAGCCAGAACCAATTAAGATATTAGCACCAGCCAAATTAGCATTGCCACTTTTAATATTGTCGAGCAAGATTGAAGTGTTTTTTTCTAAATGGGGTTCGACGCCTCGTACGCTAACACCTTGCGATCTGCCATTAATACTTAGTAGGCCATAGCGTTCAATATAAGGCGATGATTCAAGCACATGCGGATTTTGGTTGATAGACAGTCTAAGTGTTTGCCAATCAGTTAACGTGCCGCTATATTCGCTAATGGTTGAGTGTGAAATAGCACTTAATACTCGGTCTCTAAGTTCCTTATGAAAGCCGTTCATGACTGATAACACAGTGATAAGTGTCATCACACTTAGAATTAACCCAACCATAGAGACGCCAGAAATAAAAGAAACAAAGCCTTTTTTACGATTGGAACGCAAATATTGGTTAGAAATACTAAATTCAACACTCATAGTGCTGATATTTTGTCATAATTAGCGTTTTAAAGGTAGGAATAACTTTTTAGTAATGAATCTAAACAATCGAGGGCTTGTTAATTATTTACTGTTGCCAGTCTCAGGTATTTTTTATCTTTTAACCCATATTAGAAGATTCTTTTATCAAGTAAAGCTACTAACCACCTACGATTTCAACGTAGACGTGATTGTAGTCGGTAATATCACGGTTGGCGGTAGTGGAAAGACCCCTATCGTTATTGCATTGGTGAATTATTTTAAGCAACAAGGGAAGCGAGTGGGAGTGGTTTCCCGTGGTTATGGCGGCACACATCAGCAAGGTAGTTTATTGGTTGACCAAAATACAGAGGCTAGTATTTCAGGCGATGAACCATCACTAATTGCTACACAAACTCAAGCGCCGGTAATGGTGAACAAGGATCGTGTTCAAGCGGTTAAAGATTTAATTATTGATCATAATGTCGATCTTGTTATTAGTGATGATGGTCTGCAACACTACGCTATGGGTAGGCAGATTGAAATTGCTGTAGTCGATGGTAAACGACGTTTTGGCAATGGTTTTTTCCTACCAGCTGGCCCACTCAGAGAGTCAGAATCAAGGTTGAAAACCGTTGATTTTGTTATTAACAATGGTGCAGAGTATGTGGGAGAAATCACTTCAACATTAAAACCCCTAATGTTCGTCAATGTAGCCACTAATGAAGAGCGACCACTAGACTTTTTTAATCAAAAAACTTGTCATGCAGTGGCAGGCATTGGCTATCCGCAACGATTTTTTGATGCTTTGACACAATTGGGTATTAAGGTAGAAACACATGCCTTTACTGATCATCATGCCTTTACCCAGACAGATCTTGCTTTTGATGACCGTTATCCTATTCTTATGACTGCCAAGGATTGTGTAAAATGTAGGGAGTTCGCAACAGATCAAACGTGGTACTTGCATGTTGAAGCTGAATTAAGCGACGATTTTTTGACTGAATTAACAAATAAATTATGATTGATGAAGCCTTACTCAAATTGCTAGTTTGCCCACAAAGCAAAGCACCACTCAAACAAGTGGGCGATGAACTGGTTTGTGAAGCTAGCGGTTTGGCTTATCCTATTAATGATGGCATCCCTGTTTTACTGATTGAAGAGGCACGAAAAATAAGCTGATGGATTTTTCCGTTATCATTCCTGCACGGTATGCATCTACTCGCTTGAACGCAAAATTATTGCAAGACATTCACGGCAAGCCATTGATTCAACACACCTATGAAAATGCCGTTAAGAGTGGCGCCTCTCGTGTGGTTATCGCCACAGACGACACACGCATTGAAACCATTGCTAATGATTTTGGTGCCACCACATGTATGACGGGTGATCACCATACGTCAGGCACTTCACGCATTGCAGAAGTGTTAGATAAATTATCGATTAATGATGATGAGATTATTGTCAATGTCCAGGGTGATGAGCCGATGTTGGGTGCCAGCGTGATTGAACAAGTCGCTAACAATTTAGCTAAGAGCGAGATGAAAATGGCGACTTTGTGTGAAAACGTTATTGATAAAAATCAATACCTAGATCCGAACTGCGTCAAGGTCGTATTTGATAAGTTTGGTAAGGCGCTGTATTTTTCACGCTCACCCATTCCTGCCTTTAGAGAAGAAGCTGATTTTGATGCGTCTTTATGTTTTAAACATATTGGTATTTATGCGTATCGATCAGGCTTTGTTAAACAATATTTAACTATGAATAGTTCAGTCTACGAACAAGTGGAAAAATTAGAGCAGTTAACTGTACTAAATGAAGGATTTGATATCCATGTAGCGCCAGCTTGTGAAGCAACAGGGTTTGGTGTGGACACAATTGAAGATTTAACGAAAGTAAGAGAGGCGTTGCAGTGATTATCGACGGCAAACAAATTGCAAAAAAAATAAGAATCAGTATTGCCGAACAAGTGGCTAAGCTTGATCGCAAGCCTGGCTTAGCGGTTGTCTTGGTAGGCGATGACCCAGCTTCTGCGGTGTATGTGCGTAATAAAGACAACGCTTGTAAGGAAGTTGGTTTTTATTCTGAGAAAATTAATAAACCTGCAGATATTACCCAAGCAGCGTTATTATCCGAAGTCGAACGCCTTAACAAGGATGACAAAATTGACGGTATTTTGGTACAGTTGCCATTACCGAGTCATTTAGATGCTAATCAGGTGATTGAGGCGATTAATCCTAATAAGGATGTTGACGGCTTCCACAGTGAGAATGTTGGCAAACTGATGCAAAATAAGCCGTATTTACGCCCATGCACACCCAAAGGGGTAATGACAATGCTAGCAACCATAGGCGTTGATCTAGTGAGCAAGAATTGCGTGGTGGTAGGCGCATCAAATATTGTTGGCCGTCCAATGGCAATGGAGCTTTTAAATGCACGTGCGACCGTCACTATTTGCAACAGCAAAACCCAAGATTTATCCAGTAAAGTTAAACAAGCCGATGTTGTGGTAGTGGCAGTTGGCAGGCCAAAAATGATCAAAGGTGATTGGATCAAAGATGGTGCAATCGTGATTGATGTCGGTATTAGCCGTTTAGACGATGGCAGTTTGTCTGGTGACGTAGATTTTGATTCAGCGCAAGATAAAGCCGCATGGATTACACCAGTACCGGGCGGTGTTGGGCCAATGACCATTGCCACTTTATTAGAAAATACATTAACCGCCTATACGGCAAGAGAGGAAAAATGAAAATCTTAATTAAAGCAATGAGAGAGGGATTAGGTCGATTGATTGTATTAATTGATTGGGTTTTTTCTCCTAAAAAGATCAAGCGCAGCGAATCGAAACAAGCTGAAGTTAAAAAGCAAGTTGAATCCTTGAAGTTATATCAATTTTACGCTTGCCCATTCTGCATTAAAACGCGCCGCACCATTAAGCGTCTTAACTTACCAATGGAAACGCGTAATGCTCAAGCCGGCCAGTTCCGTGCTGAACTATTAGCAGGTGGTGGTGAGGTTAAAGTGCCTTGTTTGAGAGTCAAAGAGGGTGGTGATATTACTTGGATGTACGAATCATCTGACATTATGGCTTATTTGGATAAGCGTTTTGGCTAGTGATTTATATTGAAGGTGGTACAAAATCTCAACGACAATTAGCCAAAGACCTTTATTACTTCTGCTCTCAAGCGCTTTCTATTAAAAAACCAGTCGATATAGACTTAAGAATTCAAGATGTGGATCATGCTGAGGCGTGGACAGACCATGAAGGTGAAGGTAAGTTTTATATTGATATCGAAAAAGATTTAACAACAAACCAATTTATTACTGCTTTTTGTCACGAGATGGTTCATGTGATCCAGCATCTACGTGACAAACTCATTAGTGAAGAAGAAGCTTATCAGCTAGAAGTCGGATTAGCAGAGCAGTTTAAATCACTTAACAAAAGTTAAGGCAAAAAGTCTTTTAGTTTTTCGATACTTTCGTCTAATTCAGCTTGAGAGCTAGCCGTTATATTAATATGCCCCAACTTACGATCGGCACGTTCTGTTTTGTCATACAAATGCAGGTGCGCATTAGGCATGTTGAGCGCGATATTGGTTGGCCCAGTTTTACCAATGATATTAACCATCGCATTAAAATTGTGTATTGGTGTGGTGTCGCCAAGCGGCATGCCTGTGATTGCACGTACATGATTTTCAAACTGAGAAGTGTTAGCGCCTTCAATGCTCCAATGGCCAGAATTATGAACGCGAGGCGCCATTTCATTCACCACTAAGCCATCTTCAGTTTCAAACAACTCGATGGTTAATACACCCACATGATCCATCTCATCGAGTAGGGTTTGCATGTAACGTTCAGCTGTTGTTTGTACTGCTGGGTCGATATCTTGAGCTGGCGCAATAGTAAGTCTTAAAATGCCATCGTGGTGCGTATTTTCAACCAATGGGTAGTAACGGTGGTCATTATCAATATCGCGCACTGCAATCAGTGAAAGTTCGCGCTTGAAATTAACAAACCCTTCCAGAATTGATTCAACGCCGTTCATACTTTGCCAAGCTTCAGTGATTTGGCTCTCGTCTCGCATTAAAAACTGACCCTTACCATCATAACCTTCAGTTGCTGTTTTTAAAATAGCAGGCAGGCCAATTTGTTCTACAGCGGTTTTTAAATCAGCTTCAGAGTTCACCATTTGATACGGTGCACAAGGAATGTTTAATTGATCAAATAAGGACTTTTCACGGCCACGATGTTGTGTGGTGAATAGTGATTTTTCGCCAGGGTAAACAGAAACGTTTTTGCTGATTTCTTTAACGATTTCAACATCAGTATTTTCACTTTCATAAGTGATGACGTCAGCAAAAGCAACCAAGGATTCAATATTGTCTGCGTTATCTTCAAGCGCAAACATATGACCTAAAAGCGCAGAAGGTTCATCAGTAGAATTACCTGAAAACCCAAATTGGTGATTCAAAGGATAGCCAGAAATTGCTAGCATTCTGCCGAGTTGGCCCGCGCCTAAAACACCTATTTTCATTAGTTAATTTTGTGGATTTGGGTTATCAAGGACGTCTTGGGTTTGTTTGGCTCTAAATGCTGCTACTTTTTCGCGAATAGCTTCGTTTTCATTGGCAACAATTTGTGCTGCCAAAATACCGGCATTTTTAGCGCCCGCTTCACCAATAGCAAGCGTGCCAACAGGAATACCACCTGGCATTTGTGCAATAGATAGGAGTGAATCTTGCCCGCTGAGTGCACGTGATTGAACTGGCACACCAAGTACTGGCACAATAGTTTTAGCGGCAACCATTCCCGGTAAATGTGCCGCACCACCCGCACCAGCAATAATAACTTTAAGACCGCGCTCACTTGCAGTGGCTGCGTATTCAAACATGAGATCAGGCGTGCGATGTGCAGACACCACTTTAACTTCGTGAGGCACGCCAAATTCTTCAAGCATTTCCACTGCAAGCTTCATGGTTGGCCAATCAGATTTTGACCCCATAATTACACCGACTAAAGTTGTCATTAGAACCCCTTACTAAAAGCTAATATGTTTGAATTATACTCAAATCATCATCATGTAAATAAAAAGAGGCGTACTATGGAAGTGAGGTAGTTGTATAAATAAAAAAAAGGAGGTTGTTATGAGTCTAACATTAATGCGCCCATTTGCTGAAATGGATGAAATGTTTGAGCATTTTGACCACCCTTTAGGTGAGTTTGAGAAGGGTGATTGGATGCCTGCAGTTGATATTGAGGAGGATGATAAGTCTTACATGGTTAGGGCTGAGTTACCTGGTGTACATAAGGATGATGTACATGTCACCATTGAGAATAACGTATTAACCATTAAAGGTGAGAAAAAAGTTGAAATTGAAGACACAAAAAGACACCGTATGGAGCGTTCATATGGTTCTTTCGTTAGAAGTTTTACTTTGCCTCAAACCGTTAAAACAACCAATATCAAAGCTGAGTTTGTTGATGGTGTTTTAAGCTTAACTATTACTAAAGTAGCCAAAGTTACACCTAAGCAAATCGAGGTTAAGATTAAATAAACTTATTGCTGTGTCTCGGGGTTAAAAAAGAGTAAATATAACCAAGCCCCAAGACCGGCAATGAGCATGTCTTTTTCGGCATCCCAGATGTCTCCTTGTGATCCAAGAAAGGAGTCGGCTGTCTGAGGTGATTGTTGTTGTTCGTAGAAAATAGCGTAGAGCCATTCTATTATTTCATAAAAACTACCAATACCAAGAAATACCAGAACCAACAAAAAGACCATAGAGCGAAAGCTAGAGAATTCGATGGTTCTAGTAATCACTTCTTTGAATGGTAATACCAATAAAAATCCAAAGGCAAAGTGCACGAGTCGATCATAATGATTACGCTCTATTTCCAGTAGTTCAGCAGCCCAAAAACCAATCGGGACTTCTGCGTAAGTGTAATGCGCACCTATAGTTTGCAAAATACAAAATATAAAAATGAGCCAGTACGAGGTATTGCTAAAAGGTGTTGATTTATAAGTCGATACCACATAGCCAATGCAAATAACAAGGATTAAGTTTTCAGCAACCCATATATCTCGATAAAGTGGGTTGATAGCAAGCGCCACCCAAAAAATACCAAAGATACTTAGCAGTATGGGTGCGATAGATTTATTCATAGCGTGAAATCCTTATGTAAAAATGGCAAGTGACCCGTATTTAACACTTGCGTTTTTATTTTAGCCTTATCATACCAATTGCTGATTCGATAAGGGACCAATGTGTCATGATTACCTAAAATCACCTCTGTTGGTATTTTTAATTGATTAAACTCATCTAATAAGTCAGTGGTTAAGAGAATCTCCAATCCTTGATTGAGTGCTTTTGTTGATGCAGGAAATTTATCGATCGATTGATTGAGTGCTTTTAATTGAGCTTTATCTTGAGTTTGTAAGCTAACAAAGCGTTTTAGTCCTTTAGATAAATTCAACTGTAATGCATCAGAAAATTGACGAAAATTATTCTCATCAATACCATACGGCCAATCTTCTGATTGCACAAATTTAGGCGTGGAAGCCACCAAAATTAGTTTGGATATTTTAATTTTGGTAGCGATATTGATGGCTAATAATCCACCCAATGACCAACCTAGCAGTATTGGATCATCAGGTAAGTTTTTAATAATTTCATCACACCACTCATCAAGACCACCACTGACATCATCACTTCGACCATGACCTGGCAGGTCAATCATCGTGATGCGATATTGGTTTTTATATCGATCAATCAGATCATTGAATAATTCTGAATTAAACCCCCATCCGTGCAGTAAAACTAAATCAGGACCAATACCAATTGTACTACTGTAAAGCATTTTTAATTTGAACTAACAGTTGCTCGATCTGACTTTGAGTGTGGTTAGCGCTAAGTGTGATTCTTAGGCGTTCAGTACCTTTGGGTACGGTTGGTGCCCGAATAGCGCTGACATAAAAACCTTGATCAAATAGTTTTTGACTGATTTTTAATGCTTTTTCACTATCGCCAATGATGAGTGGTTGAATCGCACTGTTTGATGGTGAAATTGGCAAACCAATGGCTTGAGAAAAATTTCGGAAAAAATCAATATTGGCCAATAGTTTGGCTTTTTGCTCACCTTGCTTAATTAAATCTAGGCTTTTGAGTGTAGCCACACAAATTGCAGGCGCAATGGCTGTGGTGTAAATATAAGGGCGCGATTTTTGAATTAAAAATTCAATAAAATCGGATTTTCCGGCCACAAAAGCACCCATTGTGCCAGCTGCCTTGCCTAAGGTAGCCATGTAGATTGAATTCTTTGGGATACTGGGCTCGAATACGCCAAAACCATGTGCATCGTCTTGCATTAATTGAGCGTTAGAAAAATTTGCGATTTTTTGCAAATCTTCAATTTTCGCCTGATCGCCATCCATACTAAACACCGTGTCAGTCACAATCATGCCTTGG